>JAABUH010001057.1_pt1 | contig 33840 bp, 32 predicted proteins | sample 5559121 | NCBI WGS metagenome assembly JAABUH01 (sample SAMN10711871, study PRJNA513364) | rock metagenome | isolation source: Antarctica rocks | place: Antarctica: Victoria Land, Battleship Promontory nord | collected 2015-12-28
GACTGCTTCCCCAGTATAGGAGAGTACCTTTAGCGGACTGAAGACACATATCGAAAGTATATACCACAGGGAGACCTGCATCTCACAATTTTTACCAGTAATGTCCGTGGCAGAGTGGTGATCATATGTAGCCAACACCAGGGCCTGTCCAATTTGGCCTGCCACATACACCAATTCTATGTTATGATTATCCTCACATAAGCTTTGGACGCGGGCAATTAAAGCAAAACCGCTCCTCCAAGAACAATAATAACGCCAGCAACTGAAGCAACTGATCCCTTAAACCTGGATGCAGAACCGGTGAAGCTCGAGGCCGACGGTGTAGCGGGAAACGTGCGTGAAGCAGAGGGTGCACTTCCGCCTGAAGTAGTGTTGATAGGAACCATACCTGGGAGGCTGGACCCAACTGGGGCGGTATATAATGGAGCAGTCATGCTTGCGCTTGGAGCAATAGGTGTAGCCGAGGCTGACAAAGTGATGCTCGAAGCGACGGCCGTCGATGAAGGAGAATTGGAGGCAGGGGCGGCACTCGAGCTTCTATCGCCGCCTGTAGTGCCAAGTCCAGCGCACAGAAACGCCAGGGAATTAAACTCCACAAGAGCCAGGCATTCACCATCGAGGCGTCCGGATCCATTGTCGACACTGTTGAGCGCCGGACCGAATCCCTCGCTCTTGCACCCAGCGCCGTGATAGAAGGCAAAGGCGGCAAGGTTTCCGTTGGGGCAGGTTGGGCGCCGAAGGACTTGGTAACTGTGGGTAGCGGCGCCAGGAGTGCCGCAGACATCGGTGCTAAGGGTGTAGTTGAGAGCTACCGGGTCCCTTTCACCAAAACTCGTGGTGAGGCCAGAGCCGCAGTCGTTGTCGCTCCAAAGACTAATTTCGCCTTGTCCTGAGGCAGCATGGACAAAGGGGAGAGAGAGGGAAAGCAGAAGTGGAACGAGCGATAGCATGGTGGATGACGTTAGAGGCGGGAGCGAATGGGTGGCAAAGCAGCAGAAGACTGAGTCGTGAAGAAAAGAAGCACAGGCAAGAACGTGAGAAGAAACTGGTAGTCGGCTTAAGACCTCAATGATCAGGGGCTTGGGGGCTATATTACCACAGGGTGATACATCGTATTGGTGTAAGTGGTGGCGGCCTGCAGGCGATCGAAAAGGAGCTCTATGCCGCGGCATAGACGTTGCCCAGGCAATGACAATCTATACGACGCATGAACAATGTCGGGATCTTTACGCCGCGACTGGAAACACGCGATCAGACTTCGGTCCATCGCTGTATATTGGAGGAATCGTGAATAGGGAGGTTGGTACGTTAAAATCACCAACGCCAAGCTTTAAGCGAAGGTATTGAGGCTGAGGCTGAGGCGTGGTCTGACTACGTTTGGAAATACAGTCAAACCTAAAGCCTTGGGGCAGTCCGTAGCCACGCTTTTTCCGAAGACCGTTTGTCGTTTATCATTTCTTGATTCCTTTCGATGCATTGCCTCGTGTAATGACGCTGGACAGAAAGACCCCCCTCGCTCTTCAGAATTCCCCCTGCAGACTTCTCAACCTAAACCCTTGAAATCGATGCAGTCAATTCCAAAAGCCCCCAAGAGGCAGCGACTTTAAAAGTTTTCATCCAGGTTGAGATCGAAGGTCAGAGTGCCAAGCCCAACTCAAAACTAGGCACGAAGATTGAAGGAAACCTGGACCCGGAGATTTGGCAATCTTCTATCAAGTTTCCGCTCTGCCATTTGGTCTGGTCTGCAGAATCTCTCTGGGTAAAATTTGATGGTGCTACGCGTTCTCTAGCTTTTCCTATGGGACATATCTCCATCTCGTGATTGCTGGCGAATCCCCGGCCTACGGGTGCGTATTGTGAGCTATGATGTGGAGTGTTCCACCCGAATGTCAAATTTGGCGCTGAAGAGAACCATTCAATACTGCTGCTGGCCCAGTCTTGCAAGGACTAGTGCTGTGGTTGGTTAGTCCGTCACGCAGGCAGGGATACTGGAAAAGACTATAAGAGCAAGACTCTGGTGGTTCCCTGCAGCATCAGGCCCAGCCACTAACATCGAAGAGTGACATTCATACAGGCCCACATTGCTGGAATGCTCTGACGATGTGAGAAGCTAGTCATGTTGAATGATAGAACCTATCAAGTCGGATTTATGAGATCGATTTGATTCATATAGTTCTTTTGAATGTTATTTGGTGGTACGAACAGATTCTGGTGGCGTGGGTGGTTCCAAGGATGAAAGAGACGGTCGGGAGCTGACATGTGCTTTGTTGGCCGTCTTCCTGCCAAAGGAACCCTCTTATGATTAGTTTATGGGAGATAAGAGTGTGGTCTGATTGCATACGAAAGTATTGGAGCGGTACGAACAATGTGTAAGGTAAGGTAGAGAGGGTCTTTGCATGTAGGTTGTGATCGGATTCAGGATGTACAAGCTACAACTGACTTATTATCATAACAATCCAGTCTCCTTTCCCTTCGTTTCTTTTTGCTCTTCCATCTCCAATAATACACCATGTATCATAACCATTCTCACAAAATCTCTGCCAAATCTTGTCTGTATCTGCTTTGATTTCGAAGCCTTATATTGACTTTTGAAAGTCCGGATCAACCCAAGGATAGGGGGAATCCTAGTCCTACCTTTTCCTCTTGAAACACACGATCGTGCTCTTTTTAGTGCGGTTCCATTGGGCAATTGACGAATGTCATGCATATGAAGGCTCCATTGCTTTGCACGGCGAGTCCGAGGTTGGCGGAGTGAGGCGTATAGGCGCGAAATTGAGGGCAGTTGTAAAGTGACTTCATTTTGAGAGGATGCAAGAGAGGACATGGCTCCTTTCAAGTCCCTTGCTGCGCCTTGAGCACCTGTCAAACAGACAGACAGCCTCTGATTGAAACAAAGAGACCATTTCAAAAACGAACGGTAGGCATGCAATTATGGTAAGGGCCATGTGCAGAGTCGCCGAGCAACGCAAAGTGCCTCGAGGTTGGATTCAGCTCTCAGGTTCGTCAGCCTGGAGTCAGGTCCACCTCAGTGCTTTCTCAGCCAGCAGTAGAAGATTCTGAAACTTTGAATCCCTTGTTGCACAACGTTGCCTGGTGGTCTAGAAACCTGCATGTTGTGGGTCAAGTGTAGGTGCTACCCTACGTCGCTTATCCGGGAGGGTCATCACGATGTCAAACATGCTATCTTTATCAAGTTGGTAACAGACGGCATGGGATTCTAGGCCATTCTAGACTAACACCTGAGGTGGATCGATCAGACAGGCAAGATCAAAGTCCCTACTCTTATCTACGGTGGATAATATGATGCGGAAGACCACTGAAGCGTGGACAGGGTCTCACGGCAAATGAAATGTTCACCGTCCGCTCTCAGGAGCGAATCAGCTTGGAGATGCTGTCCGGTAATTAACCGGACAGTGTCGTTGCATAAATCGACACCATGACATCTGCATCTTGGGCTTCAACAACGAGGATGCGGCGGAAGTCCGCAGGATGTAGCAGAAGGTGTCTAAAATGAAAGTGTCTTCAACCGGTGGGACCTACTGTAGATATTGGTTGGATAGCAATGGGCACTGCATGAGCGTACTACTAAGCAGTGCGGCTTCACGGAGCACCTCTAATTCTCTTCTGGGGCTCCAAGCTCGGCCGGAATACTCAAACTTTTGGCAAAGGATCTAGATACCAGCCAAACTCTTGTATCCGCTAGGAGTAAGACTTCTGCTTCAGCTCCTGATTCTTCTCGTGCTTCTGTGATTGTAATATCACCGCCGTCATGGACGTCTTTTTATCTGAGCTCTCGAAGCGACCCTTATGGAATTCATCTTTGACTTTTGTTTCTGCTTTTTCTGCCCTTCTCATTAAGTCGACACAAATCTCGCAGAGGTTTTGACGTAATGTACGAGCATTTTGATGCTGAGACTTACACAGTCAAGTCAGTCTGTGAGAATTTAATCAATCGACGGGATTCAGTCAAACGAGACTCGATCAAACAGCGAGACTTTGTACAAAGATACTCAGTCAGTGTGCGAACCTTTGTCTGTTACTTGATCGGTTTAGGAATCGACGCCGAAACGACGCGGCAAGACATTTCAAGATGTCGTGCCCTTAACGATCTTAGGGTCTTTTTGCAAATCTCCATCTCCTGGCAATGTGTTCTCCTCCTCGAGTGGACCGGCGGGACTGAAAGCGCTGTCAGAGTCATCTTTGTCGTCTCGAATTCCTCTGCGCCGTGAAAGATCCGAGATACAGGCAAGGATGATTCGATGACGGATGCTGTTCGTCTTGGTGAGTAAGTGTCTCGTTCATGCAGGGCTAACAAGGTCAAATAGATTCCATTTCCTTGTTCTATCCGGATATGCGACATATCTGGATAGTATTGATTGTTGTCGACATACATCTATACTGAGTCCTGCACATAGACTGAACAGGGTCAATTACCACTCGATCACGCAGCTGTGGGGAGGCTTCGCCTTTGTTATCGGCAACATCTCAGTGGATTCTTCGAATCATTGGACCAAGCACGTTTTGGCGCAAACGGGCCTTAGGGTATGATGGTTTCAGTCCTTTTGTTCAATGCTCTCGGGGAGATCTTGAGCATTTGTCCAATGTGATCCTCCTAAAACTCTTTAGATCCCTGATATTATCAAACCTAGCATCTGTTTGGATCCCAATGCTCAATCATGCTATGCCATCTTTCTTCCAGGTGACTAACCTAATATACGAGCCGGATATTGAAGGTTTTAAACCATATCTCCGGTTGGAATATATCCCATCAACGTCGTTCTTGCGGTACTTCCAATCATCATCTTCTGGAATCCAAGACTAAGCCTTTGTTAACGACCTACGTCTCGGCGCACTTCTTGGTCTCCGTCTGCCATAGGTGCCTCCTATCATGAAATCAGCACCACTCACCGAAGCTGATATGTCATAGTGCCGCCATCTGCGGAGCCGTTGAAAGCAAAATTCTTCGCAGGCTAAAACGGAGCGCTCCAATCGCATATGCACGTCCCCAAAACATCCCTCCCGCTAAGATACCCCGAGGAAACCCTTTAGCGCTCTTCGCCTGGAGTGCCGCCGAGGTCTTTCCATCATCGTCGCCGGCAGCTTCCACCCCTCACAACCGCCTCTTCGGACCCCCTCCACAGCGGTTGCAAAAGCCGTCACAGCCCGCAAACCCGACAACGGCGACCCGCAACAGCTACGGCCGGGAACGCCTTGTTCTCTTTCCATATCAGCAGTTTGCTCAGCACACCGGCTGCAACAAGCCCCTCGAATACCTTGACTGCAGTCGATCGATACGGCCGAGCGGACGGCGTGGGGGGTTCTCGCTGGTGGTCGGGTTGTATATGTTTCAGTAAACGCTATGCACAGCTTCCTTTGATTCATAAACATCATAGTCTGCTGCACGAACCAAATGATTTCCCCCACGGGTAAAAAGCTCCAACCGTTAGAAACGCTCATCCAGGGGATTTAGATACGTGAATCCCCAGCGAACAAAGGACTTTTGTCTATTGACACCAATCCCGTCTACGAGCCCATACAACCATTTCATTATTTCATCAAGCATCTACCGTTCGATTCTCAACCTTTTAGCAAAATGTCTCAAACCCCCCCCCAGTCCCCTCTTCCGATCAACCATATCCGACTACTACTGTAGATCAGCCATCTCGAACCGACTCTTCGTCATGTAACCACCCCCCCAACCCAAAAAAAACGGCGACTGCGAAAGCCTGAACGAGAGACCAGGTTCGAAGATGCTGATATAGCAAAAAAAAAAAAAAAAAAACCAGCAGTAAAGGCCTATAGATAGATAAATAAGAGAGTGAGAACAAAGACACCGAACTAGCTACTCAAGCCGTCGAAATGAAGTGTTCCGTACCCATCTATAACCAATCTCCATCCAAGAACGAAAACACATTCTAAAGAAGAAAGGACTCTCCATCGATTGGGAGAATCCAGGTGAAAATCTGTACTTCAGATGAGGTTTTCCCCATTAAAAATCGGGACTTTTGATCAGGATAGATGGGGATGTGAGATATATTTCGCAGTACGTGTGTTGGTTGGCGAAGAGGGTTGGTTGGGCATTTGCCGTTCAGGGAAACTGGTCGGGGCGAGAGGGTTTGGCTGGGGATGGTAGAGGGCGCTGGGTTGGTTGTTTCTGGAAATTTAGACGGGGTAGTCGTGGTGGAAAGGAAGGAAGGAAGAAAGAGCAGTTCTTGAAACTCGGGGCTAGAGATCTATAGGAACGCCATGTCTCCTTGTCTCATCTCATCTCATCTCATGCGATACCCACTTAATCTTTCCTTATTATTTATGAATCCTATCTTTGGGTGTTTTGGTTCGCGGATTGGGAAATCGGACTTTGATATGGGAGTTCTGTTTTGGGCTTCGATCCACGAGGGGGGTGGAAGGCGCACAGTGGGGTTTAGTATGTGAGCTTGGGGAAAAGGGGGGAAAGGGTGTGAGAGGAGGGGGCGGGGGCTATTTTGTGAAGGGTGGCAAGCAGATCAACTTGAAATGGGCCGATGATGTAGTTTTGGCTTTAACGGAGGTTGAAAGATCAGCCAGTGTTTGAAGTTGTCGTGATGCCTGTATAGCTATTCAAGGATGTGTATTCCAGCAGAAGATCTTTTGGCTGGGTGGGTTTCCCTGCAACCTAGCTGTGGAGGCACTTTCAAAAATGCAGTTACAGGGTGAGGCATTTGGGGAGTTACAGAGCCGTGACCCTCCCCCCTGCATGCTTCAGGTCTTCCTGCTTCTTCCACCGCAACCAGTATTCCCCCATCAAGCCAGATGCCACACTCCCTCCCGTAAACCAGCACCCCCACTTGAACCACCACCAGCAATTCTCGGGCATGTCCAATCGCATACGCCAGATCATTGTTGCCAAAGCGGTCGTGGCCCCACCACAGGTTCCCAGAAAGTAGACTGGTCCAGCGCCAACGATCCACCCTGTCACTGCAAGCAGCGACACTTGTACAGCAGCCAAGCCCGAGAGAAGGTTCTTTGCGCCATGTTTGACAGCCATGCTCTTGATCCCGATTCGAGTGTCGTCTTTGACGTCTTGGTGTGCGTATATTGTGTCGTAGAGGACTGTCCATGCAATATTGGCAGCGTACAAGGTGCCTGCTGCAGCAAGCGCAGTGGAGCTCTCGGGAGCAAACAGGTCAATGCCCATGGCTGGGAAGCCCATGATGATGCCCCAGCTCCATGCAAATCCTAAAACTACCTGCGGGTAATGCGTCACCCGCTTTGCTAGAGGATAGAGACCGATAATGACGACAGAAGGAATAGCGTATATGGCGCTGGTCGGGAACGGGAAAGCAGCCGCGAGTACTCCCATTCCGGCTCCCAGCTGGATAGCTGTCCACGTATGTGCTTGGCTTGCGGTAACGGCGCCTCGCGGCAGTGGTCTCAATCTTGTGCGTGTGACTTTGGCATCAAGGTCACGATCAAGGGTGTCATTCCAAGTACAAGCAGCACCACGGAATATCGCGGAGCCGAGGAGGAACAGAGCGTTCGTGGCCACAATTGAATTCGGAGCCGGAACTGGAGTGGACAGTAATCCAGCAAGGAGCGTGGAGAATAGGCATGGCAGGTAAAGATAGTAAGTACCTGTTGGCTTCTCCAGTCGAATGAGCTCGGCGTACGGAACGAGGGAAGAAGGCAGACGTGAGAGAATTCCCGTGGTGGGAGGCTTGTACTGAGCAGCGGGACTGGTAGAGGGTGGGGTTGCAGAATGCTGCGTAGTAGCGATGTGAGATGTAGAAAAGGTGTTTGCTGAAGGTGAGAAAATCGAAAAGGCAGGATTGATGTTCAAGGCGGGTGAAGGAGTAAGGAAAGAGAGAGACGAATGGGCTGGTCGGTGTTGATGCGTTAACGAAGAGTAGGATTCAGATCGACGGTAAGTGACTGTGCAACGAGGGGAAAATACACGAGACATAGCGTGGTGCAACGGGCTTGGAAGCACTGGGACTCTCGCCATGGCTTTGGTATACATGATGCGAGGGAAGGCAAAGCTGTGGACGAGATATCTCGTTCGAATGGGTTTCCGCCGTATTAGGTCAGTTACTCAGAGCATAGGGAAGTCGAAGAAGTACATAATGAAAGCCGGGGTGCCCGAGAAAAGAATGTGGGCAAAGGTGAGGTAGCGCTACAGTTACAACCTGCCGATTAATACCTAGATCAATTAAAGGATCCTTGGGTTGTACTGAGGTACTTTAGCTGAGGAGACCGGCTTCCTGGTCATCTCAATCGCCAGACCAACATGATAATTGAGCTGAGAAGATGCAATGCGCGAGGAGATACAACAGTGGGGGATGAGGTCCTTGCGTTGGCTCTGCATCGATAATGCAGTGGAGTTGCGGCAGTTGCCCCCCTCGGGTTCCGTCACCAACGCACTGACATCTCATGGTTTCCACATTGCTCCCACACTGTTGGATTGGCCAGAAATCCGATTCTGTGCCGCAGCTGCACTGCCAGGGGTGGGTGCTGTTGCTGTCCGAGATGTACCTACAGTACCTTACTCTACAAATCCTTCCTGCAGCGGGCTGGACATTGCATTAGCGTTGCAATCAGCGATGGCCGAAAATGGTAATATTACCGACATATTGAGATATTGAACTTCAGAAAGTGTGTAGGAAAGTGTGCAAGGATATTATATTAAACTCGGGACAATTAAACGATCTATGAGAATATGAAGAAGAAAACGAAAGAAAAAACATCGAATATCTGAAATATAAGTATATATTAATTCTAAAAGGGAATAAATTTCTCTTTACCATTCTAATGTTGAATTAATGACTGATTATTGCGATCGTATAAGTAATAATTAATTTAATAAACTAACTAAATAACAGCTATTTACCCAGTTTAATATATGCGCAAGGGAAGCAAATAGGGAAGCAAATAGAGTAGAAAGTCATGAAGGAAGTCATGAAGAATGTTCGGTAGAAAACCATGAAGGGAACCATGAAGGGTGTTCGGTAGGGAATCATGAAGAGAATCATGAAGGGTGTTCGGTAGAGAACCATGAAGGGAACCATGAAGGAAGTTTGGCAGGGAATAATGGAGGGAACCATGAAGGGAGCCATGAAGAGTGTTCGATAGGAAACCATGGAGGGAGCCATGAAGGGAGTCATGAAGGGTGTTCGGTAGGGAATTTTGGTAGGGAGTTTGGTATCGAGTCATGACGGGTGCTTTCTATTGAGCTACATAGTTAGCTTGTGTTATGAAGCATGTATGGAGCATACTATGAAGTGAGCCATGAAGCGAATGACGCGTGTTCAAACGCGTTGCATAAAGCATGCTTTGAATCATTTTTGAAGCATGTTTTGAAGCGAGTAGACAGATGGTTAGATCGTTAGACGAACGAGTAGGTAGCTGAGTTGATCGCCGTAGCGATTTTCTTCATTGGAAGCGCAATTAGCGGCGCTGCTGTAAGCATTACGATGCTTATTGTTGGCAGGGCTGTTCAAGGATTGGGCGCCGGGGGTCTGTTGTCTTTGGTGAGTATAGTCGTTGGTGACCTCTTCTCCCAGAGGTGAGTTGAGCTGTACCTAGATCCTGTCATGGCTGGACTAACCCACTCCCTGGAGAACGTGGTAAATACTATGGAATCGTGGGCATGGTTTGGGCTGTCGCCTTCACGCTGGGTCCACTGATAGGAGGCGCCTTCACAAAAAAAAGTATCGTGGAGGTGGTGTTTCTATGTCAATTGTAAGTCCGTTTTTACCAACCTCTTCACTGCTCGCATATAACGACATAATAACCAAACTCATCTCATAGTGCCAATCTCGTTCATCATCATTGCTTTGATGCTTAAATTGGACACGCCGAAGACACCCATACTCGCAGGAATCAAGGCCATCGACTGGGTCGGTAGCCTCGCCCTAATTGGTGGCCTTTTGATGTTCCTCCTCGGGCTCGACTTTGGCGGCACCGTTCACCCCTGGAATTCAGCAACGGTCATTTGTCTTATTGTGTTCGGAATCGTCACTCTCATGATCTTCGTTGCAGTAGAGCGGTACTCTGCTCGGTATCTCATCGTCCCTGTGCACTTGTACTCGAACGTGTCCAACTTCGCCATTTTCGCCGTAAACCTGTTCCACGGGATCGTCTTGACCTGCAACACCTACTTCCTCCCTCTATACTGCCAATCTGTCCTCGGAGAGAGCCCGCTCCTTTCCGGAGTGTTGTTGCTCCCCTTCGCCATATCCATGTCCGTGGCCACGGTGAGTACAGGCACCTACCCACCTTGAGAAAACGGGTCGTTATCACGAATGTATCCGCCTTAGGTTTGTCCTATTAGTCCTAGCGCCTCGGGCTCTCCTATTTCCCAGTTTCGAAGACGTGGTTGAAGATCATCATCTACCAGATCATTTCCGGTTTCGGTGTCGGACTCATCTTCCAGCCTCCTCTCATCGCGCTGCAGAGCAATGTCTCGCCGCAGGACAATGCTGCGGCGACGTCATCCTTTGGTCTCGTGCGCAACGTTGCCAGCGCGATTGGTGTGGTCATCGGTTCGGTGGCCGTCGCGAAGAAGATGGACGCTCAGCAAGACATGCTCATTAACGCGTTGGGCGCTTCGACCGCCAACCTCTACTCGGGGAGCAATGCGCTGGCTAACGTCCTTCCTATCAACAAGCTTAACGGCCGGCAACAAGCGGTCGTTCGCAAAGCGTTCTGGATATCTATTCGGAACATATGGATCGTCGCCGTGTGTTTCTCGGCAGTGGGGCTTTTGGTCTGCCTGCTCATCCGGCGCAAGACGCTGGATAAGACTCATGTGGAGGTGAAGACCGGGGTGGCTGGGGAGGAGGAACGGAGAAGGATAGTGATGGAGCATAGGGGAAGAGACAGGCAGGGACCAAGGAATCAGACATGATCCACCTCTTTAGGTAAACCGACGTACATACTATAGAATATATCCGTACCCCGCACTAAGCTTCTTCGCTTAGAATGAGCTTAGTGCGGGGTACGGATAGATTCAATTTAAAAGTTCTACCGTTTTTAACCCCAACCCCAGCCACACTTTGCTACCCACACCCCCTAATTCGCTTCATGCAGTCACCACCACACTGCCAAATGATTAAGTATGGTATGGCGGTAGCTGGACTATCCTCAAAGGACTCTACGAGCGTGTGAGTGGAATGGAGAAAAGGTAATTTTAGACGCGATGATGGAAAATGAGATTACTGGGATGGTGAATTGAAGGCGTGGGAGGTGTGGGGGTTTGGTTAGGGGAGGAAGAATTACGGTAAGCTTTTGGGGAGAAGTGATGGGGGATGAGTAGGGAGGGTTTAGGGGAATGGTTTTGGGAATTAGGTTGGTATTCGGGAAGATGTGGGAAGCTGTGTTAGATTGGAATTGTTATCATGGGATGAGTAGATGAAGGCTGGGATAAGGTATGTGCAATGATGTTCTACTATTGACTCGGGATGGATAATTCATTGGAGCTATGTTCGTCTCCAAGACTTGGCTGATCCGTATCACAATATCACAAGCAGCACCACTCCTCCCCTAGTGTGCCGCCACCTCGCCGTTCTCTCCCATGCAGACGCCGATAGCTGTGTACTCGTCCAAATCTTCGGCGGGCAAGCCGAGCGTCTTGTTGTCAAGGCCCCGCCTCGACTCATAGTCGCCGTCGCCGTTGTTGAAGAACATGCGGCTGTAAAGCTGCTTCGCGAAAGCCCCAAAGTTGCCCTGCACCACGGCGGCATGGCCATCCTTCCAGCGCTGTTCGGCGGAATCGTGAGTGATGATCCAATCGGCATCGGTGGTATTTGTGACGCGCTTGACGCTCTCAAACATGTCGCGCTGGGTCAGTCGGAAGCTCGATATGTAGGTGGAGCGGTTGCAGAACTGCGAGAGCGTGGGTGATTTGTCCTCCTCGTCCGCAGGAAGTTCTTTCAGACTCAGCAGGTTGGCCATGGCTCGGCCGCAGCTGGGCCAGGTGCTGATGTTGATGGGCACGTTGCCGTCGTCGAACAAGCAGAAGGAGCGCTTCTGGAAATCGAAACCGAAGCGGTCCGCTCCGCCGCTCAGGCTAAACTCGTACCAGAAGTTGCAGACCAGCAGTAGATATGAGCTGACGCCAAGGCTCTCGATCAAAGCGAGGGTGCTGTCGCGGCTCTGGCCGAGGAAGCTGTCGTTGCACAGCGAGTCATTGGCGGCATCGTGGCCGAACCAGTTGGGCTGGATATACGACACGCCGGCCTTGGCGGCAGCGCGTACGAGCTTGCTGATGGTGTCGCGCGGAGCCGATACCGACATGGTGATGAGTAAGGCCTGCTGTCCCCGAAGCGCTTCTACCAGTGCCGTGTCATCGTCGCTGCCATAGTCGACGCGAGCAACTTTGATACCTTCCGGCAGCTTGTTGGTGCTGCTGGGGCGTGCGATGGCCGTCACGACAAAAGTTGCCGTTCTTGAGGATTGCATCTGTCAAGTGCTTTCCCATCTGCCCGCCGGCCTGTCATCCAGTTACAAATGACATTCTTGACTCAAACACGGTGGGGTGAAAACTCGACGTACCCCAATAATGGCCACCTTTTCGATGCGGTTGGAGAAGCCCTTAGGCTGATCTTTGGCATATCCCTTTGCCATGGTCGTCTTTGTGCTGAAGGCTCGAAAACGAGAGATGGTTCTTGACTGGCTATTGTACTAGATGGCCGTCTGGCCTACTCCACCAGCGACCTGGGTGGTAAACGGGCAATGGACTTTGTGCAGACAGCGAGCATGCTGCTCCCACGTTCTATTAGCTAGTGCCTGGCAGGCGGAGATATCGGCCTTAAACGGTCCCGGCGGTGTCGATTCAGGATCCCCATTTTCGGAGAAGGAAGCGTATGCCTGTCAAACGCTGTTGATGGTGGGGCTGAGCTTCACATGCACAGATATCAGTAATACCATGCAAAGGATACCGCAGTTCTGTAAAATACACAATACGGATACGAAAAGTTGAAACCTTCGCTTCGCAAGGTGACGGTATTAAACTGTTCCATTCGTGTCGTAAGGTTTCTGCATGTATGCATAGTATTTCCACCTCCAGGGATTGATCTCTAAATTCTCACCGTGACTGCCAGCGAGGGCTAAGAGATTAAGTTCTTGAAAGCAGACAGGGATAACATGCATGAGACATGTGGCATGGAAGTTTGGAAAGCGTGCCATATGCTGACTCGTCGGAGCATTCTGCCCTTTGTAGCACCCATGCAAACGTGCTATGATACCGATGCTTTCCCTTGCCTCAGCACAGATGCCTGCTTACTATTTCGATTCCGCGTGTCTCTACGGAATACGTAGTTATCTATTGCCAGATACTGTGACCCGAACATCCGTGCCTCTGTTGGTGGCACAGCCTGATGGGTTTGAGCATCACCGGCTTCTTCTGGTCCGAAATAGTGACAAGGAGAGAGAAAAAAATGTTGATTGGGATTAATAAGCCGTCAGAAAATTCTTGTGTTCGAGTGATTCGAAGGATAAAGGTAGCCCCCTTGTATTTCCAGAGCTCTCCTAACCCAAACCGGTTCAAGGTACTCCAAGCTCACGAAGCTTCATCGGATACTTCCATTTGGAATGAGCGCCTGCCGGCGAGTCGGCGGGCGGCTTTTCAAGCAGGCACCGCCTCAATGATGCTTTCCGTCGAGTCAGCATGGCTGCGTATCTTGACTACCTTCAAGCCGACAGAAGTCAGGATGTCGCGCCATTGTTGCTCGTTTCTTTCCATCGCAGATAGACAAGCGAGCATGGTCCAGTCCCAATTCGTCTCTCTCAACCCAGTTCCAACATCAGGGATAACTATTTCGTTGATGAAGATCTTAGAATATCCCGTGCGCATAGCAGGAATGATGTTCTTCAGTATGAGCCGAGCTTTATCGTCGGGCCAATCATGCAAGACCTGACGAAGGTAATATACACGGGCGCCTGTAGATCAGAATGTCAGAAGGTAGAACTGGATGAGTGGCTAAATAGTGAGAGAATACACTTACCCTCAACGGGCTGTGGAGTGAAGAAGTCATGCACGGCGGGCTCGAACACTTTGGTCTCAGCAACGCCTTTGATGGTCTCGGGTAGATCTTGGAGGACCAGGCGTCCTGGCAGTTCTGGGTACCTCTTCTTCAGTTCTAGAAGCTCGTGTCCCAAGCTCCCTCCAACGTCTACCATAGTAACGGCCTTCTCATCTTGCTCCAAGCCTTTAATCACCTCTTCTTTCACAGGGAACCAATCAAGCCAGTGAGCCGCGTGGGTACCAGCCATCCAGGTGTTGAAGTTGTGGAGGAGGGTTGAATTTTCTGGCTGCATGATCCACGCAAAGCCGTTGAGTTGAGTATCATAAGCGTATTGGAAGGGGCCGTTCATGGCGTCTGTGGGATTCCGGTATTTGGTTTTCGCAAAGTAGGCTGGCAATTTGTAAAATGCTGGTGCGACAAAGTCATAACTGTGCCAATTAACATGTCGTTCTCGTATCAGAAATGACAATGCTTACTTATGTTTCACCCCAGCTTGTGCTACTGGGTCCGACAAAGCCTTTGAGATAGGTGTTGCTTTAAAGTGGACTTGATCCACTTGGTCAATGACTCCTGTGGTTGCGAGGTGTCTCAGAAGACGGGCTAACGTGTGTAGATTAACATCAACATCCCACGATATGTCATGCCAAGGGAAGGAAGACAAACTCAGAAATGCTGGATCAGCGCCCGTGTCTTTCTCGAGTTCTTTTATGCTCTTGCCGCTGGGCCCGGCCTGTCCTAGTATTTCGAACAAGCCAAGGTCTAGCGCAATACGAATGACTGTAGCTTGGAGAGGCTGAGGCACTCACAGAAGGGGTCTTAGTATGTGGAAGAAGTGGTAAAGAGGTGACAGAAAATCAGAGCTTTACCAAAAACGCAATTCGTTGGAAAGTATCTCCAGGCGTCTCTACAGTATTAATAAGTTTTTGAGCGGCTTTTTGCACGGCTCGGCGAGTCTGAAGATCGAGGGAATCACTGTCTGCGACGCGTGTTGCCAAAGCGTTGAGGCTCTGCTCAACGGACTTTGTGTCTGAATTTGTGTCCATGGTAAGCAAGGGTTACTGGATTGATTGGTATATATATATATGTTTAGAGGTTTAACGGTTCGGACGAATATCCAAAGCCCAACAAGATATAATCGAAGAATCGACTAATACGAAAGACTTAGGAAGATATCTATAGAGGATGGACTGGGACCGCGAGAACGTACGAAAAGATAATGGAGAAGGCAAACAAACTGTTGACTGTAATAAGCAGACACGCCAGACACATACCACAGCTGCAAGAAAGACGAAAAGGAGACGAACCAGACAAGATCAACGCATGTGCCACATGCTCTGAAATGAAATACCCACTCACACGACATGACTGCAGTGATCATTCAGCTCCCTGGAGGTTGCCTGGAGTCGCCAACTTTGCAGCAATTACAGGGATGGAGAAAGGGTTGTGTCAGGGTCGGTAAGCAGCAGGCGGCCTGCTGGCGTTACTATTGTTGCTTGCTCCGACCTTGTTGGCTTCGATTCCTGAAGGAGCTGAAGCCGGTCTGACACAGGTATAGTAGTTGCATTACAGTAGTCCCAAAGCATTCTGAGCCTTGTCGTACATACATACCCTGCCTCAGACGGGCCGAATGCTAGTCCCTCCGCCAGAGCTCCACAGACTACAGTAGGTACGTACCTTAACCGCCCAACCTCCAACCACCAACCACCTCAGTTAGTCTGGATCCCGAGACGCGCCCTCTACTCCTCGCATGCATGTACCCCGTGGTGGACCTCTGACTCCGGCGCGCGAATCTCTCGCTTCGTTGCACTCCATCATGCCATCTTGCATGCAAGCATTTTCTCGGAAGGAGGGGTCTTGCCGGAAAGATATCGCCATTGGCCTCTGTGGTATGGCGGTTGATTGTCGATAGACTCTGGCACCACTGAAGGCTGTCAACTTCAAAGCAACCCTGATATGACGCAAGAAGTCAGCCCCCAAAACCATGTAGATCTTCGGTACATGCTCGGGAATATGGCATTACGGAGGTATTGATTGGGAATTCCAAGTGAGGCAACAGAGATTGGCTATTCGCAAATTGATCCAGACGGTTGGGGGTATTCCGAGAGCTTTGGCCCCACCTTCTCCAACATCGAGAGCCTCCTACGGAATACATGACCTGATGCGACACGATTAGGATTCCAGCCCTGGGAATGTCGAGAGCTAGACCGTGACTCGTGACCCCAGGACTATCTGTTTCAGTATCCACTGTCAACGTATCGGGCGCAGCAACGCGCAGGGAGCACCTATCTGAGTAGCCGCTATTGCTACAACAGGCACGGTGTTATGCATAGCACTACGCCACTTTTGGTATCAATGGCTGATTGCGTCCATTCCACATCCACAATTGTGTATAACCAACGACGCTCGATCTCGTGCTCCCAAGTGAAGGCCTATCTGATAGCAGTCATTCGTCTTCTTCCTCATGGAAGGATCAATCCCTCCTGCAGGTGGTGATCAAGACAGGGGCTCCATTATACTCGGAGTCACCTGGACGTTGACACTCATATCCCTTATTTTTGTATGTTTACGCATGTATACTCGAGTAAGACTAGTACAGAGAATCTGGTGGGACGACTGGCTGGCAGTAATTGCTATTGTGAGTTTCATCTAGTATCGAACAGCCAGGTAAATTGACTTCCAAAGGCATGTGCTTCACCAATCCCCATTATCTGGATTTTCTACGTCCGCGAGGGAGGTGCGCGTCATGTCTTCTATCTAACTCCGCAGCAACGTGGACAAGCCGTCAGACTCAACTGGGTGTCCCAGCCTTTTGGTATCATGGCTATCGGTATCGCGAAAGCCTCGGTGGCATTTACAATTCTTCGGTTTCAAGCCCCCAACAAATGGCGCACGAGGGTACTATATTTCATATCTTTGAGTGTAAACATCCTGAATGTTCTGGCCTGTATCTTCACCTTTGCACAATGCAATCCACCGCGGGCATTGTGGAATCCTGAGCTTGCAGCTACTGCCAAATGTTGGGACCCGGCAGTGTTTGCGCATTACACTATGGCAGTTGCCAGTATGTCTTCAATTCCTGTTTCTTTTTATAGACGGCTATTCATTAATATGTATAGGTTATAGCGCTTCCTTGGATTTCATTCTAGTTTTCATCTCAACCACGATCATCTGGAATCTAAACCTGAGTGTGAGTCGACGGATTCAACTAGCTGCGCTTCTGGGTACAGGAATACTGTAAAGTCTCCCTGTGTTCTATGCTGCACTCTTAGACTAACCTCACTCCATAGCGACGGTGCTTTTGGGATCGTCAAGGCTACCACATTGAGCTCGCAAAGTGCTAGGTTAGATTACACATGTAAGACTCCTGTCACGAAGCTTGGGTCCTGCACGACAAATCCTAACCTTCTCCCAGGGAACACTTTCCCTCTATTCGTATGGACCATGTAAGTCCTCCACCCTTCAACGCCCCCCAAGATGGCCAAGACCGAAACACCCACTGATAACCACCCCTCTCAGCGCCGAACTCCATGGAATCATCATCGGCTGCTGCCTCCCCACCCTCCGCCCTCTCTACCTCATCATCTTCAAGCGCCCAGGCAGGGAGACCTATACCTCCAAGAAAAACCGAGCCGGCTACATGTTCAAGGACTCTTTACCGCACAGCTACAACTCGAACACTAGGCGCGCGCCAATCGAGAACAACAACCTTAGCAGCGAGGACATCTATATGCCAGTTATAACACGTACGGTTGATGTGGATGTGAGCTTTGAAATGCAGGGGCAGGCCCATGGGAATGGGCATGAGGCAGGGTGGGTGGCGAAACCAGAGAATGCGATGGCGGCTTATCATCCCATTTAAAAGTTTTTGAATTAGCTCTTTTATCCGTCGATAAGATCATCCAATTCATGAATAATAGCCTGATCAATGAATCAAAACCCTGTCTCATGAAAAACTTTACTTCATGAAAAACTTTACTCGATGGCTCCTGTAAACCTTTATCTATTCATCTATCTACACGAATTGTTGACTATGTACTGCAGGGTGCTTAGTAGGGAGTTACGGAGGGAGCCATGGAGGATGTTCGAGAGGGAGTCACGAAGGCAGTTTAACAAAGAGCATGTTTAAGCGAACTTTCTATTTGACTTGAATTGTTGATTTTCCATTTGTAGAATTCCCGATTTTCCGAAAAATCGCCAAGTTCATCACAATGAACCGCCGTATCTAATTACAAAGCTACATATTCACCCAACTATCCCAAAAGCTTTTCTACAAACCCATCTTTACCCAATCACAACTCCTAATTTATCTACCTACATACCGACTCAATTCTTTACATCAATACAATATTAATGAATTCCAGAAACCTATAGAGGGATATTGGTAAGTTTGTAGTAGGACAGCCACGCGGCGGTACAATCGCTGCACACTGAGGCAATGTCTCGGGTTGGCGCTGTGGACGGAAGGTTATGAGCAGCAGCAGCAGCAGCAGGGTCTGTTGGAAGACGCACGGTATGGCTGTCATGGTCTCACCGCTAGAAGAATTGTGGGTGGTGTGAGTGGTGTGGGTGGTAAGGCCATGGGCTTGGAAATGTTTTCTTAGGGGATGGTGGGGGGTTTTGAGGGGGGTCACTGGGATTAGATTGGGGGATGTGGGGAAGGTTGGGTGTGCATAGTAATGGTGGGAAAACGGGGTATAGTTAGGGGTTGGTTGTGGCTTTGCTGCACTGGAAAACTTCTGGCGTTTTTGGTAGGTTGGCTGGCTGGAGGAGTGGGCTTTGGAACCTGGTTCCGGAGCAGGAATTCTAGATGGGTGGGTTTTGTGGCTAGGTAGGCGTACGGGGATCCTGGTCTAAGAAGCGCTGCTCCAATTCAAGAAAGCGAATATCTATACATTCCGACTGGACACGCTCTGCTTTACCTCCTTCTTCACGTTGATCCCATACGGCGGCAGTTCGGAATCAGGTATGTACTCCGATGCGCGGCAATCCGTATAAGACCCGCCGTGGATCGTCATCTCAAACATCGCTCCCAGCTCCGAGAACTCTTGCATGCGGTGGAATCCACTATCTCCTCCCAAAGGCGCCCGGTTGTGGTCGCGGTTGATTGCCTCGGACGAGCCTTGGGGATGCCGTTTTTGTATTCGCATGATCCGAACGACTAGGGGTGTTAGGCAGGGGATGCAGGCGCAGATGACGCCGAGGCTGGCTTCGACGCTGGTCCATATTGCGATGTCGACGGCGAGGCCTGGAGGTGAGGAGGTTAGTGTGGGTGATGGGAAGGTATGAGATATAGCTCACGAGTTATGTCCCCAATCTTTTGCGGGATCAAGTGGTTGCTTAGTATGATGCGCATGGTAGTGGCTACACAGACGCTAAGAGGAGGCGTGAAATGTCAGTGGTTGATCTTCAGCCGTTCGAAGCTGAGAGAGACTCACACGCCTCCCAAGAGGAAAATAACAGACAGACCAGTCTTCTTTGTGGAGCCGATGTGCAAATTCCAGACAGCAGGAAGCGGTATCAGAAGGACCATGATGTCTGTGACAAGTTGCATCGAAGATTCGACGAGGTAAAAGACGTTTTTGTTGATACAGTGACCGTGGACCGATATGTCCCAGAAAGACCTGATCGGAGTACATGTATCGATGCTAATAACTGTAGTCGCAATGCAAAAGCTCCATATAAGCCCCCCAGTGATGTATGATACTATACGCATGCGGTGAGTGGGAAATATTCGAACGTAAAATAGTAGCAGGGAGGTTTTGACGGCGGGCATCGTGAGTTGCCAGAAGATATGGGCAAGGTATGCAAACTGTCCATCAGCATAGGCTCCATGTGCCAGTGGTTCGTCCCCAAACATACTTGGGTAACATGCGATACATCTTGAGTGCTGACCGGTGCTGCACCTCTTCCTAGCCCGTATGGCAGCGCTACCACCAGATGAGCTCCATAACATGTTTTCCCATCATAGATATACCTTACCTCCGAGCACGCAGGAGATGGTGATGTAAGAAAGCACCTGTTGAACGGTCAGTTCGAATAACACGACGAACTGGAGCAAGAGTCTTGGGGGATAAATCGGACCAGAGCCACAAACACCATGTAATCATCATACCAGTATTTAGTCACTGATATTCTTCGAGCTAGTAAACGGAGGAAGAAAATCGCAGTTGAGAGAACCATCATCAAGCTCAGGATCGCCAGTATCCGGACTTGGTCAGAACTGTAAGCGGTTTTGCCGGAATCCATAGCTCTCGGGTGTTCGAGGATTCAGCTAGAGTAGAATGTCCCTTGAAGAGGCTTGCGAGAACTTAGGAAGGATCCCCATCGCCTTAGAAAATTGTTGAATGCGCGAGTTAGGTCCTTTGTACGAGGTAGACTATACACCGTGTGCTGAAACACCATCGTACGGTGTACGTAAGGATCAAAAAAGGACGGCCAGTATTCCGTACACAAAGTAAGCTGGCAAAGACCTATGCCACATTCAGGCGCAGCTCAGGGACCAGCAAAGGTCTATAGGCTGAAGCAGTAATGGCAGGCGGTCCTATTAGACATGCATCAAGTCGCACAGCAATCATTCCGAACCTAACCAGTCATTCCCTTCGGACGGAGTTGTTGACCCACCGGGGGATGAGGCCAATGAGACCTGGTTAGATTATGCATGCTGACGCGCTCGCCTCGGGGCTCATAATAAGGCGACCAATTCACGTGCTCCTAAACAAGGAGTGCGAATTTGAAACTTTTAGTATGTATTCTGCTCTAGGAAATTGAATAACGTTTCTCGTCCCAAATGAGGAAACAGAGATTAAAGTGGCATTTCGTAGCTAGGTCTTCCACGTCTTTTTGCTAGATGAAATAATCCTAACGCTTTTTTCTTCCGACACGGTTTGTTATCAGCATCTTGCATGAGGTAGCCGGTCAGCACCTTGGATCAAGGTTCTCAACGTGGCACAGCAATTTGGTGGTGTGTGGGTGCTGCAGTCCGATGTGACAGTAATACAGCTGAGATCCATGCATGCGCATCAAATAAAGTTGCGTTCATGTTGCTTGATCCTGAATAAAACAGCTGCATCTAGAATCGGACCCAACTAAGTAAGATGTGCCCGAACCGTGACGCCAGCAGGTTGGAAAGTAGACATTGTAGATGCTATTGCTTGTATTGATTCTATTCAGTACTTAAACCTAAGCGAAGCCCTACTTTAAACATGGCCCGTGCACCTTAAGATCGCTCCTACTTCCCTAATCCCCCTATAATGACGAGAACCTCAAATTGTATTCGTGCACTTTTCTAGTGAGATTATCAACAGAAAGAGAATACAGCTAAGCAAAGAATCTTCTAAAAAAGGACTTGCAATGGCAGATATCTCAAACCTTGCGAGTACTATTACCGAAACAAGGGAAGCTTTATCCGCAACAGACGGGATTCTCACTTCGCAAGCACGCAATGAACTGGCCAAAGCTTGTACTAGGTTGATGGCTACCTTAGAATCTCCAGTGGAAACAGTTTTTAGAATGATGATGGCAGTCAGTTTGCTCTTTCAGCTCGTCACAAGGCCTAGAGATTGACGCCCTTACGAACAGCCTCATACTATTACTTGCGTAAGGATAGCAATAGAGATGAAGCTATTTGACGCTCTCAATGCAAATGGAAACATGTCGACTACACTCTGTGAGCTTGCTAAGAGGACGCAGACGGATCCCGCATTAGTTGGTAAAGCTTTTGATATGTTCAAGCCACACCTTTGGTTGATACATGACATCTAGTACGCATAATGAGGGTCCTCACGGCAGCTGGAGTCGTGGCCGAGGTGGCAGAGGGCGAGTACGCGAGTACTCCAATAACCAATCTTTTAGTTGATGCTTCGCCTATTCGAGATGCAGTTAGCTTTATGTTTGTAATCTTCTTTTCCACTCTGCGACCATTGCTACCCACTAAAACTTCATTTCTAGCTTCGACGACCACGCGCCTATACTTATCACGCTTCCTAAGTATCTGCTCGAATCTCGGTTCGCCAATCCTACGGACCTAAAAAATGCCCCATATCAAACTGCTTTCCGAACTCAATTGCCTTTTTTTGAACACATACGACAATCCCCAGAGCGCTTACGGGTCTTCAACTCAGCCATGACGGTCCAACGAGCAGGTCGCGGGAAAGAATGGTTCGATTACTTTCCTGTTGAATCGACTATCTCCAAAGCATTCCCCACAGAGGACAACGATGCTGTATTGCTCGTCGATATTGGTGGCGGCGTCGGGCATGATCTTAAGGCTTTCAATGCTCGATTCCCCACGTTACCTGGACGCCTGGTGCTCCAAGACCTGCCTCAAGTCATCGAAAACATCACAGACCTTCCCGACACCATCGAACCTCTCAAGTACGACATGTTTACCCCTCAACCCCTTTCAAACGCTCGTGCATATTATCTGCGTTCTGTCCTACACGACTGGCCTGATATTCACTGTCGAAAAGCTCTGACGAACATAGCATCGGCCATGGGGTCCACATCTAGACTACTGCTAAACGAATGTGTCCTTGCTGAAACAGGAACTCCTCTTTTTCCAGCTCAATTGGACATCTCTATGATGATGTTTGGTGGGTCAATGGAAAGAACTCGAAAGCAGTGGGAATCATTACTGGGAGAAGTTGGACTAAAAATCGTGAAGGTGCATACTGCAGAAGAGGCAAGCCCGGGATTGGAAAGCTTAATAGAGGTGATAAAGAAAGACGTGGAAGCTGAATGAACGCTTCTTGGAATCAACCAATGTAAACGTGAATGAATATCGTTCACGCCCTCAATATCATGACATCCAATCAAAGTCAAGGTGGTTGATGGCTGATTCTACTCTCGAGGTGGTTCTTAGTATCTACGTACTGTAGCAATACCATAGCCGATTCCCGGGGGCGATAACGACTCTCATGCCTAGAATTCAGATGGTTTATCCTCTAAACTTAAGCCATGTAGAAAGCACTGTTTGAAGCACTGTTTGACGCGTGTTATGCGCCCGACCGACGCGTATTTTAAAGCATGTAGGGAGTTCGATAGGGAGTTTGGCAGGGAGTTTGGTATCGAGCCATGGAGGGTGCTTTCTATTGAGCTAATTAGCATGTGCTATGGAGCATGTATGGAGCATACTGTGGAGTAGGCCATGGAGCGAATGGCGCATGTTAGAACGCGTCGCATGGAGCATGTTTTGAAGCATGTGTTGGAGCGAGTAGGCTGGTGAGTAGACAGGCGAGTAGGTAGCTGAGCATGTAGGTAGGCGAGTCAGTTGAGTCAGGTGAGCATGTAGGGTAGTGAGTATGTAGGGTAGTGGGCATGTAGGATGGCGAGTAGGTAGGGTGGTGAGTAGGGTGGTGAGCATGTACTCTAGATTTTTCGACCGTGTCATAGTCGATTTCCACTAATTTCTAGAGAACCCCACCTAAACCTTAGGGGGGAAATCGCTTAACTTCCCCCCAAATTTGGCTGAGGCCCCCTAGAAATTAGTGGGAATCGGCTATGGCACGGTCGGAAACTAAAAACCGACCTGAGAGTACTGGATATGTATTTTGAAATAATGTTAAGCTTGCACGGCTTGATCTTTGAATGTAGACTCTTAGAATGCATTCTGACCATATATTAATAAGTACTTGAAGATGAGTCTAAGGTTCGGAGACAAGGCTAATCATTATATCTCTTTCGTCATTATTTAACAATTTTGTAATAAGAGACAGTTGATCACGACTTGTAGAATTTATAACATGTCATCAGCATGCGGTTTTGGATTTTTGAACGTAACCTCACTCGTATAGTCTCATGAAAGGTACCTTGATCTTTGCAAGCCATACTTGATATGTGCTCGATCAAGCACAACAAGGTGTACAAATGGAATAAACGAATGCTCGGCCACTGCAGAACCGAAGAGAAAAGGCTTGGGCGATCATGGCGTCTATACAACCTTTTCCTCGATCCGGTTCATCAGTTATGATATTCCGGACTAAGAGGTTCTACAATGCGAGCATACGATTGTACTTACTTTCCTTGCGGCGTACTCATTACATCGACTGCTATGATCCCACAGCAATCAAAAGAGCGGCTTTAGCCGTATTTTCATCAACAAGCCCAGCAGTCGGGGATGACCGCCAAGCAACATAGCCGTCTGGACGAATGAGTACTGCTTCGCGTTCCCACGTACGCTTGACGTGCGATTCTCCAGGTAGATTCACAGGCTTCAGAGGTATATTGAGCTTACCGGCGACGTTAGAGAAGATTTTCGCGGCATCTCCGTCAGCGCTGAAGTCGAAAATGCTATACCATGGTCCGTATAAGTCATATGTGGATGTTAGCCCATCGGAGAGAACGAGGTATGGCGCCCTGTGCCCAGGCAGAGTTGACGGAGTGTAATGTAGGAGTTCCCAGTTCGGTTGTTGTGGAGTTGACTCTGAGACTACCACCGGCGAGTCAGGAAATCGGTAATCCAGCCCCAACCCTTCTTCAGCTATCTCAGTATCGTTGCTCTCCACATGTCTAACAATCTTTTCGCGAAGCACCCTGCCTGCCTCACTGTCCGCACTATGCAAGCATCCCTCCGAAGCGCTCTGGACCCATTCTAGGTACGTCAGGTGTACCTGCATGAGCTCTCCGCTTCTGGCAACATTCCGCAGACCTACAGGCTTTCGTTCATTATCGTACGACCGCAGTAATTGCTCGCCTCCGAAGCCATTCAAGACGGCTGCTATTTTCCAGGATACATCCCACCCATCGCCCACGCCTGTGTTCATGCCATAGGCTCCTGTAGGTATGCATTGATGGGCAGAGTCGCCCGCGAGAAATACCCTACCTTCCAAAGACCTATAAGCATTGGCCGTGTAGGTGCTTGGTCTCCAAAATCCGCTGACAAGGATCTCATCCACGTCGATCATGTAAGGGCCAACTAAGCCACCGAGAACGTTGAAGATGACGTCCATGGGATTGACAGCTGAAGGGTCGACATCTAGTGGGAAGGCCTGATGGATTGTCCAGGTGTCAATCTCATCCTGGGATATAAGTACCCCACCATTGATGTAAAAGATATGCCAAAACGGACCTTGGCAATGCATTCTCTTTAGATCTTTCGATCGAAAATGAACCAAGAAATACTTGACGGGCAATTGCTCCCCGTGCATATTGATGCCAACCGCCTGTCGGACTCTGCTCTTCGATCCGTCGCAGCCTATAACGTACCTGCTATGTACGTTTGTATTTGCGCATGTGCCGAGGAGCGCCAATGTTGATATAACTCCATCGTCAGATTCTTTCAGTCCGTCAAACGTTCCGAATAACATGGTGATATTCGGGTCTTCTAAGCATTTCCTACGAAGGAGTTTCTCGAATACGGATTGCATGATCCGTTGGTACGGTTCCTGGGGCATTGACCCATCGTTTCGGCTCGCAATTAATTGCCGGCAGTCCGCAGGCGATGAAAACCTCTGTTCGAGCATGTCTCAACATCAAGATTGGCAAATTTTTTCGAACCTGGGATCCAAAACATACCCATTTCGTGAGATAGTTACCAGCAGCCTCACTCTCCCCAAACCCAGCGCTGAACAAAACATCCAACGAATGATGTTGTTCCACCCCTAACAACATACCAGTAAATCTTCAGCGAAAACCCCTCATCCCAATCTTGACACTGTCCGACCAAAAACAGAAAACATAAGAATAAAAAGCACCTCAAAAACATACCCTGAACCCGAATCTCATCCGCCAGCCCCATCCGCCTCAACAGCTCCATAGACCGCGAATTCGTAAGGTCCATCTTCGGCCACTCTCCCACACTCTCATTCCTATCCACCAGTACGCACTCGATCCCATGCTGAGCCAGATTTAGCGCAGCGATCAGCCCCGTCGGTCCAGCGCCGACTACTAGGACTGGGATTGAAAGAGTGGGAGCAGGATCTGGAGACATTTTTGTGCTCCTCAACAATAGCCAGTAGAAGAGAATATGCTTCGCGATAATGATAATGACAACGCGCGAAGGCACTGGTGGCAGTTCTTTATTCGGTAATACCTTAGCAAGGCCACGGCTGCTCCGCTTCTGGAACCCAACGAGTTCTTAGGTCCTCGCTCCCAGAGAGCCGTCCAATAATCCTTGTGGATCCTGGGCGCGGGGTCAATGCATGCAAGGTCCTTGAGTATGCAGTGGAGTGGTTCCGTCCACGTGTGGGTGTCTACCTGATGGGTTTATAAATAGGTTGCTTACTACCTATCTCCACCCTAAGACCCAAATTCCGAAACAACGGCCGACCGGGGTGATCTTTCGTGCAGGCTGACAGAAAATCTTTTTCGGACGGTGTTCGCCCGGATTTTGATGGGGATACAATTACGAGTACGGTGTAACATTGCTGTGCGTCTGGAATGAACTAAGAATAACGTGAAACGTGTGACATGTTTTGTATAGATGGTGGGTACGGAAAGCTAGTGGGCTTCTTGATGTTAATTAAAGAACATAAACTTTGACTCGGGCCCAATTGCAAAGATTGTGCGACAACGGGAATCGAAAAAAAAGAACATGTGAAACTGGCGTCTTGAATCCCCAAATCCAGAAGTACCACTCAGTCTGATTGTCAGCTTTGCCGTGTCTGACTATATCGATTGTTCTGCGCGGCCTTCCCTCACCAGCTGGTGCATCATGCTAAATACCAAACGCCAATGCTTTTTGCTTCCCATTGCCATGTCTTATATACTCACAGCCCAGAATCTATCTGATCAACAACGTTATGTCCACTATACAGTGCCCAGTCACGACAAGTCTGCGCCATCACCGCCGGAATTTCTCGCTCGGTGATAAGATCTGGTCGTTCCTGTAATAAACCCTATCAGCTCTATCTGCTCACTAGTATCGAAGAATCATCACGTACCATAACATTGACATACAGCCCGGCGCTCACATGCACTACAGAATGGCAGTGAAACGGCCACACCCCCGGGTTATCGGCCGCCCATTCCAGGACCAGATAGGACGGGACGTCCGGCGCCCCAGCCATCATTAGCTGCGTGTCCCTCCGCTGGGGGTTGGATGGGTTGGTGATGGTGCCGTCCCATGCACCGATGCCCTCTGCTAAGACCCAGAAGTTGTGCCCGTGGAGGTGCATTGGATGGACGATGGGGAAGTAGTTGCGGAGGATGATGCGGATGGAGGTATTTTTGTTGAAGTTGTAGACGTTCCACTGAGGGTCTTCGGGGTAGGAGACGTTGCCCAGATTGGCGAGGAGGAGGAGGGGGTTGCTGGACAGAATTAGCGGTTTCTAGGGAAATTGAAAGGACTTGGCATACTTGAAGTTTGCACGGAAGCTCGAGTTGTCCATGAAGAAGAGCAAATAGCCGGTATCGTTGAGTTTACCCACGATATCGATTGTTTGCGTTACCGCCGGTTCTTCGGGAGGCTTGATTGGATAAAAGGGAACAGTAACGCTCAAAGCATCCTAAAACCTAATCAGCTTTGGGGGAAGCGCCACGCGGAAACGTTTACAGCGAAGTTTCGCCCGCGGTAGGCATGTAGAGGGTTCTCATACATTTGAACAATTTTGACTGATCCACGGTGTCGCAGCCGTACTTGGCAGCAGCTTCTGGTTCGCTTTCGGATAGTAGATGGCTGCAAGGGCATGCGGCTGACTGGCAGTCGCAGGGAAACAGCCCTCGTCCAAATCCGAGCGTATCCAAACGGCGTCTGTGGATATGCCATTTGCTTCTACCAGGACGTCTGAGCGTTGCCCGACTGATAAAGTCACAACTCTCGTTCTATAGGGCTGGATAGGTACAAAGTCGTTTGAAATAACCGTCATTTCGTGGTTGTCAATGGTGAACTTTTGCGTAGACGTGCCCCCGGCATTGATTAATCGAAGTCTGTGGGTTTTGCCGGTTTTAAAATGGAATTTCGGGACTTCTCTCCCACTTGGACAAGAGGTATTGTTTAGAGCCAGACTACAGTTGAGAGCGTTGCCGCCATTGATGAGATTGTTGTCCGATAAGATGAATATCGGCGGCTTGTCGTAGATGTCTCCGATAAGTTGGTAATATGGAGTGTGGTAATATTCAGTCTACGGGAGCGTTAGTGTCGCTAACGAAGAGCTCTCTTCGTGTGTTGAATCGTGCAAGTTTGAGCATAGACATACGAGTAAAATTGGGCCTAAATCAATATCATATCGAGCTTGGGTTGGACTATGGTCTTGTCAAATTCCTGAAGGTACTTTTGAAAGGTAGGAGCTAACCCGTAGATAACCAAAGGGCCGATTATACCATCGATATACTGAGCACTAAGGTGAGAATGGTACCAGCTAGTGCCATACGTTTCCGCCGTGAAATTGTACGTAAAGGTACTTCCTGGAGCGATAGGACACTGGGAAACAGAGGGTACACCATCGTACCACGGAGACAACTTCTGCGGAAGTCCATGCCAATGAAGCGAAGTCCCTTCCTCGGGATTTCTAATATCGTTGGTGACCTTGACTTGAATGGTATCGCCCCAGTTCGCCTCGATTAATGGCCCTGGAAACCGATTGTTTATGAGCATGACACTTTTGTTGAAGCCATCCGCAGAATTGAATCCGCGGGAGATAGTGAAGTCATAGGAGCGTATCACGCCGGTATACGGGGGAGTGGTAGCAGCTCCAGTGGCAGAACCCCAAGGATATCCATTTGGTAGGGGCTTGCCAGGCAGTTAGCAAAATCCTGCTAGCTTTGGCTGCTGAAGGCCATTCCATACATTGTCGGTCAAAAAAGACGGGAAAGGCGAGGTGTAAGTGTTGTCCGGATCGGAATTAGCTTAGAGAATCGTCATTAGACTTGAAATCAAAACATTTTTCTCTATATAGATGAGGCGCTTTACCGTAGACAGTTTTTTGAAAAAAGATCGAAGCCAAGAAACTCAGGCGGAGCAGGAAAATGCGTGTCGAAGGCATGATTATTTTCTTCCAAGGTCTTATGGGAGATACATTCGCCAACAGAAGCTTTCAGAGTCAAGAAGGACGACATTTGGAACAGAGGCTGTAGGAACCGATTCGGAAAATCTAGGAACAAGATCTTGCCACCCTAGCAGTCCCGCTGATTGACGACTCCGCCATCTACCTTCTCGGCAAGCGGCATCATGGTAACGATACCTTCCTTCGTGGGTGAGCAAATCCTTCCTAATAACGTTGGATGTGTTTTTTTGCTGGATGCCTCGTCATTGCTTAGCCGACATTAGGTGTAGGTGACATGAGGTAGGCGAAGGATGCAACCACGTTGCGAGGCTGATGCTCGGAGGCCTTGGATCCAGCTTACTGTGTTGTTCCCGAGGGAAGATAATCCTAGACGCCCAGAAACACGCATGCAGAACGTAGGCCATGTCTGGCTACTCCTCAGGACTTTCTCTCCCTCCCCTGCGTTGGGATCTTCAGGAAATTTGATGAAGATCTAGTTTTCAATATCTTTTCCCCGCTCTTAGCCGCCCTTCTTTGCATGAAGGACGATGCAGGCTGTGTTGACATTCGCTTCATTCGTGTACAGCGACATGGAACTCGAGGCGACTTCCAGCTGAGGTGAACTGCAGCTCGGGACTGTACCTTATGCTGGGATCGGATCAGGCTCTGCAGGCTTGTAGGTTAGCCTGGCTCTACCCCCCTGCACGTCTAGACTCGTCAGCTAGCGGGCTGAGTACCTTCTTCCGCAGTATTGGTGGTCGAGGGATCCGATGCTCAAATTGTTGTCATCGCTTCTACTCGATGTATCACAGTATGTGGAGCTCGACGGCGTATAGTATTAGATTGATACCTACCTTCCCATGTTCCTTACCTTTCCCGGCATAAGTTACCGGAAAGTGTGCGGTAATATATTTTCGTGGAAACTGGGCCCTCAGCCCCCCAATCAAGGCATTCCTCGCCACGCTCTTGCTCTCCCCATGAACCATCTTGCAAACGTGTCATGACACGACCAGTATGCGCTGTTGCTGTTGTCGGGTGTGGTATTAGTGGGCTCGCTGCTGCAATCGGTATCAGCAGGGCCGGCCACAAAGTCATCATATTTGAGCAAGCAACAGCCCTTAGTGAGGTATGTCGACGCTGTCTCTTGCGGCGCCTTTGATTGTCTAAGAACAAATGTTGCATACAAGGTTGGAGCAGGTATACAAATCCCTTGTAATGCTACACGCATCTTCAAAAAATGGGACATCCTAGAAGCAGTCCAGTCTCATTCTCTTAGGCCGTCGGGCATTGTTCTGAAGTCTTATCGAGACGGCACAGTCCTTTCAACTCAAACTCTTGTCCCCTATGCGGAGGATAGATATGGTGCGCCGTATTTGCTGGCTCATAGAGCGGACCTCGTCAAGGTCCTTGCCGACGAAGCTTTTCGTCTAGGTGTAGTCTTTCGATTTGGATCGGTGGTCACTGAGCTGAACGCAGTGAAACCGTCGATTCTCTTGAGAAATGGCGAGGAGCATCGAGCGGACGTTGTTCTTGGTGCGGATGGGCTCAATTCCACTTGCCGCATAGCATTGCTGGGACAAGCACATGCGCCGAGTTCTACGGGAGATATGGCCTACCGTTTCACCGTCAAAATCGACGATATCATGCGACAAGAAGACCTCTGTGAATTACTGGATGGATATCCTGTTATATGTTGGATGGGCCCTTATGCTCATGCCGTATGCTATCAACTTAAGCAGGACGGACTTTGCAACGTCGTACTTCTCTGCCCAGACAACATCACAGAGATAGCCACCGTCTCAAAAGCAGATGTAGAGGAGATTAAAGAGCGTTTCAGCAATTGGGATCCCAAATTGAGAAAACTTATTGAGCTGGCCACTGGCGCACTAAAATGGAAATTACAGATCATGGGGCCATTGGACATATGGAGCCATTCAAGTGGGCGGTTTGTCTTGATTGGAGATGCCTGTCACTCAACGCTACCATACCTGTAAGTATCCTCTTTCGTATAAAACATGTTATACTAATGCAGACATTGTCGCAGTGCCCAAGGAGCAGCACAAGCGGTAGAAGATGGCGCCGCACTAGGCGCTCTTTTTGAGAACCTAGAGAATACCAACCAGCTACCACACCTCATGCGAATCTTTGAGAAGGCCCGGAACCCTCGGACTACCCGTATCACAAACGACAGCACCTCCATGCGAAGCATATTCGATTTGCCGGACGGTGAACGTCAACGAGAGCGAGACAGGCAATTGACAACAATGGAGCCGTTTGTAGGATATCCCAATCGCTGGGCAGATCCTGAGTTCCAGCAATGGCTGCTTAGCTATGATGCCGAAACGGATGTGCTTAAAGCCTGGCAGATGTATCAGCGGAGAAGCTATTTGTAGATTTGCATTACGGGTCGTCAAGAACCGGCAGCGCAAAGGATTGTCCCATTTCCAACCTTCTCTCCTATCGTGGCATAGCATCTACCATCATGATACTGAAAGGCGGTTCTAACTTTTGGGCCTCCTCGGCCTCGCACCTTTCTTTCCCCCGTACTAGGTCAACCCTTTTTTGAATCTGCTCGATTCGCCATATTTATCCTGCACGTATCTCCAAGTCCACCTGAGTCTGTTCTTGCCTGTTTCCGATTAAGCTAGAGTACGCTTCTTTCCACGGTAATCTCAGAAGCCAAACAGCAAAGCTAGACATTAAAAGTATATAGAGGGACTGTTATGGCCAAGGCACACCATGGGGGTGCAGACAGTTGGCAAAGAACGACCGATAGCCCAATATATCATGCCACCCGTCGTCGTTGGTGCCCATCCTGCCGTATGCATACGAAGAGTCACGGTTTGCACGTTCATATGCTCCTTTGCTCAAATTCTTTATATCACCACATGCCTTGCAACGATACCCGAAATAAATTCATGATATTTACTTCCGGAAAACAAAGAAGTCTACTTATTCACGTCTATATATTTGACAAAAAACCCGGATAGTGTTTGCTGACTTTGACCTCTTTTGCACTTTCCCGAAGTTGAGGATACATATATCGGAAATCCTTTGGGGTTCCGTCGGTGGCAAACGGTTCCAATAAAGTTCCATTTCCCAATAGAGCAAAATTCGGATGAAGAAGGGATTTTGACTAGGCTGGAGTGTTGCGTTGCCTCGTGGCGTCTGCACCATTTTTGGGCGCATGCCGTAAGCAACCACAAAGTAATGTAGAGGCGTTTACGTCTGATGCCGTGTTGGGCCAAAAGTATATCTGCGTCTCAGCTTGCCCGGTACGATCTTTTTTTGAAGAGGAAGTGGCCGGTCTCATCGTGTGTTTTGTTGCGGGATCGGTGCTCCTTTGGGGTTTGGTGAGGCGTGTAACCCGGGAGTTTTCCTATGCGATGTAGTGATTTTTTGGGACCCTGGTCGTACCGGTAGGTGCTGGCTCCTCTTTTTTAAAATTTCTCCACAGCCCTTTCGAAGAGTGTGAAGTATCAGTGCGGCTCGAGTCAGTGGTGGAAAGCTACTATCAGATCAAGCAATTTGTTCAAGCATCGAAACTCGAGGTTAGTCAATTTCATTTATCGCTTTTGTTCAACCTTTCTTATCGAATTATCTTCGTACTCAAAGTCGAGATTAACGGATTATACTATCTCAGAAAAACGAAGAGCCTACTTGATCATTTTAAACCATCTCTTGCGAGAGATCCTTTGTTTGTTATAGTGATTTTCGTGCACCCTTCTTCAAAGATGGCTAGGTACGGCCAAGACGTGAAGGCCGCATTCTTGTCTCCATAAGAAGTGACATATACCTCCATTAACATCACCCATGCTTTCAAAAAATTAATTTTTGTTCCCCTTGACCTACAGTAATTCAGCCCGTCACCGAACCGTCCTATACAAATTTCTTTCCTGCCCCATCAAAATATTCCCAAAATAAAAAACCTTCGAATTCGATAACGCCCCACTTCATAACTGTCTAACCCTACCATTATCCTCCGAGCATGCCGCTGGACGACGATTGCCTGAATACGAAGGTTTTGGCATCATGATGGGATTCGGCAGGAGCGGTGCCGCAACCCTACATAGGGGGCTTTTATATCATCCATGACGTTTATTCCGACGAATGAGCTCGGTTGGGCTGCCGCGAGCCCAACGATCGAAAGGTGTCTGCTGAGGGCAAGGGCGTACAGTACATGCGCAGTTCCCCATTCGTTGCTGAGATCGCTGGAAGGTGTCATGGAGCTTGGATTAGGGGCGCATGTTTTCGGCTTACGAAGGTTGAGGATTTGTTCCGGTTGAGGTTTGTTCGGGGCGGTGAAAGAGCGTTGAGTGCAGGGCTATGGTTGGGGAGGGGGATCTGTTTGTTGCTTTGGTTTACCTCCCTCTGTTTTTGGTGATCGCACTCGAGATTGAATTCCCGTTGGGGAGATGTAGATTTTTTTGGTTATAAGCATAATTGTGGTTGACGAAGCGAAGAAGGAGCATTGGCATGTTGAGCCAGGTACAGGTGGGGGGGTTTCTGCATATACACTTGGAAGCGTTGTGTTATAGAACCGAAAAGTAATTATCACATATTACGATTTCCAGATATTCGAGTATACAAAGTCTTCCTCGCCCCGACCCCTCCACCCTCATCCCCCCCTCTTCCACAGTGAAGGATATCTGGGCACGGTTCACGGAGGTATCGTTGTACCTATGCGAAACCTGTGCCGTTTTTTATTTTTTGCCGAGAGCCCCATCAAAATTAGCGAATCTTCAAAAAGTGCAAAATAAGAACCAGATTTGTAGAATCAACCCCACTGGGCCCCCAGTGCTTCATATGTAGTATATCCAATGCTCCATATGTAGTATACCCAGTGCTTCGTATGTGACCTATTCAGTGCTTCATATGCGGCCTATCCAGTGCCTCTTATGTGACCTACCCAATGCTCCATA
>JAABUH010001058.1_pt1 | contig 33829 bp, 31 predicted proteins | sample 5559121 | NCBI WGS metagenome assembly JAABUH01 (sample SAMN10711871, study PRJNA513364) | rock metagenome | isolation source: Antarctica rocks | place: Antarctica: Victoria Land, Battleship Promontory nord | collected 2015-12-28
TGTGGTACCCGCTGGCGCTGCCTCTGGTTGGTTCCCGAGCCCTGGCCTGTGCCCCCGTATGTCCTCAGCATCACCATTCATCCTGGAGTTCCGTAATGTCAAACACCGTACCACCCCTTGTTTACCCAACCCCTCCCACCCTGCATAAAGAGGGCACAACCCCTCCAGGGGGAGGGGGGGCGCGCTGGTAGACTCGGCAAGGTGGGGGACGATGGCAAGGAATGCGGGAGCTGGGCAAGGGAAGACCGTGCTGGTCATCGAGGACGACCGGGCAATGGTGCACCTTATACGCACCTACCTCGAGCACGAGGGGTACGCGGTCGAGACGGCGGAGACCGGTGAACAGGGCATTGAGCTGATTCAGCAGATCAATCCCCACGTCGTCCTGCTCGATCTGATGCTGCCCAACACATCCGGCTGGGATGTGTTGCGTGCGCTGCGTTCGCGCAGCACGGTGCCGGTGATTATGGTAACAGCCAGGAGGGCCGAGGAAGATCGGCTACGCGGTTTCGAGCAAGGCGCCGATGACTACGTGGTCAAACCGTTCTCGCCGCGTGAACTGGTGGCCCGGGTGGGCGCGCTGCTGCGGCGGTCCAATCCCGGTTCCGGGGAAGCGGTGGTAATCGGGCCGCTCTCGATCGATCCACGGCGGCGAGAAGTGCAGGTCGATGGCGTGATGGTCACAATGCGAGAGCGTGAATTCGACCTCATTGCCTACCTCGCCTCACGGCAGGGGATGGTATGCTCCAGGGCAGAACTGCTGGACCATGTGTGGGGATATGACTTCACCGGAGATGCGCGGACCATCGATACTCATGTCCGCCGCGTGCGCGAGGCACTCGGGAGCGCGGGGACCATGCTGTGTACTGTCTGGGGAATCGGCTACCAGCTCATCGATCCCTCGCCATGAGTGACCGCGGCAGATGGCGTTGGCGAGGGCGAAGCCTGCTGGTGCAGGTGAGCGTCGGGATTGCCCTGGTGGGCCTGCTGGCTCTGGTGGTCAATACCGCGTTGGCGAGCTTGTTTCTGCAGCGTCATCTGGCCGATCGGCAGAGGATGCTCATGGTCCACCAGGCGGAAGCGCTGGCCGGCTGCTCCGCCAGGGTGAACGTGCCGCGATTAGTGACCAGGGCAAAAGGAGTGACCCGGATCCTGGACGCCGCGCTGGCGGGCACGCCGGAGCGCCGGGCACTGGTGATCGATGGTCAGGGCACAGTCCGCTATGCATCAACGTTTCCCGCACCGTTGCTGCACCTGCTCCTGACCGAGTTACGCCACGGTCTGGGCAGCACGGCGGGCATTAGCGGCGCCTCCTTCGTTCGCTCCCGGACCATAGGCACTACCATGATCACCGATATTTTCAGTACATGTCCGGGGATCGGGAGGGGGGCAGCCGCTCACACCGCCGGAATGGCGCTCGTCGAGAGCACGAATGTGGTGGACACCGAATGGTACGACGTGGTGACGTCGGAACTGCTTTCCGGGGTCGTTGGCGTCATTCTCATTGTTCTGGCCGGCGTCGGGCTGGGACTGGCGATCGTCCGGCCGGTGCGGAAGGTGACCGCCGCGGCCCGGGCCATTGCCGCGGGAGACTATGAGCGGCGGGTGGCGCCGGAAGGTCCGGCCGAGGCGCGAGATTTGGCCGAGGCATTTAACACCATGGTGAACGAGGTGGCACGGAGACGGCGCCTGGATCACGATCTTCTCGCCAACATATCGCACGAGTTGGGCGCTCCTCTCGGGCTGATCCAGGGATACGCGGAGGGGCTGGCTGACGGCGTGATTACCGGGGATGACCAGCGGGTGGCGGCGCTGCGCGCGATCACCGATGAGTCGGAGCGACTGAAACGCCTGACCGGCGATCTGATCGACCTGGCCCTCCTCGAAACCGGGGAGGTGGACATCCATGTCGAGGATGTGCCCATCGATGAACTGCTGACCAATCTCGTGGCACGCTTCAATCCGGCCGCACAGCAGCAGGGTGTACGGCTGGTAGTCGATGTGCCATCGCCCCTGCCGGCAGTGCGTACCGATGGTCTGCGGCTGGAACAGGTGGTGGTAAACCTGCTGAACAATGCGTTGCGCCACACCGCACAGGAGGGCAGTGTTACCCTGAGTGCGCGTCCCGCTGCCGCCGGCGTCAACCTGGCGATCGCCGACACCGGCGTCGGCATTCCAGCAGAGGAGCTGTCCCGCATCTGGGAACGCTTCTATCAGGTAGACAAGGGACGGGACCGCAGGCAGCGCGACGGGGGGCTGGGACTGGGATTGGCAATCTGCCGCGGCACCGTGCTGCTGCTGGGCGGACGGATCGACGTTGAGAGCGTGGTGGGCGCCGGCACGACGTTCAGGATCTGGCTGCCTCGGGACCGACGAAGTGATTAAGCGTCTATTCACGCTTCAGCCACACTTCTGACACAACTCGCCTTCTCCTACGCTTTACGCTCAATGTGAAGCCGATAGAGCTTCGAATACAAAAAGCAAGGAGCACATACGTCCATGAAAGTCACACGGTATCTCGTCCCGAGCCTTCTCGCCGGCTCACTTCTCGCCGGGGGCGCCTCGGGCGCCTTCGCCTCACAGAAAAAGGTTGCCAATCCCCGCGCGTTTGCTTATGGCCAGGTCTCGAACCTGACCACGACCGGCTTCACCCTGACGCGGACCCCGAAGAAGGCTGGCGCCACGTCAAAGGTGGTTCAGGTAGCGCTGAGCAGCACGAGCAAAGAGCAGGCCCGAAAGGGCACGACCGGAGCCTTGACCAGCGGCGAGTACGCCTTTGTGCTCGGCGCTAAGGGCGCTACCGGCGTCGCGGCCAACCGCGTGCTGTACTCGAACAAGGCGTTCAACGCGCGTCGCCTGATCCAGCGCATCAAGGCCCAGCGGCTGGCGAATCGCATCGCCCATCGCCTGCTTCGCCCCCATCTCGCGGTCGGCCTGGTAAACGGGGCCGCCACGACGTCCACTAGCATGTCCATCACCACGGCGAAGGGGAAGACGCTGCTCTTCGCGATCACCCCGCAGACCAAGTACCGCGTCAACAAGGCGCTCACGACAACCGCCCCAACCTTCACCAACGGCGAGAAGGTTCGCGTGCGCTTCGCTCGCGCCGCTGCCACGAAGGGTCGGACCGCGCGTCTGATCGCGGTGGTCCCCGCAGCCTAACCAGAACGCACATATAGCAGGCGCTACAGACGGGTCGTCCCCACGGGTGTGGGGGCGACCCGTCACGCTATGGAGGACCGTTCGCGGCGCGCTTGCCGCCGGCGGGCCTCGGGCTCGATGACTATGTGTGTGAAGCGGCGGAGCCTCATCAGGCGCTCGAACAGTCTCGAGCCGTTACACCCGTTGTAGTGGAGATGTCCAGAGGAGCATGACGCCGTTAATCGCCAGAAACGCCTCCGGGATAGCCACCACATCCAAAAAGGCGCTTGAGGTCCAGGCGCGGACCAACGCATACGCCCCGCCGGCGAGGAGGATGATGATGGCAATGGCTACGACGCGGCGGAATCGGGTTTTCGTCAGGCTGTAGAGCACATAGGTAGCCCAAAGGTTCGTCTCGGTCCACTTCCGCTCGAAGCGCCTGGCCAGTGTCTGGTGCATTCCGCGCCAGGAGACGCCGAGGAGGAGCAGCATGCAAGCTGTAACCAACATGTTCCACGCCGTGGCCGCTGTAACTCCGCCACTGTGCCAGCTGGATGCTGCAAGGCGCGCCCAGTAAATAAGTGCCGAGGTGTACAGGAGCACCATCAGGCACTGGAGGTGGAAACCGGGGGGCCGAGGAAACCGCGTCAGCTTGCGACGCTTCGCTCCTACCATCAGTACTCCCACCGTCATTGTGCGAGGTACACACGTATACGCCAATTGACCAGAGTCATCCGGCTCCCCTACTTTACCCTCGACGGGGAAAGAAAGGGCTGCCCGGCAAGCGAATCATCGCCGATACCCTCGTCTACGACCTGCCTGCTTGCGACTGGCGATACCCTGAGTCTCGGTGGCAGAACCTCCTCTGGGCCATGAACGGCGAAGCTGGCAGCTCGTGCGCTTGCCCACAGCAGCCATACCAACAGCGCGGCCATGACCAGCACCGAGAGCTGGATCGGGATCCAGTGGGAGAGTGGGATACCCGACAGAGCCACGACATAGCCGGCGATGAGCAGCAGCCAGAGGGTGGGTTCCGGTGCTCGGGCATGGCGAATGGCGATGGCGGCGGGAATGAGCAGCAGGGACAGGTCGTGCACCAGCACATGGGGATTGACCAGGAGGGCCGCGACCGTCGCCGCTGCAAATGGCAGGTCAACCGGCCGGCGCTGACGCGCGATGACGGCCACCGCGGCGAGCGCCGCGGCGCTGAAGGCCCACTGGAGCATGGTGGCGACCGGCGCCGCGAACAACAGCTGGAAGAATCCGGCCAGATTCTGGTTGGCCTGCGCTGAGAACCCCCCGGTGGTCGTATGCCAGCCGGCAGCTTGACGGAGCATCTGGAGGTAATTCTGGTTGATCGATGGCCCGAGAACGGCCATGGGAAGCAGCGCGAGCGCGGCCCCTGCGGCGCAGAAGCTGGCTAGCGCGCGCCAGCGGCCTTGCACCAGGAGCAGGAGCAGGAAGGGGAGGACGTAGGGCGGCTTGATCAGAGCGAGCGCCAGGAGCGCGCCGGCCCAACCCTCCCGCTGGGCGCGAAGGGCCAGGAAGGAGGCGATCAGAGCGGCCAGCAGCACCATGGACACCTGGCCCTGTGCCAACGTGGCGAAGACCGGGAAGAACGAGGCGCCGGCCACCACCAGGAGTACCGAGCCGGAGCGGCGCAGCTGTAGGTACCGGTTGAGTGCGACCAGGACACCCACCAGGAGCAGGCAGTTCAGGATGAACCAGAGGAGATACGCCGCACTGTACCCGACGGCAGCCAGGGGAGTGAGGGCCAGGGCAACAAAGGGAGGATAGAGAAACACCGCCTGATTGCGCACCGTGAGACCTGAGTGGAGCGTGGATGCCTCTACCAACTTGAGCGTCCGGAAGGAATAGATTGCGCTACCGTGACCACCGAGGACCAGGTGCGAGGCACTGTAGTAGACCAGCACGTCGGACTGCTGGATACGGACTGCGCCGCTCTGCAAGAGCGTGATATAGCTCACGCAGAGCGCGAAGAGCACGGCCGCACAGATCGCGATTGGGGCACGACTCAGCAATCGTCTCCCCCTGCGGTGTCGTACCCGCTGAACCGCCGGCTCACCCCCTGCCGGGAGGTGTGCCTCACGGGAACGGGATTGTGGCTGATCGGTGATGGGAACCTGAACGCCGCGCATACCCTCATCCCTCGTTGAAGTTGACCCAAACAGGATACGACAGGACTGGCGAGCGTGCGAGGGCCGGAAGTCGTGCTAAGCTAGGGACTTCGGGCCTGTTTCAAGAAGCACTTTCCCCCTCTATCCACCGCCTTCGGGCGCACATCTTGCGCTGGACGGGACGGAGAGGATTTCATGCGAGGGTATAGCCGCAAAACGACACCCAGGGTCCAGTCTGGTCGCGTGCAAAAGAAAAACAACTGGGTTGAGGCCGGCAACTACTACAACACGCCGCAACCCTTCCCCGCGATCTATCGCAAGCGACCCGGGCAGGGCTTTCAGCATGTCCTGCGGCAGGAGGACATCGAGACCTTCATAACGCTTCTGCCCGACTGGACCGAGCTGTCGCGAGGGCTCGGCGCCATCGTCCTGGCGCCGGGAGACTGGATCACCAATGGGTACTACATGTCAGGTGTGATCCATGTCCAGGCATGGCCACGAGACCTGTGGGATTGGTGGGACATCGGGGATTACGACGCGGAGCGGACCACGCTCCAGCGACTAGCCGTGCAGACCGAGCGCCACGATGACGAGTTGCTGCTGAAATGGACTGAGAACCAGGTGAGAGCTTACCAGCTACTCCATGTCTTTCTGCACGAACTTGGCCATCACCACGATACCCTCACCTCCCGGCCTGGATCGCGCCCGAATCGTGGCGAGTCGTATGCAGAGGCATACGCGGAGAGGTATGAAGCGGTTATTTGGGATCGCTACCTGGAAACGTTCCCCGTGCTTTAGTCGGCGCACCACGGTCCTCGTATCACATCTCGCACGAGCCATCGGCGCGTCGTTGCGCACGCCTTGCTGCCGGCCCAGGTACTGCACCTCTTCGGTGTCGCGCACCTTCCTACTGTGGAGCCCACAAGGGTTCCTGGGTGGGTACCACCTCAGGCCACCACGAATTCCATCCTAGGGCCGTGACTTCAACGCTTACGGCGATAGTGACGGATTATGACAAAATCGAAGTAGACACTGAACATAATTCCCAAGACAATGCCGGACCGGACGGATTGCTTGAGGCCGTGGAACAGCAGGCCAGACAAGCCAACCCAAACCGCGTTGCCAAGCAGCAAACTGAACAACAGGACTCGCGCGGAGATGTCGCCGAGCTTCGGGTCCTGGTCGATACGCCTGAGGAAGTCCCAGTGGTCCATGGTGGATACCCGCTCGTCCTCCCCCTTCGCCACTGTCGACCTCTCCCTCACGATCTACCTGGGGCGACAATGGCATGGCGGATGCTTCGCGTGATACTCACACACAGATCGAGGTCGCTTCGCCGAGGAAGCCAGATATCCAGCGGCGAAAGCCCTGTCGCACGGCCCAGGAGTACGGTGTTGAGCAGCGCACCCGATAGGTAGGAGCAGGAGGACGCCACGGCCGCGCCATTTAGACCCAGCCGGGGAATCAGTACGGCGCAGAGCGCAGCTTGGCACCATGCCATGGTGGCGTTCACGGCCACGCCCGCCGCCGGCCAGCCGCGATGCAATATGAAAAATGCGCCGAAGTTCCCGTTGGTTGCCAGGGCCACGATCCCGAATACCAGGATGCGCAGCGGCGTTGCGCTGCCGTCGAAACTCGGGCCGAGCAACCCGTGGAGCAGCGGCGGCATTGCGAAGAATAAGATCGTCGCGGCGCCGGTCGTTGCCAGGGTAATGGCGCGGGTACTTGCCGCCGTTAACCGGGCTGCGGCGATCGAATCACGGGCGCCGATCTCCCGCGACACCGCGATGGTGAGCGAGCGCGCAATCAACAGCAGCATCTCGGCGACGCCAAAGGCAACGGAATAGACCCCAAATGCCGCCTTGCCAAGCAACGCCGCTACCAGCACGGCGTCGACGCGGTAGTTGAGGGCCCCCACGGCGCCGTTCAGACTCGACATGCTGCCCCGTCTGAGCAGCCGGCGGATGCCATCGCCGAGTGACGTTGCGCTACGCTGCGCGTTCAGCTTCCTGATGCGGACCACGCCGACGAGAGCGGCGCCGGTGCTGGTGAGGACCCATGCATCGAGCGCGGCAGTCGCGCTGCCGTGTCGCAATGCCAGCCCAAGCGTGACGCCCAGCAATGTCGCACATGCGAGTCCGACAACTTGATGGTTCAGCGCGCGGAGCCAGCCCAGCGCCACATACACATTTTGCTGGACCGCCAGCAGGGTCGCCGCCGGAACGACGGCCGCAACCGTGATGAGTTCGACCGACCAGCCGGCGTGGATCGACCACAGCGCGGTAGCACACCATGCCAAAACGACGACGCCGCCGAGCAGCACCTTGAAGGCGGGCAGAAGCTCGGCGAACGCTTCTCGCCTCCGAAGCGTTTCGTACGCCAATGCCGATGCCAATCCGGTGGGAATGGTTGCAAACAGCCCCACTGCCAATTGCACGCCGTTATAGGCGCCACGCCCAGACGGACCCGCGTACCGTGCGACCACTAATCCTGTCAGCAGAGAAAACGCGTATGCGGCCGAGGCAGCCATAAGAGTTCGCGCCGCAGCTCGGACATGCGGCGTCGTCGCTGTGCCACCGTCAAGGGCGCTCACTGTCGGGTCGCGAGCCTTCCCATCACTTCCCAGCAGAATCCCGCGATGGTGGCGATTTGGGTGACCGCCAGGAGGTCGGCAAGCTGAAAGGCACGCGCGGAACGCGACCGCGCGAACGGAGAGATGACCAGCTGGATATAGAAGGATAGACCTTCGAATCGTACGGGGGTGGATGTCCATTCCGCGCGTTGGCGACGAAAGTTGTACGCGCCCCGTCCGTAACCGAAGTGTTGCGACCAAAACGTCGCGAGGGTCAGGTGGTGCGCGTGGTACACCACCGCATTCACGGCATAGACCAGTGGGTGTCCCCGGCGGAGCCATTTGTCGCAGAGCGCGCGGTCTTCGCCGGCTGCCTTCGCAGTGTATCTGGTATCGAAACGGCCGAGCCGGGTAAAGAGGTCCGCCGGCGCCGCCATGTTGTTGGAGCAGAAAAATTGAGCGCGATCGGCGTGCGGGTTGTAATACTGATACAGGAAGTCAACGAGTTGCTGGCTCGCGGTCGAGAAGACGTTGTCCGGCAAGGCATTGGTGATCCGGCCACCAACCATGGCGCCGGGGATCTCCTCAGCGCGCGCGACGAGCGCTCGCAACCATTGAGGATCGGCCCGACAGTCATCGTCGATAAACGCAATCAGCGCGCCGCGAGCGTGAGCGGCGCCCATATTCCGGGCCGCGCCGGGGCCTCGGTTGCACTGGACCAACAGCGTGAGGTCGAGCTGATTCCGAAACGGTTCGAGCACATCGTCCACCCGGGTCGGGCTGCCGTCGTCGACGACGATCACCTCGAAGGATTCGCGAGGATACTCGAGGCGTGTCAACGATGCCAAGCATTCGTGCAACCTGGCGGCTCGATTGTAGGTTGGAACGACGATGGAGACGACGGGTAAGCTCAATCCGCCGGCCAGGAGCGGTCGCTCTTCTTGAGGTGCTCTCGGCGATGAAACTCGACACCCATTTTCTTCCCGGCTGCATCTCCGGCGCCGCGGAGAGAGCCGAGAACCTCTCCCAGGGTGGCCGTTGCGAGCACAACAACCGCGACGGACAAGATTGACGAGCGTCGAACGCCCGGCGGCCGGACTTCCGATAGTTGCTTCGTGAGTCGAGCAAATCGTCTGGCAACGATAACGGGGGCGCTCGCACTGTACAACGCCCTGCGCGTGCGGGACCACGACGACGACCGTAACGCGCCGAAAATCCGTTGATAGTGGAATACCTCGGATAGGCACGAGGAAAGGCGGGTTGGGTTGATGTGCGACGTCTCGGCTCGTGGCTCGAAGTATAGTTCATGCCCCTTCGCACGCAGTGCCCAGTGCAACACGGTTTCCGTTTCCATAAGACGCTCGAGATCAGCGTCGAACGACAAGAGCGCGGTTCGCTTGTAACTGCTATTGTGGCCGGGCACATCATCCGTCGGACCCGCAGCTGTGGTTGCAGCCCAGCGGCCGTATGCGACAAGGAAACTGGCCCAGCTCACCGCATCTATCGGGTTTGCATTGAGCATGCGCGGGCCAACGGCGGCCCAAGATCCCTGATGGGCCGCGACCAGCGCCGCCGCCCATTCCTTCTGGGGAAACGAATGAGTTTCCACTAAAGCCACGATCGGCGCCGAGGCACGTCGTATCCCCGCGGCGTTCGCCGCTCCGATTGAGAGGACGGCGCCAAGCTCGACAACTTCCAGTCGCCCGAACTCGGCCTCAACCTCCGCCGGGAAGGCTAGGCTCGCCCGCGCTGGTGCGACGACGACCAGTTCTAGCTGCTCGACGATCGTCTGTGCCCGCAGATGTGAGACGGTGGTTCGGATCGTCTCATACGCGTCGGGGGTGGTAAGGACCACGGAAAGTGCTGGAGTGACAGATGTCGCGTTCATCGATGGTATCCCTCTACCCGCGCGCAGGCGCGGTGAACGAGTCGAGAACGGCCGCGGCGGCATACGATGCCTTCGCAGCATCGCGCACCGTGCAGGCCGGTGGTGTTTCGCTGTTGATGCACGCGGCGAAGTGGCGCCATTGGGCACGGTAGGAGGCGCCGTACTCGCCCCCCTGCCGGGCCAGCGCGATCATGCGCGGGAATGCTCGTGTGGTGGATGCACCGCTGCCCGCGAGCGCTCGGACTGTGCCTCGTTGGCGGCGTGACGCGATCGAAAAGCCGTCGGCGCGATAGCAGTTCACGCGGCAGACGGCCTTATCCCCGTAAAGAACAATCTCATTGTCGTCCACTCCACCCTCGGAAAGGACGCTCGTAAAGACGGCGCCGCACGAGAGCCGGCCTGTGATTCCGACGCTCTGCCCGCTCCGAGTGCCCCGTATCTCTTCGATATCCGAGCCGGTGATGAAGCGGAGGACATCAAAGTGATGCGTGCCAAGTTCAGAAACGACGCCACCGCTGGTGAGTTCGTTGCTTCGCCAGGTCGGCATCTGGTCGCGCCCGCTGCAAAACGTCAGTTGCACCAACCGAAGGCGTCCCAGCGTACCGCTTTGCACGGCGTCTCGCGCCTGGCGGATCAATCGATGATGTCGCAGATTAAAGCCGACCAGTGTGGTCTGCGAGGCGGCCGCTGCTCGCTCTACGACGCGCTCGATGTCGGCCTGACTCAGCGCGAGTGGCTTTTCCACGAACACGTGCTTGCCCGCATCAAGGGCGGCGACGATGGCATCGGCGTGGAGGAGCGGTGGCATACAGATGGCAACCGCGTCGAGCGTCGGGTCGCCGAAGAGCGCGGCCGGCTCCGCGTAGGTCCGCGCAATCCCGAATCGACCTGCAAGCTCGGCCATGCGCGGAGCGTCGATATCCGCGAGTGCCGCGACATCGAACGCAGGGATGCTGCAGAGGGCTGGAAGGTGGACGCGCTCGGCCACCCATCCGCACCCCATCACGCCGATGCGCACGGACCCTGATTTGGTCATTCGCCCCCCTCTCGCCCGCCGGCGCGACCACCTGCGACGCGGTCAATGGAATACTCCTGGTCGGTTCCAACGGTGCGGGTGAGAGGGTGCTGATCCTCCATCGTCCCGACGGAGGTTTCGCGCGTGGCGTCCCGCCTGCATGCTACGACCCGCCTGCTCCACCCGCGGGTCATCCGGGAGTTGTTCTGCCTGGACATCGCCACCGTGGCGATCTCTTCGTGATACTCCTGGTCAACGTTTACCCTCCAGAGATCGTTTTTCTCGCCCAGCACGAGGTTACGGGCGGCAAACATTCCCGTTAGCATTGCATGGTCCTGGTTGTTGTAGCGGTGCAATCCGTTGCGACCGATGGTCTGCAGATTCTCGTGGCTATCCACGAATTCCCTGACCACTGCCAGATAGTCGCGATACTGGGAATCGTAGACCGGATAGGCCTTCGGCACACGAAAGACACAACCGTCCTCGACGTCGGCATATCTCGCCAGCCCCGTGCGCTCGACCTCCTGCTTGCCTAACTCGATCAGCTCAGCGTCCGACATAGCCCAAAGCTGATCCCCCTCCGTGCAGAAGTATTCAAGGCCCAACGACGTTTTCCGCTGGTCCGGCACCATGCTGGGGCTCCAGTTCTTAAAGTTCTGGATCCGACCGACCTGGACCTCCGAGGAATGGATATAGATCCAGTTGTCGGGAAACACGTCCGGCTGGTCGATGATCAAGCCGACGATCAGAAAATCCCGGTAGGTCAGGTTTTTGGCTGCTGCGACGACATCGGGTTGGGACGGGCACATCTTCATGACCAACTCGGTAATGGGCATGCTGGAGATGAAGGCCGTGCCACCAATCACCTCCTCTTTCTTATTGCACTCCACGACCACGCTCTCGATCCGGTTCCCGCTGCGATTCACCCTGATCACGTCGCTATTCAGGCGAACGACACCATGCCGCCGCTCAATCTCATCGTGCGCCGCCGTCCACATCATGCCGGGGCCAAGCTGGGGATAATCGAACTCCTCGATAAGCGTCCTGATCGCCGTCCGCGGCTTCAAGATCGAACTCAGGAGTGCGGTCTTGAGCGAGAGATCTTTGATGCGCTGCGCTGCCCATTCGGACTGTAACTCAGAGCAGCTGATGCCCCAGACTTTCTCGGTGTACGTTTTGAAGAAGGTCCGGAACAGACGCCTCCCGAAGCGATTAGTTACCCACTGCTCATAGGTTTCTTCGCACCGAGAGGGAAAGAGCTGCCAGCGCAGGTAGCTGATAACAACAAGGACGCTTTCCCACAGTCCGAGACCACGTAGGGCATCCACCGGCTTTAATGGGTAGTGGAAGAACGTGCCGGCGTAGTGGATCCTGGACAAGCGCGAACGGCGCAAGAGTTGGTCACCGAGGAGCGCACGCCAGATCACTTGCACTTCCTCGACCTTGGTGAAGAAGCGATGTCCGCCCATGTCGAAGTAGAAACCCTTGTAAACTTCCGTTCGAGACAGGCCGCCGACCTTGTCACCCTTTTCCAGGACGATGGGGCACATATTGAATTTGGTCAGCTCGTAGGCCGCTGTCAATCCTGCCGGGCCTGCCCCAATGATGACGACTTGCCCGTCGGCGTCAGTCACCATCGTTCTCGACTTCAGCCCATCCGGTGCGCACTGTCATTCCCTTTGGTGTCGCGATCCGTTCAACCGCGTCAACGGAGTGCGGCGGTTTTCCGGGCACACGCTTCAGGCACCAGCAGCGGTGACAGCAATCTCTCTGCTCTCGCGACACGACCGACCATCTCAACCGCCCCCATACGCGATTCCGCAGCTTCTCATCTGTGACATATTGTACATGCGACAAGTGATGAACTTTATCCACGCGGCACACTATGCACTAGTATTGAAGCGGCTCTGCCGTCCGCTGCGTGGAGGTGGAGCTTCGCGCTGCCGGACAACTGCCGCAAGTACCGGCAGCAGCAACAGACGGATGTCTCCTGGACATGAGCAACCAATCGGTCGAGGCGAAAACTGTCCATATCGATGCGGGACAGGCTGAATCGAGCGTAGCTGTGGTGTGGAGCAGCGGTAAGCAGACCTCCACGGTCACATCACGGTGGGTAACTGTCTGGCTGGCCGGTCTCTTTCTGCTGTGCTTCGGCTACTTTCGCCCCCACAGCGACCCGAACCAGACAGCGCGCATCGATATGGCGGTGGCGATCGTCGACCATGCCACCTTCGCCATCGATTCCAATGGGGTAGTGAACACCGGCGACTCGGACTTCTATCAGGGGCGCTACTACAGCAATAAAGCGCCCGGTTCGAGCTTCATAGCGGTGCCGATGTATCTGCTGTACAAGGGGGTCCTGGCCCTCCGCGGCGGCATTCCGGCTGACCCGTCCAACGACCCTGAGCTCGGGTATCTAGAGGCATTTACCCTGGTGGCGGTGCCGGCCACGCTATGGCTGCTTTTGTTTTTCTGGTTTCTTGCCTGCTTTTCTTCCTCGATCGTCAATCGCGCGGTGCTCACTATCGCGCTTGGCTTGGGCACGATGATCTTTCCCTACGCCCAGAACTATTTCTCGCATGTGACGGTCGCCGGCGTCCTGTTTACGGCCTTTGTCCTGATCTACCTGAGCAAAGGACCGGACGCAGCCCATGGAAGGTTGGCGCGGTGGCTAACGGACAACCCCGCGAGAGGGGCCCTTCTCGCCGGACTCGCCCTGGGCACTGCGGTGCTGTTCGAATATCCCACGGCCGTTATCGCGGTCATACTTGCCATATACGCAGTGGTTCGGCTTCCGCGGAAGGCACTGCCCTACATCGTCCTGGGAGCAGCGCCCCCACTTCTTCTGCTCATGGCGTACAACTTCTCCGTGTATCACAATCCTTTCACCCTCTCGTACGCCAGTGGAAGTGACGTTTCGAACGGGAAAGACCTTTCCCGGGGATTCGCCGGATTCAAGCTCCCGTATCTGGCAAGCTGGTGGGGCATGTCCGGCAGCCCGTATCGCGGTCTCTTCTTCCTGTCCCCGTTCCTGGTGCTCTCGTTCCCCGGCTACGCCCTGTGGAGACGCCGGGGCGGTCGAGAGTGGCTGGTGTGTCTCGCTATTCCAGTTGCGTTCTTCCTCACCATTTCAACGTATATCGACTGGAGCGGGGGGTTCGCGGTGGGGCCTCGCTACCTGATTCCGATGCTGCCATTTCTGGCCTTTCCCATCATCTTCACGCTTGACGCCATCGCTACGGCTCGGATTCCGCGAGACGTCTCGGGACTGGTCTACGGGCTGGTGTGCGTGCTCATGTTCGACTCGCTCATCAACGTGTGGGGCGAAACAATATCCCTGTTTGCAATTTTCTGGCCCGATGCCTCTAACCAGAACCCGCTGTTCTTTCAGGATCTGCCGTCCCTGTTTCAGGGGTTCGTCATTCCCAATCAAGGCACACAGACCTTTGGTCTGAGTGGCATGGCCAGTCTTGCCGTATTGTTGGGATTGCTGGCGGCGTGGTCGGGAGGCGTCTGGTCGCTCTTTCAGCTCCTGCGACGTTTCAATCGGCGCCCTCAAGGCCAGGTACGCCCCGAGTAACAGCCGGTCTCCCACCGCTGTGGCGTGGTCTTCGCACCGCCGAGACGGTTCACGCTTCCATCGTCTACCGAATAGCTGGTCTCCGGCCTGGTTCGATTGAAGGCGCATGCCGTGCATATACGAGGTGGAGACCAGTGCCGATCACGAAGGCCAGGACGCTGTAGAGGTAGTACAGGAGATGGAGCGGCACGACGGCCAGCATGAATCGTGAGCCACGTTTGCGCTGGAAGAACGCGTAGAATCGATAGTTCAGGAGCATGATCAGACCGGTGACGGTCAGGAGCGGCGCCAGGAGCCGGGTGGCGAATCTGACGCCAGTGAGACTGAGCCAGAAGGGGGCCGTCACCACATGCACCACCATCAGGCATGCGAGCAGGGCACTCACGCGCTGCGAGGTACGAAGGTTGAGATCGTTCAGCACATGCCGCTCCTGGAGCATGAGCCGGGTCCACGGGATACCTCGATCAAACAGATCGCTCTCGATCATGCCGCGCAGCGTCCAGCGCTTGAGATGCGTCACTTGAATGGCTCTATCCAGCACGATGGAGTGACCGGCTGCTCGCAGACGATACCCCAACTCGATGTCCTCGATGGTCGGATAGTCCTCGTCGAAGCCACCAATGGTTCGGAAGATGTCACGCCGTATTGCCCCGCACGCGCTCCAGAACGTGCTTCCCTCTTCTTGTCCGTGTTGATGGACGAAGTGATGGAACAGATTCTTGTACTGGGAAACGAACTGAGTGGCCGCCGGGCTGTCGTCATAGCATCCAAAGGTCGCGGCTATCCAGGGCTGGCGGGCGAACGTGTTCGCCACGTTGGCCAATGTGTCGGAGTGTACTGCGACGTCGGCGTCCACGAACAAGAGGATGTCGCCACGGGCCAGCTCTGCTCCGCGATTGCGGGCGTGGGCAGGACCGAATGGTCCCCCCGCGCTATGCACGATGCGGACTGCGAAGTCCTGGGCGATGCTGGAGGAGGCGTCGGTTGACCCGTCATCGACCACGATGCACTCGAAGGGTGAGACACTCGAGGATGCCAGAGCCTCCAAACAGAGTCCCAGCGAGGTGGCGCCGTTGAAGACCGGGATGATAACCGAGATCGTCATATCGTTGGTATCCCACTACATCCTGGGGCGTTCACTGCGACGCGGGGGCATCCGTGCGGATACGACCAGCGCCCCCGTGTGGCGGGTGACTCCGTTCGGCACATAGTAGCTACTCGGCTCAACGCCCAAGAATCCCTAACCTCTTGAGCATTGCTTCCTTCAAAGGGAGAAGTTCACGAGCTTTGACGTAGTATCCAAGGTTCATGAACATGCGTGTGGTGACGGCAGGATCGGCCACGGTGGGCAAAACGTCGATCTCGAATGTGCCCTCAGCGGTGGCCTGAGGTCCTCCAAACAGCACGCCGAGGAGCACAGGCTGCTGGATCTCAGGCCTACCAACCGAGTAGTCAAGACTCGGATTGTAGGTGATCACGGGCGAACCTGACGACCCATGAACCAGCGCAATGTCAAGTGCCCCGCGAGGAAGGTCATCGAAATCAACGCTGGGATGAGAGGCCGTGTATCCGTGACGGAAGAGGGGGTAACCATGTGCTTCGTCCGCCAGTCCGCGAGGGTACCCAACCATGACGACGTCTTCTATGACTTTGAGCCGCATCAGCAGCTCCTGTGAGGGGATCAAGTTCTCTCCAATTGGCATGAAGAATACGGGATGGCCCGCCTGCTCGAGGTCCCGGATCATCTTGCCCACCGGCACACCGGCGAGATCGACTTCTGGGTCTGGGTGTATGATCCAAGCACTCGAGAAGTCGGCAACCTCCGAGTACACCCTGGCGCCTGATGGCTGCCTGGTACCATCAGACTTCAGGGTGGCTTCGTGGAGGAGGATTCGGCCTCCGGTAGCTCCTTCAATCACATGCCTATTCGTGACGAGCGCTGGAAAGATGCGTTCACGATTGGTCGGATCAGGCATAAACGCCATGAAGAAGCCCGTACCGATGCTGGTACGACCATCGGGGAGATCAGCCTCGATTCGGGTTGTACTGTACAACAGGTGATCAATCTGGGAGTTCAGATTAAGTGTCTCGACCATGCGTATCCTCTTCATCCGCGCGGGGCTTCAATCGGGATTATCCTCATCGGTCAGTCGCAAAGCAGTCTGGTAGGCTGCGGCGTCGATGCCGTAGTTCTGCTGTGTCAATGCGTCCAGAAGCGGCTTGACGGCAGGAATAAATCCTCGTCGTTTCGCATCCACGAGTAGTGAAGTGGTCGTGTAACTCAAGTAAATGGCTGTACGCAACTGCGGATCTCTGGCGATGGCCGCGCGAGCCTGGAGGTCGTCCACGACGACGTATGCACCCGATTCTGCCGCGGCCGTAAGAACGCTGTTTTCTCCTTTACCGAGTTGCGGGTACGCAGTCCTATTTCCGGCTTCGACACGAGTGAGGGTTCCCGCCGCCTCAGCGTCGATGATGGTTTGCGCTCCTGGCCATCTGTGATCGGCCGCTACCTCGTGCCAGACCGCTTCTGTCACCCACACCGGCTGTGCCAACGTTCCCAGTAAGTCCAGCCGTCCAATCAAGGCCAGAGCAATAAGAGGACTGGCGTCGACATAGACACCCGGCTTCGAGACGCTCAAGCAACGAGATTCGCAGCCATAAGGTATTCGTCAGGTGTCGCTCCTGCCGGGATCAGCATGTGTCCGTTGTCGTGTGGGCCGACAGCAGTTACGCGTACGGATTCACGATCTCCGTGCGGAACAGGCGCAGTCTCCGGCAGACCGTTACAGTGATCTGGCGTCGGCCGCTGTCCGCTGAGTGCCGCCTCGAGGCCGGCGACCTCCGCTTCCAGGCCTCCTGGCGGCTCATGCAGCACCGAGACATGTAACGTGCCACACAACGCTATGAATTCTGCCAGAGGTATGCCGGCGAGCCGAGCAGCGCGCCCGATTGAGAGGATGCCTCGACCGTACAGGTCAACCGCCACGATCGCCAACGCCTCGCGATAGTTGGAACTGTCATCCCCTAGCTGTGCCGACGCTAGAGCAACCTGACTGGCACTCACCATCCACACCGATGGTTCGTTGTTCTTCGTAATCAGAACCGGCTCTGCCTCGGCCATGGCGATGACCCTCGACACGCCGTTCTGCGAGAGCTCTCGCACCGGCACAGTCTTCATACCAACTTCTCCTTGTACCTACTTGTGTGGGTACTTTATGTAGCTACATTATAAACCTAGCTCGGGGATTCCACAAGCGTAGAGCGAGGCAATAGATTGACGGATTGGGGCGAACGCGCCGTCAGGAGTCCGAACGTCTGGAGCCATGGCCGACTATGGACTTCCACTGGTTTCCAGTTGCGCCTGACATTGCGCGATGGAAGTCCAGTGTTCAGGCCGGAGTGGTGCCGTGCCCATCCGCGGTCACCCTGGGCAGCGCAGCTTCCGTCGGCGCCAAGGTATCTTCGACAACCGGATCAACGAACGAAACCGTGAGCTGCTTTCCCATGACCTCTGCCAGCCGCTGGAGCGTCTTCAGCGTGGGATTGTGTACACCACTCTCGATTCGGGAGATCTGAGGAAGACTGGTACCGGTCAATTCCGCGAGTTGCTGCTGGGTCAAGCCGTGATCCAGCCGGTACTCGAGCACCTGATGCGCGACCTGACGGGCCACAGTCAGCGCATCGTATGCACGCCGGTATTCGGGATCGGTCGCTGCACGCCGCCGTCGAGCCGCGCCACTTGTATGGCCTACCGGACCGGTACCGACGGGTACTGTCTCACTCTCAATCATCGTCTCCTCCTGCTCATCCTCACCTATGATCGCTACTTTATCGTATATGGTAGTCACACGCCATGCTCGTCTATGGGTTCACGTGAAGCGTCGCTAGCCGGTAGATCAATGGACACAGCGTATTACTGGGGATCGGATATCGGGCGGTGCGACCGGCGTTGTTCATGGAGAACATTGCTCGGACAGGTTGAGGCGATCAAGAGCCACGGGATGTTCTTTCTGGCTAACACCGGAGATCGTAAGCTCGCGACCTGCGCCACCCGCGATATCGCCGCGGCGGCCAAGCTGCTGCCCGATGACTCGTGGAGCGGGCCGGACAGCATTCCGGTGCTCGGTCCCGACGATCTGTCCCCCAAGGAGTTGGCACAGATCGCGTCCGAGGCATGGGCGCACGCTCGCAACCGTATCGATCTTCGGCGGCGTGCCCGTGGTGCTGTACCGACGGTGGCCGCCAATCCGAACGCCATCGACCTGGCGCCGGGCTACCGATGTGTCGCGTGCGGGTGAGAGGGGCTCGCCCTGCATCACCAGCGGGAAGTAGACGCAGAACGACGTACCGATTGAGGGGCTTGGGGACGCTAGCTGAGGTACGGTGAAGGAGGGGAGAGGCTGGATCACCATCTAAAGCTAGCGACGCATCGGAGCTCGCTGATAGAACTGTGGTGAACCCTGACCGTCTATCAGACTTCTGATCGTTATAAACCGTAGCGGGTTGCGTTGTACAGGCAGAAGACTGTACAGGGAGGACACTATGGGAAGGTTGATAGCGGGGGTGACTCTTCTCTTGTCGCTGTCCGTGACTGCGTCCCTTGCTAGGTTTGGCCCACGCGGAGCGATCGCGGGCGCAGCGACGCCGGTACTACGCATCCGGGAGGCACTTGCCTCGTGCCACGCGCAGCCGATCTCTCAGGTCCTCCTCCTACGCGGGTGGTTCATCGCGCTCGGTGGATCGGCCCGCAGCCTGGATGGCGTACTGTTCGATTCGCCCAACGCAGTGCCGCTCACCACGGTCGGTGTGTGGGACGACCCGGGGTACTGGAAGCGCTATGGGGCACTCTCCGTCCGCATTCGCACTCACGGATCGTACCGCAGCGGGTGGCTCACTCTGCATGGTTTGCTCGACTGCCGATCCGGCCAGTTCTCGGCCGATCGTAATCCGTTCCCCCCGCCCCAGATTTCACCCGTTTATGCCGTTTCGAGGGGGCCAGGAACGGGAGGGATGACCACCTCGGCCACGGCCGGCGGGCTCAAACTCACGCTGCGGGTCACCCGGCTAACCTACCCGCGCAACGCGCTCGCCCTCATGACGGTGGAAATGCACAATGTCTCCAATCACCCAATCGGCTATCTGTCCATCCCAGTCCACGCCCCCGGCCTGACCGTTCCCCAGGTGGAAGTCCTGGACTCATCCAACAGGATTGTCTTCCCCCCGGCGATGCCGTACTATCCCCCACTCCCCGGTCCAGCGCCATTTGTCGCCATCCTGCAACCGGGGCACGCTGTAACACAGCGGGCGTATGTGATCCTGCGAGGTGCTCGCATTCGCGCGTCACAGGAGTTCACCCCGAACCCGCGTTCCGCCGTATCACGGGGGCTCGTGAAGCTACGGACTCGTCCGATTCTTGTGACGCTTACGTCAGAATCTCCTCCTGGAGCAGCGGTGCGCCAGGACGTGGGAGCCCCGAGCGTCGAGGTCACCAGGCCGACCGGGGTGACCGGCAAGCCGTTGCTCCTCTCGTACGCCGATTGCGGCTTCCCAAACTTCGCCTTCACGGACTGGATGCTCTCGAACCTTCACATCACGCCGGGGTGCAGCCCGGTCGATTCCTGGCACCTGCGTGTCGCCTGGCTCAATCACCCGGTCGCCGCCGTCGATTACGAAGCCGCACAGCCGGCTCTCACTCCGATGCCGGCCCCATCTCCCACCGCAACTCCGGCGCCAACAGTCACGCTGCTTCCCACTGAACCGTCGTTTGCCCAAATTTTGCATCGTGCTGACGTAGCCATGGCCTCGGTTCGTTCTCTTCATGCCGACGGTCTGCATACCGCTCATGACTCCTCGGCTCAGACCGATCTCTCGATTCATGCTGATTGCACCTCGCAACACGGCTCAGGTTTGCCCGTGCTTCTGCAGTCGTTGCAGGGGGGCAGGTACTCGGCGGCAGGTACGACCCACGCGATTGGCACGGACTACCTCATTGACGGGCCGCTCATTCCCCAGCCAGCGACCGTCACACATACCTGGGAGCGATCGCCTCACGGTTCCGACACGTGGCATGTCGCCAACCTGCGGAAAGAGTGGGCACTTGACCGCGGAATCTCTGATGACACCTTCAGTCCAAACGCCGCCTATATCAACCAGAGCTGCCCCAGCGTGATTCGGCCGTCCTATCTCCATTCGTCCATTGGCCGGCCTGGGGTCCAACCGTCTGTATTAGGCATCACGTCGCTGGCAGGTCACAGAGTGTGGCACCTTCGGGAGCAAGTCTGGTTCAAAGTCGATTTGTTCGTTGACACGCGATCCTATCGACTCATCAGATTACGCCTGTGGGATCAGAGCCACGGGAGTGGTAATGGCTGGCAGGTCCGGTTCGACTACTCCGGCTTCAATACAACGCGTCGAGTTCCGGTACCGAGCTGACAGTCATGGTGTCCAGCAGGATCGGAAACTATCTCGTCGCGGATTCCGTAGTCGAACATGCCGTCGCTGTAAAACACCACCCGGACCGGCGGATAGGTGATCTTGGGCGCCCACGCCTTGCGTGGAATCGCATGCCCTGGCGCGAGCGCTACACAGAGAGTTGGAAAAGCTGAAGGGGCCACCGAAGTGACCCCTAACCGCCGACCAGACTAAGGCCCAGCCCACTTGCCATTATTACAGCCGTGAAACGGTCGACAGTCAATGGCTTTTTGAGACGCGGCGTTGCGTGCCCGCTAGAATTACGGCAGGAGATCCGCTCTTGCTATCCTGCATGGACAGAGCGGCACTGATTGGCGGCGTGGACACCCGCGCACTCGCTCACTTCGACTTCTGCTGGTGTTGAACCTGGCTCGTGAGCGGTTGAGGAGGATAGAGATAGCCAACCCCACTATCGACATTCACGACATCGAGAACCGGTTGTGGGCCTCGGCCGATGAGCTGCGGGCCAACTCCGGCCTGAAAGAGTCGGAGTACTCGATCCCCATGCTGGGGCTAATCTTCCTGAAGTACGCGGACAGCCGGTTTTCGGTCAGGGAGGCGGAGTTAGCGGGGGGCGCTGTCGGACGTCGCACCATCGCAAAGAAAGACTACCAGGAACAGGGCGTGATGTATCTCCCAACGGAGGCCCGGTTCGGCTACCTGCTGAATCTCACCGAGGGCGCCAACCTGGGCCAGGCGGTGAACGACGCCATGAAGGCCATCGAGGATGAGAACGAGGATTTGCGCGGCGTGCTGCCGCGCACCTATACCGCCCTCACCAACGCCACCCTGGCCACTCTTATAAGGAACGTAAACGCGATTCTGGGCGACATCGACGGCGACGGCTTCGGCAAGGTCTACGAGTATTTTCTGGGCAAGTTCGCCATGGCCGAGGGGCAGAAGGGCGGCCAGTTCTTCACCCCCACCTCCATCGTGCGGCTGATCGTGGGAATCATCGAGCCATTCAAGGGCAGAATCCTCGATCCCGCCTGCGGCTCGGGCGGCATGTTCGTGCAGAGCGCCCGCTTCGTGGAGGAGCATCGCGCCGCCGCCGGCGACCAGCTGTCGATCCACGGCCAGGAGCGGGTGGAGGAGACGGTGAAGCTGTGCCGGATGAACCTGGGGGTACATGGCCTGGGTGGCCAGGTGCGGCAGGGAAACACCTACTACGAGGACCCCTTCGACTCCGTCGGCCAGTTCGACTTCGTGATGGCCAATCCCCCCTTCAACGTGAACAAGGTGGACAAGGCCCGGCTGGCCGACGACCCGCGTTTCCCCTTCGGCCTGCCCAGATCCGACAACGCCAACTACCTCTGGATGCAGATCTTCTACTCGGCGCTCAACCAGCGCGGCCGGGCCGGCTTCGTCATGGCCAACTCCGCCGCCGATGCCGGCGGCTCCGAGCTGGAGATACGAAAGAGGCTGATCGAGGACCGCGCGGTGGACATCGTGCTGTCCATCGGCCCCAACTTTTTCTATACGGTGACGCTGCCCTGCACCCTGTGGTTCTACGACCGGGCGAAGCGCAACACCGACCGGGCCGGTCAGGTGCTTTTCATCGACGCCCGCAAGGTCTTCCACCAGATCGACCGGGCGCATCGCGATTTCCTGCCCGAGCAGATCGAGTTCCTGGCAAACATCGCACGGCTGTATCGAGGGGAGGAGATCGAGAGCTTTGCAGGATCAGAGGAGTTGATGGAGCAGAGCTTCCCGGCTGGGGTCTACGTGGATGTGCCGGGTCTCTGTAAGGTTGGGACGCTTGCTGAGATTGAGGGGCAGGGGTGGTCACTGAATCCGGGGCGGTATGTTGGTGTCGCCGTCGGTATCGATGACGACTTCGAGTTCGCTACGCGCTTCGAGACGTTAAACGAGGAGTTGCAGCGCCTAAACGGGGAAGCAGAGCTGCTACAAATCAGAATCGCGGAGAGCGCGGTGAACGTGCTTGTGGCAGCGGGATAACTCACGTGACATCATCGGTGCGGGTATCAGACCTCGTAGCGTCAGGTGAAGCTGAACTCACCACCGGTCCTTTCGGCACTCAGCTTAAGGCGGCGGAGTATGTGGAGACTGGAATCCCGGTCATCAATGTGCGCAACGTCGGCTTTGGGGAAATCAGAGCTAGCAACCTCGAGTTCATACCAGAGGCCACGGCACAGCGCCTCTCGCGTCATCTGCTTCTCCCGGGTGACATAGTCTTTGGGCGCAAGGGTGCCGTCGAGCGCCACGGTCTGGTGGCGGACCGTCACGCTGGTTGGCTCCAGGGTTCCGATTGTCTCCGATTGCGGCTCCACAGCGATAGATACATTCCTCGGTTTGTGTCGTATTACCTGCTCACCGAGCGTCACAAACAGTGGATGAAGAACCATTGCTCGCACGGCGCGACCATGGCGTCCCTAAACCAAGACATCTTGGGTCGCATTGAATTGCCTGAAGTAGGCCGGGATGAGCAGCGCCGCATCGCCTCCATCCTCTCCGCCTACGACGACCTGATCGAGAACAACACCCGCCGCATCCAGATCCTGGAAGCGATGGCGCAGGCGATCTACCGCGAGTGGTTCGTCGAGTTCCGCTTCCCCGGACACGAGGGCGTGCGGATGGTGGATTCGGCGCTTGGGCCGATTCCGGAGGGGTGGCGAGTTCTCCCCCTAAGCGAGGTTTGCGCGCGCATGCAGTCAGGGAGCACGCCGCGCAGGAATGAGTTGCAGTGGTGGGATGCGGGCGACCTCGACTGGTACACCACAAACGAGCTTCGAGATGGCTTCCTCTTACGCTCTGTAGAGCAGATAACCCAACGCACGCTCAGAGCGAAGGTTGCGAGGATCTTTGAGCCGGGCACGATACTGATGGCAATTTACGGCTCGCCCACCGTCGGGCGACTGGGAATCCTCACATCACCCTCGTCATGCAACCAGGCTGCTCTTGGAATGGTTGCGGATGAAAGTCTCGTTTCACAGCCGTACCTTTACTGGTGCTTGCGTCACCTCCGTATTCACTTCAACTCGATTGCGCAGGGCGCGGCGCAACAAAACATAAGCAAGGCGAAGGTTGCATCAACCGATGTGCTTGTGCCGAACTTCGCGATATCGCAAGCCTTCGAGATCGTTCTTGCTCCACTGTGGGACTTGCAGCGTAATCTAACCCAGAGTGTCGCGAACCTCCGCCAAACCCGCGACCTCCTCCTTCCCCGCCTCATCTCCGGCGAGATCGACGTCTCCGACCTCGACCTGGGCGGTGCGGAGCCGGCCGCGTGACTCCCCGTGAATATGCTGCAGCCAGATCCGGCTAGAACTGCACCGATTGCCGTGCTTTCTGGTGCAGTCGCTTCGAAGTTCACAAATTTGACTCTGTTCGTCACAACCTCTATGTTGTGTTAGATGATACCTGATTGGGACTCCGCGACGGGCAATCTGCCTGAGGGTATCCACCAATCCGACTGGAAGGAGGTGGAAGAACGATTAGGCTTCAACCCTCGCCGCCGACGGCTCGTGCAAGGTCTTGGAGAGGCGCTCGACATACTACAGCGGAATCGATGCGAGAGAGTGTGGATAGACGGTAGCTTCGTAACGGATGAGCCTGAACTCGGAGACTTTGATTGTTGCTGGGACTTCAGAGGAGCAGCTATCGCTGGACTACAAATGGACTATCCGATATTCTTCGACTTCTCGGACGGACGGCGAGCGCAAAAGCAGCGATTCGGCGGTGAGTTCTTTCTCGCGCACGTTCCGGCTGACCTGATTGGCACACTGTTTCTGGACTTCTTCCAGACTGATAAACGAACGGGGAATCGAAAGGGCATCATAGAAGTTGACTTGACATCTGAAGAAGTATTTTCATCCAAGGCTGCCGGGAGATGAACCCATGAGCATTACCAACTCTCGCCAATACCGAATATCGAAGGCCCAGCTTACGCGCTTCCAACAAGCTATAGAAGCGGGGGAACGTGATCTTTATAAGTCTCGGACGGGACAAGAGTCGATCGCCCATGATGTCCTCCTTGCGCAAGCACGTCAGCAGGCGGATGATCTCCGGCGACAACTGGAGGAATATGAGGGCCTGGCTGGTTCGCGCACCATGACGCTGCAGGTCCAGTCCCTGTCCGACTTACCAACCGCTCTCATACACGCCCGGCTAGCATCCGGCCTCACCCAGAGTGACCTGGCACGACGCTTAGGGGTGACTGAGCAACAAGTCCAGCGAGACGAAAAGACAGACTACGCGCAGGCCAGCCTGGATCGACTTCAGAGAATCTGGCGTGTGCTTGGAGTACGGCTGGATGGCCAGGTTACGCTCTCATCGGGTGTCGAATCCGATGACGCGTTGTCGTGTCGCGAGGAACTTACCTTCGCGGAGGTTGATGAAGATGATCGGGTTTCGCGAGCTGGTCAAATCGCTACATGACCACTACCAAGAAGTTCACCGAGGACCAGTTAGTCGAGCAGCCGGCCGTCGAGCTGTTCTCGGCGCTGGGCTGGGATACGGTGAATGCTTATGACGAGACCCTGGGCGCGGGGGGCACGCTGGGGCGGAGCAGCCGAGGCGAGGTGGTTTTGGGCCGCTATCTGCGGCCCGCCCTGGAGCGGCTCAACCCCGACCTGCCGGTGGGGGCCATCCAGATTGCGATTGACCTGCTGACGCGGGACCGCTCGGCCATGAGCACGGTGGCGGCCAATCGCGAGGTCTACGAGTTGATTCGCGATGGCGTGCGGGTGAACGTGCGGCAGGGGGACGGCAGCGAGCAGCCGGAGGTGGTGCGGGTGATCGATTGGGAGCATCCCGAGAACAATAGCTTCCTGCTGGTCCAGCAGCTCTGGATCAAGAGCGATCTCTATACGCGCCGCACCGATCTGATCGGCTTTGTGAACGGCCTGCCGCTGGTCTTCCTGGAACTCAAAGCCTCGCATAAGCGCCTGCATGACGCCTACAAGGACAACCTGAGCGACTATCGCGACGCCATCCCGCAGATCTTTGTTCCCAACGCCTTTATCATCCTCTCCAACGGCTCTCAGTCGAAGGTGGGCACGGTTTCCTCCGCCTGGGAGCACTTCGCGGAGTGGAAGCGGGTCGACCGCGAGAACGAGCCGGGCGTGGTGTCGCTGGAGACGCTGATCCGAGGCATGTGCCAGCAGGATCGCCTGCTCGATCTGGTTGAGCACTTCATTGCCTTTAACGACGGGGCGGGCGGCCTGATCAAGATCCTGGCCAGGAACCACCAGTACCTGGGGGTGAACAACGCCATCGCCCGCCTGATTGAGCTGCAAGACGCGCCGCCCGAGGAGCGCCGCCGCCTGGGCGTCTTCTGGCACACTCAGGGCAGCGGCAAGACCATGTCCATGCTGTTCTTCTCGCAGAAGGTCCTGCGCACGCGCCTCGGCAACTGGACCTTCGTGATCGTCACCGACCGCGCCGATCTGGACGACCAGGTGTACCAGGAGTTCACCAACAGCGGGGTGCTGACCGAGGGGCATATCCAGGCCACCAGCGGAAAAAACCTGGAACGGCTGCTGCGCGAGGATCATCGCTACGTCTTCACCCTGATCCAGAAGTTCCATACCGATCGTGGCGCCACCTATCCGGTGCTCTCCAACCGCTCCGATGTGGTGGTGATCACCGACGAGGCGCACCGCACCCAGTACGACGTGCTGGCGCTCAACATGCGCAACGCCCTGCCCAATGCCATGTTCATGGGTTTCACCGGGACGCCGCTGATCGCCGGGGAGGAGCGCACCCGCGAGACCTTCGGCGAGTACATCAGCACCTACGACTTCGGGGCTTCTATCCGCGACGGCGCCACCGTCCCCCTGTACTACGAGAACCGCATCCCCGAACTCCAGTTCGCCAACGACGACTTCGACGCCGACCTGGAAGGGATCCTGGAAGGCTCCCGGCTGGACGAGGTGGAGGAGGAGAAGCTGTGGCGTCTCTTCGGCCAGCAGTATCACCTGATCACGGCTGAGAAACGGCTGGACCGGGTGGCCGCCGATATCGTGGATCACTTCCCGGGGCGTGGCTTCCAGGGCAAGGCCATGGTCATCTCCATCGACAAGGCCACCGCCATCCGGATGTATGACCAGGTGAAGGCTCGCTGGACCGCCCGGCTGCTGGGCGACCGGCGCCGCCTGCAGGACAGCTCGCTCACTGCGCTGGAACGCGACGCACTGCAGCGCGAGGTCGCCTACATGGAGGAGACCGACATGGCGGTGGTGGTCTCGCAGGGGCAGAACGAGATCGCGGATATGCAGGCCCGAGGGCTGGAGATCAAGCCGCATCGCCGTCGCATGGTGAACGAAGACCTGGAAAAAAAGTTCAAGGATCCGGACGACCCGCTGCGGCTGGTGTTCGTCTGCGCCATGTGGACCACCGGCTTCGATGTGCCCAGCTGCTCCACCATCTACCTCGACAAGCCCATGAAGAACCACTCCCTGATGCAGACCATCGCCCGCGCCAATCGCGTCTTCCCCGAGAAGACCAATGGGCTGATCGTGGACTACGTGGGGGTGTTTCGCAACCTGGAGAAGGCGCTGGCCATCTACGCCATCCCCTCCGTCGACGACGATGGCTCCATGCCGGTGCGCGACAAGGCCCAGCTGGTGGGCTGGCTGGCGGAGGCGGAGGTGGAGGCACAAAACTTCTGCCGGGCGATCGGCGTCGATCTGGACGCGATCAATGCCGCCAAAGGCGCCGCGGTGATCGCGCTGGGCGAGGAAGCCGTCGAGCAGATCCTGCGCAACGAGGAGACCAAATCGGCCTTCCTGGCGCACGCCCGCATCGTCAACGGGCTGTTCAAGGCGATTTTGCCCGACCCCCAGGCCAACCGCTTCGCCCCGATCCGCTCCGCGCTCACCTACCTGGCCGATTCAATCAACAGCCTGGCACAGCCGGTGGACGTCTCCCGCGTGCTGGATCGGGTCCAGGAGCTGCTCGATGAGTCGGTCGCCGCCAATCCCTACCTGATCCGCGAGCCGCGGTCTCCCTATGAGGCGGACGACACCCTCACCGGCCGCATCGATCTCAACGCCATCGACTGGCCGGCGGTGGCCGAACGCTTCGCCGGCGGCAAGAAGCGCACGGAGGTGGAGCGATTGCGGGCGGTGGTCAAGGCCAAGGTGGAGGAGCTGGCCCGCCTCAACCCCACGCGCGCCGAATGGCTGGAGCGCTTCCAGGAGCTGATCGAGGAGTACAACGCGGGCAGCCTGAACGTGGAGAGCTTGTTCCAGCAGCTGCTGCTCTTCACAGAGAGCTTGAATGGGGAGGAGCAGCGCGGCCTGGCCGAGGGCCTGAGCGACGAGCAGCTGGCCATCTACGACCTCCTCACCCGCCCCGGCCCCGACCTGACCGAAGCCGAGCGGAAGGACATCAAACGGGTGGCGGAAACTCTCCTGGCCACCTTGAAACGCGACAAGCTGGTCCTCGATTGGCGCAAAGGCCAGCGAACCCGCGCCGCGGTGCAGGTGGAGATCGAGAAGGAGCTGGACGGCGGCCTGCCGCCGGCCTACAACGCGTCCCTCTTCCAGCAAAAAGCCGACGCGGTGTTCGCCCACGTGTTCGATAGTTATTGGGATGACGGGCGGAGTGTGTATTCAGAGGCTGCGTGAACGATCTCCTGGATTGACTACAGCGACTCCACTGCGCGTCTCTTACGCGTATGTTTTCTCTTCCTCCGCCACCATCGTCTCGACGGCTATTTCCCCTCGATTGTCGGCAGCGCCAGGGAGTTCGTTCTCACTCTGAAGGCGCGTCTCCACCTCTGCGAAGGACATACGATGTCCATTGGATTCCTCGAGCACGCGCGTACGAGTGTCGCTCGCCAAGGTCGACTCCACTTGCCGCTGATGGCTCAGCCAGAAGCGCACGGCCTCGATGACGATGTCCTTGACGGATCGATCTTGCTCGGCCGCAGCGACTTTCAGCGCTCGGTAGAGTCCACGATCGCCGAGATCAATGGTTATCTTTGTTGCTCGCAGGTGGCCTGTCGTATTCATGCCTCCCCCCCTCATTTCAGGGATTGCTCTCTAGTGCGGGCCTAGAGGACCTGCCTTGAGAGAACTCGTGGAACATACTACCTCATATCTGTGTTCCTGTAAATAAAGATACAACAGCTTACCAGCAATAACTATGAGATTGGCTAAAGAATTGAGACAGTAATATGGTAGCGTGTGGGCAGGAGACGAAAGGAAAGCTGAGTCATGGGCAAGGAGACGGGGGTAGGGGCAGCACGACGTGAACATAACGTTCGAACACGCGGCGTTTGGTGGGTTGAGTTCGCTGACTTCCGATGTCCAGCGCGTCATCCTTGGCGTTATTGCTGAACTTCGACGAGATCCGCGCCTTGTGGATGCGATCGAGTTTGAGCCCAACCATTTCCTTCTGCCGATCAGCGCATACGTGGTGCTGTATGACATCGAAGATGAAGGAGAGATTGTCATCATCACGGTAGGACCGCGAGGCCTGGCGCTTGGGCAGGGTGGCAGCTTTGGCGTATAGCGTCAAGACGGATTCCTGGCGATGGTGCATGTAGTTCTAGGACCGCTGAACTTCGATGTCTCAAACGACGCGGCGTTTGGTGCTGTTGTCGCCGTGGTTGTTGTGCCCCTTACAGGCGTCGTCATGGGCCGGCTTACGGGCTTTTGGCGAAAGCGCTCTCGCCCGAGAGCGCGTGCTCGCTTGACCTATGTGGGCACTGACATCCGGCATGGTGAAATCCACCCCGTTGGCTACATCATTCGTAACACAGGCGCGGATACGGCTCTCTGCGCGCGTTACTGCCGCTTTGAGCGATACGGAGTAAAGGGCCCAGGTGACGGTTCGTCCACGAACTGGGATCAGTGGCTGGGGAGTGACCCCTTCGATCTAGAAGGCAACGAGTCCGCCGCGATCCAGTGTGATACTGAAGCGAGCTGGGCCCGCCAAGTTCTGGAAGACATCGCACCTGCGTTAGGATCCACCGCGCGTACGGACTCTTCGGCGGCTGCCATTGTCTGGAAAGACAGGTCTGGCAGTAGCTTTCGCCACAGCTACCCTGCAGAGACGCTTGAGTCCTGGAAGATGCGATGGTGGATCCCCTGTAAGGTGACGCCGCCGTGGACTCATTGGCCGGAGTAGAGTGCCGTATAGAAGCTGGGGCAAGACGCCACCCCGCGCCACCAACCAGCTAGCTGCTGCCATTGTGGAACAAGCAACCAACGGAGAATCGATGGTTGTAGATACGCCTGCATAGGTAGAAATGCGACCACCCCGGCTACCCTTTTGGGAGAGACCCCATGGGCTCTTTTCACCGGGGTGGAACCTTTTAACCTATCCGGCACAGCATGCCGGTGGTCGGGTGCATTGTAGACGCCTGCACCGCAGTAAAGTTTACAACGAGTGGTGTAACCTGTGAAGCTCGCTCAGGTTCGGGGTTGTGCCACAGGTTTTCGGAGCGCGCTGGTTCGCGCCACCAGGTTGTGGTAACTGATCGGTATCGCGACCCAGATGCTGCCCTGGATCGGGCCGCCTGGCGTGGCCTGCGGTGACGTGCGGGGAGACCGTGGCGCAGTGGAGGGTTCACGTGCGAAGCTAGTCTGCAACATCGAGGAGGGGAATTGTGGTACTTCAGCACAGGGGAGATATGGAATGACCGTCCGCATTGCCAGTGTGACCATCGACTGCGCGGATGTGCGCCGGCTGACTGATTTCTGGTCGGCTGCGCTGGGCTTCGTCCCACGCGGCGAGATTCGCGACCAGGGCGGCCTCGAGGGCGGCGTGATCGAAGACCCCAACGACCGCGATGTGGAACTTGTGTTTTTTCAGGTTCCTGGGGGGAACAGCGGGAATAGCCGAATCCGCCTGATCGTGGGGGCGGATGACATGGTGGCGGAGGTGCAACGGTTGATCGGCCTGGGCGCGACCAAGGTTGAAGGCGGTGCCTCATCTCTGCCGGGGACCGTTATGCGGGACCCGGAGGGCAATGAGTTCTCTGTGTTTCAGACGGAGGAGGGTAATTCCGTGAAGTCGTGGCGGACGTAGAGGATCGGTTCGCGGCTATGGTGAGGGGAGCGGCCAGCCTATCAGTTCTGTGATGCTGCTGAAGAAGATCGGCGCTGTTATCGTGCTGCTGCTGGCAATCATCGGCGGCTTCCTGATCTATGCCCACGTTTTCTATCCGACGAGTTCGGCCGTCAACGTGCTCTCCGATCTGGTCTATGCCGAACAACACCCGCACCGCTCCTTGAGCCAGGAGACCGCCGGCTTCCTTCCCTACTGGCGCCTGGACCAGATAGATTCCGTCCGGTATGACCTCCTTTCGGAGGTCAACTTTTTCAGTCTCACCGTTGGCCCGGACGGTCACATCGTCCAGGTCACCGGGAATCAAACCGAACCCGGATGGCGCTGGTGGAACACTCAGCAGGTGAAGGACTTGATCCCAAAGGTGCAGATCTCGGGCGACGCCTTCGGCCTGACCCTCGCCATGCTCAACAACAGCGACCTCAGGTCCTTCCTGGGCAGCAGGAGCGCGCAACAGAATCTGATCTCCGACACGCTTGATCAGATCCACTCCCGCCATCTGAACGCCATCACGCTGGACTTCGAATACTCCGGCGCCCCGCCCGCGGTGTATCGCCGCGATTTCACCGCCTTCGCCCGACGCTTTTCCACGACGCTGCGACAGCAGGCGCCGGGCGCCACCCTCAGCCTGACGCTGCCGGCCCTGGCTGGTCGGGATCGAGGGTTGTTTGACCTGTCCAGACTGGTTCCCCTCTTCGATCGCTTCATCGGCATGACCTACGACTACTACAACGCCAGTTCCGACGTCGCCGGACCCAACGCGCCGATGAAGGGGTTCTCGCGGCACAAGTTCGTCTTCGACGTCACCACCGCCTACCACGACTATCTGCGCGTGATTCCCCGAACCAAGATCGTCATGGGCATCCCCTATTCCGGGTGGGACTGGGCGGTGCGCAAGGGGACCGCGTTGCTGGGCCACACGCTGCCGGCGACCAATCCCAACGGCTATGCCGCGATTCTCTCCTACGGCCGAATGCGTGGATTCGGTGCGCTCAAGCTGGCGCAGTGCCAATGGGACCAGGACGCCGAGGAGCCCACCTGTCGGTACGTCGACAGCAGGGGCGTCCAGCACCAGGTGTGGTTCGAAAACAATCGCTCAATCGCCGTGAAGTATTCATACGCCAGAGCGAATGCCTTCGCCGGAATCGCCATCTGGGTCCTGGGCTACGACAGCACGTACCCGGACCTGTGGAACATTCTGCGCGGAACCTTCCAGAAATAAGGACGCGCCCGTAGCGACCGGCTCCATCGCCGCCCAGCAATGTCCGATATGCTCTGTGGCGGCTCCGCTACGTCAGCACGACGACCGCCGGCGCGGGATTCATGCGGTACGGCGTGCCGTTGCCGTCCACGATGGGCTCGGCGCCGAAGACCTCATCCCACGACATGACCGGGATGTCGATCTGGCCGGGCATGGCGTAGGCGCCGGGACCAAACAGCTTGACTCCGCCCAGGGCAGATGGCGCACCGCCCACCCTGGCAAAGAGCGAATCATAGACTCTCACCTTCTCCGCCGGGGCGCCAATGCCGTCCATCACGAACACGGGCTGGGCATAGGGCATGGTGTGGTCGATCTGAAATCGGTGACGAATCATGTTGGTGGTCCAGGCGTGGACCAACATCAGCTTGCGATGCGCCAGGTGCTGCGCCTGAGCCTGCGAATTCATCAGCGACTGCGCCGCATTGAGCTCCGACGTATCGACGCTGCCGGTGGGAGACCCGGGCGTGGTCTGGCCGGGCGCGGTGCGAAACTCGGGATCGAAGGCAACCTCGACGTTATCGAAGCGAAGGTAGCCGCGAGCAGCGATGTGGCGGATCTCGCTCGCGGGATCGGACCGCCCCAACTGGTCGTCGAGAACCACCAACCATCCCCGGCGTTGGGCCGGACGTATGTAGGTCTTCACGAGGTCGACTCCGGTGTCGTCGAGGTAGATCAAACAGGTGTCTTGCGCCGCACAGGGCGTGGCCAGCCCGTAAATCAAATGAATCGCAATCCGCACGCGGCGGTGCGGCGTCGCCGCCTTGATGGCCGCCACGATCGGCGTTACCTGGAGCGCTACATCATTAAAGGAACGGTCCTGACCCAACCGACCCAGACCAGGCGCGGTGCCAAATGCCCGACCGTACACCGAAAGCAGGGTCGCGCCGGAAAGCCACGAACTCGGAGCGTCCGGCCGCGCCGCTGCCGTCCGGCTCATTCGCCAGGATTGGCCCCCCACCACAAGTGTCAGCAGGAGACACGGGGCCGAGAGCGTTTTCCAGCGAGGCCGGCCCCCGCTTCGTGCTCGCAGTTTCAGTCGTCCGCGTGATCCCCCGCCCAGCGGGCGGCTAATTACCTGCGTCATCGTTGATCTCCCCCTCCGCGCTGCCTGCGGATTGAGACCGCAGGCTCAAATACTGCAAGGAACGGACCAGGCTGTCTTCCCAGGAATAAAAAAACGACGGCGCCGCACGTGGCAGCGCCGTCGTTAATAGGAAGGGGGGGCTACTTGGAGGGGCGAAGGAGCTTGTGATACAGCCCGAACAAGAGGAAGGTCGGCGGCCACTGTCCGACGAAAATACTCCAGTCGTTCTGCTTGGCAATCTTCAGCGCGGCCGATGCCAGGATGGAGACGACCGCGCCCCAGTACCACGCCTGCTCGGGAATACTGTCGGTGACGCGGAAATACGATTGTTGCGAACTTTGTTTCATGGTGCCGTGCTCCTTGGTATAGAGGGGTTATCAAATGAAGACCGACCCGCAGATCGAAGCGCGATCCCCGGTTCGCGCCCGGTGAATACTTGTTCATGTATTCACTAAGTCCTATGCAAATACTATGCCATCTATGAGTCGAGCGCCAAATGCGTCGCCCCCTCTCCCCCAGCCCCTCCCCCTCCGGGGGCTGATAGGGGTAGGTATTAGAACATCAAGTGGAATCATGGCGGTGGATCTGCAGTGTGGGTGGAGGATCGGGCCAGGGCTCGGGACGCAACCAGACGC
>JAABUH010001059.1_pt1 | contig 33815 bp, 50 predicted proteins | sample 5559121 | NCBI WGS metagenome assembly JAABUH01 (sample SAMN10711871, study PRJNA513364) | rock metagenome | isolation source: Antarctica rocks | place: Antarctica: Victoria Land, Battleship Promontory nord | collected 2015-12-28
AGGGCGAAGGGGAAAGGCGGGGGGAGGGGAAAAAGGGGGGGGGGGGGGAGAGGGGAAGGAAGAGGGAGGGGTAGGGGGGAGGTCCAGTCAGTCCACTTTCAAAATGCAGGCAAGGAACGGACCGTCGGTATTTTCGTGTGCATCTTTCCACAATGAAATACCTAAGCACCGAACTCATCAACAGTTCCACGAAGCGACGCCGAGGGAAGTACTCACCAGCATTAGCCACCCCGATATCCACTTTCTTCCCATAAGCCTTCTCCACGTCCTCCACCATCCGATTCACATTACCACTCGAAGACGCTTCACATCTATACGCGGTGACTTTGACGTTGTATTCCTTCGATAGTTCAGTAGCGAGGACAGTGGGATCTTTCGAAGTGTAGGAGATAGCCACGTCCGCTCCAGCTACCAAGAACAATGTGAATCAGTCGCAATACTTTAGCACAAAGGAAGTGGGTTAGGTAGGGGTCTGCCCCACCTTGTGCTAGAGCTATGGTTATGGCTAGACCTATCCCTCTCCCTCCCCCGGTGACAAGCACGAGCTTCCCCTTGAAGTCGATGGTGATGGGCATGTTGGACGAAGTCGTACTCTTCAAGCTATAAAGATGGGTATAGGGAATAGAAGGGAAAGGACAGACCCAAAACGAAACAGTCGAGGTCTCAGACAAAGAAACCAACCGAGAACAAAAGATAGTCTCGTGAAAGGAAGTCGCTTGATTCTGTTGGAAGGCTCGGATAAGCTCGTGTCGGGTCGGGTCGCGTTCGTTCATAGTGTGATTAGTTCATTTCGCCTCGCACTACCTCATGCATCCTTCTATTGTACAACAGTTTATCCGAAATCACCGGAATCAGATTTAAGTGGCCGGTCCGAAACCCCGGGGAGCGGTTGATGGAGTAATTACCGGATAACCGCGACAGCCGAGTAACTTTCAAGGTGTGTCTTTTGGTGAACCTCGACGGAGGACAAGCCCTCTTCATACTGTACATTATTTTTTTTCCTTCTTCGTCCTCCTCCTCCACTGCTCTTAGTTCTGACACATTACCAGCTCGTGCTTTACCACCCTCGTCGTCATGCCCATCGCAATCCCTCCGCTGGCCAACTCACCTTACGAAGCTCATTACGACCCCCACCATGTCCTGAAACACCCCGAATTCAGGGTACTCACCTTGACCGATCCGGAGATGAATGACAAATCAGCAAACATATCTTGCGCTTACAACCCCGCACATGAGGTTCACATGATCAATAAACCTGTACCGAAGGCTGGACCGGGTGAGGCGATCGTTCATGTCAGAGCTACTGGGATCTGCGGGTGAGTCAGAAGTCCACCCACACACTCCAAATCTAGCAATAGTCAGACTAGACTAGACAAACCTCTGCTTGTTGTGAGAGGTTTCCCTCGGAGGATGCTCGCAGAGAGTTCGCTCGGAGAATGCTCGCAACCCACACATCCCACCCTACCCACACACAGACTAGACGAACCTCAGCTTTGCTGTTGAGATTTTTAAGTGAAGAATTATCGCTGAGGTCGAGCTAGGTCCGACGTACATTTTTGGAAACATGGACATATTGGACCGACAATGGTGGTGAGGGATGAATGTGGAGCCGGTCACGAATCTGCCGGAGAAGTCATCGAGGTCGGACAAGGTGTCGTGAATGTGTCAGTTGGGGATCGAGTGACAATTGAACCTGGAGTTCCTTGCGGCTTGGCAGATTGTGATTCTTGTCGGACGGGGCGATATAACGCGTGTAAGTGGGCTTCAGGAGGATCTCGCGAGCTGTAGATAGTCTGGACTGACTTCGCCAACTTCGCTAGGCCCCCGAGTCGTATTCTTCTCCACACCGCCTTATCACGGTACTCTTACACGTTTCCACGCACATCCCGCTGGTTGGCTACACAAGATCTCGGACAAAATGTCGTATGAGGAGGGTGCGTTATGTGAACCCCTAGCCGTGGCTTTGGCAGGTATCGAGCGAGCAGATATCAAGCTCGGTGATCCTCTCCTCATCTGGTGAGTCACCTTTTCATTCTGCTCTACCTGTATTCCGATTGACCTAGCTGATCCGTGTCACAGCGGCGCCGGTCCTATTGGCCTCGTGACCCTCCTCGCAGCCAATGCAGCAGGCTGTACACCTATAGTCATAACCGACCTTTTTCAATCCCGACTCGATTTCGCGAAAAGCCTCGTACCCAGAGTTCAAACCGTTCAGATCCAACGTGGAGAATCGGACGAAGAGATCGCGAAGAAGGTGAAGGAGACTGCGGGGATGACTTTGAAGGTGGCTTTGGAATGTACGGGTGTGGAGAGTTCTATCAGGGCAGCCATCTATGTGGGTCACCTCGCCAAAAGTGCGTGGCTTCAGCTGATGGTGAGATTGTGTAGTCCGTGAGGTTCGGTGGGAAGGTGTTTGTCATCGGTGTGGGACCTTCTGAGACCAAAGTGGGTCTATCTAAACGCGGGTTTAGCATTGGGATCGCATTGACCCTATTTCAGTTCCCGTTTGGCTACTTGTCGGCGAACGAGATCGACCTCCAAACCCAATACCGCTATGCCAACCAAGTAAGCCCAAACCCCCTTGATATTATCGTGTGAGTGGAGTATAGATTGGCCACTAATGCGTCCGCTAGTACCCCAAAGCCATCCGACTTATTTCCGCCGGGTTGATCAACTTGAAACCCCTCGTGACACATCGATTCGAGTTGGCCAAAGCCGTCGACGCGTTTCATGTCGCGGCGGATCCTTCTCAAGGGGCGATCAAGGTTCAGATTCTGGACTAGGGGTTAGTCGACTGAGGGAATTATGCATAAGCACAGCAGATTTCATCACAATTACCAATCGTCGCCAGTCTAAGGGGGACTAATTTTTGCGCTGAAGTCAGTATCTGAATCAGCTTACTAAATATTGTCGAGGCTACTCTGATGCTTTTCCGTGTGTTCGATTCGAGCTGACCCAACGCTTCTTCCGACACTACTTCATGACGTGTACGAGGCACCTCTTTGTTTCCGTAGAGCACTCCTCAGCTATCCTTTGAGCGGAGTATTCGAAACATCCGACCTTTTTGTTTTGGACGTATGAGAAGACCGACACTGCTTTGCCACCTCTCCGTATCCAATCCCCATTCACCTATATTACGCGGAAAGACGCAGTTCACAAGCAACCGACATGATGCATTCTCCCCGATCGGGTCGGAGCTCTCCATCGCCAAATCGTTCCAGGTAGGTGAGGACGTGATGTAACGTGACTGTGAAATGTCGAAACGAGAGAAATAGCTTATGAACGCTGACTCTCGGTCAGATTTGACTGTGATATCAAGGCCTCCCCCCTCCGTTGAAACCTTGCTCAAGCTGAGTTGTGCATCCCACACCACTCAACTTTCCTCGGACGGCAAATTTACCGTCGATACAGACATCATCGCCTTACGTGGTGGTCACAATACCGCCGGGAAGATTTTTCCAAGGGAGGTAGTTCACGCCTCTCAAAAGCTATCGAGAACTTTGTCGATGATTACGACAAGACGTTCGGGATTGACGGGAATGCCGATCCCCCAAGCGTTCCAGAAGCATTCCCAATCCTTGCGCGCACGCTTCACAGGTGTCTCCCCAATTGCCGTATGGACTTGACAACGTGTGAGTGGATCGTTCATGCTTGCGATGTCAAAGAACCCTACTGATACCTAAATTCGATAGGCTGGCAATCACGCAGTCAGCAACCATGTTCGGATGAACGAGTACATCGAGAGGACGAAAAGCGAGAGGTGGTCCAGCAACTACCAGACTTTAGAGACCCTTTTCGCTTGAAGCCCACTGTTCAGAGATCGGCCCATGATCCTTTGCATGTTCTTAATCACGGGCTTCCCAAAATTCTTCAAGTAATACATATAGCTGAAACGGCTTACTTGCCAAACTTTGATGTGAACCGAACCGAACCGAACCGCTGCTCAAGCCCTGTAATTATTGTGCCTCAGACGCACTGCTTTCCCAAACTTCTTAAATATTATATACAGTCAAAACGGCTTACCAGGGAAATATGGGGTCTGTTATGTAGCTGGTTTGTACCCGGCAAATGAACGAGTACTCTGAATGTGTAGGTCTGTCTCCCTCTACGCTTTACCTAGTGACCAGATATCTTGTTGTTCATAGGCCAACTCCAGTGCGACTTTACCACGTCGACCGGGGAGGTTTTTCGGGAAAGAGCTCTGCTAAGACCACCTCGGTCCAGCACTTGATTTTCAGACCACACTATCCCGCTGAGCACATGATGTTCATAACGATTGAGTATGCAGGTCCTTCACTGCAAGAGCTCCTTTCTAGCGTCTTCCGGATAAACTCCAACATCCCTTCGATCACCTCCTTCTCGCAATGTGCCTCATTGTATACGTTTCGGAACCGCATCCTCCCTCTGAACGTATAAAAGTAGATACTTGACATATTCCCGTTCACGTCTGTAGCGAGGTCGAATCGGTCCACTTTCCATTGTCCACCGCAGTACTCATGTTTGATATGGTCGATGATCCCGAGACTCGAAGGGTTTGCGTCGTGAGCTGTCGGGGCTGCGCGAAACTTTGGGTCCTCGAGGATAGTAGCGACACCTCGAGCCTGATTACTTGCGACTCGGCGATCGTGAGAGCCGTTCTCACCCCTAAATACGGAGCGATAATGCGAGGTGAGCTCGGTCGACGCCTTTACGAAGGAGGTTGGTACAGGGAGAGAGTGGGTCTTGTTGTAGAAGTATACCTAGATGGCATAGAATGATGAGGTGGTATATGGCTCTGGGGGATATGGACGCATGTCGCAAGCGTGAATGGGAAGGTAGGAAGGCCTGTCCTTTAGTGATGGATCGGCAAACTCGATGTTGGCCAGGAGGAAAGCGGCCTCGACAGCGGAGGTGACGGTGATGTCCCTGTGCTTGCACGCTCTGACCATGGCGGCCATCATCGATTCGGTCAACTCCATCTCGGCTTTCAGGGGTTGTGGGACCGACCGAGGATGGAGGTCCAATCCCGGGCAGGGCTGAAACCCACGCTCCGGTGAGCTTCTGAGCTTCTTTCTCAGGTTTCCGGCTTTGGCGAAGGATCTTAATCCCCAAATCTCTTCCATCGTCGGTCCCAACATTCTAATCTCGTCTCCCCACGCCAGATTTTATTCTCCTTATCAGCGGACTCGGACTCGGGACCTTAAACCTTGACGAGCCCTATTTAAGCATCCCAGAACTTGACGGCGCCCACTCCGTCGATCAACCAATGAAGCGCCCGAAACATCAACTCGGAACTCCTCGGCAACCAGTAGAGTCTCGCCTGACTCGTCGGCTCCAGATCGGGAAAGATCGAGTCGACCATCCTCGGCATCCGGCAGAGGGAAGAAAGACTCTTTCATCCATCAGTCTAAACCCTCTGCATCCGGGACCTGATACACCTTGACCAACTTCTACATATCTGCCGTACACGCGAGGTTCGGCTGCTGAAATCGTAGGCGGACCCAAGCTTCTCGGAGGATATCGTCGAGCTTCTCCTCCTCGGCAGAAGTAGTCGAGACGGGAAGTTGAAGGCTGAGCTTGAGCTTGATATATGAACAGATGGTAAAGTGTTCTCTACCCGATCCGAGGGAGGCTGTCATCGTACCGAGCTTTGCAACCAAGCTCTCCATGCCTACGAGAGGTCGTCTCCATCTGCCTGGTACCGCCTCGTGCCAGACGTTATGGGTGGAGACTCCATCGGTCATTGTCTTGAATGACTTCATTGGCTGGTGACTGACTGGATTATGAGACGTCGCTCTGTCACTTCCAAGCGAGCTCAGCGACGTTCGCAACCTCTCTGCTCCACCACACTCTGTCCGCATCTCAAGATGAATCCCGATCCGATATCAGGTCCCAGCTCGAGCCTTTCGGGAGGATGAAATAGATAAAGTTATTCCGGCCCGACAAAGTGTCCCTCCGCTTGAGAGGGTCCTGTGACCTGGGATGGACGCCCTGCGTCGTAAATATCTCCCTCTTCCCCACTCAATGTGAAAATCTCTCAACCTCTTCGCTGCGGGCCTTTATACTTCACCAAGGCAGGCAGTATACCATCATGAGTACACGGACATTGAGATGGGGTATCATAGCCACCGGCGGTATCTCCACTAAATTCGCTCAAGTAAGGCTCTTTCCCCTCCAACTCCACCCAACCAAGCTGAGCTTTATTCAGGATCTCCTTGTTGACCCGTCGACACGAGATGTATCCGACGTCTCACATGCTATCACAGCAGTTGGCTCCCGCTCCAATGAATCAGCTACAAAATTCGTCGAAGCGCTCAAGGCGGCCCAATCCGATCAGAGTTGGAGTTGGGGTGTGAAGCAGGGCAAAGTAGACCATTGTAAAGCCTATGGGACGTATGCCGAGGTCTTTGCAGATTCGGTGAGTAGCTTACCTTCGCACCGAATAGCCTATGCTGAAGAAGAGCAGAATGTTGATGTGGTATACATCGGGACACCGCATACTTCACACCACGAGAACACGAAAGATGCTCTCAACGCTGGCAAGCATGTCTTATGCGAGAAACCGTTCACGCTGGACGTGACGGAGTTGGACGAGTTGATCGCTTTGGCGAAGGAGAAGAATCTTTTCCTAATGGAGTGAGTGCACCTCCCCTCCCGTACGACCTCACAACGAGCTCTCAATCTCGTCACGAGCGGTTTATCCATGTTGAGCCGAGCTGATGGTGTGAATGCAGAGCCGTGTGGACTCGCTTTCATCCTCTTGCTGACGAGGTTGCGAAAGTCCTAGGATCAGGCAAGCTTGGTGAACCTAGGCGTTTCCAGGCGGACTTCTCCATGGAGTTTAATCCAGACAGTACGTTTCTTTACCCCTTATCTGGCGCTTGCTTCCATGCTCAGCTGAGCTATTTAGGCAGACCGACGAGTCATCGAATGCTAGACCCGGCCTTGGGTGGAGGTAGTCTCCTCGACATGTGAGCGGTCGCTCCCACCTCTCTGCCTCTCAGTCGAGCTAATGTGACACTAGGGGCCCTTACCCATCAGTCTGGGCCATGCTCCTCGTCCACCATCACCCACTCAACAAAGACCGTCACCCAAAAGTTCTCAGCTCGTATCAGACGATCTACCCTCGTACCGGTGTGGATATAAACTCCCGATGGATCGTCCAGTGGGATGAAGGGATAAAGGTTCAAGGGATGTTGATGACGGATATGGAAAATTCCGGTCAGAGAGGAGCGACTGCAGTCTTACAGTGTCAGGAAGGTGATCTCGCCATCGAATGTACGTTTTGTCTTTTCCTTTCCTCGTGCTTAGTTAGGCTCGGGAGATCAATCATGCTGACGAACGAAATACAGATCCACCAGCTCATGCGGAGACTTATCGCCTGATCCCTAAATCCGACCGTAACCTCGGTGCGATCAAGGAAGAGTCCGTACACCATCATCCGATAGCCAAGGGGAATAACGGGATGTCTTACGAGGCGGATGAGGTGGCGAGGTGTATCGCCGCTGGGAAGATAGAGAGTGAGAGGATGAGTTGGGAGGAGAGTAGGCTTGTGCAGGTTTGGTTGGATGAAGTGAGGACGAAGGGCGGGAGTAAGACGGCAGGTATGAAGGGAACGAGCGGGAAGTGATGTCCATATCGAAAGACCAAGCAGATGGCGAGATACGTGTTTGAGCAGTGCAAAGTTTGCGTGCTGACCGTCTGGACCATCAGTGATTCGAGGATATATCGCCCCTACATGTATGACGTAAAATGTCATGTAGATGGGTCGGCCAGACTGCTCAAAGCTCATACCTCTGTTCTTCATGCTCTACGACAGACGGCTAAAAGTCAGCAGGGTGCAAGCTGTTCTCTCTCCTGGCGGGTTGACTGCCTCTTCATGTTCGACCCTTGGAGGACGCAGTCGACCTCATTCTGAACGATCGTTCCTCGGTAATCTCGAAGACAATAAATGCAGGTGAAGCACTCACCAAGATCTCCCTTGATTGCAGCTCAGTCTCACGGGATCCCAATGCAATCGTAGAAAATTCCGAAGCCGAGTTGTGTGTATTCGAGAAAGACTGGATACATACAACTGTATTACACTGACAACACGCACAACAAAGGTCAATGATCCGAAACTCCGTCAACGATCAAGTCTCAAGTATCTTCTCGTCACTCGAGATTGGGACGCGAATGAAGCTCTCTCTCCGATCCCTCTATCATTGCGACATGAGAAAAAGATCGACCTACACTGGATTGTTTGTTTTGTATCCTTCTCGAGATGGGATGAGCTTTCAAACCTGGGTGACCGATTCTGGTTTGACATTCCATATCCCTTTTTTTTCTTCAATCTTGATATCCAAATCTGATGCCTCGTACGGGATGCCACGAGAATGACGGTTAGACGCCTAAAGAACCTCCTGGCGGCTGTCACATCGTTCATACTACTTTTCTCAATCCGTACCTTTGATGGTTCAAGGAAACCATCATGGAACACGATATCATATACTGTCCAGGAAAACAAAAATGCGGCCACACTATTCTCAGATCTTCAGACGGAACACATGCGGAACAACACCGAGTAGGTCATTAAGTTATAAGAGTGAACTTCTCCAGACAGCGCTAAGGGTCGACGCTATCCGGAAGCGGGAGACTGTCTAATCCGCTTCCACGTTTGATTTCATATCTTTTTCCAAATGTTTCTTCATCCCGCCGAAAGCAGGGGTTCGTGCTCGCCGCATCGAGTTGGAAGAAGATCGTAGCCGGACCCGCGACGATGTTGGCGCTCGTCACGTCGAAGGGATTACTTTGTGTCGTGATGAGAGCATAAGAAATACCTTGTACATCCGCCGGGATGGTCGGGTTATTGTGTTTGATCCAATCGTACCGCTTTAGCTCCTAGACCATTGTAGGATACCACGTAACTCGTTTCGTTGGTCGTGGTCGTCGTCCCATCATCGGCAGCGGTAACATGGAAGTTTTACGAAAGCGCCCGGATTTGAGATGATCTCGTCATTGATCGTCAAGATTGGGTCACGTCTTGATCGGCAACACTGGATTTGGATGCGACGGTGTAGGCCGCACTCGGGTGAGAGTGGGGTGTCGTAAGCCGAGCTTCAAGGGGTCTGTCCGTACACTGCCGATCGTTCCCATGACTGATGACGTGCTTCGGTGGAGAGGATGGTGGCTGCGATGGTGGATAAGTCGGGTCGGTGATGTATTGAGCTGCTCCGGCGTAGGCTGAGACACCGAGGTTCTCGGGAAAACCTCGACTACGAGGGCGAAGGCGATAAAGGACGGGACGTCATCGTATTCGCTAATAACCACATTCAACTTCTGTAGAAGAGGAACAGGTGACTGGCAAAGTATATGAGGAGCTTTTGTCAATGTGTCGCCTTGCGAGGTGCCCATATGCGGCGCCAGCAGGTTGTGATTGCAGAGAATTACATACAGTCTGTCCACTAGATCAAACAGAATGATATCAAAACAGAATGGTATCGAAGCCCCGGGCCCACCCAATTCAAACCGAACAAACCGACCGGCGAGACATATATCCCTGCCCTACATGTTCAACCCAGTACCGATGCTCACGTTGTAAGGGTTCATCACCCCCGACACGAACGGATAGTCTAAGATCACGGGACCCGCAATGAATGCGGTGACATCGACGACTTGTTCGTTGCCGGACGAGGAGACAAAACTGCCAGGCGTCAAATCTCATCCGTGATCAAAAGCACCATTCTCACGCATATGCAGTGCCCTGGATGTGCTCCGGTATGGTTACCATCTTGTCCTGGTTGATGGGGACAGCGTAGTTGTCCAGGCCGTAGTAGATTTGCAGGTATTTTTCGGTGGCCGTGGAATCGGCGTAAACGAGTTGAGGAGTTCCTCCCGAGCGGTTGTCGCCGGAAACTGTGAGGGAAGGGTAGGCGGCGAACGGCAAGCTAGGGTTCGAAGCTAAGAATGGAAACGTTTCCCGCGTCAGCCCCCCCCCCGGATCGAGGTTCTCGGTTTGAACGAAGAGGATAATGAGATCTCACCTGGGCAACCGGTGATGAACTCGGCTAAGATGGTGTAGACACCGTCAAAAGGAAGGGGGGTACCCCAACTATTGCTCCACGGGTTGCCCTTGTTGACAGCCGAGGCGATCCAAGCCTGGTGTTGGTTCTCCACACATAAAATCGATGCCGCATCACTGAGGCAGGGCCAGATCAGCCAGCCAGTACGGAGACGGGGAGCATGCGTGAAAAACACGTACGTCAATACCGCTGAGTCCGAGATATTCGCGGCTGCGCCCAGGTAGGCGGATATACCGACGTTTTCAATCACCTCGGCGACTGGCAACGATCAGTGTTCCCAGTTGTCAAAGAGGGAGGACGACTCACGCCCAGCGAAAGAGACGGGATCCGTGTATGGGAAAGAGTAATTGCACGGTGCAAGGGCATCGGAGCCGAGGACAGTGGACAGGAAAAAAACATGGGAAGCCTCGTCGTTGCAGATTTGTTCGAACCTGGTAACGATCAATAGCTGTCAGTACGCTTGGACGTTTGTAGCAAGACTTCAAGGACCTGTTGCGAACCCAAGGCGGATACCCCGCAGCCTCAAAAGCAGCCGCATCCATCTTCTCAAGCGCTTCGGTGTAAAAGGTAAACTCGAGTTGCTCAGCAGTCACTGCGAAATGGCAGGGTAAATGTGAGCAATGATAACTTGATACCTGAGGGCGGAATTAGAACTTACATGCAAACTGAAGAATCTGTGTGTCATTGACAGTGAAGGACGGGACCCGCTTAGTGATCGGAGAAGCATTGGTGAGGCCGAAGCCACAAACAGCCACGGCTGCCAAGGTGATGGTTGCCAACATAGTTGAGAGATACGAAATTACAGGCTGGTGCGATCAATCAAAACTCATAGAAGTCTGGGGAATGGGAACTGTCGCTGTATAAATAGAAATCGCATTGTTTGTTTATTGATGTCTGAGTCACGGGACGGTTGTGTGATCGTACGATCTTACGAGGTTCGGCATCTTTCTGAGCCCTTGGGGATACCGTCAGAGGATGCTACTGCGACTAAGGCTTACTACTCTCGGTCATGGATCTCGCGTTACAGCTTATTATATTTATTATTATTATTTGTATCCCGAATGAGTGATGTCTTGGTCGAATGGGTGTCAAGGATGCCATAATATTGTCACGACATGAAGCCCTCGCGGGGTGGCGTAAACATGCCCGGGCATTGGGCGGGGAATATACAGCGTTACGTATACCCTGGGCCGCTTACGACTGAAATCGTTCGGAGATTTTCTCGTTATCAGAGTGAGTTGGCTGGTACGATTCGTGAAGATCTTCCTGAAAAAGCACCTCCGGCAAGAGAACCAATCACCACGTGACCTTCATCCATTCCCTTGGCCATGTGTCCAAAGCTAAGGCCCGCGTTTGTAGCCTTCTACGCCTTATTTTGTGCCTAACACGGAACGTCCCACTCAACCCGATCATTCGCATCACACTATGCATCATACCTTTACATATAGTTAAACTCCGCCTATCATATAGTTCAGCTTTGACACCATGTCGACCCGTTCGCTGAACAGCACGATCAACCTCAGTTCTGGTAATCATTTACCAGCTCTGGGGACTTGGAGTATGGCAGGCTCGTGGAGCGGAATGTGAGAATGCGGTCAAGGAGGCTTTGAAGGTCGGCTGTATAGGCATAGTGCGCTTTCCTCGACACTCTCGATCTTTGTCGAGTCTGGAGGCTGACGGACTCGATCTGATATGTTCAGTTGATAGCGCTCAATTGTACCAGAACGGGGAGTGTAGGTCCAACGTCATCGTCGACTTCCTAACATCCATGCTGATCAGCCTCAGAGTTCGGACGTGCTGTAGCCGCCTCGAGAGTCCCCCGTTCAGAAATATGCATTACAACGAAATACATGCCTCCGTCAAGCGGTGTTGAATCACCGGAGACAGTGTACCAGAACATGCGGAGATCTCTCGCCAGGATCGACCAGACATCGGAAGGGAAATCGAGATATATCGATCTCTACCTGATTTATGCCCCTCGATCTGGTCCTTAGGCGAGGAAGAATGATTGGGAGGCGATGGTTGGGGCTCAGAAGGAGGGCTAAGGGCTAAGGGGACGCCGGTACGTTGTTCCCTGTGGTTTTGTTATCGCCCCTAACCCCCAAAAGGTGAGATAGATTGGTATCCTATCCATATTGCATGATGTATTCGTGGCTGTTTTGCTCCGGCAAACTCGCAAATGGTGTAGAAAGGTTTCCTAGGGGTTGTGCCTCTTTGCCAAATTTCGCATATGGAATCTCATCTGGTTGTGGGCCGCTGCATCGAGAAGCCTCGCAATGGCTATGCATGCCCAATACGCCCTTTCCTTCTGTAAGCCAATAATGTTCTGAGATGAATGAGCCGAAGACGGCAAAGGTTTCATTCGTTGAACGAAGCCCAAAGACCGCTCTTAGGGTATAGCCTGGATGATCCGCGGACGAAGCTTTATCTCGACACGATCCTCACGTCTCTCTGTGCGATAGAAAGCCGTGGATAGCATACAGCAGCTTGATTTACTGAGCGAAGGGCATGTGTATCACACCGACCTTGCGGACGACAACCAGGCTTGTCAAACGGCGATCCTGCCGTGTCAAGCGGGGAAGTCCGACCAATTTGATTCCGGTCCAAAAAGTCAAAGCAAAATTGTGCGGGATCGTTTGCTTTGTCCGGAACTCGAGATCTGTGGATTATAACGTTAAGGCTGAGACTATACAAGTGAACTAAGACGGGTGAACTTCCCTGCCCGGTTGTAGTGGTTTTCGAAGCGCTTAAGTGTCTTAAGGTCGGGAAGGGAAAGCCAAGATGGAGAAGTCAACAGCTGGGAAAAAACCGATCATTGCTATCGCCGGATTAGCATGCGAGACCTCAACATTCACCCCTAGCCGGACCACTGCGCCCATGTTCCGCCCTAAACGGGGCAAAGACATCATCGACCATTACGCTTTCATCCAGCCGGGCACCCCTTTAGGCGACGTGGCTACCTGGCGAGGCGCTTTGATTGGGAAAGCTCTTCCTGGTGGTGTCGTCACGCGTGAAGCCTATGAGGAACTTTCGGATGAGATTGTCGCTCGATTGAAAGATATTGTGCAAGATTCCGGAGGTCTGGATGGTTTATGGTACGATACACACGGTATACTCGTCTCAATGAGCGAACGATTTACTGATTGCTAATGATGTGGTCTAGGCGCGATGGTTGTCGAGCGTATGGATGATTCGGAAGCCGATCTATTGAGGCGGATCAGAAATGTCGTTGGGGAAAAACCGCTCGTCAGTACCAGTATGGACTTGCATGGGAATGTCAGTCGGGACCTGGCACATTTGACCGATCTCATCACCGTGTATGTGCATCTGTGGCTAAGGGTGACATGCACAGAGTTGGTTAACGTTTTTCTTTTTGCCTTTGACAGTTACCGGACAGCTCCTCACGTGGATGTGATCGAGACGAAGGAACGAGCAGTGAGGAATCTTGTTGAGTGCTTGACCATAAACAAGCCGAGACCTTTCAAAGCTCTCGTCTCGCTTCCTGTATTGCTTCCCGGTGGTGAGTGATGTCTGAGAAAGTGTACGAGTTCTCGCTAAGCTGAACGCTTAGAGCAAACGAGTACCCGTCTACCCCCGGCAGATAGGACATATGCGGCCGTTCCGAAGATTGAAGCGAGAAAAGGGATTTTAGACGCTGGGATCTGGGTCGGGTGAGCCAGGAGATCCCTCTTGTTGTCGTGGAAAGCTGATCTATGGCGATCTCCCTCTACTTTCTTTCCGACGTCTACGCCCTTTGACAGATATGCCTGGGCCGATGAGCCACGAAATTGCGCAGTTTGTGTAGTGACCGGATTCGACGAAGACGCATGCATCGCCGGAGCCGAAGAACTAGGCAAACTATTCTGGGACGCACACGAGGATTTCCAATTCGTCGCTCCAACTGGATCATATAGAGAATGTCTAGACGCCGCGGTGAAATCAAACAACGCAGATCGACCGTTCTTCATCTCGGACAGTGGTGATAATCCGACTGCAGGAGGTGACTACCCAGCTCTAACGAGGTTGCTCCTCGTCGTTGATGATGATTAACAGGTTCCGGAGACGTGACATGGGGTCTTACCCAACTTCTCGCTCGACCGGAGTTCAAGGACCCGTCTGGACCGACTGTGATCTACGCGAGCGTCCCAGGACCGGAAGCAATTGTCACTGCTGTCAAAGCGGGAGTAGGAGCGACCGTGACCGTCACTGCCGGAGCTATGGTCGATAACATCCATTCGGGACCGATCACTTTCACCGGAAGGGTTCATTCGATCCAACATGGTGATCTATATGCAAAGACGGAGGTGGTGATTCAGACGGGTAGCGTTCATGCTATCCTCACTGAGTTGAGGAAACCTTACCACCTGGAGAAGGACTTCACGGAGCTGGACTTGGAACCTAGAGAAGCGGACATTGTCATCGTCAAGATCGGGTAAGCCACGCTAACAAGCAGACGTGACGTTCCTTGTCTGACCGAGCTTTTCGCTTAGATACCTTGAACCGGAACTCTACTCCATGTCGAAGGGATGGATGCTCGCGCTTTCTCCAGGTGGGGTAAATCAAGCTATAGAGACCCTTGGACACAAGAGGATAAGGAGACCCATGTGGCCTTTCGACAAGGTTTTCAAGGAGGAACCGGACTTGAGAGCGCAAATCATCCCGATGTCGAATGAGCCGTTGATGAAATAGAATGTATAGAGACAGGATGGAAATCCAGCTATGTTTTGCATGCAGGTTGGTCCAGTATGCATGGTGTATCTCTCGTGAAGTCAATCGCTAAGACCGGCGAGGTCAGGTTCATCGGCTGGTGAGAAGTGAGTGTGCCGATTGCTTTCGTCACTGAATCAGGCTCTTTTAAACCTGCTCGCTTCAAGTCGATGGTGACGTAAGCAGGATGGGGTATACTTCCCGTTGACTAGGCGGTTTTGCTTTTGGGCCGGAGCTTTGGGGTGATCCTTCGCCGCTTTGGTCAAATCGGACATGACTCTCTCCTCCCAATCTATAGGCTCAAGACCCAACAAAGCGTCCAATATCCGGAACGCGACGACGTTGATGATTGAGGGACCGAAGTCTTGATCATTGGACAGGAGGACGAGTCCGATACCTCGAGTGGGTACACGGAGGACTTGTGATGCAAAACCTGCAATTCCTGTCCTTGGCGTTAGCTCTGTTTACCTTTCAATCGGACGGCTGACCTCCACCACCATGCCATACGACTTGATGCCCTCGGTAATGGAATTTTGACAGGCCAAGACCGTAAGTGGCCGTACCGAGTTCGCGGGGATATTTCGGTGCAGCGGCATTGTCGATCGTGGCGGAGTGGGCGGCTTTAGTGATCACCGATCTTTGAGTACCTTCGATTCCAGGAGCTCGTGCAGCCATTTCAGCAACACAAAGAGTACCATCAGCTTGGGTTTTGACACCAGACAACACAGCTGTCATGGTTGCTTCACTCACCATATCTTTCGTCGAAGTGATGTTTCCTCCAGCCTCAGGATCGAAAGTCGCATCCAACCCTTCCCTAGCTCTCATACACTCGCTCCTCCCCAAACACACTCTCCTCGTCCATCTCCTTCACACCCTTTCCACTCCGCCATGGCCGCACTCCGCCTTGGCCGCACTCCGCCTTGGCTTTCGCTACATCCCTCCCAGTCCTCGAGAACCCCTCCGTCTTCCGTCCAGTCGAAGTGGCTTTCTTAAGTGAGAAAGTCGAAACCCGTCATTCCTAGAGGATCGAAGATATTTTCTTGTATCCAGTCGGCGTAGGAGACTCCGATCAAGCACGGGAAGAGACGAGTCAAAGTCGAGTAATGGAGGTTGCTATATTGGAATTCTTTACGGACCTTAGTGGATGGTCGGAGATGTCGGAGTCGAGCGACTATGGTCTCGGCAGGATCGTCGACGCTGAGTAACTTGTCAGTAACCTGAGTCTGCTATCAGATGCCGATACCGACACCTGGAAGAATCCGACTCACGATATGCTGTTCTCATGCCTTGGCAATCCACTTCGCATGGCTACTCGAGTCAGTTCCTCGCCGCAGAAAATGAGAGCCGTAATGCTCACATAGCATATCGATGATATCCGCATGTTCCGACGCATAATCATTCATCAACTTCCATTCATGGATGATATCCTTGATCTTCGTCGACCAATCTAATTTCCCTCCTTTTCCGAGTTTCGTTTTCTTCTCGATCAACGTCCCGATAGCGATGGCCAAGAAGGTCGTGCTGTTCGAGGCGATGGCGAAACATGACTCAATCTCTTTCTCAACATCTCACATCACATCAATACGCCTAGGACTCGGACTCGTGCGCACATAGTAACAGATTTGCCCCTACCATTCGCTTTCCCGAAACATAGCGTCTCGGTCCGCCATCCTTTCTCCTGAGCTTCCGATCCCGAATACGTTGGCGATAGCAGGACACCTACAGCGAGACCGTTGATCGCCCATCGGTCAAGTATCTCTTCGATATCTCGCTTGACCGGAGTCGAGAGGAATCGAGGATCCACTCCCATTTTGTGAGAGACTTAAGCGATTATCTTGCGCTTCAAGAAGCTCAAAGCTTGCCGATGGAGTAGACACCATGTGCTGGGATTGGTCAACGCAGGAGCCACTTACTATAGGTTACGGTATAGTTAATGCATATCGCGGGATGAAGTGTCGTTGATTCGCGAAAGTGTTTAGAAAGACCAGTCAGGTCTCCCGAGAGTGGGGTACTCGTACTCGTGAGTGGAGCTTCCGCAGATCCGATACAATCTTGCAAAGTGAAACACGCGGTGATTCTCCGCATGCGCTCTTCTTTGGTGAGCAGGCGTCGATCTCATCTTGCTTGAAGCCAGAGCCGTATTCCCTACGCAGATTCGCATGTCTCCTTGGATTGCTCTCTTCGCGAAATCGCGCCAAAATAAAAACGGCACTGATCTTCCGCGAACCGACCGTTCCAACTACAATATTGTCAGGTAAATATCACCATTACCAATCCCCTCTTTGAGGCCAACTGCGCCGTTCCCTTCCTGCTTCCCCTCCTCGCTCGAGGTGAGATACTGACATGCAGAGCTACCTCAACTCAAATACTCGTCTTCATTCGCCGTCCTTCTGCTATACTAGCTTCAATCTACACATGATTAGCTATGAGCGAGATACTCAGAAGGCACTCACATGCTCCCGCTTCTCATCCAGCGCATCTCTGTCCTTGATCTTGGCTCGCCGCGCCTCCGCCTCCACAGTTTCCACCTGAGACGGCGAGCCAGTTGCGTAGTCCAGCCTTGAATGTCGAAGGAAGACCGTCTCTTCTGCGACATTGTCTAGGAAGGCTTTATCATGAGATGTAAGAACTAGCGTCTGGTTCGGATCGCTAGGGCTAGTGAGGAGGTGTTCTAGGTAGAGTAAGCTTTGCAGATCCTGCATGAAATCAGCGTCTCAATCATTGCTACCACACCTGGGCAGAAGAATGAACAGTGCTGACCATGAAGTTGGAAGGTTCATCCAGAAGAACGACATCGCTGGCAACAATCAGCCCAATGGCGAGAGCAGCTCGTGTCCGCCGTCCGCCAGATAGGTTCGAGTTATGCCGAGCGGATCATCTGGGGAGTGAAACCGAGACCGGCAAGGATACGCAAGGCGGTAGGCTCTGCGTTGCTGGCATCGAGCTAGGGAGTAAACCAAATCAGTCTTTATGACTTGGCGGGCAGGGTGCATACCAGTTCGAGTGAGAGCTGGGCCTCTGCAAGGAGCTTTTCGCCTTGGTTGCCCACAAATCGTCAATATCGCCTTTCGCCAACCTGGCTCGTGTCAATCAACCTGCGAAAAGTATATAGAACCCCCACTCACCTCTTCTCAGCTTCACGTACCTTTCCTTCTGCTTGAATCTCCTCGCCTCTAGCATCCTTTCCCCTCGCACCACTCCGTCTGGCAGCGATTTTTATTGCCTCCTCTAGCTCACTCCTCGCGCGTTCGAGCAGAATGCAGTCGATGATTTGAGAAGCCTCAGTAGGGTCAAGAGATGATAGCGCTTCGGTCAGACCTTGAAAGCATGATGATCAGGTCAAATCGACAATCTCGGCCGAGGAGTCTCAGGACCGTTTAACTAAGGGGAAGCGGGGGACCACGGAGGAAGGGGGAGGCGAAAGGGCTGATGGGGAAGCAGAGGAAGCGAATTCATGGGCCACTTACGTGTCTCCATGGTCCTCGCTCTCTGTAGCTCAGTATGTCCCCGAAGGACGTGTTGCAGGAGACTTTCTCCAATCCTATCTCGGGTGCATCAGTCGGGTCGAAGCGAGTCTGCTGGGAGGTCGCGATGATTCGTTTTGCGAAGGGTGCGGTCTGTTGCGGCTCGAGCATGACGGTGATATATCAGCTCGGACCTTGCACACTGGAAGTCGGGTGGATGCGCGCATCGATACATGTCAAACTGCTTGTGTAGTGCATGAGGAAAGAGAGGGATAGTTCGTGAGTCAAGCTTCGGATTCGAAGCTTCGGATCCGGTACTCCCCATCACTTTTCTGGGGAAAATGTAATCCCCTTACGTAATACAATTTTGCAGCTATGTCATCATTACTCATACAGTACACCGCAGACCCTACCCAAAACGTTCTCAACAATCCCGCTTATCCTTCCCCAGTATAACAATCAAGTCAATATGTCAGTCAACGTAAGTAGACTGTTGTGTGGATAGGAGACGTACTAATGAGCTCGGGCACGGACAGCGGGTCCAAGACTGGGAATTGTGAGTCTCTGCTTCTTGAACACCGTTTCTGGCTTGGTGATCCCCTTGACCGGTCGGAGCTGATTCTTTTCCTTTTGCAGCGAGAAATTCCCCATCGATCTTAAGGCATATAAACCGGTACCTCTGGATCCAGTCAACGACAAGAAGCTTTCTGAGGAACAGAGAGAAGGTCTAGTAGGTGCACTTTCACCACCAGTCCTTCCAAGCTCGTCCCTATCTCCCATCTCATCTCCTGCATAAACTCCTTGTTCCCGCTCATTACACCGTCTACTCCCATGCCCATGACCAGCTTCAGTCTCGTCGAACGATCCTTGTCCTACATTGTGGCCAGCTGGAGCTGAATCCCATTATTAGAAAGCCAACATTGCCCTTCTTCGCGATGTCATGGTGTTCTTTACTGCGACGGGTTCGGCTCGTGGAGTTGCGGGTCATACCGGGTAAGCATTGGCAACCAGCCTCGAAGCCCCTCCACCTGAAGCATCCACCCATCTCCACGTCCGCATATCGTACGCTGATCCTCGCTCAGCGGCGCCTTCGACACCGTCCCAGAAGTCGTCATCCTCCTCTCCTTCATCGCAGGCGATAAAGATGGCTCCAAATTCATCGACATCCTCTTCGACGAAGCGGGTCACCGCGTAGCCACCCAATACCTCATCGCCGTCTTAGACGGTAAAATCCCGGTCGAGCATCTCCTCCACTACCGCGAGGCCAATTCGAAACTACCCGGTCATCCGGAACTCGGCCTTACTCCTGGTGTCAAGTTCTCCTCGGGGAGGTTGGGACACATGTGGCCCCTGGTCAATGGTGTGGCTATGGGAAACCCGGGGAAGTCGGTGTTCTGTCTAGCTTCGGATGGGAGTCAGCAGGAGGGGAATGATGCGGAAGCTGCTAGGTTGGCTGCGGCAAAGAACTTGCACGTGAAGCTGTTTGTAGATGACAACGATGTGACCATTGCGTGAGTCTATTTCACCGGTCCTTCTACCCTATTAAGCACTGATCAATCGCAGTGGACATCCTTCTGAATACCTGAAAAAGTACAGCGTAGCTTCCACCCTTCAAGGACACGGTATCAAAACCGTCAAGGCCGACGGAGAGGACCTCGACTCGCTCTATTCCGCAATGTGCGAGGTCATCAACCACGATGGACCGGCAGCTGTTTGCACCAAGCGACCCATGGCTCCGGGTATCAAGGGGATCGAGGGGAGTCCTCATGCACACGATGCTGTTAAGGTGTAAGTATCCTTCCAGCTCTTCCTCTTCTCCTCCTTCTGTGCCGTTTCGACTGGTTTCTTCTCCCGCACCTCCTCCTCTCCCACCCCTCCCATCCCTCCCGCTCCCTTCCCTACCTTCCCTGCCTCACATTCCCTTGCTCTACACTTCCCATGTCCTCACCCTTTTCCCGTCGCTCCGCAAAGCAGCATTCCGCGTCGTATCCAAGACTCCAAGAAAGATCCCTCTGACTTGCTGCAGCGAACCCGCCATCGCCTACCTCGACGTTCGTCACCCCAAATGCGCCAACATCCTCCGCAACATCAAACCCACCGAGAACACCGAACTCCTCGTCGGCAGCACGAAGGAGCGCGGAGCATGCCGTGTACAGTTCGGTGAGGCGGTCAGCACGGTGCTGGACAAGACGAGCAAGGAACACAATAGCGCGAAGGTCATGGTCATTGATTCGGATCTGGAGAGTTCGACGGGGTTGAGCGTGATTCACAAGAAGCACCCGGAGTGAGTGGGCTCACGGACCATCGCAAAGAACGTTGGAGCTGATCCACTTGCAGGGTCTTTGTCAGCAGCGGTATTATGGAGCGAGGAAACTTCTCCGCTGCAGCTGGGTTCGGGGCTTTCAAGGCGGATCGATGGGGTGTCTTCAGGTGGGTCTAACCTAACCCCATCCGTGAAGTAGTCTAACTCGATTGCTAGCACATTCTCCGCCTTCTCCGAGATGATCATCTCCGAACTCACCATGGCCCGTCTCAATTTCGCCAATGTTCTCACCCACTTCTCGCATTCCGGTGTCGACGAGATGGCCGACAACACCTGGTAAGGGGATTCGCGTATGTATCGTCTGGTGCTGAGAAGTATACTCAGTCACTTCGGAATCAATCAATTCTTCCTCGACAACGGTCTTGAGGATGGGTACGAGACCAAGCTGTACTTCCCGGCGGACTGCGTGAGTCATCACCATCGTCTTTGAATGTGTCAACACGTGCTGACCTCCCTTTAGAACCAGATGGACGCGTATGTCGCAATCAATCACCCCTTATCCACGCTCATGTAACGCAGGATCATCGACAAAGTCTTCTACGAGAAGGGCATCCGATTCGTCTTCTCCACCCGATCCAAAGTCCCCTGGATCCTAAAAGAAGACGGTAGCAAGTTCTTCGACGAATCGTACATGTTCATCGCAGGCAAGGACGAGTACATTCGAAAGGGTACCAAGGGATACATCGTCACATATGGCGATATGCTTTACCGGTCGCTCGATGCGGTCGAGAGGCTGAGGAAGGAGGGGATCGATGTTGGCTTGATCAATAAGGCGACTTTGAATGTTGTGGATGAGGCGGCGATGAAGGAGATTGGATCGACTGGGTTTGTGCTTGTCGTGGAGAGCTTAAACCAGAGGACGGCGCTGGGCAGCAAGGCGAGTCATAGGATCAACTGGGGTTTTGGTTTAGCTGACATGTCCTGTAGTTCGGAACTTGGCTCCTTGAGCGCGACCTCCATCCGAGATACGGTTACATGTAAGCGAGTTCTGAGGACCGTAAAACATATTGATGCTCTTCTCTAGTGGAACCATCAAAGAGGGATGTGGAGGCTTAGGGTCAAGCTCTGCACTTCCGCCCGATCCTCCGGCTGACCCGTGATCGTAGCGAACAAATCCCCTACCAAGGCCTCGATCCCGGAAGCATTGCTGTGAAAATCAAGCAATTGATGAAGTAGGGTGATGGAGATGGACTGGCTTCGTAGCATTACGCGGAATGGAATCACATTGAGCTGGTGGTGAGGTGATGACGCGAAGCTATACGGAAAAAAAGAAGATATCTTTTCTATTGAGAATGTCGGTGTATGAGTGGGAAAGGGGGGGAAGAACCAGGACTCCTTTTTTAAATTAAGAGAAATCAAACGCGACTCGCGGAGGAAAAAGCAATCCCAAAAGCATTCCTCGTCGTTATTTTTACCTTCGAGTATATATATCACATATTATCTCCTCTCACTCAACGCTGATACCCGTCTTCGCAGATCACGACAATCCTCTTTGACTGCGACAACACCCTCGTCCTCTCCGAACCTCTCGCTTTCGCCTCTTGCGCAACTGTATCCAACCAAATCCTCTCCACCTATTCCCCTTCCACGACCCACCGATACACTCCTTTTGAACTACAACGTGACTTTATCGGTCGAAACTTCCGGGGCTTAGTCGCGGCATTAGAAGAGAGACATGGATTCATCGTCCCGCCAGAGGAGATGCTAAAGTGGGTGGAGAGGGAGATGGAGGGTACTATCCGGAATATCAAGGAAAGTGCGATACCTTGTGACGGAGTGATGTCTATCCTCGAGTCGCTCAAACAGGAGGGGAGGTACGATCTCGCGATTGTTAGTTCGAGCGCTTTAACCAGGGTCATTGCGTCCATCGAGAAGACGGGTCAAGCTGTTTATTTCCCCCCGGAGAAGGTTTTTTCGGCAGCATCCATGGTCCCTCCAACGAGTAAACCTGATCCAGCGGTCTATTTATGGGCATGTAAGGAACTAGGAGTGAGACCTGAGGAATGTGTGGCGATTGAAGATTCGAGGTCTGGTGCGATGGCTGCGTCGAGAGCGGGGATCAGATTGATGGGTTACGTTGGATGTTATTTCGGTGAAGAGGAGGCGGAGGTTGAGGTGCGGAGGATGGTCGGTGTTTTGAGGGATGAATGTGGGGCAGAGGTGATCATGCACCATTGGGGGGATTTTCGGGATTGTTTGGGGAGAATCGAGAGGTGAGGTTGGATAGGATGATCGGCCAGCCATGTCCGGGGCAAGGGATGAAGTGGGGTAGTGAGTTGTCATTCCTGATTGAGGACTTGAGATCAGTTGGACGAGCCACGAGTCGAATCAGGTCTCGCAACTGGTCAAATACGATTCGCAAAACTACTTGGGTATGCAAGGAGGAGGAGGAGGTGGCGGCGGTAATTTTCCATCCTACGTCTTCGTAAATCCATCCCATCGTCCCCACCCACTCGCTGCTCCGAGCGAGGCTTGATCTTCGATCTCTTGCAAATGAATAGCTGAGACTGACCTGACCACCTCTTTCCCTTCTCCCTCGGTGATTTCAACCCATACCCAAACCAACCCATCCCAGGTGGTGGAATCCAGAACGAGATCTTCCAATACCCAGCGGTCGGTGATCGAGTCGTCATAGTCGGATGTGATGGGGTAAAGGACGGGTTTGGAGGACTTTTTCACCATGGACAGACATCCTTGCGCTTTGCGAGGAAGGCTGAGAGGAGCATGAACGACGCCCAGAGGAAGCCCTTCTTCGATCTCAGCTCCACGAATTACTGATCCTCGGAATGTCTGATCACTTACAAGTTACGAGAAAGCAAGACCGCCAACATTGATGACCCAGCTCGCCGGCGCTTCGCTCTTCTGAAGATGACAGACGAAATTCTGAACAGCTCGGGCCATGGCGGTACTGGAAATGTCGTGTCGGTCTTGAGCAAATCGGCACCCTTAAGGTGGATCCCCGCCCTTACGGCCATCAACATCGATGAAGATGTCGACGGATGGTACCGATTTCCATTTTCCGACCCCTCCTGGCATCATCCCCTCCTTCCGCTTCCCGACTATGCTTCGCTCCTTTCCCTTTCCCGCCACGCCTGGTTTCGGTCACAGATAATAATAAATACGACTCCCAGATAATAATAAATACGATTCCCCGTCGGTCTTCCCTTTCCCTGGGTTCCGTTACGGTGTCTCTCCTGCGCAGCATGCGACGATAAGATCCATCCTGAGTCGGATGACGCAGCGACGTGGCCGCCTCCATTCCAAAGGATGGTATGCCAGTCTTCTGCTTGCGGTCGCCAAGATTTGATCTCGAATGTTTCATGGCCAGAGTGACATAAAGGAATAATTTATACGATGCGGCGATTCAACCGTCTTCTCCCGATTGTCACCTCTTCTTTCTCGCTGTCGGTTTGTTCCTCGGTCGACTTGAAGTCCCGCCCCTCTCGCCATGCGATACCAGTCCTTCCATCTGCTGGGTCAGCCTCCACTGGTCGTCTTCCTGCCTTCAACCACACGAGCCTCTCTCTCACTCCCTCGAGATCCAAGCAAGACTATGGCGAAGCGAGCTGCTCGTCTATCCGGAGCGACGAACATCCCACATCCGATCGAGACTACGTCACACACCTCACGAACGCTCAGAGAGCTTTATACGGGATGCCTCCTATGGCACCCAAATTCGCTCGGCCAGACCTGACGATTCATGCTCGTGCAGCCGCATCCGCCACCCATACTGCCCTCCCGTGCGTCGTCGTTCCGTTCGCTGCCTCGCCCAAGCAAGCTGTGGTCGTGTTCTGGACTGAAAGCTGATATTATTCCCCCAGTACCGCCGACGGAGAGTTTTAACTCCACGTGCACCAGCATCGCAGGTAATAGCAAGTACATTACTGCGGCGAAAAACATTTCCCTCATCCACAGCCGTTGCTCATACTTTTGGCTACAGACCTGTACGGAGGATGATGGGATAACGAAACTCGCTACAAATGTCGCGATAAATACATGTCTTGTCAACTCCAACGGCGTTTTGGGCTGTCAAAAAAGATATGTCCCCCGTCCCGCATGTGTCTGATTACACGAATGACTCATCGCTGATAAACTCCTCCTCCCCGTGTTCAGTGGAAGTGCCGCAGCGAGTTGTACGACTTGTACCATCACGAGCAGTAACTTGTGTTGCTCGTGTAAGAACTCGGCGGGGACCGCGAAATCGACTTGTATCTCTGCTAGTGAGTCATCGCAAATCTCATATTCCGATCGCAGAAGAAGGAGGAGAGCAGAGGCTGACTCGAACCTTGTAGATACTTGTTTGGCCAATAGTAACGGGACCCTCGTCTGTTTCTAACCATGCATCTACATCAAGAAGCTTCTTTGACAAGGGGCCACCGCCTCCTTTCCCCCCTTTCGCCCCTCCCCCCCGTCTTCCCCCCGACCTTCTCTTTTGTCATGTATGAGAGCTGAATGCAGCGAGTACTGGAGGTCGCAGTCCGAGCTGGCGATAGTGCTTCCCCGTGCGCATCTGAGTGAGCGAACACAGTCGATTTCGAACGAAGTGAAAACAGAGGTAGCGTCGCAGAGTGCACTTAAAAAGCTTCGTTAGGGGACTTAGGTATGAAGCCTGGGCGATGCTGCCATACACGCTCAACAGGTGGAGCTGTCCGACCACATGATCTCTCAACGCTAGTGCCGGATTGAATAGAAAAAAGTCGCTCTAAGCTCGTCGGGCATACTTGTCGCCCAAGCGGATTCCTCCAGCCTCAAGTTCCCGCTTCAATTGGGGTCGAAATTTGCCAGCGCCTCGAGATCGAAGGCTTGACATCCCCCGAGTCAGGTGTGACTATCGATTTCGTACGACTGACTATCAGGCGAGGCGAGTGACTTCGATGGTGCGCCCACGGTGTAAGTATTATCATGTGGGAGGATGAGGGATCAACTGACAGAAGGGAGGGGGTCATCTGGTGGTAGACGCTACCGGGAAGCAAAGTGAGATCTCGACATGAACCCAGGACAGCTGGATCCGGAAGAGTCTCGTCTTTGTTTCCCCCGGCTCGGAATACGGGAGTGGTAATGCTCGTGTAAGCGCAAGGCGGGGTGGATGATCCATACTAAAAAACGAAAGGGAGACGATGAAGGAAGAGATGAACGGCAGATGATAAGATCACGAAGAAAGGAGGACGGGATCAGCAGTCCGGGATATACACTTTCAAACGGTTCCAAAGCCAGACCAGCCGGTACATCAGCTGCATTACCTGCAATGGTGAAGCTGTAGGTAGCCATATTGAGCCTAAAAATGCCTTGACCTATCGGTGCGTGGGATGTATGGTCGCTTGTAACTGTCTCGGCGTTGAAACTACTCTTGCAGCTTTCGTTTTGCGCTTCACTTGAGCCCACCAAATTCACCAGGCGCGACAAGTGCATGAAACGGCACTCCTGGGTGGATACATCGAGTTTCAAGATAGGCCATACACAGATTGGCGATGGCTTCGATCTTGGTTCCATCAACACACTTCTCTGCCAGATCCCAAGACCGGCCTTAGTCTTACGTAAGTTCTCTGAATCCGGTAAATCACCAGCTTCATTTGGGTCTTGTTCAAACGGTCATCCACGACACGCAAAATAATAGCGAAGTCATCCGCCTTTACTGAAAGTCACGATGCACGTTCACCACATCGCCCTGATCGGAGCCAACTCCCGTATAGGTCCAGCGATTCTTACCGCCCTCCTCGATTCCCCATCCAAACCTCATATCGCGATCCTCCTCCGTCCATCGTCCAAGCCAGTCCCATCACACCCCCGCATCAAGACCATCACCATACCCTCCGATCCTCCAACAACCTCCGATCTGATCGGCGTCCTCACCGGTATCGACAGTCTCGTCTGTGCCCTTAATCCCTCCGAGCTAGAAACACAACGACGATTGGCGGATGCGTGTGTCGTAGCTGAAGTCGGTCGATACATCCCAGCAGATTATGGATCGGTTCGAAGCGATGATCCTGTCGTACTCGACTTCTTACCCAACTTCCGGAACAAACAGCTCGTTCGAGAGCATTGTCAGCGTTTAGCGGAGGAGAACCCGGAATTCACTTGGACGAGCTTGATCACGGGACATTTCTTCGATTACGGGTTGAGGACGGAACTTTTAGGGTTCGATCTGGAGAAAGGGAAGGCGATGATCTTTGATGGCGGTGGAGATAGGTGGTCGACCAGTACGGTCGGTCAGATCGGGAGGGCGGTCGCTGCCGTCTTGGAGAAGGATGACGAATCGACGGCAAATAGGATATTACTGGTACAGAGTTTCTGTGTCACTCAGCTTGAGGTGTTGGAAGCTATCGAGTCGGTTAGGGGTTCGAAGAGTAAATTGACGCGGAAGGAGGTGAGGTCAAAGGAGTATATCGAGGAGAAGGGTCGGGAGGTGGAAAAGGGAGATTTGGAATCGGTGGAGGAACTGGTGGCGGTGTTGGGCATAAAGAGGGCTAATTGGAAGGGGAAGGAAGAGTTTGCGAATGAGCTATTAGGGTTGGAGGAGGAGAATCTAGAGGACGTCGTTGCAGAAGTTCTAAGGGACATGGTACGATGAGCATTTTCAAGCTTGACGATATTCCCAGAGGAGAGGAGGAGGCTGATGCTTTGATCATCGCTTCGTTCGCTCAAACTACCAAGATGGACTCAAGCAACCTGAAGACTGCTGAAATGCGCAACCGAGAAACATCGATGATGAGGGAGATCAAAATCTGACTTACACCTCCTTCACGAACAACGGGCAATGCCGGTTGACAGTACGATCCATACAATACCCGCAGCGTACTTGACTACGATAGGCCCGACTAACAAAATCCCCTCCACCTTTATCCCTTCAATCCAGCCAGACGCCGCTATTCTAGTCATGCATCAGGCGGTGCCAGCTCATCTTTCATTCAGCGGGTACGATTGCGAAGGGTATGAAGTACTTCTCCTGCTCGATATTTGAGGTCATTTGTTTCGTGCCAAATCCGCTTTTGGACCGATCGATGGACGTGCTGGTCCCCTCTCATTTGACGACCTCAACCCCATTTCGTCCTGAGCGAGAAAGGAAAATGTATCACAGCTTTTCATTGACGATGTCTCTGCCGATTGCCGCTTGGCAAAGGCTCACCTCCAGGTATCCCAATCTCCTCCGTGCACCGCGAGGTTTTCCTTGTCTGAGGGATCATGGCTTCTACCGGCCATCAGAGCGGGGTGAGGGATTGATCAGATGGCCGCAGCATATCTTGGTTTACGGGGACTCCCGATCGCTTGGTCGCATTCACGTCGATTATCGAGGACCGTATCATATGCGGCAGCCATACTAACCCATGTCGTGTCGGATGTTCGGCGCGAGGTGGTCGTTCACATTGGACTGGGCAGCCACGGCTCTCTCAGTCTCCGCCTCGCGACCTTGTCGGATGTTCGGCGCGAGGTGGTCGTTCACATTGGACTGGGCAGCCACGGCTCTCTCAGTCTCCGCCTCGCGACCTTGTCGGATGTTCGGCGCGAGTTGGTCGTTCACATTGGGCTGGGCAGCCATGGATCTCTCAGTCTCCGCCTCGCGACCTTCTCGTTGTGTTTTGAGGATGCTGATGAGTGATGAGGAATCTCAGTTTCGATCATCGGTCTAACATGAACGAAAGAGGGCTGAAGAGCGAGGACCATGAAGTCGAAGATCAAACCACACTGCTCGACTTCTCGTACCATCCACCTGGGATTGATGTGTCCGCTTTGACAAGTATCGATCCGCCGGACGAATCCTGGAAGATGATCATGCGAACCTGAAAGGGATGTTTCACAGAAACGCAGCACCATTCTCGTCGTTGCTCCCAAGAACATCGCAATGAGAACCCATGAAACAGTACTCGACGCTTTCGAGCAGATCCGTGACGTGGTCACTCGCAGACGTCGGTTTCTCTGCCTCGTCAGTACATCTTTCTGGTGGTCTGACCGTCTGACCGGTGGTAGTCGGGTACCAAGGGAGCATGGCGAGCGTCAAGTACGAACGCATGATGGAAGAATCTGACGGCCTTTACGCCGGAAGCAAAGCGGAGCTCTATGGACCTCAAGTCAGCACCTTCGTTATGATCAAACTTTCATCGTCGTACCCGGAAGAAGTAAACTACCTGAAATATCATTAGCGTTGAACCCTAATATTTCCGTTCGACGTCCTGTTGACTCACCGATACTAAAAACCCAGTCCTGAAGTTTACCGTGTCCACCGGAGTATTCGGGTGGCAGCTCATTCAATATGGCGCTCACCCAGATACCTTCAAGTGAAGCTTGATGGGACAGGGGATCCCAAAGATCCTTCGGTGTAGGTTGGATAGAATCTCTGTCCTCACATCGTTCAGGTTCCCTCGTCTCTTCACATCTTTGGAGCAGTATAGATATCGTACACTCTGATACGAAAATCATCCCAGGTAAGTGCACTTACCAGACGAGGACCATGTGTGAGTCTCCGAAGCTTTCTGCTTCAATATCCCGTATGTATCCGTACCATCTAGCAAGATCATTCCTTGTAGCTACTGATCAGGTCCCGCTGTGGCCGTCAAAGCGATGACTTTCTTGACAAAGCAAACCCCGCTGCCATAGTATAGAAGCTGTCTGCTGTCGGCCTCGAGCACGGGCATGAGCTTGATGACGTTACTCTGATGCGAAGAGAAACGGTTCGAGGATGTCGCGCTTGTGGCATCTCTGACCGAGGGATACGGCATTCGGGACTTTAGTCATGTCGATTCGATTCGATTCGATGAGCTTCATCGAATAACACCGGGCAATCACAACATTCTAGTGAGTAGTTCCTTTCATACTGCATCTACAGGTTTCAAGAAGCTTGGATGCGACACGAATACCCGCGTGGACAGGGTCTTGCTTGGTAGGCAGGGCGATGGTAAACAGGACGCAAGACGCGTTCCTATGTGCAAGGCCTTCTTGTTGAACACACCAAACTACGCCTTCGCGAATAGAGCCTGTTTGGTATCGTAACCGTACTTCAGCTCGCCATGCCAATACACCGGCGCTACGGCCTTGACATGAAGCCAAGCCTCATCCAGCACTTTGACCACGTCGTCCGGCAGCGGATCTTTCTCCAAGTCCTTCAGATTGCTCTCCAACTGCCCCTTGTTGCTCACACCGATGATGATCCCGTCTCCTCCGTCCGAGCCGACATTCAAGGCGGAGTGATGCACGCACCACCTAAGAGCGATCTCGAGCATCGTGAGCTTGTGCTGTTCTGCCGCCTTCTCCACCATCGCCAATGCCTCGAACGTGGCGTCCTTGTAGTATCGCTTACGATAGTTTTCACCGTTGTGTGATTTGGCGCCGAATCTCGACATTGAGTCTTCGGGGAGGTGATCTTTGGACTTGAGTTTGCCGGAGAAAAGACCGCCGGCGATGGGATTGTAAACGACAACGTTATGCCGTATCGGTGACATGCGGTGATCAGCTCGACATCGAGGTTTCGAGCTGTTGCTGCCTGAGCGAAGAACCCTGAATGCATGGGATCGCTCACTGATGGCATTGTACATGCCCTGATAGATTGTTGGCCTAAGCCATCCCCGCTCATTACGAATCATCACACACTCCGCAACCTCGTACGCCGTGAAATTGCTCAATCCAAGCTCCTTGAACTTCCCTTCCTTGTGCAACTTGTCGCACGCCTCGAGCGTCTCGCTGAAATTGGTATTACGATCGGCGGCGTGAAGGTAGAAAATATCGACGCAATCCGTCCCCAGCTCCTTCAGGTTCCAGTCAAGCTTCTCGCGGAGGTTTGCAGCATCGTGACCGCCATGAGAAGGTCCCGGGTAGAACTTCGTAGCCAGTTTGAGACCCCTCTCCTTCCATCCCGCTTCTCGTGTGAAAGCCTGTTGTTTGGTACCGACGTAGCTGTGTGCTGTGTCGACCTCGTTGTATCCCTCGTTTTGGAAGTAGTCGAGGATATCTTCGAATTCCTCCAAGTCGGATATACGTCCACCGTCGTTGGGATCACGGCCAAAGGTCATAAGACCGAGAATGACCTGAATTATCAGCGAAATACTAGTTACATACTGACGCTACCTGACCCTGTGCTTAGAATTCTTTTGTGAGGACATTGTTGCTTTCTGAATCTGAATCAATGCGGTGAACGGTAAACTAAGCAAAAACACCGTCGAATATCAAGACGACGGAAACGAGAGGATTTCGATCTCCCACCTTTCCCTCAGCGGGGAATTCGGGCCGGGCAACAAGCCTGCCGGCCGAAGCGGCGATATGTTGAATTATCCCGTTCATTTTGTGTGGCTTTAGGGGATTATTCGCGCACCCACTCGAACGGATGAACGACTCAGAGCGCAAGATCGTGGCAAGAATCAGTCTCTCCAACTCGGCTACAAGGGACTCTTAACACCATGATTGCAGCCAAGTACAATAAGCGACACATCAACCCGTTTGCATACAGCTTTTATCGTATCCCCGCTACATCATTATATCCCCGATAAACCTCTCTCGATCCATTTTTCCTTTCTTCACGATCCGCGCCCTTTTCTTCTTCCACACCTTCCCTTTCGACCACACTCCCACTACTCGTTGTCCCTGATGTCGACGACGGTCGACCTGAACTTCCTAGCCGGGACCTTACGGGAGAAGAGAATGTCGATCTCTCGGTAAGAGCGGTGTTTCAACTCGGGCAGGAAGAAATAAGCCATGACGAAGCAGACTAAAGCGGTACCGCCCCAGACGTAGCCGCACTTCCCGGCGAGGTTCCAGCCGGACGGGTTGAGCAATCTTGACGCGACTTCATATACGTCAGCTCGTCCTTCTCCCAGGGATCAACTCACGATAGATCATCGGGATTTCCGCGACGTAGTATGCCGCTCGACCCACACCCGTGCTCAAGGCTCGAAGACGGACAGACGAGGTCTCGGAGATGATGGTGTAGGAGATGGGTCCCATGGCGAGAGCATAGACAAAGGAGATGACGACACCGAGACAGGCCTGGGCGTAGTTGGAAGAACTGTTTTGGGTGACCGAAGCGGCGATGCCGAGTCCGAAAAGACAAGCGATGTTGAAAGCGGTACCGTAGAGGTAAATGGTCCGACGACCGAAATAGGCTGTAAGCACCCAAGATAACACGTTGGCAATGAAGCCAAGACACGAATTGATGAGACTGAGCTTGAACGCAAAGTCAGTCGACATGCCGGCCTCTACGGAGAGGACATCAGTGATCATACCCAAATAAGGGTAGGGCAATCAATGGCTCACGCTCAAAGAAGAAGGTGGCTTGGTTGGCAATCAAGTTGCCCGCAAAGTTCTGTCCTGCATAGACGAGGCAGGTGATGGCCGTTCGCCTCAGATCAGTGCCCTTGAAAAGATCGAGGTAGTTGGGACGGCCGCCCATCTTTGCTTCGATTTCGACCGTACGCTCCATCATGGCGAGAACTTCACGGGCATTCTGCTTGCTTGAACGACCGAGACGCTCGACAGATCGGAGCGCCTCCTGGCTTCGGCCTCGACGGAGGAGCCACCACGGAGATTCGGGGGCGAAGAACAAAAGGACGATCAGAGGGGTCCTGATGACGGGATCAGCGATGAGAAAGCGGAACCAATATGAGGGAAAAGCGCACGGGAATAACCATTGTAGAGCCTTATTATCGTCTGTGAGCTGTATGTAACGGGTGTGCGTGACTTGAGTTTAGCTTACTATAGGACTGGTAGGCCGTGAGCGGAAAGAATGTCAAATGTGTATGGTTTGGAATCATGCTTACATTCTGTACGCCGACGAAGTGGTCCGCTGATTCAAACTAAAAGTCGCAGCGGCGACTATGATACTCCCGATGGACCAGCACATCTGAAGGGTTGCTGTGCAGGCGCCTCTGAGCGGGAGAGGGACGATCTCGCTGGCATACGCGGGGGAGTTTGCGATGAAGAATCCCCAGGGAATACCTGTTAACGCATGAGTCAGGCGTTTTAGTACGGGCAGAGCTTACCTTCAAAGAACTGTCCTATGACGAAAACCGAGAGAGAGTTGGCCTATGTCGAGCGGGTCAGACCTTGAACTGTTGTCTCGTCCGACTTGAACTTACAAAGAACGAGATGAAGATCGTGGCGTTCATCGCCAACAGTGCAATGATGGCGGTCCAGCGATAACCCACACGGTTCGTGACCGGACCCGACGCGAAAACTCCCACAAAAGCACCACATTGTCCGGATTGGAAGAGAGCACTCTGCCATCGGGTTGGGATCGTCAAACCAGAGCCCTGGATGTATACACCATACTTGTTCTTGAAAGCTGGCAACGCGACGAAGTTTCCGTTGAGGAACATGTCGAAGGATTCCATCACCTGAGAGAGGGTGTCAGCAGAAGCTCTTGATGGAGAGGGCGGATGGAGAGGGCGGATATTGAGAGCCGTCATGGAAAGAAATGATTCACAATCGTAAAGGCCATGATGAACGCCCAGAAGCATGCCATGGGGTGGTTCTTTGCCGCCTCCCACAGGCCCATCTCATGCTCGGTGTTCTCACCCTGGAAGGCATCGACCAAGAGGTCCTTATCACCGAGTACATCGCCCTGGTGAGCGTTCAGGTTCTTCTCATCTCTCGGTTGGACCTCGATCTGGTCGTCTGGGTAAGGCTTAGTGTCCATCATTCCCGATGACATCTTGTTGGGCGAAATGTCGGCTCCTCGACAAGAAGGGCTATATGTCGCGATGAGATTTTGACAGCAACGTGAGGCGATGGGGTGAAGGGGACTCAGGCGGAAAACCGTCGAGTTATGATCAAAACCGGCGGTGAGGGCGGGTGGCATGTGACTCTTCCGGTTAAACGGGCGCCTTTGGTTCTGCTCCGAAAGCCGGGGGAGATCGATGCGGGGCTCAGGTGGGTTGTACAGCTTCTCCCGGTTCCCTGTGTACGAGATTCACATGATTCGTTCCTAGCGCTCCACGCGATGCACATGACGCTAGTCGAGAAGGGAAGGTAAAACCGGAACGGCTGAAGACCGGAGGAAGCTACATCCATCAAATGGGCCGCTTTATTATTAGGCCGCAGCCCCCTAGCATCTACCGGCCTGTTTTTATGTCCCCGGCCTATGGAGGCACTGAATTGCACATCGGCATTATCCATCTCCGAGCGGGAGTTCAAACAAAGAACACGTTGGTCTTACTTCTTGAGGTCTGTTCATATACAGGGGTGTCACGAATGGAGGAGCTAACGCCGAAACCCCGTCAGCGTGGCAAATCACTCTCCTCTGACTTTTCGACCTCCATATGGATCCATGTCCTGATATCTAGACCCAATGCATAGGTACAG
>JAABUH010001061.1_pt1 | contig 33760 bp, 61 predicted proteins | sample 5559121 | NCBI WGS metagenome assembly JAABUH01 (sample SAMN10711871, study PRJNA513364) | rock metagenome | isolation source: Antarctica rocks | place: Antarctica: Victoria Land, Battleship Promontory nord | collected 2015-12-28
CTGTGTGCAATTAGCAGCTCGATGTGCATCAAGCTCATTCACACGCTCTCTCACATCAAGCTCATACACTTGCTATTTGATGTGCGTTGCACTCTCAAGCATGGCCAATAGTCAGCCACCAGAAGGCCAGCAGCAAGGCATTGCAGATGATGCAGCCGCACAGTGGAACACCATATGAATTGTCGCATGCTGTGCACGACCTGCACTGCGCTGCACTGCAGGCCACAGGATCCGTGACAGCCATGGAAGCCACGGGCCATGCACCGTCAAGAAAACGCCAGGTGTGGAGCATAGGGTCAGTGCAAACCTAGCTACGAAGTCTGTGCAGACCTAGCTGCTCTGGCGCAACGGTTCCCAGCGGTACGCGCTAGCCAAATCTTTTGTGAGTGCCTACCACGGCATGACTACCAGCTCGGTCAGCTTAACACGGTTGCCGCCCGGTCGCTCCGGCCCGGTGCTGGTCAGCCGCACAATGCAGTCCACAGAAGGGTCGGCGATGTGGAGGTTGTGTGTGACATGCTCCTGGTGGCCGCATCGCACAGAGTCTGCTGCAGCCACTACAGGGCCTCGGCAGGGCTAAGACCTCAATGAGGAGGCCCTGCATACAGGCTGTGTGCAGGCGGGGCGAGTCATGAGTTGCTTGTGCCTCATAATGTGCAAAGAGGGCCTCCGCATGCATGGGAGTGCTGCCGCCACCCATGCGGCGCGCTATGGGCACTGGCGCGAGCAGCATGCATGGTCGATATTGCGTGACTACATGATGCAGCTTGGAAGGAGCGGCACCTTGAGTGACATGTTGAGCGTCCACAGACCGTCAAAGTCGTGTGGAGCGCATTTGCAGTTCTGGACGCATTTCTGCACGGGGAGCATGCGTCAGATGCATGCGCAAGGTAAGCGAAGTGCGAGGGCCTGGGACTTGCACTGTCTTGCAACGACTGCGAGCAGGATGCGGGCCAGAAGCGCACTAGGCGGGCTGTGCCCATCCTGTTGTAGCTCCTCAGCATTGCGACCTTCAGGCGGCCTCTGGATGTCTCCTGGTGCCCTGGGACCGCAGTCTTCACCTGCAGAGAAGACAGCCTTCTGAATCTTGACAGCAACATTGTAACCCCATGGACAAACAGGCAGCACACAGGTCGACTTGTGCTATCAAGCTAACGGCCGCCACCACAAGCCGCGCGTGTCCCGCAAGCGGGGTGCTGCGCCATATCTGCATTTTTAGACATAGCTCAACAAGTGATTAGCCAAAGGCAGTACACACCCGCTGGATGCAATGCATGGCCGTGTGCACCTTGAGGTCGATCCAGTCGCCCACACGCTCGGAGACCCAGCCCCACCGGTGCGAGCCGTAGGATGTGGTGTCGTCCACCCACTGGAAGCCCTTTGCCTGCCGCCTCACAAACGGCCCGCATGACCGCACGCTCATGTCAGCTGCAGGGGTACCGCACTTACGATCAGCAGGCGGCCACGCCGCGGCTGGTCACCGAGCAGCATGCATCTTGCGGCCCCTTGCGGCCCCCTCCATGTGCATCCACAGCACCAGATGTGCGCGTTATAGGGGGTCTGTCCAGAACAGCAGGTCATGCGCAAGGCGGGCACTCACTGGACCGCCGTGTTGGGCACAGAGCGGGCCCGCAGCCATGCGCATGCATTGCCTCATGCAGGCAGGGGCTGACCAGTGGGGTCACATCTACCCGAATCCACAACACAAGCACAGTCCTATGCAGGTGCAGATCCGCAAACCGCACATGCTCCTCTGCCCAGGCAGGGCGCTTCCTGCGAGCAGGCACTCTCGCGAGCAGGCACCCTCTATTAAGCTAGGTCGCCTGTGATGCAAGCAGCAGAGGCGCGCGACATGCTGCGAGGAGGCGCCTGGCCAGCAAGGTGCCTGCTGTGAGACCGCGCCTGCACCACGGCCGAGTTCAGGGACTCATCGCTCAGGCAGGCGCCGGAGGCGTGGTCCCAGTTGCCCGGCAGCATCGGCTCGGGCAGGCCGCGCGCGGCGTCGCCGCGGTCGGCCGCGCCGGCCGGGAACAGCGCCGTCGCCGCCGCGTAGTTCTGCAGCAGCGCAATCAGCAGGTCCGCCACATACCTGCGCACGTGCAACCCCCTGCAGATTGGTTGCAATAGCGCAGGACGCATGTCTCTCCCAAGCGTCCGCTTGCGCGCTGCCACCACCTGCACATGCGGGGGCCCGGTGCTGCGAGGCCTCTGCAGGTCACCGCCGCCCAAGCACGACATGTGCGTACCACCTTGGTCAGTTGGGTGGTGTGGGGCCGCTGTACGCCACCTGCTCTGTGCCTCTGACGATCTTGTTCTCTCCTGTCCTGACGTTCAGACGCGGTGTTCAAACGTTAGCGCAGGTGTGCACGGGAGCAGAAGTTGCTCAGCCCGCAATGTGCACGGGCAGACGAGTCCGCCCTGCGCCAAGCCCCGCACACATCCGAGCAGCGTGCTGGGATCTGCTGCGGCAGCTCGCACTGGTGGCCCAGGAGGTTGGGGTGCATGAGGTTGCACATGACGTCGCGCTGGCGGAAGCCCGGCTCGTTGCGCGCCCACTTGTGGAACCACACGTCGCGCAGGGACACCGCCGGGATGCCGTAGTAGTGCATGATCAGGCCCGTCTCTGCGCTCGGCGCATGCAAGCCCCCCAGTCTGCACATGCGTCGGACCCTGTGACCAGCTTGGCAGCGCTTGGCACCCCTTACCGAATAGCGATGCACAGGGCGTGCTTCGCGAGCCAGCAGCCCAAGCGGTGCAGGCAGCAGCAATGCAAGCAGGCTTTGCACATCAGCTTGACTTCGTACTGTTGTCGGCAGCCAGTCTCTGGTCCCTCAACACAAACACACAACATACTCACACTCTAAGTTATTACTCCTCCGCTAACAACAGCGCTGCCGCGCGGAAGAGACTGCTGGCCCTGCGCACCGGGCTGTACAGTGTGGTTCCAGAATGATGCCTGGCCCTGGTTCATCGTGGGGGACCAGAAGTGCACGTACACGAGCGCGGGGCGCTGCGGGTGTTGCAGCAGCTTGCGGATGATGACCTCCAGCGAGTGCCTGAACAGGCGAGACAGCATGCACTTGCGACTATTGCGCGCGACAAGACCCGCGCAACTGGCAGGGGCCACCAACGGCGGACTTGCAATAGCAGGCGCTGCGCATGCGCCATGCAGGGCCGCCGCACGCACCGGTGGCCGTTGTTCATGAACGGCAGGCGCATGTGGTCATTCACGTCAAACTGCATGAGCACCTGCCGGCCGCCCTCCGCTCCGCACGCGTCAGCAGCCAGTAATAAAGTTGGTGATTCTCTACAGCTGGCGCGCGGAGTGCTGCAGCACCGGCGCAAGCTCCAGAACAGGCGCACCATAACGCACTGCACCAGTCATCAGTGGGCGCACCAGGTCCACGCTGTCAGGCACGCGATCACGGAGGCAGCTGCACAACGCTTAGCCACACAGCACTGTCAGAGAGTGTACGTCCATGCGGTCGCCAGGTGCGCTGGTTGCAGTGTGTGCGGGCATGGCGGAGAGTCCACAATGGGCATCACCGTTGCACTCGGGGCCACGCTTGACACTCACTGCAATGTGTCCAAGACATCGAGGCTCATGCAGGCAGGAGCCTGCGGCCCGCAACGTGGCAAGGCCTGCGCCTGGCAAAGTAGTCCGAGCCCGTCGAGCTGAGGCCAGCGTTAACAAAGGTGTGCCTCGCAGTCCTGTCGGCGACCGGGAATGTGGTGTTGATCCAGTTGCTGACCGCAGCCTGCCCCAAGATGCCTGTTCAGCATGGAGTCAGCTGCTGCGCCGCTGGGCAATGGCACAAGGCACAACCAGGCACCCGTCACTTGCGGGACGAGGGGGCCGCGGCGCACAAAGTAGGCGTCGTCATGCAGTGCATGCATGTCAGCCCCGAGCTCGATGGAGCCGCCCAGGATGAGAGCAGTGATGGGCAGGCCTGCGCGGCCGGCGCTGCGCTGTTTGGCACCCATTGTCTCGCCTGTGGGTCATGATGCCGTGCGCGCTGGGGCGAGCGGCCACAAGCTCTCCTGCCGCCCCCGCACCCCTAAAGAGCTTGTCCATCAAGATGCGCAGCCGGCTGCCCGTGCCCCGAAGGCTCAGGGAGCGCGCAAAGTCCTCCTCCCCAAAGCGCAGCGGGCGCTCATAGATCTTTTTCAGGAGATTGCCTGTCTCTTTCGGCGCCTGCACCGGTGCCAGCAGCCCCGTGTCAGCGTGCTGGGTGGCGCGCAGCGCATGCATGGCCCGGCACACAGCGAGGCAAGGCGCTCACCCGCTGTCCCGGCGCGCCTGCACCGCCGGGTATGGCGGGCAGCAGGCTGGCAACCCCCTGCAGCGCCTGCCCGGCCGCTCGTGGCGCCGGGGGGGTACTGTGGTTGTACCAGCCCTGCTGCTCGTACGGCAGTCCTACGCGTGCTGCCCTACTCAGGCGGCATGCGTGTAGTATACTTGGTGGCGGCGCCGCTCGCAGCAGCCCGAGCATGCAAGCCACTCCAGGCACCCGTGCGAGCGCACGTGCCCGGGGGAGTAGACGTCCCGATCCTCTGTGCAACAGGATAGGCGGGGCGCACTGCAGGCAGTGAAGGGCGGATCCAGGTCGCGGTATGGCTCCTCGTCAGCCCCTTGCAGGCCGCGGCGCATCACCTGCCCGGGCAGCCTTGCGAACACTCTAGCTGTGCGCAGCCAGAGCAGGGCCGCAGCGCAAAGCAGGAGTGCAGTCCATGTCTTCTTGCACGTCATGTGAGCAGCCATGCTGCCCACGCATACGGGAAGCGCCGTTTCAGCTGCAGTGCTTGCGCTGCTGACGCATATGACACAACGGGGTCGTCTGCCACTCACACGTAGGCAGCAAGCGTGCAAGTTCACGAAAGGAGCAAACGAGTGTGGGCTTTAGGGGCACTGGCAAAGCTCGAGCAGCAGCCTCTCAGGGTGCTTCAGACACAGAGTAGCGATGTTGCTAGAGGCGACGGCCCGGAAAGTACTTTCAAAAGAATTTTCGTACTCTGAAGGGTTCGCATCCCAGAGTGCATGGCGTTTTGATAAACAAAACAAAACAAAACAGGTCATGCTGTCAGAGCCACACGCTGTGCGAGCGACGCTCGCGCCTTTGCAGAGCTGACTTCAACAACCTACTGCTTGCTAAGGGTGTATGCCTTGTGCATCGGTGTGCTCTAGCTGAACACGGTCTGTAACAATACGCCAGCGCGTCAACACAGTCAAGACTCAATGGTCAAAGAGCCTGCATACCATGTGTGATACAAAGTCCCAGTTGTCTGAGAAATGCAACATAATGATTAACCGTTATCACCACAGAGCACCACAGAGCACCTGCCAGAGCATGCACCGGCTGCAGCGCACGCTGGCGCGTGGCTCTCTCTGCTGCCGATGCGGCGGCGGGCATTGCCTGCCGAGTCCGACGCGCACGTCTGGGACGTCCTGCTGAAAGCCCGAGGCAAGGCTCAGAGCGGTGCATGTGCTGCGGCGCGGCACTTGTGCTGTTGCTCAAGCTGGTCAGCATGCGGCAGCTGCCAGAGCGCGCCGCTCGCCCATGCGCACTGCACATTAGCTGCTGCTGTCAGCTGGAGTTAGCCGGCAGTGTAGCCTGCTTGATGGGGATGCCTTTCTACAGAAGGGATTAGATGCTACAGGCAGCTGGTTTCAGCTGTACATGTATGAACCCTGGGGCGCTCCACAGTGTTGCAGCATGCACCAAAAATCAAACAGTCATAACACAGACTCCAATCACTTTGCAGCCTCCTGAAGAAGTGGTAGCACAATTATACACGGCGTTGACAATCAGCCATTAGCTATCTGAAAGGGCAGCAGCAAAGCGATTGCATGATGCACCCGCAAAGATGGAACGCAACAGCAAAGGTTGCATGCTGTGCGGGCCAAAAGAGCAGTGGCTGCCACGGCAGTCACGGGTCATGGGCTGGTGCAGCTCTTACAAACGTGCCAGGTGTGCAGCTTACGATGCTGGTGCAAATATGGCCGCACACATGCAAGAGCTTCCCAGCGGCCAGAGCCTTTTGACATCACTGCAGCACATGCAGCAGATGAGGGCCTACCACGGCATCACCACCAGCCCGGCTAGCTTCACCCGGTTGCCGCCCGGCCGCTCGGGCGCGGTGCTTGTTACCCGCACAATGCACTCCTCGGCCGGGCGATCTGTGTAGAGGTCGTGCGCAAAGTGCTCCTAGAAGCAGCGCGCAGGGCGTCAGCTGGTGGCGGGGGCGCACCCCAGGCGGTGCTGACCGCGCGTACTTGGAGGCAGAGTGCGCTGGCAGAGGGTGGGCAGCGCATGCCATCCGTTCTGCATGCCTCAGCGGGGCAAACAGGCTGCACATGCGAGGGGCTGCCACCATGCACAGCCACTCCGGCAAGACCGGGCATTGCCGGGCGCCGCGCTGCTGCGGGGAGGAGGGGGCCACCTTGATGGACATGTGGTAATTCCACAACCCGTCCAACTCCAGCGGGGCGCATCTGCAGCTCTGGACGCAATCCTGTGCAGGGAGCACATGTCAGGTGGCCAGCTGCACGCCGACCTTAGCAGAGTGAGAGCGTTTGTTGCTGATTCAAATGGTTTCCTGACATGCAGCAGTGGTTTATGCAAGACATGGGGCGCACCACGCGGAGCATGCCCATCCTGTTGTAGCTCTTCAGGATAGCCACTTTGAGGTGGACTCTGGAGTTGTCCGGGTGCCCTGGGACAGTGAGGTTCACCTGCACAACAAAAGGCTTGCCGACGTGTCTGCATCTTGTAAAAGAGCTCCTTGGAACATAAATCAAGCAGAGCTGGCATGGCCGCCAAAGCCTAGCATGCGGTATGTGTCCCCAAAGAGAATGCTGTGCCCACACGGGCGATCCTAGAAGGGCATGCAAGAGAGAAATGCCAAGTATCATCCGCATACAGACTGCTGTCGCCTGTCGCACCTTGAGGTCAATGGAGTCGCCTATATGCTCAGTAACCCAGCCCCATCGGTGCGTGCCATAGGACGTGGTGTCGTCCACCCAGTCAAAGCCCTTTGCCTGCCGCCAGGCAGCCACAGCAGCATGTGCATGTGCTGGCACACATGCTCGCACAGCCCTGGCACATGTGCACCCGCATCAAAGAGGCGGGTGCACTGTGCTAAGGAGAGAGACACATCCAATGCGCACGCCCGCTGCGCAGGCGTCCTGGCAGGGTGTAGGCATATTTCCATCGAGTGAGCAGCGCCGGGCCGAGGGCCCCATGCCAAAATGATCACATGCAGGGTATGTGGAAGAGCCGCTGTTGAAAAGCGGCGCACCAGCTCCAGTGGCTGAACAGGTGTGCAGGCACCTCTGGATGGACAGTGCCTATGGTAAAGCTGATGAAGACAATCACATGCAGGGGCGCGACATGCAAGCAGGTGCCTGGAGCAAAGTCGCACCAGTACCATGGCGGACTTCAAGGACTCGTCGTGCAGGCAAACGCCAGTTGCAGAGTCCCAGTTGCCCGGCAGCATCGGCTCGGGCAGGCCCTGCGCTGCCTCCTCGCGATCGGCCAGGCTCACTGGAAACAGCGCCGTTGCCGCCGCGTAGTTCTGGAGCAGCGCAATCAGCAGGTCTGCCACATACCTGCGCGTTGCACCTAAAGGTATCTGAATATGAATGAAAGGCAATCTGCATGCCATGCTCGCCTGCTGTGCCAGAGCCAGCAGGCAGGCCATGCTAGCTAACAGGGTCACGAGTTGTATGTAGCTAGTGCTACAAGACTTGCCAGAGCGTGCCGGATGCTACAAGTCTTGCAGGAGAGAGAAGATCCAAAACATGCCCGATCCAGCACACGCTAGCACACAGCGGCGTATGGTCACCAAGCAAAAGGCGCTGAGAGCAGTAGCTTGTCGTGACGCTGAACCACCAAAGTATGATGAACTGATCCTGTTATGCGGTAACAAATTGTGACCACAGATGAGCGAACAGCACTGAGCTCGCACGGGGAGTTCTGCGCAAGCATGCGTGCGCGCGTCCACCCAACGCCTCTCACAAATGGATTGCAGTGAGCTCCATTGTCAATTGAGCCCGCACTGGTGGCCCAGGAGGTTGGGGTGGTTGATGTTGCATATGACGTCGCGCTGGCGGAAGCCCGGCTCGTTGCGCGCCCACTTGTGGAACCACACGTCGCGCAGGGACACCGCCGGGATGCCGTAGTAGTGCATGATCAGGCCCGTCTCTGCGCGTGGAGTGCGAGCCTCGCAGTCATGCACGCGCTGGCTGTGACCAGCTCGGCAGTGCGAACAGCCTTCAGCGAGATGGCATGCTCTGCAGGCCGCAGGCGCAGCAGGGCAGGCCGCGCCAGGCAGCTTGCACGCTGACAGCGTCGCGCGGCAGCACAGAGCGCGCCCACCCCAGCACTCGCACACAGGCTCGCGCACACAGGTGGAGGTGTCGCGAGGGGCCGCGCCGCTGGGCGGGCGGTTGCCGGGCGCACGCACCGGGCTGGGGCGTGTGCGCCCAGAAGGATGCGCGGCCCATGTTCCGGGTGGGGCCCCAGAAGTGCAGGTACACCAGCGCAGGGCGCTGCGGGGACTGCAGCAGCTTGCGGACAACGACCTCCAGCGACCGCCTGCCGCCAGCAGGCGCCCGTCATTTTTCCATGCCTCGCGCTCTGAACAAGCAAGCTGATCAAGGGTGCAGGGCCGACGACGCGCTCTGCAGCGAGCAGCAGGCGCGCTTCGCTCGGCAGCACCGCGCGCACCGGTGGCCGTTATTCATGAAGGGCTGCTGCATGTTGTCGTTGATGTCGAACTGCAGGAAGACCTGCCGGCCGGGCCACGGCAGAGATGGTCAGCGGCTGGGCGCGGGGGACTGTTGCGCTGCCACGCTAGGGGCGTGGCAGCTCGCGCGGCCTCGACTGGCCATGGGTGGGCTCACCAGGTCCAGTCTTTGAGGCACGTGGTCGTCCAAGCAGCTGCGCCGAGCACACAGCATTGTCAGGAAGGCACTGTGCAGGCCGTCACCTGCTCCGCTTCCCAGGGAGCGCATGCATGCAGTGCCTGGTTGATCCCAGCTCCTACAGCCTCAGCTCAGCCGCAGCGGTGTCGGCCATGCGCTGCAGAGCCTGGCGTGCAAGTACATGCGAAATTAGAAGGGGAGCCCTGGTCCGGCAGCATGGCCAGGGCCTGCGCCTGGCAAAGTATGGAGAGCTCGTGGCGCTCCGCGCCGCATTGATGAAGGTGTGCCTCTCACTGCCAGCAGCAACGGGGAAGGTCATGTTGATCCATTCGCTGACAATGGCCTGGCCGTGCATGCCATGTCAGCACTGACCCTGCTGCTGCACCGCCAGCAGACAGGCAGGAGGCATGCACGAGCCAGAGTGTTGGCTGGCAGAGAGCTAGGGCGCACAAAGTAGGCGTCATCCTGTTGGTGCAGGTTCCCACCGATCTCAATGGAGCCGCCCAGAATGAGGGCAGTGATGGGCTGGCCTGCACGGCGGGCGTCAGAACATCGCATTCTGGCAGCGCTTGTCTTGCTCTGTGTCATGCCTTGCGCCCTGTGCGCTAGCATCTCAGAGCTCTCCAGCCACCTCGCACCTCTCAAGAGTTTGTCCATGACGATGCGCAGCCGGCCGCCTGTGCCTGGGTGGCTCAGGGAGCGCGCAAGGTCCACCTCCCCGAACCGCAGCGGGCGCTCAAATATTCTGTTCAGGAGCACGCTCGTGTCCTCACCGACCTGCAGGCAACACCGAATGGGCGTGCTGTACACGCGCTGCGTTTGCATGGCCTGCAACGCAGAGAGAGAGAGGCGCACCCGCTGACCCGGCGCGCCTGCGCCGCTCACCACGGCGGGCAGCTGGCCGACGAGCCCCTGCAGCGCCTGCCCGGCAGCTCGCGGCGCCATGGGCATGCTGAGGTTGTGCCAGCCCTGCTCCTCGTATGGCAGATCTGCGTGTGCTGCCCTGCCTCAGGCCGCATGCATGTGGTGTTCTTGCAGGATTAGCACAGTGGCGCTGCTCGCAGCAGCCAGAGCATGCAGGCCACTATGGCTAACCGCACGAGCGCACGCGGCGGATAAACCCCCGCACATATGACCCTCAGCTGGCTGAGGCTGTGCTGCGCCTGCACCGGTAGCGCTGGCCGTCTGCAGCAGGGTGAGCGGTGCGCACTGCAGGCAGTGAAGGGCGGATCCAGGTCGCGGTATGGCTCCTCATCAGTCCCTTGCAGGCCGCGGCGTATGAACTGCCTGGGCTGCCCTGCAGGCACTGTGGCCGCATGCAGGAAGAGCGGGGTCGCGACGCAGATCAGAACTGCAGTCCACATATCTTTGCACGTTACGCGAGCAGCCATGCTGCCCGCGCACAGTAAATGTCAGGCTAAGTAGCTTGCGCTGCTGGTGCGTGCGCCACAGAGCGAGCCGCATGTGGCACTCACAGGTAGGCAGCAAGCGTACACAGTCGACGAGTGTGGACGTCAAGCCCAAGGCTTTGAGCAGGAGACCAAGGCCTCAGCAGTGCTCGCCTGCCAGCGGCACCTTCCTGCTCGTCGCGAGTGCGATGAGGCAGGTCCACTGCTGTCGCTACTGGCAGCACCTCGCGATACGACGCTGTAGACCTCTACTACGCGGATCACGTCCCTCTAAAAGCGAGGTAGAAGTGTGTTGTATCCGTCGGATCGGTCTGCATTCTCTTGAAATCAGCTGCAACTGATCAAATGCGCTCAGCTAGACTGCAAGGACGGAGCATTGACTTTTTGGGGGGCAGACATGGAATGGCCGGCCTGCTTGGTGCGGTGTTCACGCGGTACCTTGACAATTGTGAAACTTACTTCGCTGCTGCATTACAGATATTGCACAACAGCACTGGGCTCCCTGCAGGCGTTGGCGCCTATGCAGAAAGACCCGACGCAGGAGGCCTGCAAACCAGAAAGTCCTGCCACAACTGTGAAGCTCGACTTGCTCGGCCGAGTCCAGGAGTCCGAGGTTTGCAACGGATCACAGGCGCAGACATGGAGCTTCAGGCAGTTCGCAACCGATGTTATTGGTGACTATGCCTTGCATTGGCCGGCTGTCGACTGTTCTTTGGCCCTTCCCTGCCCAGTTGCCACCTGAAGAAACGGCCTTGCCGCCTTGCACATTGTGGTCACATGAGTTTAGCTTGTCCGTATGTCTAGCTTCTCGCCGCATGCACTGTGCCAGCCACATCCCACACCCAGCGAGGCATGCTCTGAACGAGTTAAGCCGTGTGTCATCTTCGTTTCAACAGGTCTTGGGGCCAGATAGGGTTGCAAAACCCCGGCACTGGGAGTCGCTCTGAGCAACTTTGGAAATATGGAAATTTGCTCCTCGGCCGTTTAACCGTGGCGCGGCTGCAGAGCAACTGCTCACTTACCTGCACGCTGGCACTGTGCGAGACCTGACAACCATGGCGTGCCGAGGCGGACTCCCCGGTCGGTGCCTGACGCTGGCAGCCGCCGCAGCCTGCTGCCTGACACCAGCCAGCGCCTGCACGGTGTACGACCTCTTTTCCAGCGGCCTGGCGTCGAGCATGTGGCACATGATCCCCGCCGTGGGCCTGATGGCCGACAACGGGACCTTCTTCGTGAGTGTTGGCCCCACGACTTCACAGTGCAGGTTCAGTTCGAGACAGTGGCTGAGTGGCAGCTCTGTGCGCAGGTGAACAACCACTACTTCCCATGTGCGCCCCTCGCACGCGACTAGGATGTGCTGCACTTCACGAGTCCCAACTGCAGCCTGCCCCTCACGGTGACATCAAGGTTTATATGGTGCTGCCCGCGCAGACAAATGCTCCGAGGACGGCGGGCTGCACGACTGGTTTGAGAACAACGCCACGACCAAGTGCGCAGCGCGGGACACTGGCCTGCGAGTGTCACCGCTTCCCGAGCAGCGCGCCGGGCTGACTGCGGCCCGGACAGGTGGACGCAGGAGGCGGAGGACGCAGACCCTGGCGCCCCCTGCAGGCGCCTCAACTCCATCTACACCATGCACGCCATCCTGAAGGGCGCGAACGTGCAGCCGGACGGCTATGGCGACCTGGCTGAGCTGGCCATGCCGCAGGCGCGGCCTGTTTTGCATCTGCACGCCGCCGCAGCGTGCTCCGGGTCCAGCCTCTGACAGGCGGCGCCTGCGCCGCCGCAGGTGTGGAAGTACAAGGCCACGGTGCAGGCCACGATCGACTCGGTGGTCGCCCAGCTGGACCTGGAGGAGAAGCCAACAATCGGCTTCCACATCCGCGGCGGCGACAAGCTGATCGAGGACAAGGACGGGTGCGCGCTTTGCTTCCGAGCGGCCCTCGCCTCAGCAGGATGACGCCGCTGGCTGCCAGCAGGGTGTCACGCATGCACGCGGCGCAGGAACCGCACCACCACGCTGGCGCACCACTACATCGAAGCGTTTGCGGAGGAGAAGAGGAGGCAGGCTAAGAAGGGGCAGGCGCGCATGCGCGGGGTGCCCTGCCACTTGTCAGGGCCTTGCCCGACATATGCACACCGCAGCATCTGGGCACTTTGTCACTGCACATCACAAAATGTGGTTTCACTGACAGAATTCATTGATAGAGCGCATTTCTCCTGTGTTTCTCACATGTTTCTGGCAGGACAAGCAACGGCGGGGTAATGACAGGCGGTTCAGCTCCTGCATTGCAGACGTGATTACATTTTGAAGACGGCAGTGCATGAGCAGAGCTGCGCGGGCGCGCAGATCATGCCCAACGGCACGTGCGTGCTGGTCGGCGACGACGAGGCCTTCCTGCGCGAGGCGCAGGCGCTGGCGGTCGAGCGCCTGGGCTGCAAGCTGTTCACCAAGCGCGAGTCGTACGAGATGAGCTCGCACATGCAGGGCCTGTTCAACCAGCTGCCGTACGAGCAGCGCTGCCCCGCCTCGCTGCACCTGCTCTCGGACATGGAGCTGCTGGGGCACACGGACTACTTTGTTGGTGCGGCCCGCCTGCGCCCCTGCAGCCGCACATCGCGCCCCTGCAGCTGCTATCACTGCATGCCGCGGCCGGTGCATACACACCAGCGCATGTTCATGTGAACCCAGCGTGATCTGCATCCCCAAACCTAAAGGTCTGTGTGACGCTGGGATACATGCGCTGGCATCCGCATAGACCCTCGCGCCTGCCTTATGGGAAAGCCCTGGTTTTACGTGCGATCCGCACGCTGCTGCCTGCAGGCGTGGCCCGGCGAGCGTAGCAGCTGCCCTGCATGGCGCCGTGCAGCTGAGCAAGGTTTGATGCGCGCAGGCTCCTTCACGTCGGGCCTGACGCATCTGGTGGAGAAGATGCGCTACACGCTGTACGGCAAGCACCGCCGCACGACATTTGACGCGTCGTCGAGTGCGCAACCCCCGCTCAGGCTGCCCTGCGCCCCGTCCCTGACATTGCCGGCAGTGTCAACTATGTCACGATGCTGGCGAGCCGCCGCCCTGCGCTGATAGTCATTGCACGAGCCTCATTAGACTGCCACACTGCACGGCTGGACGTGTCGCGAGCGTGCCGTGTGTGCGGTCTGCAGGGAAGCGGGACTGGTATGCACAGATCCGGGCGTACTTTGACAAAGTGCATCCGCCGTTTGAGTACGACTTCCACAAGCAGAGGATTACGCGGCGGAGGCTTTTTGGCTTTTAAGCACGATTCTTTGTTGGTAATGATTTGTTCTGCTTGCGTGCAGCCCTGCAGCGGTTTCTGTGGGCCCATGGACTGGGCGACAAAAAATCTGTCATGAAATGGCATTTGTTTCCACCATTTGCTCCTCACGGTTGTCAATGCTCGGCTCTCGCTCTCCATAGCATGACCATAGCATGACTTACACACTGGAGCTAGACTCTATCACATGACTTCAGCACAGGAGCTATACTCCATCACATGATCTGCATATACAAGCGATACTGGCAGAGCCACAGCCGTGTCAACAGCGTGCTTGCTCATGCTGCTGGCTGCCTCAGGAACTCTGGCAAGGCCTGCAAGGCAGCCCTTGTACTGAACTTCAGGCTACCATTACAAGCAGCATAGCCACATGACAGCAACGTGTTGCTTGCGGAGCGGCATGGCCAGCATGTTCACATACGCCTATCGACACATGGTATTTGGAGTCTACCGCACTGTGCTCGGGCCATGTATGTGCGACCAGGCGCTGCTCATGTTTGTCACGTGACACACAAGTTTTCCGCATATGGAGCCGTTGTGTCGGCGCTGCTATGCAGCCTGTGCATCTCAAAACCAGACTTTTGCGTGACGCGAATGGCGGGCGCCGACGCGGAAGGAAAGCATTGTGGATGGATGCAAGCGCTGTGGGTACGGGGCACATGCTAAGAGCCCACTGAAGCCAATGTGGGGCACAACCTGACAGTGCATGTTAACCCACAGAAGCAAGGTGGCGGAGCTGTGACGGGACATGCTGTCAGCTGCATGCCCGGAACGGCATCTTGCGGCCGGAAGAGACTTAAAAGGGCCATGCGTTGGTTTGCCTAGGCTCCAGCCTTGCCGTGCGCTGCTGGGTTTATGGGATGGGTTGTGCAGCTTTTTTATCCTGTAATAGGGCTGTGGACAGCCTCCGCATGATACATGGGCGGCAGGCATACCCGAAAGCAACCTCTCCGCAGGGCTCTCGCTGCACACCCCGTACGAAGACATGCTCAATAGCTGATTATATTCCTTTTGAATCCAAAGCCAATCGGTTAGGGTATGCTTGAACTTCGCGCCAGACTTCGCTTCGCTGCGCCCTCCGACCAAGGTGCAGAGCGCCGCAGCAAGTGCTGCGCGCAGTTTTGAATAAGTACAGGCACGTGCAGCCCTGAGCAATGCGCCGCCTGACGCTAACAGCTGTGCTCCTTGTGGCGGTGCATGTGAGCGCTACCAGGTTGAGGGGGCCGCTGGATGACAGCAGGCCAGCGACCGCTCTGGCTAGGAGGAGCGGGCCTGCGGTTGCGGTCATCAACGGCGTGGGCTTCCACACGGAGGTGTACTGCGCACTCCTGTGGTCCCTCGTCCAGGCTAGTGTCAACGTCAGCGCGCACGTTCTGACCAGCACTACCTCCGGCATAGAAGAAGTCATCAGCGGCTGGTAGGGCCCTGTGAGTACCCGCTCTCTGAGCGCCTGACGCTCTGGCGCGACAAGTCAGGTTGCGCGCCGCCGGCGTCGCAGGTATGATGTGCCGTTCCAGGAGTACGACAACTTCCTGCCGTCGGCCTGCGAGTACAGAGCGGTGGTCTTTGCAACCTTCCCGGACCAGCACGGCCAGATCGCGGAGCAGCTCGCGAACAAGTGCCCGGGCCAGAAGCTGGTCTTTGTGGTGCACAACTCGCAGGAGCTGCTGCGCAACGGTGCGCTGCCGCCACCGTTTGCATGCACGTGCGCTGTGCTCAGCGCGCCGCCAGAGCAGGACTGAAGCGGGCGCCGCGCGCAGACTACATGCACCTGCTGGGCCTGCTGAAGGACGCCGACACGCAGTTCCTGTCGCTTGCGCCGCACACTGCCGTCGGGCTGGAGGCCGCGCTGCGGGAGCTAGGCTGGGAGGCGCCGCGCGTGGACGTGTTTGTCCCGGTGTTTCCGATCGAGACGGGCCTGCCGCCCGACGCTCTGCGGCAGGGCTTTGTCCTGCAGGGCAACCTGCAGGGGCACCGGTGAGCGCTCTCAGGCCAGGAGCATTTGCAGATATCGAGGGCATGCGTGCATGCGTGTGTGGGCAGCAGCTCTGCATGTACGCACGCTGACTGCAATAATGTAGCGCAGCAATGGAGGACCTGAGCCAGGTCATGACGTGCCCTGCTTTTGCGTGCAGGCGCAACTACTCAGCGGTCTTTGAGAGCATCCTGGAGTCGCCGGAGCTCATGCAGACGCCGGGCGTGGTGCTCACGCTCATCGGCTACGGCGACCTGGCGATTCCCGCCATACTCGAGGACAAGGTTGCAAAGCGCGTGTCGCTCAGCTACAAGGCGCGCAGCCATCCTCCCGGTCATGCTGCTCCCTTCGTGGCCTGTCTGCATGCCCAAGAATTTCAAACTGTCTAACAGAGGGCCAGGAAGAACAAAACTACCTCGCGGGTGAAGTGTCAGGCGGCGGCAAGTCTGCCTGCATGCAAAACCTATGCGCGCGTCCGCCAAGCCAGCAACATGACGTTAGGGGCAAATGCTGTTGCTGGCAGCGCTGTTGCTCGTGATTTCCTGGCGCACCTGTCAACTGAGGGCCTGCTTGCATGCGTGGCAGGAGTACTATCGCGCAATCCAGGGCGCGCTGGCGGTGCTGCCGGCGTTCGCCTCGCCGGTGTACCTGACGCGCAAGGCGTCCTCCTCGGTCGCGGCCGCCGTCATCTGCGGCACGCCGCTGCTGGCGGACGCGGCACTGCTGCAGGCGTACTCGTACCTGCCGCCGCGCGCGGTGTTTGAGACCACGGCCGACGAGCGCCTGGCCGTCGCGGTGTCGCGCATCGCCGCGCACAGCAGCGAGGTGTGCATTGCCCTGACCGGCACGGGCTGCCCACGGCAGGACGCTATCCAAGCCTGTTCCAGGAAGTGGCAGGCGGACTGTGCTGCATAAACGTTTAATTCCTCATATGAGCAGGGCTGGGCGGTGACGACAAATGCTCTACGCAGCACAGCAAGCACTGGGAGGATGTGATCTGCAGCTCTGCTGTGGCACCGGCTGCTTACTGCCTAGTTTGCCAGCTGTGTGGCCTGGCAGCTACCTGACGCAACTCGCCTTGGCGTGCAGTCGCAGGTCAAGGCCAGAGTCACCGCAAAGCTGCGGGCGAAGCTGTATGCGGACAACCTCTACGTGTTGGCAAAGTTCCTGGATCTGAGTGGCGCCAGTCGTGACTAGGCAGGTGGCAGTGCACGCTTGAGGCACGGCAGTGACTTAGTGATGTATCTTACTATGAGTTGTGAGACGTCTGTCTGGCCGCCCTGGCCTGAATACCGTACTTTGCAAGCTTCACCTTGTGTACAAAGCCTTGGTTTGAGTGCCATGGTGTTGTAGCACACACTGAAGAGACATCGGCATCCAGACCAAGGCCACCAACTGAATTTGCATGCACGACTGAAACTGCATGCATGACTGTTGCTCCTCTGTGAAGCACTACTGCAGCCTACAAGGATTTCCCCGTGACGAGACGCCGTGCAAACTGCCAGCCTATATACGGTGGGACTTCTATCTGCCCTCTACCCGATGAACTCCCATTAGTGATCTTACCGCTGAGCTGAACGTTTGGAACTTCGCGCTGCGCTGCTCAACGTAAAACACAGCAAGCGTGCGAAGCTGATCGGCAAATCTGCAGTTGACCTCGACCTTGCATACCTGCTGCAGTGCTGAGCTCAGTCGAGCCTCGGGAAGGAGCAAGACTGCGACTTCAACCGGCAGCTCAGCTTTGATCGCAAGCAGCGTCTTGGCTGAACCAGCTTGTGGCCCGGCCCGGGCGGCTGGGAGATGAGAGCCTGCTTGGCCGCAGCGTGTACGCTTGCACTGCTGCTGCTGCTTGCGAGGTCGCCCGCGGCGGGAGAGTGGGTGCCGGCAGCCAGTGCGCGGACGTGCGAGGAAAAGCTGCTGTGCGTGGGCAGCAACGTGACCTGGGCCACTGCGCACGAGTATGGAGCGGAGGACGGCTGCAGGGCGATCGCCAGCAAGGGCCTCACGGCCATAAAATTCTACGGCGACAGCTTCATGCGCCACATGTACGAGGGCCTCGTCCTCACCCTCACAGGCGCGCTACTCAAACGCCACAGCGGGCCAACGCGCTGCTGGTGGAGTGCTTTGGCTGTCGTTCCTGATCAACCTGCTGCTCTTTTTCGAGCCAGGGCAGGCTGTGCTCGAGCTGGGGCAAGTGAGCCACCTGAACCCATCAAGGCCTCCTGGTCGCTGATATTGCACTCCCCAGTTTGGGCGCTGACTGTGAAGCGCACTGGTTGTTGTAACCAGCAGCCTGGTCAGTTGTGATCATCCGCACCTGAGTCTGGCGTGCTGCCGTGCAGGCAACTATAAGGACGGCGCCATGCTGCCCGGCACGCGCGACTGCGACTACAACCTGCAGTTTGAGGAGAAGCGTTGCCGGTTGGAGCTGCTTCTGAAGATGGAGGTGTGCGGGGGCGCCCTCAACGTGACCTACGACTGGGGCGCGCCGCACATGGACGCGGTGTGCGGCGAGGCTGCGCGCAGCCGCCTCGCGCTCTACAGCGTTGGCAACCATCCGCTTGAGTGTGCGGACCACGGGATATGCTCTGCCATGCCTTATAAACCATACGCTGCATCATTGAGGCATACCATGCCGAGGGGGAAGCGTTCGGCCATGGTGTGAGCCATGCACAGGTCAGAGAGGAGACTCAGCTTTGCCTAAGGCCCGGTGTGGAGCCGCTGCGGCAGCAAGGTCAGGCTACATTTCCTGACACGTCTGGGGTGCCGGGGACGCAGCGGTCGACAAGAGCGGGGACCCGGGCGGCGGCCGCAACAGCATACCACATTACACGGCCATGATCCAGCGCAACGAGGTGTGCCAGTTCGCGATCGAGCACCCGGACGCATGCCGGCTGTGGTGGGTCACCACGCACCAGCGGCTCAACAGCATCCGCCACATCGGCTTCCCGCTCGAGAGCCACCACCACATCCGCACGTTCAACGAGGGCATGCGCATGTGGTTTGAGGCCGGCCACTGCGGCCCGTCGCATGTGGTGAGGCGCTGCGCGGCGCTCTGAGCAATTGCGCCCCGTGTCACACCAGCTCACCGCCCCCGGCCTGACTGAGCCCTGCTCCGCAGGTGGACGTCTTCAACATGACGAATGCGCTGGTCGGGGAGTGGCCGGACGAGGCCGCCGCGCTGACGCACGACGGGTTCCACTGGTCCGAGGTCGTCAACCTGCTCAAGGCGCAGCTGCTGCTAAACAACATCGCCGAGGCGTTGCCCCCGGCCGCGCTCCGGCGCGCTGCGCCGCTGCAGCGGCGCCGCCTTGGCAAGCTCTGATACTTGGGCATGGTGTTTGGCCGTGCCACTTCTTGGGTTGGCACAGTGCGGTGGGGTGGCCAGCCGGTCTGGGGCGCAGCTGCAGCTGGACTCACTCTGCAGCCGCGCTGTCCATGGCTGAGCTGCGGGCCGCTGCGCCCTGCAGGGCAGGCTGGGCATTTTCTGGGTAGCCTCTTGTGCCGTGTCGTATGCAACGCCTCGTCATAGGCTTGTCCTCTTGGTCTTGCTAAAACGCACTGCATAATGCGGCAGCAGCTCTTTGCGGCGGGTACGCACGATGGGCTGGTGGAGAACACAAGCACTGTGCTTGCAAAGCGTGCCGTCCACGTTATGTATGCTCTAGTCATGCCTCACTGCCCCAATCGGGCAAGTACATTCGAGCAGCGTAGCCACGAGCTCGCTGCTGCGCCAAAACATGGCTGCCCTGCCGCCAGGCAGCGGCAGGCCCGCTGCTCACTGAGCGCAGGCAGGCCTTGCCCATGTTGGCAAACATATGCGCATGGAGATGGGGCTGGGAAGCGCTGAGCTCGGCAGTTGCACCAGCACACAGCTCCTTTGCTGACGAGAAGCTCAGTGCAGACAGCCCAGGGCAGCGCCCGTTGGTAGCGTGAATGCAGGGGTGCCGATCGTGCTTGGCAAAGCAAATAGAAATGCACGAGTTTGCGTTTGGGAAAAGGTTGTCGAGCAGCGCGGGCTGCTGCACCTGCCATCTACCGGATCACTATTTAGTTAATCAGTTGGACCCTATCAATTTGAACTTCTTCGATCTTCGTGCAGAGTGCGCGTGTGACCACTTTGTGAACAGGTACTTCGTGTTTCACGCCAGACCTGCACACCTGTGATCGAGAACAGCTCAGATCTTTTGGTCGCACTGCTCCAGCTTGCTCCAGCACCAGCCTGCATACCTGCTGCTGTGCTGAGCACATCCAAAGCCTGAAAGAGGGGCGGACCTGTGCATCCTTTAACCTGCCAGTCACTTAGTGCCAAGAGGGCCTTGCTTAACACAACTCTTGGCTGGCCGGGCAGCTGGGAGGCTGCCCATGGGTGGCTGCTTGGCCGCAGCATGCGCAGTCGCGCTGCTGCTGCTGCTCAGCGGGTCGCCCGCGGCAGGAGAGTGGGTGCCTGCAGAGAGCGAGCAGACGTGCAGGGATAAGCTGCTGTGCGTGGGCAGCAATTTGACCTGGGCCACCCCACATGAGTATGGAGCCGAGGACGGCTGCGCGGCGTTTGCCAGCAAGGGCATCAAGGCTGTGGAGTTCTACGGCGACAGCTTCATGCGCCACTTGTACGAGGGCCTCGTCCTCACCCTCACAGGCGCGCAGCTGCTGTGAGTGTGCTCGCCGGCAGCCTCGCAAACCATGGGCCTGACACGCTGCGGGTGCAGGCAACTACAAGGACGGCGCGCTGCTGCCCGGCACGCGCAACTGCGACTACAACCTGCAGTTTGAGGAGAAGCGCTGTCGCCTGGAGCTGCGCCTGAAGATGGAGGCGTGCGGCGGCGCGCTGAAAGTGAGCTATGAGTGGGGCGCGCCTCCGCTGGAATCTGTATGCGGCGAGAAAGCGCGCGGCCGCCTTGTGCTCTACAGCGTCGGCAACCACCCGATCGAGGGTGCGATCACGCCGAGCGCAGGAGACCTGCAATGCATGAACCGCGCTTGGCTGAGGCACCGCGGTGTGGCTGCTATTCACCTCAAAGGAAGTGCCTGTTCTCACGTGAGGCTTGCAGAAGAGGAAGGGCGACGACCTTCAGCAGGGTGACAGTTATGCACAGACAGCCAGGCCAGGCACGTAGCAAAGGCTTATATGCGTGCGCGCTTGGGCACGCAGGGGTCAGCTTGAGCGAGGACCCCGGCAGAGGCCGCAACAGCCTGCCGCATTACACGGCGATGATGCAGCGCGACGAGGTGTGCACGTACGCAGTGGAGCACCCCAATGCCTGCCGGCTGTGGTGGGTCACCACGCACCAGCGGCTCAACAGCATCCACCACATCGGCTACCCGCTGGAGAGCCAGCGCCACATCCGCAAGTTCAACGAGGGCATGCGCTCCTGGTTTGAGGCGGGCCACTGCGGCCCAGCGCACGTGGTGCGGCCCCACCTGCACTGCAGTTGAGCCCTGCGGCCTTGAGCAGTGGTTGAACCGCTCAGCGGTTGCTACCCCACAGCCCGACGCCTGGCCGGGTCTCCCGTAACACAGTCTTGCTTCGCAGGTGGACGTTTTCAACATGACGGAGGCGCTGGTCATGGAGTTGCCTACTGAGGCTGCCCCGCTGACGCACGACGGCTTTCATTGGTCGGAGGTCATAAACCTGCTCAAGGCGCAGGTGCTGCTGAACAACATCGCCGATGTGTTGCCCGCCGCCGCGGACCAGCCCGCTGCACCGCTCCAGTACGGTGTCCCGCTGCCGTACCGCCGCAGCCTTAGCGGGTCTTAATGTGACGGCACGGTGCCGCCCACGCTGCACCCCGGCATCCCTGTGGTTACTGCCTTTTAGATACTGTGGAGTTGGCGAGCTGAGTCGTCTAGGCGCATTGCACGTCAAATGTGTTGCGGTGTTGTTTGCTGTACTATTGACCATGGCGCCCTGTAGACTGCACATCGCAGCGTCCGGGTGGCCTTGCAGGCCGTTTGCCTGAACTACCTGGTGTTGGCAATCTTGTCACTGACGGGTCATGCAGCCCGGATTTGCTGCACGTCACCTGAGTCGATTTAGTTCTGGAGCGCGCGCTGTGTACCAAGCGCGCTGGCTGACGCCTCAGCGAGCTCTCTGGTGCCGCTGGTTGTCAGCCCGGGTTGGTGAACCGTGTTTGCATGTTGAACTGGGCGCTTTCTGCGCTTCACACCCTGTCTCACATGAGTACCCCTGCACATCAGGCGGACATGTGTTGGTGTTGGTTCTGACCATGGGCATGTCGAAGCTGCATGACGCCTCAGCGGGGCAGTGCTGGGAGGCCTGTGTATGCACCCCAGAGAGTGGTAGGCTTGGCAGGAGTCGTGGTGATTTGCATGCGGGCCCACATTGCGTTCAAACCTTTGCGGCAAAGGCTTTGCCTGTTTGCCTCTGGTCCTTTCCATGTTTTCGGGGTCGAGTGCTTTCGGGTTGCGGTGTCACAGCTTTACAGTCATCGTGCAGCGGTACCTAAGGGGTTCGCCGAGCTACCCATCTTTACCAGCGTCTGCAGCCAGGTCGCCCGGGTACTTAGCAGCGCCATTTCAACGCCCGGCCACCCGGGCCTCTCGCGCGCACCATGCACCCTCTTTAAGTAGGTATGCCATTTGCAATCTCCCAGCAACGGCATACTGGAGCACCCGCCTGCGCTACCTCAGTCTGCTCTGACCTGTCCTGCGCACGAGACAGTTACTTGGCAGCTCACAGGGTTGCCGATGTGAACAGCCACCGCTCAGGGCTTCTCAGGGCTGTAATAACCGGGTAAGTCCATTATACAGCGTTCCTAGTTCCCAGAGGCTGCATTACATCGTGTACGTTGACGCGCTGAATGCAGTGAAATGCGCGCCTCCACTAATACCTGTGCTGCATCCATACAGAGGAACTGTGAGTAAAGGACTTATTGCTGGTGAGCTGCTGGTTATGTACCAGAATTGCTCATCAGGGCTCGCATTTTCTACAATGTCAAACACTAGGGCATGCGCAGCATCCACTTGCTGACGGGCTATTCAGGTGCACCTCATCGCCCGGCCAGTCTGCTTTTCAACCCAGTGGCTATGTCTGCTATGACGGTTTTGCACAATTCAAGGCTGCTTCCTGGACCGTAACATCACAAATGTTTCGTGGGGCGCCCAACTGCTCTGACTGCTTTGCAGTAGCTTGTAACGTGGAGCAGGCTCAACACACTTCCCAGCAACATGATAAAGGACGGTGGCACCGATGGCTCACATGCGTGCTCACCAATCAAATCAGGCAGGAGGCGAACGACTTGCATCACGAACGAGGGTTCGTGACCATTTGAATATCAATTGCCAGCAGACAGTGCAGCAGCAGCAACACAGAGAGCGCGCACAAGGCCTCGGCGCTCAGTATAGCCAGCACTTCCTAGGTGCGCCTGTGCATGCAGACAGAGTACGGCCAGGCAAGCGGGAGAGCTCAGATCGGTGGTGTGCATGCATCTGCCCGTGCACAACCAGCCTCTGCTTGTTTGCCTGCAGCACTCATGCTCTGGCAGTGTCTGCCACTGCAGTAAGTGTTATTGTATTTGAGTGCTTGCCTGTCGAAGAGGTAAGCACTGTTGGCTTAGGCTTGCACGCACCGGCGCCGATGAGGTCCCACAAGAGGTGCCACATAGCTTCTAAAGAGCAACAGGGCAGTAGCGACTCATGAGCTTGACCTCTTTTGTGGCCGGGGAGACGAACAGGCGATCAAGGCCTGTGAGCGCGTGCGGCGAGATGGCATGGTCAGGGTACCTGCTTCTGGCTGCCTCCCTTCTCCTCGCTGTCTCTGTCGGCAAGCTCCCGCCCGCTGTGACCCGTCCACACCAGAGCAAGGCCGCGACGTAGCTTGTGCCTGTCTGAGGACTGCTTGTGTCGACAAGGGCAGCTGCACACCCACCGACGAGGCTGGGCGTGGCTGCATACCACAGCCTTATAAGTACCCCTGCAAGGTGCTGGTCGCGCTATGCATGCGCCTGACCAGGCCAGCCTGCTCTGCGCGCAGACGGCCAAGAGACGGCAGTGATCCAGGACGGCACCATTCTGGGCCTCCACCTGCCCAACTTCACGCGCACGCCCTGGGTGCGGCTCAGACAGGGAAGACAGGGACACCCTGCGCGGCGCCCTATGCGGCATGGAGGTTGCTGACCTGCGCCCGTGCGCCGCAGGTCTGCCCGTCTGACATGGTCAACTGCGAGCTGTGCGACAAGCACCGCTGCCTCGCCTGCGCAGCCCCGTTCCGCCTGGTCTCCGGGTCCTGCCGTGCGGCCCTCTGCCCCGCTCCGCCGTCGCGTGGTGTACTGCTGCTGCTGTTCCTTGGCGCTGCTCTCTCAAGTGTGAGTCACACAGACAGGCGCTGCGTGAGGGCGCGCAGGCTGCCCGCCCGGCTACAAGGCCACAACACTGGCCACGCACGAGGATACCTGCTTGCCGGGGACCAGCGGCGGCGGCGGCAGCGGCGGCGCGACCGGTGCGACTGGCGGTGCGCGCCAGACCGTCCGTGCAGCCCGCACACTGCCTGACGGGCTGGCACAGCCAGTGCGCTAGCGCCCTGCACCGCCCGCCTGCGACCGGCAGGGCGTGCCTGCCCCTGGCTGTTCAAGGCTCCATGTGCGCCGTGCGCCGCAGGCGAGGGCGACCCAGGCCAGACCGGTGCCAAGGGCGACTCAGGCCAGACCGGTGCCAAGGGCGGCGCTGGCCCGGCCGGTGCCAAGGGCGGCGCTGGCCCGGCCGGGCCCACTGGCCCGGCCGGTTCAGGCCCGGCTGGAGCCGCAGGCCAGCCTGGACCCGCGGGCCCGACCGGCGGCAAGGGCGTGACCGGCGCGACAGGCTACGGCGTGAGCGGTGCGCCCTCCTGCGCGCCATGGCCGGCCCCAACCGACCGGCCCTCTGCAGATCACCCTGCGCTGCCTGCATGGCCAGTGCGGCAGCCTGTGCGGCAAGGTGGCACCTGAAGCCGTCGTGCTGAAGCGCGTGCCACTTTCTGTTGCGTCGCGGGCTCACGCGGCGGCACGTGCGACAGGCTGCACCGGGACGGCTAGCGCAACCTGCCCCCCGGGCCAGCAGCCGACCGTGTGCACGGTGTCCGGCTGCGAGACGTGCAGCGTCGGGACCAGCTCCCCGGGCGGCGGCGCGCCCTGCACCAACTGCGCCGCGGGGTCCTCCTCCAACGTCGGTGCCGCCGCCTGCGCCAAATGCAACCCGGGCGAGACCAGCATCCCGGGCGGCCTGTGCGTGCCGTGCAACCTGCTCTTCAACACAGTGCCGAACGGCGACTTCTCGCTGGGCGTGGGCGGCTCGTCCGCCATACCGTGCGCGCGCCCCCAACCGCCCTCCGCCTCGCATGCATGCGCGCTCGTGCGCCCTGCAATGAGTACCTCGTATCGTCTGCAAGCGGCGCAAACATGCGCGTGCCCACGTCAGCAACTGCGTTGCGCTTTTGCAATAAACACGCTCAGCCTGTGCATCTGCTGTTTTTTCATGCCGTTATAGCTTGACGAGCGGCGGCCGGCAGGCCGCATGCGGCGTGTCTGCCTGCCAGCGCACGGCAGCCCACTGTGTAGCACAGCCGGCAGGACAGCACAGCTAGAGCAGGGACAGCGGCCAGGTCCAAATGTGCGCGCACGCACAGGAGCTGGACCGTGCTCAACGAGCCTGGCGGCTCCGGCGACTTCTACCTCTCCTCCGGCGGCAACAACCCGTCCGGCAGCGGCAAGCAGGACTCGGTACACAGCGGGTTTGGTCAGTTTGCGGTCAGCGGGCAGACGGGGCCGGGCTCGACCGCGCTCGTGTCCCCGCCGCACACCGTGCTCGCCGGCGAGACGCTCTCGTTCTCGTACCTAGTGGAGAACTCTGTCGCCCTGTCCGCCAACACCTCCATGAGCTACACCTTGCTGAACAACCAGCAGGCGCGTGCGCGGCCCCGCGCCGCCATCGTGCTCGAGCAGCGCTATGCTTTGCTGAGCATGCGCTGCAGTGCAATGCCACCTGTCTATTGAGCGCCATTCTAGTTTGCGTCTTGCTGAGTGGCTGAAGGCAGCTCTGCGCCATGCATGAGTGAGCGTTTACTGGTTATGGGTCCAGAACATTAGGTGCTCTGATGGCGGCTTGTTGAAAGCGCTCCCACACAGCAAAGCTGTGCGCGCTTAACAGGCACGCATCGACATCTACGATGCGTCCAATACCACGCCTGCGGCGCTCGCTGCATCCCTGTTCTCGACGACGTCCCTGACCGCGGGCCCTTTCCTCGGCAACATCGTCTCCGCAGCTCAGCTCCAGTTGAACAACAATCAAGGCTGGCAGGACCGCCTGGGGGTGGACATCAGCGCGTATGTCGGCAAGACAATATACCTGGTGTTCAGGGAGGTTGACAACCAGCTGCTCTATGATCTGGGTGCGGGCCCTCAGCTTGCTTACTGAGTGATTTTTTTTACACATGCATGCCTGGGCACATTGCTTACACCACATGATGCTGTGCCCCGACGCTACCAATGGGAGCATGCTAAGGACTCACTGCATGGGGCTGCCCCTTGCAGGCGTTGACAATGTGAGCATCGGCGCCTGCTAGACGCGTTCCTCTGGCGGCTCAGACGCATCGCGGACGGGCTACAGAGCGCGTGGTCCCCTGTCGTATTGGCAATTCTGCTATTGCCAGCTATGGCTTGAGTCGCCCACCTGCCCAGCATAGATATGCGCCTCACCCAATCTAATGGACGATGCACAGGTCCAAAATGCCCGACTTTGCTGGTGCCATAGATGAGCAGCCCCGTGATAAGCAGCCCCCTGCTTGTTAGCACATGCGTGCATGCTGCTTGTGCCTCAAGCTTTCGGGCTCTGATGCGCATATGCCACCTAGCAAAATGTTTTTGTTTCTCTTGGCTGCCCTGCGCAAGTCATGCGGGTGAGTGCCCCAGCAGCTTCCCTTACAAGGGCGCTGATCGTGTTGCCTGCTGCCCTTGCAGCAACTCTGCCCCTACCTGGTTGCAGCCCTCTGCGTTGGCGGCCCTTTTGCCAGTCCTCTGCCTGTCTTCAACCAGACCAGCCGTCTGAACACATGTAGCCCCTGCTTGATGGTGTTGCAGAGCAAGTGCCGCCTTGCGCATGCCTGTTGAGAGTGTGAGCGCGCAACTGATGACATTGCCTGCACGGATATGCCCGGCTGGCCTCGAGTGTCCAGCCTGTGCTGCGATAAATCCCTCAGACTTTCCCTTGATTGGCTTGCACGCATTTTTGCAGTTTACTGCGTGACCTGCAAGCGTATGTATCAACCACACCTGAAATCAGGAGATGTTCCAGGGAACATCTCCTGTTCTAGGGTACAACGCGTTAACAGGCACCGCATGCAATCTTCTCTATGTGTTGTATTAGTGACGCGTACAAAATGCACGTTTGGCATGTGACAAAGCCTGATCAAATACAACGCGCACCACACGAGTCGCATGCCCGGAGCGGCAGAAGACATGCATTGCACTCCAACCAGTGCACACCTGTGGCAGGTGAGTCTGCAGCTTTGCGGCTGCCACATAGGTAAGCGCGAAGGCCAGAACAGCCTGCCAGAATTGGGGTTGCGCTCTATCACTGACGCTGAACTTAATTCAGTGTCTGCTCGGAGCTGCCTCCGCGCAAGCGCGCCCGGGCCTGAAGGCGCGCTGGCGCCGCAGCCGGCGCAGCCTGCCGCAGCACGCCGTCCGGGTGCCGCTCGAACAGGTCGAACAGGGGAGTGAAGTACTCGCGGTAGAAGAAGGCGGCCGCCGGCGAGCTGCCGCTGGTGCGCGCAAAGTGCTCCTGCAGCACCTCGTCCATTGGCACCAGCAGCTGCAACAACGCCTCCAGCGTGTCTGGCGCGAGCGGGTCCTGCGGCCGGGCAGCGCAGTGCAGCCACGCTCAGTAAACTGCACACGTTCTTGCAGTCTTCTAAACTATTAAGCCGCCGCTGCACCACACGGCAAGCAGAGGCAAGCTTACTTGCGATTGCTGCGATACAACTGCCTCAGCTTCCAGACATATTTGTTGGTGTGAAGTGCTTGTCTCCTCCAAGCATCACAGAAGCGGAGGAAAACAAGGTGAGACGGCGCATGCCTATTACACAGCCACATTTTTGTATGTGAGGTGCGCGCATACCTGCACGAGCGTGGTGTTCCGCAGGCGGTCCAGCAGCTCCGGCTCCGAGAAGAGCAGCGCCTCGGCGGGGCCCAGCACCAGCTCCTCCGCCTTGCCGCTGATGCCGCTCAGCTCCCAGCCACCCTGTTCCCATGCACGGCGATGCAGACGACTAGCCACATGGTTGGGGTAGGACTGCACACCTGGTCAGGCACGGCACTCGAACTTGCCACAACCCAACCAACCTTGACGCCTGGTGACACGTTTCTGCTAAATGTTTATGCATGCACAGGCCAGCATGTCCTTGCGCAGGCGGCGATCCTTGACACGGGGCAGCGCACTGGCGTGTAGTTTGCATGGAACATTGCGAGCTTGCGCAGGCGGCCGGTGGGGTTGTTCTGCCAGCCGCGTGGTTTGTGTAGCGTCGTCGCATCCACCACAACGCCGCTCTCGCTGTCCATGGCCTGGAGCAGCACACTTGCACGTTATCATAAACCTGCACGTTTCCAACCACCGCAGAAAGTACAGCTTGCAAGGCCCATTTCTTAGGTTCCACGTTCCCCTGCAGCATAAGCACTTGCAGGGTCAATTAGAGCCGCGAATGACTGTGTAGGCTGGATCGTATGAGGGCACAGAGATGGTGGATGGCCGTGCGCGCCTGCATGGTCAGCGCGGTGCGGTTGGCGTGCACGCGCAGGTAGCCGTGGCGCAGCTGCACCGCCTCGTAGAACGGCGGCGCGCGCGGGTTGACCGCCCAGGAGAACGGTGCGCCTGAGTGGCCAATCAGCATGTGCACCGGCGCGCCGGCCGTGCGGTTGCCGGCATCATCGTCCGGCATGCAGTTGGACTGCGCCGCACCAGGAAGCTCATGGCGTGTGTGGGTTGTGTGTGATATTTGGAAGCCGCCCGGCTGTACGTGCGCTTGCATACGCGCATGTCAGCTTGAGCACAGTAACATGTCTCTTATGCTTGACTGACACACTGGCATGCAGATGCACGTCGACTCCTGCTGCGCAGAGGGCATGTCATCGCTGTTCGCCATTTACATCGCTTCCTTGCAGCCCAGGCGAGCAGGCGGGCGCAGCGCGCGAGCGCAGGCTGCTGTCTTGTCATGTCGTAGAGCTCCATCTGACAAGGGCGCGCCTGGAAGACCGGGCAGGTGCGCGAGTACTGATGCACGTGGCCGTACCATGTGGCGTCCACCTGCCTCAGCACCACAGCCTCTCTCGTCAGTGCTGCCGCAGCTGGTACTCGCTCTGCAGGCTCAGTCCATGCGCAATCGCCTCGGCGATGCCAAGCCCGCTGATCCTGTCTGTGTCCGCCAATGCTGAGCTCACACGCTGTTATGAGCGCAGGCAACTCAGGCGACCCCATGCGAGAGCACCCTCCCCAATGCCTGCCATAGGCAGGGAGCGCAGGGCAGCGCTGTGCGAGCGCGCGGGCCGGGCACGCCACCTCATACTGGAAGAAGACGCGCTCCAGGGCGCCGCGCAGGTCCGCCGTGAAGCCCACGTCGCCATCCAGCGTGTTGCCGTACACGCTGTCGGAAGAAGAATGGCCGGTGCATGCCTGCGCGGCGCGCCCCTCTGCACTATGAGGCAGTCACCTTGCCTTGCTGGGATGAAGGATGCATTATCTTTCCTCTCACGCCCCATACGCAGGAAATGCTTGCGACACACCACCGGACGTGCCATGATTCGCAATTGTACACAGAATGCGCATGTGAGTGCCCTAACGCAAGCTTTCAATCCGGTCACCTGCAGCGCCGCGCCTGGCAGCAGGCAGTGCCTTGCAATATCTCCCAAGCACGGGGGCCGCACCGGCAACCAGCCAAGGTGTGCGCATGCGGTCTGCGCCGCGCAGGACCCTCAGCAGCCATGCATACTGCTCGGACCCCGGCGCAAAGTCCATCTCTGTATTCAGCTGCACGAACTGGATGGGCCCGTGCGTGAAAGTGTACCTGCACGCATCATGGCTTTCTCAGCAGAGACGGTGAGGCCTCTGAGGCTTCCTCTGAGTCATCCACATTGCCATATCCTGGCTCCTTCACTCGGCGTCGTGCACCACCCGTGCATGTGGAGTGTCAGCAACAGAGGACAGCACTTCATGATCCCCGCAGTGGCGTACTTATTGATCGGGAGAGCTGTGTGCTGGTGCCTTGTGCCACCAGGCTAGCGCAACAGACAGCACAGGCAGCGCAGTGCACACGCGGCCATGCCACATGGGCGGCAATGCTTGGAGGCCGCTTAGGCACACCAGCCCTTGCCGGGCGCAGGCGCCGGCATGGGGAAGCGCTTGTCCAGCGCAACGCCGCACTCGCCGCCCGAGTCTCGCGCGCCCTCGAAGCGCGTTCCCGTGCCCGGCCAGTCGCGTTCGTGGTTGCCTGTTGCGCGACAATCACGAACGCCAAAAAGCCGCTCAGTCACTTGTTATAACAGACTTACGGCTGCCTGCACCGATGACAGCCTGATCTGCTACTGACTCTCCCTTGCAGCTGCAGCCAATGAGTGCGGGAGACCACCACCGCGGGAGACCACCATGAATGTTAATTGTTGATGACGACAAACGTGCATGTTTGTCAGAGGTCAGGCTCTGCCATGCGACCAGTGGCCTGCTCCATAGCAAAGCGCCTGCAATGCCGCAACTGCTAACGCGGGGGGCACTGGCTGGGGAGGGTCACCTTGAACCAGCATGTAGGGCGCCCCCCGCAGGATGGGCGCCATCATGTCCATGTACACGTCCTGCGCGGCCGTGCATGTCAGCTGGCAAGGCAGCATAGCAGGTGAAAGGGATGCAAGGCTCTCGGATACTAGACAGTACAGAGCAACGTGTGCAAGAATGGCCACCGCATCTGTGCCAGCTTCATCTTGCATGGAATGGGGGCACATGTGACAGCCATACAACGCATTTCAAGTGGCATGTCAGGGACAGCGGCAAAGCTGTAGAGACTGGGGAGCGCTGCCCCGCTACACGACGGGCCTCGCACCCAAGCATACACGGAGCCCCTGCGCAGTGGCCGACAGATACGTCAAGCTCTACTTGCAACTCGGTCAAAAATTGGCATATAGCAAGCCAATGACTCTTTTGCTGCAATTGCAGCGGCTGGTAGGCCCAGGGGTCACACCCGCCCCCCAAAGTACCATCCTGGGTGTTCGGCATTGGAAGCAGCGAGCTCACACTTATCATGTCTCCCAAGACAGCAGCCTTGGGTGCCACAGGAAGCCAATGAGAGACGTTTGTAAAATGTATGCGGTCAAGGACACAACTCCTGATCGCCAAGCGGTTATGCACACTAGTATAGTGTGCTGTGGAGCATGGGGCACGGTGCGACCGTGTCCGCAGCGCAGGCGCCCGCCGGGGCGCACTCGGCGTAGGAGATGTCGCCATTGTGCACGACCAGCGTACGGCCGCCCACGTCGTCGGCCATACGCGCAGCCGTCACGCGCGCGGCACAGTACTCGACAAACCCCATGTGCACAGCTGCAAGCACCTGGGGACCCAGACACTGCTGTCAGAAGCACGCAGGACTGCTGTTTCGGTCCTATTCAGGCCTGCAACCAGGACGCCGCCCACAAGTAGCAGGACATCAGGCTGACATAGCTTGCTGATGAGTTCCTTAGGGGCTGACCATACATGCCAGGCTCATGTACTCATGAATGATAAATTTTTTTGTGACTTGCTGACCTGGCCGGTTGAGGGCGCGCTGCGCGCACCTCCGCCTGCACCTCCGCGTCCGTCCCGACCGGCAGCACCGACACCGCGTTGGCATGGCTGCCCGGCCAGCTCATCGCGCCGTCCTCCTCGCAGTGCCCCAGGTCGGCCAGCGCGAGCAGCGCCACCTCCGCGCCGTCCGCGCCCGGCGAGGGCGCCGTCGTGAACGCCGCCTCCTCGCTCCAACCGAAGAACTGCAGCGGCGCAGCCGCGCCGCGCCCTGTCAGCGCCTCGTGGGAAATGCACCGCAGCCAGCTGTGAGGCTGGCCGCATCAGCACACGAATGTCCCACCCTGCTCCAGTACGTGCTTGTGGGCAAGCCGGATGCGCGTCGCGGCCTCACCCCTACACACACAAAGGATGGGAAGCAGAGGCGCCAAATGAGCGGGCAGCACCTCGTCGCCATACACGTAGAAGTAGCGCGTGTCCGGGGCGAGGCCCGTCATCACTGCGGTGTTCAGGATGCCTGGGTCGATGAAGCCGGTCGAGTTGGCCACGCCTGCAAGTGGCCCAAATTTAACCCATATCATGACCCGCATTACGGGCGAGCGGTTCTCGCTTTGCGGCACATGCAGACCTCGTCCTGAGGCGCAAGCTCAAGCCGTTCGTCTTGCCCACTGTCGGCCCATATCAGCCTTCTTGTTGAAGTTTGGATACACTGAGCAGCCCTCCATCCAGAGCGCAATCCGCGCCCGAGCGCGTCCAGCCGTGCTCGCAGGCAGCAGCAGGGGCCGCGCGGCGCGCGCACCGCCACACATGTCGCCGCGCATGTACGTGTCGCGCGAGGCCAGCGCCGCCTCTGTCAGCCGCCCGGGGCTCGGGCCCCAGCGGACCATGGGGCGGCCGCGCTCGGCGGTGGTCCACTGCACGAGCATTTCCCTGGCGCGCGCGGCCGGCACATCACGCCATTCATTGGGATTGTGTGATGTGCAGGGCATGGCGCGTGCACTGTGCATGCGCCGCATGCCCTCGCATGTCTGCCAGTGGCTGCTCAGGAATGTTATGGCGTGCATGCAGCCCATGTCCTAGCCACCGACCCCAGGTTTGCATGCAAGGTGCCTCCCCAGCGCTCACACACAGGTCCTGTCAGTCTCTGCGCACACTCATGTCAGGAAGCTCACAAGAGGGGTGACAGACGCATGGGCAGCACAGGCAAGGCTGGCTGGTGCCCTCAGCCGCATACGAGGTAGTGCGCCGTACCCGGGCGTGCCCGTGAGGGCCAGGTGGCCCCACAGCGGCTCGTTGAGCCAGCCAAGCATCACCACCGGCGATGTGGCCAGCACCGTGTACTCGCCGGCCCAGCCGGTCATGTTTGTGAGCAGCAGGAACTGCATCGGCGCGCGGTGGTTGAGCAGCTTGAAGCTGCGCTCCAAACAGCACACTCAGTGCTATGCTCGGGTCGCACAAGCCAGTCATGTACTGCTCGAGGGGTGACCCGCATACAACAGCCTCTGATAGAGCAGGTCACTCAGAGCTGCTGGCAACTGCTTGTGCGTCAAAAGTGACGCGGGTGCAGGTGAGCGGTGGCGTGCGCACTTCAGGGCGCCTTCACCATCACTCAAGTGCGTGTGCGCGTCGGAACACCACTTGTGCTTGACGGGTGGCGTGACAGTGGCGTTGGCACCGGCCGGCACTGCCAAAGCGACTACATCCCGCTGCGACGGGTGTTCAACCCCCGACCAGCTCACCTGTAAGCAGTCTCTGAGTTGATGGCTTGCGTGAGAAGCATTGCACTGAAAAGCAAGCAAGCCTAGCTGCGTCCGAGCGCTTAGCACAGTTCTTCGGACAGCACAGGTCGATTTGCTCTGCTGCTATGGCAGGCAAGGCCAGGAGGGCAAATGAAGCATCTGTCATGTGCCATATGCCTGTCATGCAAAAGCACACAGTCTCAAAAGCTAACGCTGTGCTGGCACCTGCACCCACTGTCCTGAACGCTCCAGCACGGTGACATTGACGCGGAGGGAGGGCTCCGCTATTGCGCTGTGCAGGAACCAGCAAGTCAGGAGGACAGCCGGCCAGCTGCTCGCACCCATGCCTCCAAGCGGGAAGCGAAATTGGAGGCAGCACAGCGGAACAGTCTACGTGCTATTATATGGCACGTGCTGCCAAACTTGGCAGCAGCAGTAGACTCTAGTTTGCATGCGTTCCGACGTTTGCATCATATGTCACGCGTTTTCTGTAACCCATGCGGTCTAAATACGTGCAAGGTAGGGGTGCAACACGGCGCAGTGGGTCACAACTCAGCGGCCATGCAAGCAATACACTGCCATGGTATTTGTAAACAACCAACATAAAACACCAAATGTCTCACCGAATGTCTGCTTGGCACTGCTACGCAATACGATACGAGGGTGGC
>JAABUH010001063.1_pt1 | contig 33709 bp, 27 predicted proteins | sample 5559121 | NCBI WGS metagenome assembly JAABUH01 (sample SAMN10711871, study PRJNA513364) | rock metagenome | isolation source: Antarctica rocks | place: Antarctica: Victoria Land, Battleship Promontory nord | collected 2015-12-28
ATCTGTTAATTGGATGTTGAGTTTGGTAACTCGGTAGGCCGAAACAATGCAAACGCTGAGGATCGTTAGTGCTTTTGCCTTTGGATACGTGATACATGTGTACTCACAAGCCTCCCAATAAAAAGATAAGCATCACCTGCGCCTTCCTCGCCTTCGGCATCTGCAAGTTCCACAACATAGGCATGGGCAAAAATAGTGTAACAAAATCCGTAATGGCATTCAAAACACCCATTGTAACAAAAACGGCGTTTATATTGATGCATCTGCCTTGGACAGTCGGGTTCCAAGCCGCTTGCACAGGTATGCAATGGAAGATGATGGCTATGGTTTGTACGAAGCTGTAGGCCAAGACGAAACCACCGAGACACCAGAGCATGGTACGAAATTGCTGGTTTGGGAAGATTCGGCGGTAGAGGAGCAGGACAGAGAATTTAACGGTGGCGATGGCTGGATTATAGAGAAGTTCGACGGCGAAGACGTCCTGGACGCATGATTAGCAGGCGCTTTGCTATTGGTCGTGCAGAAAGAGAAGGTGTTCTACTTTGGCATGGTCTAGTGGGTGTTCCATAAGAACTGCATGCTTTCCGCCTTCCAGACGAACACCTAACCATTAACGAGTGTCATTAGCATGCGGATATATTGATTTGAAAGATATGACGTACAGATCAGGGTAGAAATGGCCTCCCCGAAAGCAAAAAACTATCAATGATTCGAATCAGCCGGACACTCTTATTTGTTGCAAGGCGATCTCGATGAAGTGTAGCTACTCGGATTGGCTCCTACCAAAGCAACAACGATCATGTAATCGTCAGACAAGATGGGTACTCGACCAACTCGCCGAGACAAAAGTCTTAGAGCTACCGCAACGAAGGCTATGACCATACCACATATTTGCGACGACACCATCTCAAGAGACTTGTTGTCGTTAATGTGGTTCAACTGGTACTGAACCTCACTCGAGGATGGCTGAGCCATTTTACGGTTTGACAGCAAAATTGCTGTTTGGGTTGATGAATCTCTTTAAATCCAGGTCAAGAAGTTGACAGATGCGAAGACTATCCCAACCAATATAACCTTTAGCCCTTGGGACGTTGCGGACAGATAAGGCAACAGGATGTGGCAGGACTCTGGGAAAGCAAGTTCGCCGGTGTTTATACGTTGTTCTCTTGGGCTACGGCGTATACTACGCTGCCAAAATGCAGGTATGCCTCAATCGATTTACCTAACTCTTCAATGGCCAAATCTTATCATAGTATCCTTATCCTGACAGTTCCTTTCTGTTGCAGGTTGTGGTACGTTTGATTTTGTACTACCTAAGCCTGAAATGAGCATTTGATAGTCCACTACGCAAAGGATATGGAACACAAGTAAGCCAGTACTATGATTTATCTAACAAAAAGGAGAAACATGATATAGGGAAGTATAGCAAGGTGAGGCAACTTTCCGTTCGTGAGACTTAGGAATGTGACAAGACCGTTGAATCTGGTAGGACCTTGACTAAGAAAATGGTCGTTACCTAGACACGATACGGGTTGGCAGTCCAAGACTTTGGCAATCCAAGACAAATTTGTATCGGTGCAGCTTTAAGGACAAATATGTTGACGGCCCGTTCAAGCTCACGTCTGAATATTCGTTTCAGACACCGCTTCTCGATGCGCACAGCATGGTATTACAGCAGATAAACAGATGAGTATACCCGGAATCAGAAGGAAACGATTTGATTCTTTAATGTCAGGTTCGAGGCTTTCCCCTACCACAAGCTTGATGCCTCCTAAAAGACAGGGTTCTGGACCCTAATACCGTCGCAATGCTGCAAGTATCCGCCGGCCGGGAAAAGCTTATAGGTGCAGAAAAGAAGTGTGAAATATGTTTCTGACACCACGAATTGCAAACGAGAGGTTCCCCACAACTCGTAAAAAGCCCCTTGAAGAACGTGAAAATGCTCGTTGGACAGAGATGAAACGTGGCTTGCGGAAAGGTCTCGAAGCCTATGATTGTGGGCTTCAATCAGCGTTGCGGCTTGTAAGTTGAATGCTTTAGAAAGGGAGCGAATAGTATTAGAGTATTCCTCCTCTTCAGAGCTAAAGAATAACATTGTACGCTTTAGCCGAGGCTAAGTTCCACTGGTATTGGCCAAATCCCGTAGAAGAGAGAAGGGAGGAGCTCGCGTGGTCATTGCGCCTGGTCGCCCCGAGTCGCTCATAAACCTCATCTCATAGCGCCGGAGGAGCTTTGTGGGGTGCATGCCCGCGAAACACAAATCCACGAGAAAATTCGCTAGAGGCTCGAAGAGCGCAGTCAATCACATCTGCTGCGAATACGGCCATTGTTGTTGCCCATGAGTCGCTCAACAGGCTGGATCAATAATTTCCTCCTACCAGAAGATCCACAGTCGGCGGGACCTTACAGAAAAGGAATGCAGGTCCCAAATTACTCAGCTAGGGAGCTAATACATAGTAGTATTGCTTGGACATCCATGGATTGCTCCCTCACAGGACTGTTGCCGAGGTACGTCCATTGGACGGACTCGGCGGTAGCTGGTCCAATCCCTCTCAACCTGGCCTCATCTTGTCCGAATGTATTCCGAGTATCCCCGTATCCCAATCTGTTCGGCCCACGGTTGCGGCATCTGCAACTCTGTGGTGTGCTCTGGTTGGGGTTTGGGAAGACTCTGTCTCTTAGAGTAGCTCCCAGTAGCCGTCAACGTGCCGACATCCGTAAAGCTCTGGTATTCCTTGGTAAACTCCATGACTGAAGCGCTTCCTCTACAGAGGTGTATTAAGCATAAGGTACGGAATCATGAGTGCTTGATCGGGTTGTGAACGTTTTGTTCGTGGAAATGCCTCGGCGGGACTCGCCTTAGAATTAGGTCTTCAGCCCTACCTTGCCTTGACCCCTATTCACCCCCAACCACTACATGATTTCTATGGCTCATTCGGAACAGATGCTGAACATGTAGAACCAGGACATAAGTTGAAGAAACGCATAGCTTATTCTAGTCTTTTCCATCCGTTTTCATACGCTCTTCGTCCTGAAATAGCAGCGCAACACGTTCTTTAAAGTACCGCAATATTCCTGCCCCCTTTTCCTTACAATCACCATCCCTCAAGCCTCTAACCTTCTCAACCCACCACGTTCACCCCCGCAACGGCATCTAATCTGATACGTTACCCTCAGATACGGCCCATCCGTCGACATCCGCTGTCTCGGGTTTTTGAGGAAAGTATTCGATCAGTGCGCGTCAAGGGTCAGCAACGCCGTAGAGCCTAACACGCATCTGTAACTAAGAATTGTGGGCAAAATGCGTGGGTGTTGTCTATGGTTGTTTTGGGGGTTGGGATTGTTGATTAGAGTTATGTTGGCGGCTGAGCATCCATATTGGAATAGAGGAGCTGTAGAGGTCTACTTGTTCGTATGGGTTTGAGTAGATGGGTTGCTGGTAGATCTCCGTAGTGCTGACGACAGATTTTGGGCTGAATGGCCGGTGATTTTTCTGGTTCTTGTAGTGATTATAGTAAGAGATCTCGTTATAAGACTGTATGCTAACCCGTTCGAAAGGGAAACGCATCTGCTACTCATTACTCCATACCGGTGACGCTAGCTAATACCCATACCTCAGCAAAACCCTTTCTGTTTCTCACAAGGCGGAAATGGACAGGCGCTATTGATCAAATCAACCGGACATGGAGAACCACAAGCAATCTAAAGCTGAAGCTGCGATATGCACGAAAGATCGATACTACCATCATTTTGGAACGAAAAAGGCGTTGTCCCAGCAGAACCGACAACGCTAGACTGGACTTGATCCCTGGTAAGAATGAGAAAGGCGGTAGATCTCCATTTGTTCTCCGTCATCGCGTTGGAGAGAATGTAGGTCCGAAGCGCCAGACCAAGGCCTTACGTGGACGAAGGTACCGAAAGCGGCGTAGAACCGGGAAAAGCGCCGGTTGAAGCGAATGCAATGAACGATGGCATGTCGCTCATTATAGGCTGAAGGCCAGCATCGACCATAGTAGAGAGTTTGGCGGTCACATGGTTGAGCTCGCTCTCCAGCCTCCGATTTGAATCGATTGTGAGTCAATTGTACCAGTAGACCAAATTGCTTTCCCCACCGCTGGGGTGTTTTGCAGACCAGTGATGAGAGCTTCTCCGGCTGCGGCAGTAGCGGCTTGAATGCCTTCAACCCCTACGGCGACTTCGGGTGCAGCAACAAAAGCAAGTCCAAAGGACAAGGCGGTAAGAATATCACTCAACAGGAAGTTGGTGGCTTGTTTCGGATCGATCTCGGAGACAGCTATTGAACTATCAATTGAGCTTGGGTGGTGGCGTAACCTAATGCCTCGTACCAAGTAGTAAAGAAGTCATTGATTGCCAGGAAGGACCCCAATCAGGGAATGATATTGACGCCCTCATTAGGCCATCTTAATTCTAAACGCAATTCGGGACGAGCTCGAGACCAATGCCGCGACACAACGGCAGCTGCGCATGCTTGGGTACACAGGAACAGTGGGCCAAAGAGGGTTCTGGCAGGAATTTGGCTCTTGCTCTGAAAGACCGACGTCATGTCCCGCCTTGAACACACAACACCCTCCTTTGTGAGAGTTCAAGTGGTTCCAGAGTCTCACTAGCTTACCAGCTTCAGGGAGTCCCAGCCAGCAGATGGTAGTCTGGATGCCTAATTAATATGAGCTGAGCATTACAAGCCTTAAAGGGATTCCTCCTAAATGTGTGTGAGACAATAAAAGATGAAATGGTAAAAGTGTGACCACGATGTGTCTACCCTGACACTCATATTGTCACTCATACCATCTAGTTATTTAGCGATTAGCGCGCATAAATGAATTCCAGGTGACTTCTGACAAAAGTGATCCTGACCAGGTACATCCGACGCGCCACAACCCCCCGCAAATATCCCTAAGAATCCTCCGATCATATAAGTCCGTATCTTGCCTGGGTTTCGGTGGTATGCCGTTGTTCTTTGCTTCCTTCGAGAAGGTGACGTTACTTTAGCCTGACTTGAATTCGAGACAGCATGGATTATCCGCCCCTGTGGGCTTGCGAAGAAACAATATCTTTGAAGTAAAACTTGGTCTCTGCACTCCCTTTCGAGGAAAAAAGTCTCCACTCGAGAATTACATTCATCGGATTCGTTAGCTGAAAACTAAGAATGCCACTATGGGACAAACCGCGTTAATTGACTAGATGTTGTGATGGAAGATTGAAAGGTTTCGGCCATAGGTAATATCGATTCGCAGTACATAATAATGACTCCACAGTTGTGATCGAAAATCCAATATAATGAAGACTTGGCAATACATTGATTGGGATGAGTGGAGATAAGAGAGAATGGCTCATAGCGTGGGAGTCCAAAATCCCCTCAGCAGAGGAGCATCGTTCTGCAACTATGTGAATTTAGAATTGAGGCTGTCCCTCAAGTATACGCGGCTATTTCTGAATAGGCCAGGCGTCAATCAGTTCAGGAAGTTCCTGTCTTTCGTAGCTTCACCCCCGTGAAAGACACGCGCAGCTGTCGGATATCTGACATGCTGTCACGCCTGACTCTCATGGGAGTTCCTTTCCGAAACACTGGTTTGCCACAAGCTTTCGAGAAGCTTTTTAAACCTTACAGAGCAGACATGCCAGTTTCAGGGCAACAACAATTTCATGTCTGCTTATTCGCGGAGGCAAGAAATCCTGAATGCTGGCCATGAGATATACAGCAACGACTCGGCTGGACTATCTAGATACAATTCGATTTCCGCGTCAGTCCTGAAAAGGCGATTCAGTCAACTGTAAGGAAAGTGGAGATTTGTTCCAGGCGAAGCAGAAGGTATTCAGAACATCGCGAACGTGTAAACACATGCGGGCTCGGCAAAAAAATGACCGCCACTAGGGTAAGCGCCTGCGTAAGGCATGGTCGGAATCAGGTAAGGTAGCTTAAGTTACCTCACAACGCGAGTATCTTGATTTCAAGTCAACGACCGTCGCACCATCTGATAAGGAAGACAAATACCGATTAAGCTGACCAGCCAGAACCCACATTGTTTCCATTCACCGTTTGCAATCCCAGGATCTCAGGGACTCGTGCTGGAACAACACCGCAAGAAGCTCTCGTGCCTCAACGTTATCGGTTTCCAGAGGCTCTAAAGTCCAGAAACTCTCTGCTATCAAACCAGGCGGGGAATAAGGAGCCCGATTTCATACCCTAAGTGGTAGAATACCGCCTCCATGATGTCAGGCGAAGCATGGCTGTACCTCCTAGCGGTACTCATAAATGCCGTAAACCTTTTTCTACAGGTCTTCTTCACAATTATGTATAGCGATTTAGAATGGTAGGTGGATACATCCAGCCCCATACTCGACAAGAAAAACGTTCATTTCGAGATCGAGCGCGATGGGAAGGCCTTCGTCTCTATTCGTTTTGGTCTAAGGCGTGTTATACTGCTCTGAGGCTATCATGCTGATTATGATTTCTGCAACAGTGATTACATTAATCCCATCGATCTCTGTAACAGACTCAACACTTATATCGTGCCCGAGGCGGCCGTACACGCCTTCCTAACCTTCCTCTTCTTGATCAACGGATATTGGATCGCCCTGGTCCTCAACCTACCGTTGTTGGCATGGAACGCTAAAAAGTACGAGCAATATACTGGCGGAAGTTGTGTTGAATATAGATGAAGGGCTAAACAGGAGTACAGAATATTCGATAATCAACACCTCCTTGATGCTACAGAGATCTTCAGGAAGCTCAACGTGCATAAGAAGGTAAGAGGACTGCGTTATTGTGCACTTGGCGTGCCCGGAGTCTTACAAATTTTGGGTTGTGCTGACGATGTGTTTGTGGTTATAGGAATCATTTGTAAAGCTTGGTTTCCATCTGATCATGTTCTTCTTCTACCTGTACTCGATGATAGGTGAGTCTACAGATGTAGAATACGGATTCGACTCGGTTAATGCTTACACATGATTCTAGTGGCATTAATAAGAGACGAAGCGCATTGACTACGGGCGGCGGCAAGTAAGAGTATGCGAGAAGGTGGATACTCTTGACGGGCCGACACGGAATACGCCAGGCCCTCGTGCATCCATGACCGGACGGAGATATTTCCACCTGGATGATACCTCACCGTCAAACTCAGGACAGAGCGTTCGCACTATGTTTGGTAGAAGTCAATGTACAGAGATGGAAACCTCGAAGTGGCGGATGGTTGGAAGTAACCGGGCTTGATTAAAAGGCAGCTCTTGAATGACCCCTACGTTCACCCTTCGACAGATCGATGTTTAGACGACGAATACCCTAGCTTATTACTTGGACGTTTTCAGAGGAGGGATTTACTAATGAGATTGGTTGAACGATCAAAGAGACACAAACGTACGACCATTGATTGATAGCATAATGACTCGACGGTTGGCTTTTATACCATACCAGCCTACGAGATACACCTTCATGATTTGCTGTAATACGACATCTCTTTATATCTTTAAATTTTCTAGAATAACCCGACATGATATTATCCGTTATTTTACCTGCTGGTGTTTGCGCATGCGGGTTTGACGTCCCCCTGTTTAGTTTTGGCGTTGGTCTTCCGCTTAGAGAAAGATTTCAATATAAAGTAGTGTTTATGATGCTGCTAACGTATCTAGCTCCCCCCAGAGTTCGACTGTTTCCGCTTGGCGTCGAGCTGTCAATCATGATTTCCCTCTCCTCGTTGTTGACATTGAAGAGGCTCGACTCCCGAGTTGTTGTCAAGCTATCAACGTGTGCTGATTCAATGGATTCATGGACAGATTTATTGTCGGTTTCAAGAATCTCTTGAGAGTTGAGAGCAGCATTGGGGTGTGTCCCAGAGCTAATAGTCTGCGTCTCATCGGCAAAAGAGTGATCGGATCCAGAGGTACGCTAGCATCTTCTGGTTCAGTCCATGCCTCGAAAGTTCTCTCGTAGGTGTCCATCGCAGCGGAAAAGTCTTTGAACAATAAATCCCGCATCCAGTCCACAATATCTATGGTCATGAAGTGCATGCTTCGCATAAAAGATCGAGTATCATAATCAACTACAGTAGCTAAGGATTCAACAACAGCAAGCAGCCGCAGTGATGTTCCTACTGATGTCGAAACGGCTTAGCGTGGGTCCACACTATCCTTTAATTGACTAGTGAGGGGCCAAGCTCTACTCTTAATGATAAGGTATCTTACTTACTTCAAAGTATGATAGCCTTACCTCTAAGCTGTTCAAGGTACGCTTTATGTTCTTACGCTTGAATCTTCTGAAGCAGAAACTTAAAGCTATATGGATCCACTGAGCATTTCAGCGAGTATTGTCGCTGTATTACAGCTCACGGGAACGGTCATTCAATACCTTAACATCGTTAAAGGTGCCCCCAAAGATCGTCAGAGAATTCTCTTGGAATTATGCAATGTCAACGGCACGTTGTACATTCTCGAAGAACAAGCAAGTCAAGCACAGCAGGGCGACGTGTGGTCATCGACGTTACTGTCACTGAATCAGTCGAACGGACCGATTGAGCAATTTAAGACAGCATTGGAGCGTTTGGAAAGTAAATTGGCGCCCGCTAAAGGTTGGAGAAAGGTCGGCAAGACAATCGTATGGCCGTTTCAGAAAGAAGAGATCAAAGAAATCCTCAATGTCATTGAGCGACAAAAGACCTTTTTCAACCTGGCGCTGCAGAACGATCATAAGTGCGATTCTTTCGGCTTCTCTCTTAGAGTATAGATACTCAACATACATAGAGGCCTATCCAAGGCTATCAAAGATGACGTTGTGAGCTTACGGGGCGAAGTTGCTCAACTACATCTCGGTTAGATAACGAGAACTTCCCTCTTTCTGCTGAGAACGCTCACTCATAAGATACAGATAATAACAACGAAAGGATTCGTCGATGGCTAGTCGCGCCAAATCCGTCATCGAATTACAATAAGGCTCTGAAAGAGCGTCATCTCAGAACCGGTACTTGGTTTGTTGAGAGCAAAGTCTTTGCTGATTGGAAGACCACCCCAGCATCATTCTTCTGGCTGTATGGAATACCTGGATGTGGGAAGACGATTCTCAGCTCCACAATCATTGAAGATGTCATTCATCATTGTCATCTCAATTCTACCCTAGCCGTGTTGTACTTCTATTTCGACTTCAACGATATTGAGAAGCAAGGGCAAGAAAAGATGATTCGTTCGCTAATTTTACAGCTCTCTTCGCAATGTGAAAGTACACCTCAAGGTCTGAAAGCACTTCATTCGTCGTGTATGAATGGCGAACGGCAACCTACGCACGATATGCTTCTAGCTACTCTACATCAAATGATGAGATCTTTTGAGGAGACGTTTATCATCCTTGATGCTTTAGATGAATGTTTGGAGAGACGAGAGCTTCTAGAAGATATTGAGGAATTTAACTGCTGGACGAATGTGAATCTGCATATACTGAGCACGAGTCGAAGGGAGAAAGACATCGAAGAGCGGATAGAACCTTTAACTCATGATCGGGGAAAGATGTCTATCGACAGTGTGCGAGTTAATGATGATATTCGCGCCTATGTTCACGAGAGACTTCAGGCTGATCCGGGACTGAAAAGATGGCGCAAAGAACCAAATGTGCAACAAGAAATTGAGAACACACTGATGGACAAAGCCGATGGAATGTAGGTTTCCTTTTCCTTGTTTATATGAACATTCAACGTCAAAGCTGATGTATGCAATTAGGTTTCGGTGGGCCGCATGCCAGCTTGATTCGTTGAGAAGCTGTCTTAATGTTCATGGGCTTCGAAAAAGATTAGCATCTCTGCCAAAAGATTTAGACGAGACGTACGCTCGAATACTGTTCAATATTGACGAGGACTATCGTCGAGATGCTTTGAAGATACTACAATGGCTGACGTATTCTGCTCGGCCTCTACGACTTGAAGAAGTCGCCGAAGTTGTTACCATCAATGTTGACGAGAGTCCTCGGTTTGATCCAGAAAAAAGATACCCAGAGCCGCGAGATATATGGACGATCTGTTCTAGTCTTATATTCTTACAAGAAGAGATACTCGAGGAGGCTCACGAGGGAAATACAAGGGTCATTGTTCGATTGGCGCACTTCTCTGTCAAGGAGTATCTCATCTCACTAAGCATTCGAAATGGACGAGCTAAAGATTACAGTATTCAAGAGGTAGACACCAATGCTTTGATAACTGAAAGCTGTCTTGCATATCTTCTACAATTTGATGAGCCGGGTTCTCTGACCACTCGGTCTGCCCTTGAATTTCCACTGGCCAACTATGCAGCAGAGTATTGGACAAGACATGCCCAAGTAGCTGAGAGAGGTTCGACCTTAGCCCCTCTTCTGAGTATAGAGCTTCTCTTGACTAAGGGACATGGCTTACTTAATTGGATCCGTCTCTACGATCTAGAACAACCATGGCGGGGTTTAAACATGATGAGAAGACTTAATGATATTCACCCTCCGCTCTATTATGCATCATTTGCTGGATTGATCAGATCTGTAGAGTTCATTCTTGATAAAGGAGCCGACGTCAACGCTCAAGATGGAGCTTATGGCAACGCACTGCAGGCAGCGTCAGCAGGAGGTTATGATCAAGTAGTACAGATGCTGCTCGCCAAAGGAGCCGATGTCAACGCTCAAGGTGGACACTATGGCAGCGCACTGCAGGCGGCGTCAGAAGAAGGTCATGATCAAGTGGTGCAGATGCTGCTCGCCAAAGAAGCCGATGTCAACGCTCAAGGTGAACACTATGGCAGCGCACTGCAGGCGGCGTCAGCAAGAGATCATGATCAAGTGGTGCAGGTGCTGCTCGCCAAAGAAGCCGATGTCAACGCTCAAGGTGGACACTATGGTAACGCACTGCAGGCGGCGTCAGCAGAAGGTCATGATCAAGTGGTGCAGGTGCTGCTCGCCAAAGGAGCCGATGTCAACGCTCAAGGTGGGCACTATGGCAACGCACTGCAGGCGGCGTCAGCAGAAGGTCATGATCAAGTGGTGCAGGTGCTGCTCGCCAAAGAAGCCGATGTCAACGCTCAAGGTGGACACTATGACAACGCACTGCAGGCGGCGTCAGCAGGAGGTCATGATCAAATAGTGCAGATGCTGCTCGCTAAAGGAGCCGACGTCAGAAGATTGTGATCAAATAGCGCAGTGATGCATAAGTAAATTCAGTCCTAGATCGTCTACATTGTTAGAAGCGAGTCTCGTTCAATTATAGTTCAAGGCTGAATTCTTAGAGTGATAATGATGGTCAGCACAGGTCATGAATGTGCAAGAAGTCTCGACTTGAGCTACGTTCTGAAGGTTTTATTACTGAAGATTTCAGAATCTTTTCAATGAACTTAATAGAACGAATATTATTAGTGTTACACAATTATCCTTTCGCTGTATAATGTGTTCGAATAGCAATATAGATAGCTAGCAACCCAGAAAGGAGGTGATTAGCAGGAAGAACCCGGATCACTTTAGACCTAGATGCTAGTTACGTATAGGCCTCGTTAAGACTGCGTGTCTGTTGCTACGACACGGGCAACTCGCGGGCCTCGTTAAGTTCGACACGGGCAACTCGAGGGCCTCGTTAATACCGTTCGGCAGACGTTCAGACACGGGCAATCTATACGCAGACGGTACGCAGGCGAAAAGACTTCGTTAAGAGAAGGGGGACACAAGCGGGTTAGTAGGGAATGGCCGGACTACGCTGCCTGGTTAGGGGTGTAGCATACGGACATCTCTGCAAGACACGGTCGGTCTGCACGAGGGAGATCTCTACAGATAACGCGAAACAGGTGAATCGCACGCTTTACGCGAAGCGAGCGCCTGCGGAGCGTGGTATACAATGGCGGCGACTGTCGGCACCCGAGGACCTCACCCCTTCACTGAGCTCTGACCCTCGGATGCCTTGGTGGTAGGGTCAAGCCCTAGCCGAAAACACCGTCTGTATAGCCCGAGAGGACAGAAGCGCGTGCCGGTGTGGTTCAAGAAGGGATCGACTGCGATACGCATGCGTATTGTTGGCGAAACGCCTGTGACCCATGCTTAAGGAGTAAACTGCCGGGATCTAGGCAGCGAGGGGTCCGTTCCTGCCCCGAGCTGTGAGCCAGTCGCGAGGGAAACCAGCATAGGGGTCGTGCCTTATGTATATGCATGCAGCGTATGCAGTATATTTCCAGTAGACGATGTTCAGAGAAGCAGGACCAAACGACATTCGTCAGCTTCTAACATTCTCAAAAAGCCTACACGCAGTCACAGGCTGGATGATTCGCAACGGCATGCTGCTCAGTCAATATTCACTGGCGAGAAATCAACTCTACGAATAAATAAAGAACAGCGATAGAGCAAAGAAGTCAAGACAGATCAGAGAGATAGAACAGTGTGCAGATTAAGCAGTGGTGGTAGTAACAACAAACTGAAGTCAAAACAAAAGGAGTGATGGGAGGTTTTTGCCCTAGGGTTTCCTGCCAGACATTAGTGGGAGAACGCCTTCATTAGTTATAGATAGTTAGACTATAGTGTGTGAAATCAAATCAAATCAACCCAGAAAGGATAACTTTAATGTTATAAGTACCTAATTTGCAAGATCATCAAGCACATTCTTTACAAATTCTTGTGTTGTGTATATAATCGCCTGGCGAAAAATTCAAATGTCGGTGGATGGGCTGCTTTAACTTGGCGTCGCGCCGTCGAAGAAAGCTCTACTCCCACTCGTCAGTCCTGACTTCTTTCTTCTCGTTCGTGGCATTAGAGAGACTCGACGCTTGAGTTGCTGTCGAAGTATCAAAGTGCGCTGATTCGGTAGATTCATGTATTAATCGTGCGCTATCTTACGATAGGGCTGAGGCCTATCTAAGACAAGCCTTACCGAAACCCTTTAAGAACAGAACCCATTCGAGTGCTAATATATCCGGGAGCTCTAGTCTGTAATATTCCTATTACCTCTCCACGCGTCATGGCTCTACTTGGTCAGGAGTATGAATCCAGCGATGAGGGGGGTTCTCCAATAACTACCAGAGGGGGCAATGCCACCCCCGTTGTCGCTGCCCCAGAGGTGTCTCTAGATGTTTGGTCTTACAATTTCCTTTTCCAGGGAGCTAGGACTAACGTCTTGCAGGATCCAATGCGTCTCCAGATGATGCTAGCTCAGCCCACTGATACTACCCTGACCTATAATGTCCCGTATGCCGACCTTTCACGCCCAGAGCAAGGGCCTGCGCATCCGTTTAAGAATGCTGATGGTAATGCCATGAAGCGGAAAAACGTCTTGACTGGTCGCGCAGAGGAGATCTACATCAGCAATTCTACGTTTGCGGCGAATCACAACAGCTACCAGAGTGTCAAGGGCTACGCTAGGAATCCCAACGGAGTAGGTGCGGACATTGGGTACGGAAATAGCGCTCAAGGATATGGAAACTTAGATTTGGTACCCTCGAAAGAACGAAGTAAAGAGCTACGGGCGAAAAGGCAGAAAGTGGGGGACCCGAGCATTGTTGAGGGCGAAGGTAGGTATCTAGGGCCATGGCGAAGGTATCGGGACGAGGACCGGGTATACGAAGATGAGGCAGCCGTAGCAGGGGAGGAGCTCGCAAGCGATGAGGAATACATCGAAGATGCGATCGAACCGGTGCCTACAACAGCGGCGCCTTTGGCTACGGATTACCAGGAGGATATATCAAATGCTCCGACCACCGAGTGGCATGGCAGTGAAGAACGATTACGGGACTACCAAGGAAGAAGTTTCATGTACACACCGCGGAAAGAGTCCGAAGTCCTCAAAAATTACATCCCGAAAAAGCTCATACATACCTACAAATACCACACCAAAGCAATCAATGCTCTTCGCTTCTTCCCCGAATCCGGACATTTACTTCTCGCCGCCTCCGCCGACACCAAAATCTCACTTTCAGATACCGGTTTCGACCGGGAGTTGCTGCGAACGTATAGTGGACACGGCAAATCTGTCAGTGATATTGACTTTTCACCTGATGGAATTAGTTTCCTGTCTTCGGGCTACGATCGAAAGATTCTGCTTTGGGACACCGAAACGGGCAAGACAATGCAAAACTTCGGCAACGGCAAGATCCCGCACGTAATTAAATTCAACCCCTCGCAGCCGCATGAATTCCTCGCCGGGATGTCTGACAACACCATCTTGCAATTTGATTGCCGAAGCGGCGAAACAATAAACACCTACGACCACCACCTAGGTAACCCCTCCTTGAACCTCCACCTCCTCAAAGTACCCACTAACCCACACATCCACAGGCGCCATCAACACCCTAACCTTCATCGACCAAGACCGCCGCTTCTACTCCACCGCCGACGACCGCGCCGCCATGGTCTGGGAATACGGCATTGGCGTCCCCATTAAACGCATCGTCGAACCCTTCATGTTCTCCCTCACCCGCGCCTGCCCCCACCCCAACGGCAAATCCGTCGCATTCCAGTCCGGCGACAACCAAATCGTCGTCTACAGCTCCACCGACCGCTTCCGCCAGAACCGCAAAAAGGCTTTCAAGGGCCATCATACCGCGGGGTATGCTGTGGATGTGAGTGTGAGTCCCGATGGCAGTTTTGTGATGAGCGGAGATGCAGGTGGCGGGGTGTGTTTTTGGGATTGGAGGAGCTGTGAGGGGTTTGGGGGAAATCGGTTGAGGGGCGGTGAGGGGGCGGTGACGTGTGTGCAGTGGAATCCGGCGGAGACGAGTAAGGTTGCTACGGCGGGGGTGGAGGGGGTGGTGAAGTATTGGGATTGAGGGAGGGGAGGGTGTGTGTATATCTACATATGTATCTTTCAGGATAGGCAAGAAGAACTCCTCCGATTAGTATGCTCTCCAAATTCGGAAGAAAAAGGCCGAGTTTCTGTGAAGATAGTACTATTGAGATGTATGCCGCAGTAACGGGATGTTCAAACTACACAATGAGAAGACGGAGTGCCAGTGCTGTCCACTCGTGAATGACTGCCACATGTGTGTCCATCACCGATAAACCACAACACAGAAATACTCATTGCTAGGACATGCGGCTTGCAGCTGCTCAAAGCCCTGTCTACAAGAACCAGTTCAGTTCTATTGCAGACAGCCACTACCCCCTGCCCTTATCCTCATCAGCGTCCTCCAAATACACCTGGTATACAGTACAAAGTGCACTTCCCTTAACCTTCTCTTATCATACACATCAAACCCTCCTGTGCCACTCCACATCCCTCATTCCCCTATTGACCTCATGCCTCATGCCTCACCCCCTCCCCTCAAAAACTCGCCTTATCAATCCAATCCCCCACAAAGCCCAACCCCGGCCCCTTCGGCCCCTTCATCAGCATTTCAAACTCGTCGAAACTGATCCTGCCCGGTCCTCCCCTCTTCTCATCCTCCTCCTCCACATAGTCCATGGCTGCGAGGTGTTTGAGGCGGTAGAGTGAGGGGGCTGGTGGGAGATTGTGTGGTGGCGAGGGGTGATGGCGTGAGGAGGGGGAGGAGGGGTGGTTAGGACGGTTTTGAGGGAGTGTGGGATCGGGGAGGTTGGCGCTGGGAAGGTTTTGAGGGGGAGGGGGTAAATGGGTCGAAGAGGTGGGAGCGTAGCCTGATTGTGCGAGGAGCTCGTCGAGGGGTTTTTGAGAGATGGTATCCTCGACTGAAGGGTCGGCTTCGTTGAAGGCGGTGACTGCCTTATGGAGTTCTAGGATTACTCCCGGCTCATTTAGGGCGGGCGGTTCGTCTGGGTTGTAGGTGGTCGTGTCGACGACGATGGGGGTGGCGCTGGTGTGATCAGGCTCATTGTTCTCTTGTTTGTCTCCATTGTCAGGTTCCTTGAACTCGTCCATTGTTCCTATATGCTCAGCTTCTGCTCGCTCACGCTCAACTTCGAGTCGCTTGAGTGTGTCCTTTTCCTTGTTGGGTCTGGTTTGCCCAAAAACCCTTCGCGCCTGATCACGACGCCTGTACTCCTCTTCCAGGAGTTGCTGGATATCCTGGATTTCACCATTGGCTTTGATTCTGAAGCCAAGGATCATGTCTGTTTCGAAGACGCGGTCATCGCTGGGCTCGTCGCTAATGGCAGTATACCAGGCTTCCTGGAACCGATCGACGAACAATTTGACATGTTCTTTCATTCTTTCGGTCTTGTACGCATTAAGTCTTTCTCGGAACGTCTTCCTTTCGACTCTTGTGCGAAAAGCCCTGATGGCAAGTTCCTCTCGGGCCATGAAAATAGGATCTAGCAGCTCGTTGAAGGCCTCCTGGGTGACTTGATACAATACCTCTCGCCCGACATCCTTCTCTGCTTCCGGGATTTCATAGCCCCCCCATCGTTCACCCATTGGTATACTCCGTGAGGACATCGATGTAGCTGACCGAGTCTCATGCTCGTCGTCAGTAGCCACGTCATCTTGGAAACGTACTTTAGAAGATGATCTTGATCTTCGTGATGATACCATGGGTCCAAAGGGACTTTCTACCGCAACGCCTTTGTCCAGACGACCTTCCCAGTCTTTAATGTGATCGAAGAGCCACAGAGCAAACTTTATAGCCACTGAAAAGTTCGGTACAAAATCTGTAATTGCTTCTGCGACCATGTCCGCGGTACATCCTTGACATACCATGTTCAGAATTTTCTGCGAATACTCGGAAGCAGAGTAATAGGTTTCGGAAGGGTCCAATTTGAGACCCTGCAGCTCTACCACAACCGAGTTGTGGAAATCATCACCAATATCGGACTTTAGGATGTCGTGGAGCGCGGTCGCCCGTGCGGAGGATTGATCGTTCATATAACGCTTTCCGTTGGGAGGAGAATTCCTCTCTTGACGCTCAAAACCATCCGGTGGAACTACTCCATTTTCGTCTTCGAGAAAGAACTGGCGTCTTCGCCATCTTTCATAGATCGCTTCCTGCCTCACGGTCTGCTGAGTTGTCTGAAAAGATTTTAATCTACGAAGGGCTTGAAGAAGGACTTTTCTGCGGTCTACGGGATTTGCGACCTCGTTCCAGGAACAGGTGCCAGACCTGTCGGGTACTTCGAACCAGTCTAAGGCCTTGTATCCGTCGTCAAAGGTGAGAAAATCAGGAGGCCAAGCGATATCTGACATATCTCCATTGAGAATGGATTCGCAAATTTCGATATCTTTGGTTATATTCTCCTCCACATCACCGAATGTTGCACTTTCGGCCTTATCTGCCAAAGTCTCGTTGTGGTCTCCTATTTCGGTTCCTTCATCTCTGATAGCGCCCATGTTGTCCGAAATTACAAAATCGCCATACTCGTCCTTGGCTTTCCCCTCGCCTGTCCTGGATTGCTCGCCTTGCTGGATCGCACCAGAAAATGCTGAACTGATAGGCTGACTGCTTACGATGATGTCTCTCGCCCCTCCTGACCAGTCAAACATCTCATCATCCATACTAGAAATGACCTCCTTGAGAAGTTCTTTGGTAAGAGCGTAATTTGCTCTGAACATCCGTAGGAAGTCTTTTCGGTCAACATAACCGTCCTGGTTTATATCATATCCATGGAAGATCCTCTTCCGACGTTCGTCGATATTCTTTTTGGTAAAGCTTGCTAGTCCCTTAAGGAATTCGTCGAAGCCAATCAAACCATCACAGTTGGTATCGTAGAATGCAAAGAGACGGTCGTAGATTAAATTAGGGGGAGGTGGCCGGATAGATGTACTTGGAACGAAACACTTGTCGAAGGTCTGACGGTCAATTGCTAAATGGTAGTGATTGGGATCTTCTAGCCATTCCGTCGCTGCTAGACATCGAAACTGTTCCCATAGAGCTTCAATCTCAGGGATCTGAAATCCAGTCTCTTTACAGAACTTTCGCAATACATCTATCGGCAAATTGTGGACAACAGCGGCGGGTTTGCCAGGATACCATACAGGTTGTGGTTGTCTGGGGTTGCCAAGGAACGGAGCCGGTACCCTCACCTTGTAAAAGAGGTGCGTCTTCGGATGGACCTGCAGGGCTTCACATTGCTCGCAAAGATCAAAATCGATGCAGTTAGCACAACGGTACCGAATGCCGCGGATGGGCATAGCATTACAGCTGTTGCAGGTAACGCCTCGATGCACATAGCCATCTTTCCGAGCTTGCTCCTCGGCGATCCTATACAGCAGATTCAAGAGGCTTTGACCTTCCTTGTTGATTTCATCGGCGTCTGCATCTCCACGCCACGAGTGCTCACTTTCAGCATCTACTACCGTCTCTCCTCGATGATTTGCTGGTATCGTTGCTTCCAACGCCACAAGAACTTCCGACTCACCGCCATGTCTCTCGGACTGAGGGAGCCTAAGTTCACCTTGCACATCAGGAACGCCATTTAGCAATGGTCTCGGGGCGTTAGCGTCTGACTCGACGGTGTTGGGCTCTGACGCTTGTGCATCTGTCACTCTTGACTGTCTGCCTCGTCGTTGGGCGTTGGAGCGATGCAGCGTGTTCGGTTGCGGTACACTTTGTGATGACGTTAAAGTTGAGTTTGATACGATGTTATGAATGTAATAAACTATACATCCTGCAGCTATAGCAGTGACGGCAAGTATCGCAGGCCGATACCTTGCCAGTGCATTAGCTGAGTTAGAGCTTGACGATGACATTCCTTAACAAGACAAACATCAAGTCACTTGATATCTGCGCCCCATCCGGAAGTTGACATGTTATATTCATTGCTTTTTGACACAGGAACTGGGTTTTCAAATTCATCAAACGATGGACGTTAACACGTTGAGGCTCAAAATTAGCGTTATTCATGATCTACAGCGCTAGTCCTCGACTTTGACCAATCAACACTCAAGACTTTAAACGTCACATCTGTGCTTGACTTCGGTATATTCACATCCTAATAACACTTCCTCCTTCATCTTTTATACAATAAATAGCACGTTAGTTTTTCTACGTCTGCAGTCACTCCTCATCTTCAGGTAATACACATTCTACGTTTCAGAGCTCAGAACTGTGGCTTTCAGTCGTTCGTCAATACTTCTCCTAAAGAGCTAGTCCTAAAAACTTGAAGTAGAGGTTTACATTCAACGCACATAGATTCACTCTACTGAGTTTCCGTGGTCTGATACTGGATTACCCTGCAGTGAGTCCAGAAGATCCCTCCGCGAACATCAACGAAAGGTGAGATATCTGACTGTTGGCGTTTGCAACAGCGACCGTACTCAAGCTCTTAGTGCCCTCTACCACTAGGGACGACTTTCTGGTTCGATACGACCTTCGCTACCTTAGCTCCACAATGGTAATCAAACTCAAAGGGGACTACCTCAAGCGTCAGAAGCTTGAAATGGTGGACTTTATCGTCGATAACATGTCGGAAAGCAGCCGCGTACGCAAATTCGCCCTTGACGAAGATCCCAAGACTGTTTGCACAATCATCAGCTATTCGGGCCAGCTGGGCGGAGAGGGCGTCTATTTGACCTGCGAGCTGTCATGTGAGGTTCCGGTCTACGCTGGCGGACAAATGGTAAGTACGGTGACGAAGAAGTGCGGGACGGTAGACGTTCATCAAAACGGCAGAGCGAAGTGGCGGAATGGACCAACCTACGTCGACGCAAACGGAGAGGAGCTGAAGGATTTGCTGTTGGAGGCGGAATCAAAAGCTAGACTGGCTACCAAAGGGACTGCTAGCAGACATAACAAAGAGACCTGAGCACGGTAGTGCCTAGAGAGTATCGATGGTCTTGCAGGTACGAAGTCTGAACAGCCACAATGTGGTATTCCGGTGGCCATGCCGTTGGTGTTACCACCTTCATGGTGCGATAATTAGGTCTTTGGCGGTTTGCGGAATGAAGCTTCTCTGATCATTATGCTGCCAGGTACCTGCAGCGATCTTAACCATCACGTCTCAAACCACAGCTGATGCGGTAGGTGTTACTGGTCGCTGCAGCCGCCTACCCCTTTCCGAGACCTTCATCGGCTCTTCTTCTTGGTCTTCAATCCAAGTGCCTTCTCCGAGCTCTTGCCCGACTATACGTCGCCATATACCTTCCCATAGCCCCTTCTTGTGTGCCATAGCCAGCACCATCACGACAGGTAAGTGCCAAATACTGGCCCAGAAAAGGCCTCTCGCACTGCCCTTGTGCCCTTCCTGTCTCCAGAATTTCCACGCTTCTCGTACCATCCAGGCATTAACTATACTGCTTGTGATCAAGAATCCTTGATCCGTGATTCCGTACCACCAAAGACCTCCACAGATAGGGAAGAGAAGCAAAGCATATCTGAAGGCCACCCTACCATTCATTCGAGGATTGACCCATACCAGCATCCGATGCCCCGCGTTCTTGTACTCATCCCTAATGTTCCAACTTAACGCGTTGAAGTGCGGAAACTGCCATGCAAAGAGTAGTCCAGCAAGAAGCCATCCACCCACACTCCCCTCACTAAACAATAGTTCTCTCCACTCCCCACTACCAGTAGCACTTTGCCCTGCTGCAGCTACCCAGCCCATCAGAGGAGGAATAGCTCCTACCACTGCCCCAACCCAGGTATTCAAAACTGATATTCGTTTCATTGGCGTGTAGACCCCAGCGTAAAGGAATATGTTCAGTCCACCCAGAAAAGCTGCAGTTGGATTTACGCCAAACCACAAGCTTCCGGTTCCAACAACTCCTGCCACGCCAGCAAATAGTAAAGCCCCCTTCTTGCCGATAAGACCTCGGACTATTGGACGATTGCGAGTCCGACTCATTTTAGCATCATGCTCTGTCTCGAATAGCATATTCAGTGCATTTGCCGAAGCGGTACATAGTGTAGTACCAGCGGTGAGGAACAAGAGGGTCAATGCCGATAGAGATGGTGATGTAGTGGTGGTTGGCAGTAGGAGTGCCGGGACAGGGTAAAGTGAGTAGGATGTTGCCGTAGAAAGGACAATCAAGAAAGAGAGGCGAGGCTTTGCGAGGGAGAGGTAGGCGGTCAAGAGCCGCCGTAACGAGGAAGGAGGAAGGGAGGTCGACAACGTAGACAAACGAGACGAGGCATCTGGAGGCAGAATGGGCTCTGTATCGTGCGTTCCATTTTGTTCAACTTTCAGTCGTTTCCGTCTGCGATGTGGGAGTTCCAATAATGGCGGAGCGCTCACGAATTTCTGGGCGGTGTTGAAAACGTCTGACGCCGCCGGCGAGCCAGGCAACTCCCCGCTTTCAGGGGCATCTCTTGCTTCACCTTCTTTGCCTGAAGTGTTATATTTTGCAGCTGTATGCCGTAGCTGGCTTATTGAGATGGCGAGGGCTCCATTGGCAGAGAAATATCCTTTTCGGAAAAGCTGGGTTATTGACTTTGCATCAATAGCCTCCTTGCGCCTGGGCGATACACTGAATGGCCGGCCAGGCGGAGGAGTTGCCACTCTCGAAAGTCGGAGCAAGCACCGCAAGCAGATCGACTCGGTCTGTAATAGCCTTGATCTCAAGGGTTGGGTTTGCAGCAACATATTGACGCTGCAGTCGATACGCTCAACATTCTTTTACTTCAAGTTCGTTTCTGGTTCCGGAAACATACGGCAACCGCCGGGATGCGTGGAGTATATTACGGTAGGCTGTGTCCGCGTTAGTGTAATTACGGTTTTCGAAGTTCACGGTCAATTGAATTGGCACATAGTCATACAGGCATGCTGAATTCTCTTTTCATGAGATCCTTTCATTCCAGTACTTAGCAATCCGTGACAAACAGCTTCAATAAGGCATATCTCTGCCGGTTTCTAGACAAGAATACAAAAACCATCTATCATCCTTGCTTCTGGAGTTAACTGATGCTGCTTTACCGTTAGTGGTGACTATTTCCAACCAAATTACACAGGTCAATGCAGAAACACAGCTTATATTCGAGCTGTTATTTTTTAGAGACATAGTAGACTCTGTTCAGGATTGGTCTTCCTTTCTAGCTTTATCATTCACGCCGGGCCGGAATCAAGAGTAGACCTTGTAGCCAAATATTTTGCGTTTAGGTAGTTGTGTAATGGAATGCTTTGTAAAGAGAGTAAAGTCATCAAGACGAACAGTCTGTGATCTCAAGCAGTATAGCATCTTCAATTCCATCCGCTATCCCCCTAGTCTTCTCTCACGGAACTTGGAAGCCAATCAGCCGTCCTTCATCAGTCATGCCTTCATTCACAATGTTACCAATAACCCGGCCAGCAAGTCCCTTCAACAAGTCCATTCAGACCGTATCAAGGGCTCTGTCGATCAGCAATCGAAACATATATCCAGGCCCACACCCGTCATCCGCGTATACTATGAGTAGACCTCCACTGAGACTATGAAAGTCAACTCCACCTCCATCGACGGAATCCGACCCCGTTGAACATTGGATTTGCTTTATTCTCTATGGAGTCATAATCCACAGCTCAGAAGGTTTCAACCCCCCTACATATCTGCCCATACGACCTCTTAGTTGAGTTTCCGTACTATCTTACGTGAATTAGGAATCCCGCAGATATTGGGAGCTGCGATTTCCAGCAGAGTGACTTGTGCTGCTGTAAATTAACCCTTGCTCCAGTTGACGTTGCTTAGATAGCGACTACAAAACGTCGGGAGCTGAGGCACATTCGCAGGCTAAGAATACCATCAAAAGAATTGTTGTGTGTATGGAGAGCTTCGATACTAGAGACATAACAACCTGAATTGAAGTGTAAGCTGAAGGGCCGTAAATAACCCGGATACTGTGCCACTTAATCGCACGCTAGACAAATTCAAGACCTACCCAAAGACTGCTTAGAAACAGATTAGTGGCAGAGTAGCAAGGTAGGATGTAGAAGAATTTTTAGTTCAGAGCCAGAAGTATATTATTGCGTGGATTTTACTTGAGGCACAGTCTTGCCTTGTATCTGGCCCGTTGCAATCGTATAGCATGAATGTGATTCGGTGGTTCAGACATTCCACTTTGGCTTCTTCGGTAAGTTCGGCCTGTTCAGTCCAATACCTTGTCACCCGTCCAGCCATTCACGAATTATTTCACCATAGTTTTCAATTGACGTTGTGCTCGTAATCGTAAGGTGCCCGTAGTGCACATTGGTGCTGTTGATTTATTGGCTGGTTTGATTCTGGGCGTCTTGCTCGCAGTTGTCCAACCTGAGATCTGAAAACCACAAGAGAGAATCATGACAGATTGTGGTCAGCTTCAATTGGACAATCTGCATTTCAGTTACCAGGATAGTAATCCGGTTCAATAGCCATTGGGGGCGCGATAAGGCTCATGTGGGGCATGGAACTACACCTCATAGCTAATTTGTCTCTTTAATCATAGTATCTGCTGATTCCCTTCTGCACTATGCCACGTAAAACAGATGTTGCCCAGACAAAAGTGGCTGCCGACCTCAGTGGGACCTGGCTTGACTTCTCCTTCTCGCGGAGGACGAAACTCTTTAGGTGCATTTAGCAACTCCAATGAAGCCATTCTCTTAAGGTCCCAGATCCCAAATCCTAGGCGCCTAAAGTGCTTCGAAGACGACTCTTTCAGAGGCGACATAAGTGAGCGTAGTCCATAGCTATGGAAGGAGTTATATCCGTCACTCGCATACTGGGCCAATTCTAGGTCTTGATGCCACAAAAATATGGTTTCGTCGCTGGCGCTTGGGGTATCTAGTAGTATTGTCGCCGATGTGGCCGTATCCATCTCAAAAGAAAGTGACGGTAATGAGGCATGCTGTACAGATACCTTATATTCGCTTTCCGCAAGCGATATATCCACCTGACCCAAATAATCGTGGACACAGTCGATCTCATCAAGTTCCCACGGCCTGAGGTGGCCCCATATGCGACGCAGTGCTTCATCCGGGTGAGAAATCAACATAGCGTCCAGGTGATGGACGGACACAGAGCGGGCTGATACGTTGGTAAGAGTGTAATAAAGTTGTAAGCGCCACAGCGAACGTACAACCCGATATTGCTCGATCCAACTAGGACCCCCAGTCTTTGGGACAGTGTATCTGCGGCCTTCGGGATAATCCTTGAAGGGTTCATAGTCGAACATATAGCCTGGTCAAAGAAGATGCATTGGTTGCAGGCTGTTGACACGTCCGATATGGGTGTCTAGGAATGACGTAGTGAGGTCCTGGATCCGGCATCCCAAGCTGACGAGGCTTTTGACAGATGATAGAAGATCCGAGGGAAGTAGATTCTCGGTGTTATCGCTGATAGGAAGCTCAGGGTCGTCCTCCAGATCCGTAATGAGGTTGTGTCCGGTCATCCGACGAGAAAGGATCACAATAACAGCTCGAATTATCCCTTATAGGCTGCAGTTCTTCTGGTAGTCTACTGATCAAAGTCCCGACAGCCTCGCTAGGGTAATTTCCAAAAATATCTGCCACAAAGATGGAGGCCTGCACTAGGTGGAGTAGAGACGAGGAATCTGGGACGAGTTTAATAATAATCAGGAGAATCTCAGCCGGCAACCGCTCGAAAGGGTCGTTCATCTCTGAGAACCTGAGTCATTATTGTTACAACCCGGGCCTAATCCGAAGCAGACAGTAGCTATTGTAGTGAAGTACCTTGAACTGGTAGAAGAAGGTTACTCATGGGGGATCGAATTTACAGACAGCGGACTCAGGGAGAATTTTCGTAAATATGGAAAGGCACCACAGCATGAGGCAGTCTTGACAGCCACGACAGTGTGTGCTCGAGGCTCGCCGCTGCTAAGCGATTTAGATAGGGGTCTCATCACTCCCATGATTCCTCAACATTGCTTCCACATCACAAGCCAACAACTACCAACCTTTCCGCTCCCTGATCTTATTAGACACGTCCGTTTTCATTTTGTTGGACTATGATGACCATGAGAGAGTTATTGACATCAAGCAAATTTGTCCCATGAGGCAAGGACCGGACCATGTTACAGAAGCAGACACTGACCAAGGGAGTCAATTGGACACTAAACAGGTGCGACTACGATCCTGAACAAGGCCGATGCAAGGAGCTGTCTCTGTACTACATGGACTTTGGAGTTGTGTCGAGATTACTTTCGTGCCGTTCGAGGGTTTCGTCAACATGAATATACTGTAGATGTCGTGACATCCAAACTTGTCCTTAGCGAGACAGGCCTGATTATGGCAACAATACGCAATAACAGGGACTGCTTAGAGCTCTGTGGTCATCATATATCTCCTCCTTCTCCCCGTTGTCCTCTTCTGAAGTTCATTAGATTCCTTTCTTCCCCTACTTGCACCGTTGAATTCGAAATCATATTGTCTTCTTACTTTCCCTATTCGCTTGAATTTACGAGGTGGCAGGATGCATCTGAGCAAACTGTTGTTCGTTGCTCTTGCGGGCAGCAGGCATATATTAGCACAGAATGCTGCTGATCAAAAGGCAAATCCTGACTAAAAATGCTCTTGGGCCTGCAGTCTAACCGTGCAAATAGCTTAAACAATTAGACGGCATCACTGTAGACACTAATGGCCAAGTAGAGACGACGGATACTGGTGTTCAGGACAATACCTCTAATTCTCTTCGCGCGGGTCCTCGTGGATACGTTCTCCTGGAAGACACTACCGTACGCAAGAAAATGATCCACTTCGACCGCGAGCGAGTACCGGAGCGAGTTGTGCACGCCCTTGGTCACGGTGCGTATGGCACATTCAGATCCTACGGCGACTGGAGCAATCTAACCTCGGCCTGTTGGCTGAAGAACGGGACTACTAGCGAAGCTTTTACACGTTTCTCCGTTGTAGTTGCCAGCACTGGAGGCAGTGAAAGCGGCCGTGACACGCACGGGTTCGCAACCAAGATCTACAGCCAATGCGGCAACCAAGACCTAGTTGGCAACCACTTGTCGTCCTTCTTTATCCAAGATGGCGCGGACTTCCCTGACCTCATTCATTCTGTTAAGTATGAAGCAAACAAAGGGTTTCCCACCGGCGGAACTGCCCATCCCACCGCCTATGACTTCTTCACACAGCATCCCGAAGGCGCATTCCAGCTGATGAACGTTCTTTCGGACTTGGGGATACCGCGAGACGTTCGTCACATCAGTGGCAATGGCGTTCATACTTTCCGCTTCGTCAACGATAAGCGCGAATCACAACTATTTAAATGGTACTGGCTGCCTGTACTTGGACATCGAGCGCTGGTCTATGACGAGGCTACCAAGATTGCGGGCAAGAACAACAATTTCCAGAGAGTAGACCTCTACAACAGTATTGACGCAGGAATTTATCCAGAGTGGGAGCTCGCAGTGCAGCTTTTTCCCGACGACGGGACCTATATGTGGAAAGGCATTGACCTGCTCCAAGCTCCGCAGATCATCCCTTTCGAGATGAATCAGCCCGTCAAACTCGGCAAATTAACGTTGAACAGAAACCCAACAAATTTCTTCGCAGAGCCCGAATCCATCTCCTTCGCACCGTCCAATGTCGTCAAAGGAGTTTCGTTCGTGCCAGACCCGCTCCTACAGTGGCGTCTAATGTCTTACGACGACACCTCGACCCACCGGCATGGCAGTCCTAACGGCTACTTATTGCCAATCAACAAAGCAATTGCACCAATCAGCAACAACTATCGCGACGGCTATATGCAACCATTAATCTTTGAAGGTGATTCGACCTCAGCGCCCAACAGCATTGGTGGCATCCAAGAAGCGTCGTCCCAGCAAAGTCTCCCATACACCGGGTCGCAAGGTGAAACGGCAGGAATTGGCAACATCGGCCGCTATGTGCCAAGCTATGATTGGGCGGCTCAAGCTCGCAACTTCTGGGGCACGCTCGACAAGTACGCTCAGCAGCACGCAGTTGATGCATATCGCTTCGAGCTTGGCAACGTTGGTGACGACACCGTAGTAAAGAAGTACATCGCCAATATTTTGAACAAGATCGACAACTGTTTGGCCCGTCGCGTCGCGTATGGGATCGGCGCAGAACTGCCAGCTGTGGGTTCAGGTCCGATGACGAATGTGACAAATAGTACAGCGCCTTACCCATCCTTGTATCCCTTGACGCAAGGCCTTGAGTCCAACAAGTCAAATGAGGGTCTGGTAGTCGGCATTGTTGCTAGTGACAACATCCTCAGCACTGCGGATCTTTCGGCCATGTCGTCCCTGCTCTCTGCACAAAAAGTGCGTTATGAGGTAGTTGCACCTCGCCAGGGGCCTCTTGCCTCTGGTGTTAGCGCCAAGCAGTCCTACATCACCACGAGCAGTATCTTGTAAGTTTCTACGGTCCCCAATCTGATTAGTGAACCGCGTCGACTGACTGGCTTCTCAAGTTACGACGCGATCTTCATCGGCTCTCTATCTGGCAGCAACTCCTCCGCAAGCAATGGTACCATGCCTTCTTCACCAGCCTTTGTTCCCGAGGAGTTTATCCGCGAGGCTTATAGCCATGGTAAAGCCATTGCGGCAGTTGGGAGCGGTAGCCAGGTGCTTGATATGATCACCATTAGCGCGGACGCTACGATGGGGGTATTCCAAGGTGACGCGGCGACCGTGACCTCACAAGTGCTGAAGGCCTTGAGTGGACCCGTTAGGTTTCCCTGGAGGTTTCCAGTAGATAGTCCAAGTATCTGCAGGTGAGGAAACGTGAATTAGTTACTGAGAATTGCTTGACCGGGGTTCCAATTGTGTATGCATGTCAACGACTCCCCTGTCTCTCATTCACAGACGTGAGTCATAATAAAGCGTAGATATAACCGTTGGAATCAAGAGTATATACCGCAATGAAAGCTTGGCAGTTGTTCAGAGTATTGTCGGTTGATATAGCAAATGGGAAATACATATTGATTCTGCGCGTAATTCAGAATTTCATGCCATTGTGAAGGGACGACAAGAAGAATTTCAGTGTTCATCAGCAGCTGATTGGAAATGACTGAATATGCCGTCTTGATGCTGCTAATGATGCTGCATATATTGTGGGAATATGAATGCGAAAGCAACAGGAAACTTTCAATAAGAATTTACCACACTTCTTCTTTCAAAGAGAGACATCCTCAGCTATCATAAATCCTACGTCGCTGATTCAAAACCCGTTGAGAGCATTTCTAAAAAGCTCTGATACTGTGGTAACATATGGTACTCAAAGTAAGTCCTGCACAGCGCTAACAACATTGAAACATACGAGATAAATTACAGCTACGGTGCGCTCAATGCGTCCTCGACAGAAATTCTAGCTAAATAGCTTATTTTATACAGCTCAATCAGCGTTCTATAACGATGTTAAAATCAAGAAAATTGAATCGCTTTTGCACCACCTATCATTTATTATGTTGCTGTGTATGATATTTTGAGACCATTCGCTTACCTAGCGCTGTGTAGGACTTTCAGTGTCACCCTCCCACGCGGGTAGCAAAAGAAGCCGCACCGCAAAACTCGATTCCCCACCAAACTTACTCCTGAATCTACAGAGCAAGTCACTTCAACGCTATAAAGATTGACAATGATGAGCGTAAAATAACAGTGTGAAACGACGGATTAGTAAACTACATAAAATTACAATAAATCTTTCTGAAATAATTATTAAATTTGGTGTAACTTGCCTGGTACGGAGTAGGTAGGTACGAAACTCAACACTACTCATCCAATTTGGAAGGCACGCATGTTATCCATGAGATGATGGTGGTGGCAGTCTCAATGCATTAATATGGTATACAGTATGCTTGATGGTTCGCATCCAGCCGCTTAGAGCCGCTTAGGCACCCATAGCACCTACTGTAGCCTTTTAGGGACTGCACATATGATATTGAGGCTGAGTGTTATAATTCCTCGAAATGCTACTAGCACTGTCCTAGTTATCACTCATGCGACTTGACTCGGCTTGAGGAGTACATTACTAGTCAGGACATGCTGAAGATTATTCTGGATGCTCCGATTCAGTTCCGTCCTTTGTTCACTTCATTTTACTATCTTAGCGCCCCTGAGGTTGCAAGCATTTTGCCACCTTCTTTGCTCGTATTCCTTCTTATGAGCACCTACTTCTACAGCAGGTATTAGGGAGCCGGTGGTTCGGTGGAGGCATACAACCAAACAACCATGAGACGACCACAGGGAGCCAAGTCTAGTAGGCTTGAAAAGCAAGCAGCAGTCCAGAACACTGTGGGCTCTGAAGATGCGTGGTCCAAGTTCTACCTGATCGAAAGACCCTCGCTGGGATGCAAAGTAATTTGGGATCCGTGGCCCGTTAAAAACTTTCGCGAAAATGCTCTCTTCAAGGCTACAAAACATGTGATCGATGTGAGAAATACTTTGAGCTTTGACAACTCCCTTAACAAGATTATTCTACTGCCGGCAAGTGGCAGTGTTGCGGGGATAATGGGAGGTACGGGAAATATGGATTTATACAGTCTGCGCTCGCCAAGCATCTTACCAAGAAGGATCCATTTTTGGAGGACTCCGGGCGGCAAGATCATGGTCTGGATGGGAGCTGAATCTAAGACGCTTACTGAATACCTCAAAGTTCTCGATGCACCTAGCAAGTTGGGATCCGTCAAGTACCTCCATTTCTGGAAGTCTTTGTCTGCCAGTGAAAAAACTCCGAAGCAAATCATCATCCCAGAAAGTATGAAGGGAGAGATGGATGTTTCAAAGCAATTTCAAGAAGAGTTGTACCTAAGATGGCGAGCCGCTACGATTTTCCCCTTTTTGGATCTTCCTGCAGAGGTAGTGGTTGCTTATTACTGTTATGATATTGGTAGATGCTCCAGACTAATGGCGTCACTAGCTTCGTGATACCATATTCGTTCTTGCTATGGGACGAATTGCTGAACCCTACGAGAGCGTCTATCAACCGAAAGACCACTTGCTATTATCCAAACCCAACATGAGCCTCAGTTTAGTCAACAAGCAGTTGCACGGAGAAGCCATGAAAATACTGTTCTCTCAGGTGACGTTCTCGTTCCGTCACCATGGCCAGCTATTACGATTCTTCAACAGAATATCAAAAGCTAGCTATCATGAAGTAAAGTCCATGGAGTTGAAGTTCGATCACGAAACGATACTTGACTTATTTGGCGCAAACATTAAGAAGCGGAACGATGAAAACGACAGCACAGCATGGTACTACCTTATGGATTCCCCACACACTGATCCGCTAAACCTACGCCACATTCGCATCTGCTTCCCGCACCCAGGACAGCACCGGAATTGTAAACGTTTGAGACATGTATGCCAGAGAAAATTCTGCGATTTTGCATTGATAGCGATGCACAGATACATTAAACGTATACCGCACATCGAACTCGAAGGGTGTATCAAAGACGACCAGAAAGCAAATTGGCTAGATCTTCTAACGATGGGTATAGAGATTGATATGGCCCCTGAGGTTGCAGATCGGTATGCACTGAAGCAAAGTATGAGGTATGATGCTCCTAGCGTGTTCTAACCGGCCATTACAATACTGAGGGCGGTGCCTCTGTTTAGATTGCCTTGTACTTGTAGGCCGCCGTGCCTCGAAGATAGCCCTTTCAGTCTTACTGGCTGAGGAAATCTAGTTGGAGTGGCCTGAAAAGCCAAGCATACGAGGAGAACAATCGTTAGCCTTTAAGATCCTGAATGTTGTACTCGATGACAAACCATGCTTGGAGACAAGGTTCGGACGATGGACAGGGCCTTTCCTGGGCTAAGTGATGACCTCGAGGACCTTGCTCTACATGAAAGCAAACATTGCAACCACATTTCAAGACAACAATAGACTACCAAAACTCCCCCATGGGTTTCTATCATCCCACTGCAACCACCTATCGTGTTCTCGGCTTGCTTTTTCCACGACCACCCAATTCATTCCCAAAACAGCCAGGACCATGCCCCTCATTCTCTTCTCCTCATGTTCTTGATTTCGCAAGAGTAAACCACCACCTCCCCCTCTCGCCCCAGGAATCCCCAAGGGATGTCGAGAATGAACAATAGACTTCCGCCATAATTATCTTCGGCATACAACATATATTCTGTACGCAAATCAACATTCCCTGCCGGCTCCCATCTTCCCTCCTTTCCACCAATACTCCATCTTTCATTTCTCACCATCGTTTATCTCCTAATACCTAAACCCAGGCCCCTAGTCACTTCATAGATCACACAAGTCCCTTGAACCAGCGACCGGATCCACTATTCGCCTCTACCTTGCTGGAAACACGCTTATTCACAAACGCTCGATTTAGGAGTAACAAGGACATCAGAGGGGCTTTTACTCTGAGACTAGAGCTAGGGCTATGGATGATGAGGAAGAATTGGGTCGCGAACAGGGGAAGGCGCTGGAATTGTCAAATTTCGATGAAGGGTTTGGGTGAGTGGGGATGGTTTGGTTGGACTGGTAGAGGAATGCGGCTGGGGGGAGAATAAGATATGATAGACCAGTGTTCATGCAACATCCTTCCAACAGGAAACGAACAAAAGCACCAGAGTCTCACTAAAAGTGATCAAACCACGTCTGACACAAGTATAGAAAGTATGCTATTGCTTGATTGAACCAACAAAACCCCCCTACCCCCTCCGCCTCGTGGTCGGGCTCTTCGCCTTCCCGGAAGCCCCCGTACTCGACCCCATAGCCATCTTCTCCGGTTCCTTGCCCATCTCCGCAGCATGGTTCGTGGTCGTTGGGCTGTTCCAGTAATAGAGGACTTGGCCGAAGAGGATGCAGTTGAGGAGGAAGCCTGCGATGAAGCTATATGGTTGTTAGTAAAGGAAGTGGGGGTTTGGAGGAGGGACGGAGAATCTGGAAACGGACCTGGAGAGGATGACTTTGTCGTCGACTTCTTGCAGCGTCGTGAAGATACGCATCAGGGATCCGAGAAGATAGTTCAGAACCTGCAGCTCACAATCAGCATCACCCAAGCAAGGCAAACGGAAGAAAGACCAAAAAAAAACAACCACCCACCGCAAACGCACTCAACTGCCCCGTCCCCCCCTGCCTCCACACCGTCCAAATCTGCGGCGCCTTACTCACCACCCCCGCCACCCCAGCCCCCACTTGCGCAACCGCCAACCACTCCCTCCCCACCGCCTGCAACACCCACCCAGCCCCAACCAACCCCACCGCAAACACCCCCGCCAAGCCGCTCCTCCCGGAAAACCTCAGCACCAACCCGGCCACCACGACGTTCTGCGCCAGAATCAGCGCGCTCTCCCCATACGTGCTGAACGGGTTCCCGCCGCGCGCGTTGTACGTCACGCCCACGATATCCGCCGCGATCTCGAGCACGTAGGCGAGGAAGCTGACGCCCGCCGCGGACTGGGACTGCAGCAGTTTGAGGATTTGGGGGATTTTGACAACGGAGGAGGCGGCGATGATGGCGAGGCCGAGGGTTTTGGAGAGGGCGAGGGAGAGGCAGGGGGAGGGCGTGAGGGAGAGGTCGAGGAGGAGGGTTTTGTAGCAGGCGGGGCCGAGGAGGGAGAGGCCGAGGGTGCGGAGGGGTGGGGGGAGGTTGTGGGTGATGGGTTGGAGGTGGGGGCGGAGGTAGTCCATTGTTGGGTTTTGGGGTATGAGGGGTAGGTTGTTGGATTCCGGGGGCGTTGTGGTTATGGAAGTCAAAGTGTGGTTGCGCTGCGTCTCCGCTCTTTCGCCCAATGGAGTGGACCCCGACTAATGAAATTAATATCGTTGTATGCGAAACCTTGTTCGTTTTTTTGGAATTTGCCGAGAGCCTCATCAAAATTTTCAAAAAGTGCAAAATAAGAACGAATCAACCCCACTGCCCCCCCAGTGCTTCATATGTAGTATATTCAATGCTTGATATGTAGTATATTCAGTGCTTCATATGTGACCCATTCAGTGCTTCATATGTGCCCTATTCAGTGCTCCATATGTAGTATATTCAGCGCTTCATATGTAGTATATCCAGTGCCCCATATGTGGCCTACCCAGTGCTCCATATGCGACCTATCCAGTGCTTCATATGTAGTATATTCGATGCTTCGTATGTGGCCTACCCAGTGCTTCATATGCGACCTATTCAGTGCTCCATATGTAGTATATTCAGTGCCCCATATGTGGCCTACCCAGTGCTGACCTATTCAGTGCTTCATATGTAGAATATTCAGTGCCTCATATGTGGTCTACTCAGTGCTGACCTATTCAGTGCTTCATATGTAGTATATTCGATGCTTCGTATGTGGCCTACTCAGTGCTCCATATGCGATCTATTCAGTGCTTCATATGTGATCTACTCAGTGCTTCATATGTGATCTATTCAGTGCCTCTTATGTGATCTACGCAGTGCTTCATATGTGATCTACCCAGTTCTTCATATGTAGTATATTCAATGCTTCATATGCGGTCTATTCAGTGTCTCTTATGTAGTCTATTCAGTGCTTCGTGTTCGATCTATTCAGTGCTTCATATGTAGTATATACGATCTATTGAGTAAGTCGCATAAGAGGCACTAGATAGGTCACATATGAAGCATTGAATATACTACATATGAAGAACTGGGTAGATCACATATGAACCACTGCGTAGGTCACATATGAAGCATTGAATATACTGCATTGAATATACTACATTTTGAGAACTGAGTAGGTCATATATGAAGCACTGCGTAGGTCACATATGAAGCACTGAGTAGATCACATATGAAGCACTGAATAGATCGCATATGAAGCATCGGATATACTACATATGAAGCATTGAATATACTACATATGGAGAACTGGGTAGATCACATATGAGGCATCGGATATACTACATATGAAGAACTGGGTAGGTCACATATGGAGCATCGAATATACTACATATGAAGCTTTGAGTAGGTCACATAAGAGGCACTGAATAGACCGCATATGAAGCACTGGGTAGGTCACATACGAAGCATCG
>JAABUH010001067.1_pt1 | contig 33670 bp, 43 predicted proteins | sample 5559121 | NCBI WGS metagenome assembly JAABUH01 (sample SAMN10711871, study PRJNA513364) | rock metagenome | isolation source: Antarctica rocks | place: Antarctica: Victoria Land, Battleship Promontory nord | collected 2015-12-28
TTCTTTTTCAACAGAGGTCGAATCATGAATCGGTTGAGCAAGGATTTTTCGTCGATAGATACGGAAGCCGCCGAGAGTGAGCTTGCGATCACATGAAACCCGGCGAATCGAGCTGATATCGCGTAGTTTTGATGTACTTCGCGAATTGCGTGCTTTCGGTTGTAGCAGTGCTCGTCGTTGTTGTATTCACTACGCCTTGTAAATCTCCCTACTTCAGCGAGGATTCTGCTCATGCGAGAGAAGGGTTCCTCACTGCATTGTTCGGCATCGGCATCATGTACTGGTTTGTTAGTTCGCTATACGTTACAACAAGTCGCGAGATCCAGCGCTTTGACGTGAGTCCGTTCCCCTTCGATGGGAGCCCCTGCTAACTGATCTGCATGCACAGAGCGTAACGCGATCACCTATCTTTATCAGCTTTTCGGAAGTGCTTGTCGGGATGTCTACGATCCGGTCGTACGGCGATAGTGCTAGGTTCATGCGGAAGCTGTTTCAGGAGCTCGATCAGAACACGTCAGGTTTCGTTCTTCCAGCTTGACTTGCAGCTGACAGATTGGCAGGCGATGTTTCTGGTACCTCTGGCAAGCCAACCGAGTCCTCAATAATTTCAGCAATTTTGTCGGATCGCTCGTAACTATATTTGCCAGTGTGTTTGCCCTACGATCACCTAGTATGGATGCTGGAGCTGTCGGACTGTCCATTACCTATGCTCGTAAGTACAGCAAGGTTTCCAGGTTGTACCGAAACATAGGTAATCTAAGAACAGTGTCGTTCACTGAATTCGTCTTGTGGGTCGTGAGATTGTACGCGGCAAGCGAGATGTCGATGAACAGTGTGGAGCGGGTAGCTGAATGTAAGCATGACCGACGTTGTCTACAGATCAGTCAAGCTGATCTGGACAGATCTCGATTTAGAGGTTGAAGAGGAAGAAATCTCAAGGGGCATAGAACCACCTGCTTATTGGCCCTCCCGCGAAGGGTCCGTCGTAGTTGACAAGTTGACCTGCCACTATGCTCCACAGGTAAGCCTACATCTAGTATCAAGATTGAGCTCAATTCCCGAAGCTCGACCCCGTTCTCCGCGGTGTCTCCTTCACTATCGCTCCAAGGGAGAAGATCGGTATTTGCGGTAGGACTGGAAGTGGCAAAAGCAGTAAGTTCGAGTGTTAAGCAAGAGGGGAGGCTTACAAGCATGTTAGCTTTGGCACTATCGTTCTTCCGTTTTTTACATCAGAGCGGCGGATCTATCGTCATCGATGGACTCGACATCAGTAAGCTCAGTCTGACGGCTCTGAGATCGCGATTGACGATTCTCCCTCAAGGTGAGTTGTCTCCTTATTCGCGACCGATACAACGTTAACATCTTCGTAGAGGCTCAGCTATTCTCCGACACAATCCGGGACAATCTAGATCCCTTCGGTCAACATGAGGATTACGAAGTCTGGGAAGCGCTCAGTCAGTGCGGCTTGTCTGGTAAAACACCTGCGGCTTCTCGCCTCGCCAGTCGAAATGCTTCGCATGTCGACTTGAGATCGCAGAAGTCCAGAGAAACAGATCGGCGGCGGCAACCACTCAAGAATCTGCAAGCCGAGGCTTTCAAGCCTACCGTACGACCTGGGGAGGACCGAGCGATTGACGATGGGAGTGAAGTGGAGGAAAGAGTGACCATACGGAGTCTGGACGAGCAGGTAGCTATTGGTGGCAAGAACTTCAGTCAGCTTCCAAGTCGCATATCCGCGTTCGCTGGCCGAGACTGATCTATGGCAGGTCAAGGACAAAGACAGCTACTCGCGCTTGCACGCGGCCTGCTCAAATTGCGCTCCTCTTCCTTCCTGATTATGGACGAGAGTACGGCCAATCTCGACCACGCGACCGATATGACGATACAGAATGTCCTTCGCACAGGATTAGCAGATACGCAGATGCTCGTCATCGCACATCGACTGATGACCGTCTGTGGACTAGACAAGTACGCCTAATACTTTGGTACTTGTCGCAAGCTTATGAGATATAGGATACTGGTGCTGGATCACGGGAAAGTGATGGAGTTTGGGACACCTTGGGATTTGATACAGAAGGAGGATGGGATGTTCCGGGACCTTTGTAGACAGAGCGGGGAAGAGACACAGCTCTTTGAGGTGAGCGATAAGACCAGTTTGACCTATACTCATCGAGCGGTAGATGGCGAGGGCTGTACATGAGGCCAAAAGCGCGGGAAATTAGCATATTTATACTGGGATAGGGCATTGTATCTGCATAGCGATCACAACGAGCAGGACAGGCAGAAAAAAGAAAACGGATCTCACGAATAATAAAGCGGGCTGTGCTCGTTTGTTTTTTTTACCTAACGTCGTCCCTTGGCCCATTGCTCCGTCTGTTCTGTACCGGACGTCATCCCTCGGCCCCAGTCCCGACAATCATTTAGCTTCCTCTGTGTCCCTCATACAGCTGATAAGCCTTTGCTCGCTTCGATGCAGCGCCTAGGAGCAGAGCTAAAGTCAGTAAGCGCGACGACCGGGGCTTAAACGGATGGAGGGGGATATACTGATTATGAAGCTCACCTGCCACGACGTCAAACACCTCGAAGATGGGCGAAACTCGAGGGGAGTTAACCTGAGCATGACTGCACTTACACTCTTGAACTTCCCTTTTATGGGGCAACGCCCGAGCTCTTTATGAGATCCTTTGACATATCCTTAGAGCGGCATCGCGAAGGAGACAAATCAAGGGATCCGTGCTTCGTGCTTCACAAAGAGGCGTCCCAACTATCACGAATCATCGTTTGCAAGCTTGATCAAACGCGCGATTCGAGACAGAACACTCGTTGACTCAAAAGCAAAGCATTAAGCTTCGTATCATGCTTGGCCCGCTGACTTCGGCCCTTTTCCCTCTGATAGCTTCTCAGAGTATCCAAGAGGACGTTCCGAAAGACTTGTATGAGAATGATTGGGAGAAGATGCGACTCCATCTCTTCTCGTGTAACTACAAGCATCTCAAATGTGTCCCAGGAGGTGTAGGTGGATGGGGCTTCTTTGGGTTATCCTAGGGAGGGAAGTGATGCGGAACACTGGCATTCCCAAGGGCTGTGTGTTCTTAACCAGGAGAAGGTGGAGGCTTACACGACCTTGGTCTAAACCGAGATATGTAGGGCTTCGACACTCAAGAGATGAAGAAGCTGATCTGATTGGGAGTGTACGATTGATGATAACTCGGCCGGAGATACGGATGACGATGTGAGTATGACGATGATGACGGACGGTCCGTAGTTCAGGCCCACTTCCATGCTGGAGGTGTCTCGGCAAGCTGTGGTGGAGGCCACTTGCACACGCCCAGGATTGTAGATGTCAACGCTCGGCCTTGAGCCAGTGAATCGCTCCAGACGCAACCTTGCCTGATTTGACAAGCTGTTCCGAAGATGAAATGCACGTATGTGTACTTGAGATTGTCCGGTGCACAAATTCCTGATGATCGAACGCGGTAAAACGCACGGACTAATGTCATCACGGATAACAGCCTTGACATCCCGTTGACATCAATCATTCCACTTAGTCCTAGAGACTAGTACTGTGATACTCGACAAAGGAGTAAAAATCCCGCACAGGTTAGCAGTAAGCATGTGCTGCAATTTTTCGATCATTGTTGGATTTATTATAGCTGGAGGAAGCGGTGGAGTCTTGAACTTTGCATGATAATACGTAATTTCTTGGGATCGCAGATACCTAGCTATGCTCCATTCTGTAAAGTGTGACAGGCCTTGTTCAGTTCCTTTGAACAACCCTCCTGGAGCCACCTTACAGCAAGGGCCCCTCGTTGGTCTGTATGGAGCGTAACTAAATGCTTGTTATCATGCGCAGCATCAGTCAAGCAATTGACACTCACGTCGAACAGACACACAAGCATACTTTGTCAATCTACAAAGTGAGCGCCGTGCTTCGTTTGGTCTACCTCTGCAATCAACATGTACTTCAAAGAGCTCGTCATCTTCGGAATGTCATTTCCCCTGTTGGGATTTGCCGACCCAAAGCCGCAAGAACAGCCGCCTGACTATAACTGCTTACCTAACAACCTTGGATTTTATCGTAATGGTCAGATCAGCCTATGCGCCAACGGTACAACATGCAGCAGTTCTGCTCAGGGTGATGACCCTTGCTTGATCAATGGAGCGTGAGTACACCTGCGGAGCCATCATACTCATCGCACGTTAGGAGCGAACCTGGCACAGGTGGCGAGAATCCTAATGCGGGTCCTGGGAGCGGATCGATTCAGGCCCCGTCAGGATCGGCTCCACAAGGGTAGGTCGAGTTCACATTTCGAAAGATGTCGCTGTCTTGGATTAACACATGTCGAAGCTCGCCCAGTGCTGTCAATGCGGGAGCTGCCATTCCGTCCGGAAATGCTTCTCCGGCATCAGGTACCGCATCTACCGCGAAACCTCCTCTCTTTTCTGTTGACTCTAGTACAGCCTCTGCCAGTGCACCCATCAACGACTTACCACCGACTTCTGTAAACCCGAGTGCGAGGGCTAGTAACCCTCCATCTCAGAGTGCTTTCGCACCTACTTCAGCTATCGCGTTTTCCGCAAGCACGCCGACTTCGTGCACCTATGGAACTCTGGGTACGTACCGAGATGCCCAGTATTTGCTCGACCTGACGACATCTCGCTTCTTCTTCCAGACGCTTCTCTCACCACTATTCGATCCCCTCCAACTGCCTATGCAGGTTTTCAGCCCTCGTGCATAGGTGGGAACGCATTCGGATCCCTTCCCAAAGACTGCGCTCTTGCCTTAAAATTCTCCGCTCCAAATTACACCTATGTCTTCAGCGATTGCCTCAATGTCTCATGGTACGGGTATGGCGCTGATGACGCAGGGCAATATGGTATCAATTCCTCTTGGACTCTCTATCCAGGGATAGATGCTCAGAATTTCTCGATGATGGCATTCGACCCGGGACCGTCCGATTGGTGGGGTGATGTGGCGCGTAGAGAGGCGACGGATAAGTCAACGACTGCGACTGCGACGGCGAGTCGATTTAGTTCAATAGGAGACGGTTTGAGCTGATAATTTCATACAGTGTACCATCAACTTCGACGCGGCAGCTCAAGCGAGTATCACCGATCTTACGATGAGTATGAACATGCTACCCACCGATCCTTGGTTCTCGCCATTCTCAACTGGAGGGTTCTCCGCAAGCTGTAGTGGAGGTGACTATACTTCACCGCCCGCAGCAGCAGCACCCACTTGAGTCGATACGGTCGGAAGATGGATTGACGCTACGTGAGGTATGGGAAGCACACCGAAGTATGGAGAGCACAAGGAGGTATAGAGAGGGCGAGGATACTGGTACCCGTAGGTGGCAGAAGCGATGAATTAAGAAAGATGTGTGAGTGATGTCTTCCAGCGATCGAATACGAAACACGTATCGCCTTTTAGCTGTTGAGACACCTGAGAGTACTGATATTATGTCCCGGACTGGCTCACCGCATCTCCTGTTCAAATAATGTGAGATGCGTCGACATCCTCTCATCGTGGCCACATTGCGTATCTCATCCCGGGGAAAAGCTAATAACAATAATTTGCCACCTGCATCATCGGACGTCTCGCGCACGGAAGACACACTCCCACCGGTCCATCTGTGTCTATGCGAACATGACATGCTACAAGCCAAGGGGATACCGGTCCATGAGAGGTGGGAGAAGTGGGGCCAGAAAGTTAGGTGGAGAAGATTGGAAGGGGAAAAACGTGGTCGGGATACACCGCCGGATATCCGGATGAAGCTTAACTGTTGGGATTAAGTATAGGGCAGTGCGCGAGAAGATGAAACTTGGGTTGACGGATGAGGAGCGGGAAAAGCGGACTTAGATCAAGTATCGTAGAGACGGAGCTCGGAGATCGATACCCAGCAAATGCATCCAGCAAATATATTATCAGTTTGGTGACGGCTATGTCACATCCTGAGCGTTGTCGTCCGACTCGATCGGCTGAGGAACCGTTGGTACCGTGTCCGGTGTCTTCGGAGACGGCGGGGTAGTGCACATCCGTGGTCCGGTGAGCTCGAACGACGATTGCACTCGCGCATGTTCTCGGGTCTCAGGGTATGTACCATTCGAAGCCGGCTCGATAGATGGAGATTGAGGTGGAGCAACAACGATCGGTTCCATCGACTCATCCGGTATTATCTTCAGGTCCTCGATAGCACGTCGCAACTCCAGTCCAGTCTCATCGATAGAGTGGAGAAACCTCAGCAACTCCTTGCACAGCTGCTAATCAGCCTTCAACGCAAACATTCACTCACATGATACTCCTTCGCTTCCATCGCTAAGCGGAGTAGGCGGACCGTATCCTGGGGAGTCAGCTGGGTCAATTGAGTGAACACACCATCGCATCATCCAGCTCCTCGAGATTATGCAAGACAAGTAGGTACGATGCGGCTGTCCTGAGTCTTCCCGATTCCAAGCACTTCTCAAACAGGTCACGCGGCCTGCCGACAACATCGAAAAGCAGACTCCATCGCTCTACTTCCGTCTTCCTCGCGCAGCCGACCACCACATCCAAGCTCTCAGGGAAATAATCGAGGAACTCGATCACTCCGGGTAATGTACCGAGACCGGTATCCATCTCGTCCTCCAGAACGGAGTGAAGGAGGATCTCAAGTGCATGAGCGAAGTAGACGATGGAAGCGTAGTTCGTAGCGAAGGCTAGAGCGGAATTGAGATGATTGGCGGTAAGGTGGAATCGCAGGAACTTTGGGAGGAAGAGGTGGGTTCCGGTTTGGATCTTGAACAGGGTGAATGGAAGGGATCGGTTCGAAGTCTCGTAGTCTACGCCAATAATGATGCCTTTATCCATGAGGATCGCTGCTCATCAGCCTAAGCAGGAAAATTATGCTCACACAAAGGATAAAAGTCGAGGCGTAGGTAAACCGATTCCGATACCGTCTCGTAAGCATCGCGGGTCGAGTCGACCCTTGTGGCTTCAATTGTGAGTGCATCGAGCCATACTCGCATCCCGGTCCCGTCATAACCCCAAAGTGAGTTCTCCAGTGTTCCGACACCGTGTAGATGGGTCCAGTACGCCTCAATCCGATCGGCGAGGACTTGCATATCGTATCGGACCTCGTCGTTGCCAGCCTTTCTTCATCAGCTTTTGCAAGACAAGCGTGTTTACCACCTTACCCGTCGTGGGCGAAGGAGCACCAGCTTACCATCGACGAGGAAGATGATTGTGGCCACAACTAGATCATCCGCAGGGTCGCCAAGACCTGATCTCAGCTATCTTCTGGCAGGTTGACGTACGACTCTGAGCTTCCGGGATGAGCCAAGAGAGTCCTCGAACCCGGCTCGGGACCTGCACGATCCCTTGGAAAGAGATACTTCCGCACAGATGCGTCTTGACCTGATCTCGAGTCGGAAGGATGAGGAAGTGATACAGCGTATTGTCGGCAGTATATACAAGCAACGAGTTGTCGAGTAGGGACATGGCGAGTACAGGTGACGGCAAGGCTTGAGAATGTAGTATGTTGATATCGGTGAGATCGAGATCTCGTGAGTACAGTCGGATCTATCGTTAGCGGAGCAGTAACGCCTAGCTCACCTGATATGATTTGTCCGCCTCAACGGCGGCTATCAGGACGTGGTGGAACCATAGTAGTCCTCCTCGTACAGTGAAGTCTCGCTCTTGCCGCTCGTCTGCGTAGAGCTTCCACCGACCCGATCCAGCCGAATAATGGGTTAACCCTCGTCGACCGGCAACAGCAATGAGTTTCCCATCAATTGAGATACTAGCGTATCGCAATGGCCAATTGGTGGAGATGTAGGCGTTCGGAATCCATAGTCAGCGCGATCTGATGGGCGAGACCTACCCTGATGTGCTGCCACACGTCGGACTCTGGGTTGATCACGCTCATGTCCGGTTGATCGGCTCCGCGATACACCAGGACACGATCATCCATTTGCAAGAAAGCATAACGAGTATTGTCCTTTCATCAGCTTCATTGCGGTGGGTAGACCTACTGGTGAATGCTGACCGGTAGTGGCACTCTTTGCGAAAGGTATTGCCCAGAGCTGAGCATCCGGCGCTGTTGAATTAGCTTGATCGAAGGCGATCTACTTACAACGGGGCTTAGACTGCGAGCAGATGAAGAGCTCGAGGTTGCCCGGTGCCCAAAACTGACAATCAGCTTGGACCCAAGGGATATCTCACCATATCGGTAACTCCGCCCACGAAGCCTTCGACCTCGACATCGGCGTCAGGTTCGGCCACGCCCCATCCGCCTAAGCGTCCGCCCGTACTCCAAACCGCCCAACCGTGCTCATATCCGACGGCTAGGCCGTAGCCATCCGAAGTCCATGCGAGGGAAGTGATCGAGCCCGGCGATGTGCCTACCGAAGTCAGCAGGAACAATGTTTTAAACGGAAGATTTACGGAGATTAGCCGAGGCCTTCAGGTCATAAGTGTGAGATCGTCGAGGCAGCTGGGGATATGGCGGCATCGAGATGATCTCGACTTTTCCTCTACGCTTTAGTTCCATCTCCTGGGCCGAAACATACCCTTGAGTCCCGACAGCAGCCAGTCCGAATTTGCCATTCACAGCCACCTCTACTGCTCTGTCCGATTCGGGAAAAGCTTTCGAAGGTCCCGCCTCAGATGGGGTTTGGGCGTCCTTGACGAGACCGAGTGCTGCGACTCCTTGGGAGGAATCATCTGGCTTCGGATTTGGAGGAGGTGGGTACAAGATTTGTCCGACGTATTTCGATAAGGAAGGGAAGTATGAGGTGGACGAAGCCTGATGAGGCGGTAACGATGATGGGGATATTCGGGAGCCAGGCGTTTCATACGCCGACGAAGGCAATAATATATCAGCAACACGTTTGAAAGACAGCGAAGAGGCTCACTTCCTGCCGGACATGGTTGAGCTGTGTGGTGGTGTACATCGCATAAGCCCGTCCGTCTTCCGTAAGCAATGTATACAGCGAAGGCAAGCCCTGCGTCCGGGTCATCGACAACTTCAACGGCGCCCGCGGTTGCTCTGATGTCAGTAGCGAACAAAGACGCTCGACTCGCCGTCATAGATAATCCATTCCCTCGCCTTGGTCATATCCCAGATGTCACATTCCACCTGCTCCTCTGAATCCCCATCAAGCGGTGTTGGGGGGAAATGCGATCCAGGTGGACATAGCAGTTGTTCTGGTAGAGGATGAGGGACTGTCAAGAGGGATGGTGGATGTCGAAGGGTGAGTTTGAGGTGGTGTGGAAGGACGAGGATGGAGGAGCATCCACCTATGACGAAAGCTACGCCTAGAGGTCGGAGTTCCCACCCCATTAGCACGTCGCCTTCGCCTGGTCCACCTCCAGGCGGGAAAGTCGAGGTCGGTGGGATATCGTAAGCTGGCAGAGAGGTCGGTTGGAGCTGGTAGAAGATGAGATGAGATGTCGATGTCTGGTCTCTTTAGCGGAATCTAGGCCGAACAACCCACGAGAAGGATGAGACCCCTCCCATCCGCAGTCCAGGACATATCGAAGTTCTCTCCCCATCGCTCAAGGCTCGCAGCTGTTCGGGTCACAGCCGCTTGAAGTACCGTAGGCTGAGTTTCATCAGCTATCTTCCCGTCACTGGGGGGGTAATGCTTACCCGGACATCCCAAACTCCTAGCCCATCCTTGGTGAGGACCGCAAAGAAGTTTCCTTTCCTACTCGGCCGAACCTTGATGAGCGGCGTATGATCAAGTATGGAAGGGGTCGTCAAGATTCGAGCTGCCGAGGTGGGCCAATACATAGCTCATGCCCTTCTCGCCAATATATCAGCTTGACAGTACTCGTCAACATGACAACATGACTTGCCAGACGCGTTGCCCCGCATTTGGTCTTGCCACGTGGAAGAATCGAGATTTCTTTCTTCCCCGCATACTCGCTGTGTGTCTCTCTGTGTGTCTCTCTCCCTGTGTCTCTTTCCCTCACTACGACAAGTCCGGCTTCCTGCTCAGCTCCGCCCGACTTCATATCTTCGGCATGGCTACTGATCGAGTCAAATCGGTAGACAACGCCTTGACTTCTGCAATAGCATTACTCGAGCACGAACAAACCCTCAAAAAGGTCCATCCATCCTATCTCTACAGCCACTGGTCAAGCTGATCATTCAAAGGCGATACGGGAAGCCTGTGAACCTATAGAGGATGTCGTTCGATCTGCTACACCCGAGCTGAACAAGCTTCACGCTTCTCCATCTTCCTCTCGTCCGTATCTTTCACCTATTTTTGCAGGATGTGATGTGATTGCTGACTTGGGTAGATGTCGGTGTATGCGAAAAGTGTCTCGAGACGATCCGAGGCGCACATCCTCATTGGGTCAACGTCGCTAAGCTCATCCCGCCCGGCGAGTTCCATCGGTCAGTTTCTCCGTTCCAATGCACAATGTGAACCTTTCTGATGATGGAGTAGGTATCAATACGCTCTTGGCCCGATCATGCGGAGTCTCGTCACCCTCATCGTCATGGCGAAGTTTATCATCACCGACTATTTGACTCCTGCGAACACTGCTGCCGAGCTCATGGGCTGTGAGTGGGGTACTACCGTAGAGGGATGGCCGGGTCCAGCTGACGAGGTAGTGGAACAAGAGGGGACGGAAAGTATACAGCTTACTGCTGAGGACTACTTGCAAGGGATCATAGGGATGGTCAATGAGCTGGTCCGTACTCATTTTCGTCTTAGATGATATTCACAGCTGATTGGAAGGTGGTTGTGGTCCGAAATAGCCTAGGTTGTCGATCAACTCCGTTACCGCCCAGAACTTCTCCTTACCCGTGAAGATCGCAGCCTTCGTCAACGATATCTTCGCCAGCTACTCCTTGGTGCGCGCTTTCCTGTCCGCGAATGATATAGTATACTCATGCTTGAGACCTTTAGCTCAACTTGCGGAATGACGCTTTGAGACGGAAGTTTGATAGCCTGAAATACGACCTCAAGCGGTGTGAGGATGTGCTGTACGATCTGACTTTGCGGGGGTTGACCCCCGCACCAACAAGCACATGAAGGGAAACGATTAGGCAAGGGAGAAGGATTCGCTCTGCACATTGGATAAGTACCCTCGTGGAATAGACCGCAAGCAATGCCATGCAACTCATGCATCTCTCTGCATATGTGTCTCGCTAGTCGTTTCTGCTTCCTGCTTGCCCTTTTGCACGTAATATCCCCTCGTCAGCAGCTCTTTCTTTCGCTTCGTCATCAGATCGCCAACGTCCACACCTTGAGATTTCAACCTCCCTAGCTGCTTCACACTCATCTTCGCCAATTCTTCTGGAGACCAAGTCTTTTTAGGCCCTACTCCTCCCTGACCGGCCAGAGAGGTGGAATCGCCTGCTTCAGAGGACGGCTGTGGGCCAGCTAATTCTTCGTCCTCTTCGAACCCTGGCCAGCGGGGAAAGAGGTCGAGATCGGGATACAAGTTTAGCGAGGCGATAGTTGAGGGAGAAGCGAGGAGTGAGGGTTGTGAGAGGGAATTATCGATAGACGAGAAGATGGAAATGGAGGACGAAGTGATATCGGATAGCTGAGGATAGGATCAACACGAAGTGCGTCATGGGAAGATCCGACATACTTGACCTTCGCTGCCCACTTCGACAACAGCGAGACTTTTCGACATGTTTGCGACATCCTCCTCGCTCTGCTCGGGTATCTTCCCCTTTCCTCCGCTATCCGCCCCATTTTGATTCTGCTTGAGCGTTCCCCATGCCGTATCAAGGGAGACCAAAACTCGTCCTGTTTCGGATGTAAATAAGGTGAAGTCCAGTATAGGATGGGGCAATGGAAGCGTATGGATAGTCGTTGAGGTGGAGGGATCGGAAGGTAGAACAAAAGAGTGTAGTGCCGCACACCTGCACAGCCATGAGCTCGATATCGTAGTGGATGCAAGAGGTACTCACCCCTCAGAGTAGAACAGCACAACCACCTGCCCATCCACTTCCACACTCTCCATCTTTTTGATCAACACCCCCTGACCACTAGGCAGTATCCATCCCTCAGGCGCCTCATAGAACGTTCCCCCTTTCCCTACCGCCTCGTTCGGATCAAGCTTCACCCTCTTCTTCGGATTCTTGATCTTCCGCATCGAACTCCTCACTCTCCGATGTGGCAGTACGTCCGACCATATGTCAACCGAGCCGACCTGTCCACCTGTCGTCCAATCCCATATCCGTATCACCGGCTCTCCTCCTGCTGAGAGTAGTATATTTGGACGAGAAAGAGGGATATGAAGAGTCGAGACGAACCCATCTGAACCGAAGAGGTATCGTTCGATAACGTAGCTTGCAAGAAACCGGCTGATTCGGATGTGTTCGTCCCTATCCGCTGTGATGATGTGTTTCCCATCCGGTGTGATCAGGTGGGTCGTCAGGGCCGAGACGTGGCCGAGAAGAAGGGCAGCATCGGGATTACGGGAGGGGTCGGAAGCTAGTTCGGTCGCGCTTGGTCGTGGAGCATTTGGATCTGATGGAGGTGGATGGAGTGGGTAATAGTAGACGTCCCCGACTTTGTCTGCGACGATGATGTCCCCGTTCTTCGTGAAAGTGAGGTGTGAGCATCGTTTGATCGTTGTACGGGTTGAGAGGAGGATCAGCGGGTTAGAGATGAGACGGTAAATTCGTAGAGACTTGTCATCTCCCAAGGTTGCTGCATGAATCTCGTTTGGTGATATGGCGATATGGCGGATCAAGCCTGTCGAGTGAGACTTCGTGTCTGAGGAAGGGGAAGCTGTGGATGAGCAGGTCGACAAGGACGTAGCATATCTGTGCAGGGTTGAACCGGAAGCGAAGAGAAGCTGAGAAGGCGAAGAAGCAAGACATGTGGGTGGGAAAGGCAGGGATGTCATACCGATCCGAACCGGGTCACAGCCATGAGACGCTACACACACCAGACTTTGAGGCCTTACGCTTTTGAAATTGGGATAAATGCCACGTAACGCGTCTAAAACTCATGCTCGGTCGCCGCGATTTGGGGGGCGAGTGTCGCTCATCACGTGACGTAAAAAACCTCGCGCAGGGCTTACCTTTTTCCGGGTTAGGCAGAAAGCCCTGAGAGACGTCACTGGTGCCATAGCCGGAAATAGGTATCGCATACTCGGAAACCACAAACATGTGGAGGCGAAAGCGGGATTACTGCAGTGACGTCTCTTCGAATAGGTCCAAGGGCAAACGTATCTCTCCTTCGCCAGCACAAGTAGTTTCGTCATCTATTCTTTCTCGACCCGTCATACCAGTCAAAGTGAGGTAAAGTCGAGAGAGGTCGAATAGATCCGGTGAGCAGCTCATCAAAAGGTGAGTGAGCTGCATGACCGCTCCGGGGGATCCCGCTGAGAACGTGTTTGTCCACAGCACCCCAGTATGCCGCTCATCCACCGCAAGAAGAACAAGGCGACCGAGGAAGGTAGTGCCGAGGCTGAGAAGGATCGTCGAGACGCAGAGGAGAAGAAGAGTACGTCTGCTCATCATCATTTTTCCCATCAGATTTGGTCCTCACTGTGTTCTTGCAGAGTATGCGGGAGAGGAATACGAGGTCCTCCTGCGCTACGTCGCCGAAGAGCAAAACAAGCTCAAGAACAAGCGAAAGGACGATGGCGGAGGTGACGACAAGGACGCAAAGTACACGAGGAAGTGGTACAGCCCTTGGAAGAAGACCAAGGTTCAGGAGGGCATGAAAGGCGTAGGTTTATCCTTGTTGTTTCCCGTATGGTGCTGATGAGGTCAACAGATTCCCCAGGAATGGCTCAACACCAACAGGCAGCAGGGTATCAGCGCTGCTGAAGCCGAGACCCGTCGCCGAGATGCAGGTTTCAACGAGCTCGAGAGGTATATGATCCGCTATCTGCACAGGACAGGACTGATCATGATTAGTCCCAACGAGAATCAACTCCTCAAGTTCATCTCTTACTTCAAAGGTCCTATCCTCTACGTCATGGAGCTTGCTGTGCTCCTCTCTGCCGGTCTCCAAGACTGGGTTGATTTGGGTGTCATTATCGGTATCCTCTTCATGAACGCTCTTGTTGGTTGGTACCAGGAAAAGTGGGTTTTCTCGGTATCAGCGGCTTTCAACCTGACAGCTTTGTCCAGGCAAGCAGGAGACATTGTCGCTCAGCTCAAGGCTGGTATTGCCATGAAGTGTACTGCCGTCCGAGATGGCAAGGAAATCGAACTTGAGGCCAGAGACTTGGTTCCCGGTGATATTATCGTTCTCGAAGAGGGTGTTACCATTCCCGCCGACGCCAGGGTGAGTGAATGGCGGAGCGAAGGAATGCAGACTAACCCTTCATCAAGATCTTGGGCAACTACGATGACCATGACGGTTCTGAGGTGAGTTTCAAGACCCTCTGCAGGAGCTTCAGCTTACAGCCCGCAGGCCAAGGGCATCGCCGACAAAGTCGCGAAGGCCAAGGCCAAAAAAGGTAGTGGTGAACACCACGACGACGACGACGAGGAAGAGGACCATGAAGAGGGCGATGGTGACTACAAGGGCCCATCCGTCTGTTCCGTCGACCAGTCTGCCATCACGGGAGAATCGCTCGCCAAGGACAAGTTCATCGGTGACGTCGCCTACTACACTTGTGGTGTCAAGCGCGGGAAGGTTATCGGTATGGTCACAGTCCCGGCTCCCGACTCCTTCGTCGGAAAGACCGCGGCCCTTGTTTCTGGTTAGTCAGCTTTCATCAATGCTTTAGCGCGCTGACATTCTTTAGGCTCAAACGAGAAGGGTCACTTCCAAATCGTTCTCGGTGGCATCGGTACGACGTAAGCTACCCTATCTCTATGGAGTATTGTAGCTGAATCTCGTAGCCTTCTCGTCTTGGTCATCGCCTTCATCTTCGCCTCCTGGATCGGTGCCTTCTTCCACCACGTCAACATCGCCACGCCAAAGGACAACAACTTGCTCGTGTACGCGCTTATCTTCCTTATCATCGGTGTGCCCGTCGGTCTTCCCGTCGTCACCACGACCACTCTTGCCGTCGGTGCGGCCTATCTAGCCCGTCGTCAGGCGATCGTCCAGAAGCTCACCGCCATCGAGTCGCTTGCGGGTGTGGACGTGCTCTGCTCCGACAAGACCGGTACATTGACCGCCAACAAGCTTTCGCTCAACGACCCTTACATCGCCCCGAACGTCGACCCGAACTGGTTCATGACTGTTGCCGTGCTTGCATCGTCACACAACGTGAAGGGTCTTGACCCCATCGACAAGGTTACTGTTGTCGGCCTAAAGGCAAGTCCACCAGCATAGCATCGACATCCAGCTGACTAGCTGTTGCAGGACTTCCCCAAAGCACAGGAGATGCTCAAGGGCGGTTGGAAGACCGACAAGTTCACTCCCTTCGACCCCGTGTCCAAACGTATCACCGCAGAGGTCGAGAAAGACGGCCACCGATTCACGTGCGCCAAAGGCGCTCCCAACGCTATCCTCAAGCTCGCCAAATTTGACCCTGAGACCGTAGCTCAATACCGTGGTACCGCTCAATCTTTCGCTACCCGAGGCTTCAGATCGCTTGGTGTTGCTTGCAAGGAGGAGGGCAAGGAATGGGAATTGCTCGGGATGCTGTGTATGTTCGACCCGCCTCGTGCCGACACCGCAAAGGTACGCTCGCGCGTTTCGAAAAGATATGTACTGACACCTCGAAGACTATCGATGAAGCCCGCGACCTCGGTATCTCAGTCAAGGTATCTAAATATAACGCAGTTTTTACTTTCGCTAAGGCCACTCTTAGATGCTTACCGGTGACGCTGTCGCTATCGCCAAGGAGACTTGCAAGCAACTCGGCCTAAAGACAAATGTCTACGATTCCGAAAAACTCATCGGTGGCGGAATGTCCGGTTCCGACATCCGTGACTTCGTTGAGGCCGCCGACGGTTTCGCCGAAGTGTTCCCCGAGCACAAGTACCAGGTCGTCAATCTCCTTCAGGAACGTGGCCATCTCACTGCTATGACCGGTGACGGTGTCAACGATGCCCCGTCTCTCAAGAAGGCCGACTGTGGTATTGCTGTTGAGGGTGCATCGGATGCCGCCAGGACGGCTGCCGATGTCGTGTTCTTGGATGAGGGGCTTTCGACTATCATTACCGCTATCAAAGTCGCCAGGCAGATTTTCCACCGAATGAAGGCGTATATCATTTATCGGTGAGTGTTCTGGCGCTTCGTGTAAGCAGTGAACCTGATTGGCCGCAGTATCGCGCTTTGTGTGCACTTGCAGACCTACATTATGCTGTCGATCATCATCAGGAACGAAGTCATCCGTGTCGACCTTATCGTGTAAGGATAATCAGCGCTTCAAAGCAAGATCGCGCTGATTGCCGCAGCTTCCTGGCCATCTTCGCCGACGTTGCAACTATCGCCGTTGCATACGATCGCGGTGAGTTGAATGTCAGCGATGTTGACCTTGCTAATGTTTACAGCTCCATACGCCCGTCAGCCAGTGGAGTGGCAGCTTCCGAAAGTTTGGATCATCTCGACAATCATGGGTCAGTACCTCATATGACACTATGCGACATTTAGCCAACGTGTGTTCAGGTCTCATGCTCGCTGCTGGAACTTGGATCATCCGCGGTACCCTCTTCCTCCCAAACGGCGGTATCATTCAGCTTCACGGCGGTGTCCAGGAGATCCTCTTCCTCGAGGTTGCCCTCACCGAATCTTGGATCATCTGTGAGCGCTTCTCAGAAGTCGTAGGGCCGTGCTGATGATTTGCAGTCATTACCCGTCTCGCTCAAGAGCCCGGCACGCCCAACGTATTACCCGCATGGCAGCTTGTTGGTGCGGTGTTTGGCGTTGACCTCTTGTGTGTACTTTTCTCCTCAGTGGAGTCCACTGACACCTGCTATAGGGCGTCCTTCTTCTGTTTCTGGGGTTGGCTCGGCGGTCACCCCTCCATCATCCAAGAACATAGCAATCGCGAAGGTGGCAGGGTTGATATCCTAACCATCCTCAAGATCTGGTTGTACAGTTTCGGTGTCGTCGTCATCATTCTCCTCGTCTGTATGTACTGGCCATCCGGGTTGCTGAGTTTAGCTTACGAGTGGGTTTAGACCTCATACTGAACAGCTTCCGCTCGCTCGACGCAATCGGCCGTGCCAAGCGGTCCAGGAAGAACGAGAAGCTTGAAAACTTCCTTACCGACTTGCAACGTCTTACTATCGTCCACGAGACCGACCATGGAGGTTCTTACTACCGCTTCTCATCCGGTGCTTCCTCTCCTGCCGCTGCTGCGGGTGACGAAGAGAAGCCCGCTGCTGCCAAGCAGGGCCCGCCGCCCAAGAAGGCGGACACAAAGGGTGCAAAGGACTCAAAGGAGGAAACGGATCCCGCCTTGGACGGTGACAAGGGGATGAGCGATCATCACGGCCAGGGCGACGAGCATATCGCTCATCACACAACCACGAAGCCGCTCGTAAATCAGGCTCACCCGCAGGCGTCAAGAGACGCTCAGGCTGAAGCCCTCCAGAAGGCTCGATCCAACACCCCTCAGACGACCCAAGACCGCCCACAGCAGGACACCCGTAACATGGCGAACCAGAACGTCCAGCAGGGGACCGTAGTGCCCGACCAGCGAACTCAGTTCTACAACGCTCAGCAAGTACCGAACCAGGCGGATCGTCAGGCTCAGCTCTCTCAGCGCAGTCTCAACCGCGGTCACGCGGCTCAGCTCGACATGGACTTGGCTCCTCCGATCTCGGATGACGATGCTAGCTCCGGCGAGCACACTAAGGTTGGCGAGTAGGCGGCTGCATGATGTCAGCGGATGGTGAAGGTGAAGAGAAGCTGGAGGGCGATTTCAATCTTGAAATAACCGTCGACATGGCGTTGACGGCATTCTAACCTTTTATAACTTTCATCCAAGCATTCCGATGTATATAATCTGACTGTGACATGACGGCTTCATTTCACTACTCTAGCACATGAGCATACGCTAGAGCAATATCGCTTCCATAGCAGCGTAACAACACCACTGGATGCTTGTGCTGAATCTCTGTTCAGTTCTCGTCAAGCGTACGCCTTTGGCCTGCTGAATCACGAGCCAAGTGCGACAGAGACCGGTTTGACGTCTTATTACTCAGAAGAACACGCTTCTTGGAGTCAAGTTGCGTTCGGCCCGATACATCGTACATACTCAAGTCAACTCCTCACTATAACATCTTTTTCTTCACCTTATCTTCACTCAAGGGGCTCTCATTTGATGAAACGTAGCGAAAGTAGCAAATGAAGGTCTGTAAGTTCATGCTCCTAATACGACTAAACGAGAAGAGGGTAGGGTGTGTAGGACAAGATGCAGTATCTTTTGATGGAAAACGGGAGGGGATGTCTTTATTCGAAGAGTTGGATTGGAAGGGGTTGGGAAGGATGTGAGCAGGAGGTATGCGGATACCCCGCTTAGTCGTCCGAACGGATCGCACCGTACGCGCCCATCCCATCGGCTCCGGAACCCTTGCGAGGCTCGACGAACCAGTCCGGGAGGATGTAAGTGTCGTCCTCACCATGCGAGTGGATCACGAGGAGGAGGAAGGTGAATCCGATCTTAGCAAGGCTGACAGAAATGTCAGCATCGAGTTTCGGGTCGAATGCTTTTTGAGGCACTTACACGTCAAGCACACCGTAAGAGATGATCTCGGTGTCGACGGAGAGCAAGTTAGCGCCTTCGGTGAGACCGAAGACGATCGGGTAAGCGGTCCAAAGGCTGGGAAAAATCAGCTTGAATTCAAAGCTCAATCTTCTGACTCACAGAAGGGTCATCGCTGCGAGGAGGTAGAACAAGCCCCTCGTCTTCTTAGGCCTAAGGTCAGCAGCTAATCTCGATCAGCATATTCATGTCTACGGCGGCATAACATGACGAACCCTTGCGACCCCCAGTGAGGAGGATGAACCAGATCCCGAGGAAAAAGGCACAGCTGATCCCGTAGATGAGCCACCTAGATCGCTCTCCATTACCGGCTCGAGCATCGACAGCACCCGACATGAGGCCGGTGACAATCATGAAGATGTCGATGAAGCTGATGAGGACGGTATCGGCTGGAGAGAGACCGGCGAGGAAGGCTAGGGAGACAAGGAGGAGTGGAGTGGTGAAGAGCCAGTCGATGTAGCCTGCGGACGAGCCGAGCGTCAGCAAGGCGAAAGGTATCATGGGAGAGTAAAAGGCAACGAGAGAGCGGGGAGGGAACATACGGGCATAGTATACCTGTCGAAGGTATACAGACGCGGCTTCCTTACCCTCACTCGAGTAATGGTGGATTGGGACGAGCTCGATACCGAGACCATTAGCCATGGCGAGGTAGGATACCATCGCGGTGCACAGTACACCAGCGGAGAGCCTGTCACCGGGTCAACGACTAGAAGATAAAGGTACGAAAGCGACTTTACCAGTGGAAGACACGAGCACGTTTCTCAACTCGGAGAGCCATGACCCCAACTCCGATCAAACCGAGAGTGAAAAGGACGAAGATCACCCAGAGGGCATTGTGACCTACGTCGCTTGCTGTGATCGTATGCAAGTGCGGGATCGCAGATGGCTGAAGGAGGGCAGGAAGAAGGGGGAAGGTGGAAAGGATCAGCTGGGCAGCGTGTATGTAGTTGAAGGAAGGTACTCACCATTGGAGAAGTTGGGAGAGGAAGATGATCTCCTGGGTGATGAGGTTGATGAGGTGCTTGTGATGGGTGGACCGTGTGATGAGTCCCTCCCGGTGGGTTGACGGAGATGGTCCCTGTTGGCTTGAAGTCGGCGAGGAAATCCATGATGAACGAGTTTTGACTTGGGTTGTAGCTATGACAAAGAGGGGGATCAGTATCACAGATTGATCCGGATGGATATTCACGGATTGAGAATAGCTACTCACGTAGTTTGCGTTTCAAATGAGGTTCTGTCCTTCTTAATCTCCTTTGATCAAAGAGAAGCGACGTTCACGATGAAGAGCGGAGTGCGCCTGGGCCTTAGCTCGATGATGCGTCATGAAAGTCATGTGCTGCTTAACCCCCGGCGAGGCTCGGCGTCATACATCCGTGGCGCTGAAAAAGCGGGGAGACGAGGCTGCGCCACGAGGCATCACCCAGCATACTAAAGGAGGATTCAACGACTCATAACGACCAAATAAGATGCGCAAAGCGCTAAGAGCCAAGGCCATCGATGGTCAAAGTGGATGGCCAATGCACCCTCGTCTTCACATGGGTGTGAGAAATCACAGCCAGATGCAAATGCTTTCATGACAAGTTTTATCCGAAATGTCACTCGAACGTGATCACCGCCAAACCTCCTCAAACTCCAACATAACCCGCCTAGCCCCGCCATCCTTCCAACTTGCCCTCAGTCGTCCTCTCAAAGCCTCCACACTCCTCCTCATCTCCTCTCCTTCCTTCCCTCGCAATCTCGCCCAAACATTTCGCATCTCTTTCCGTATCGCCTCAGGTGTGTTATGTATCATCTCGCCTGCAAAAGTCTTCTCCCCTACGCCTGATGTACGGATTTGGAGTAATTCGATGGCGCATCCTCTCGAAACCACTGACGCGACCTCATCATCAGCGATGGAATCAAGTGGCATTGAGGGGAAGGGGACGGACTTTGCTGTGTGATCTCGGGTTGATCGCCCATATATGGCCAAGCTATCAATGGTTTCCCTGCCAGAATAGCTTCTCCAACCGAGTTACTGCCCATATGACTCTGTCCAGATGAGCACGTCTCCAAATGATGGCGAATGGGTATAGCTCACAACAAAGAATCCAACTGACTCGTGGGCAAGGACCACTTTTTGCGGTGCAAAATCCAGTATCATCCCTTTATTCCCATGTGAAGCCACCAGTGCTTGTAAGTCTTGGGATAAGGTCGCGAAGGGGGATGCTTTCGCTACGAACATGAAAGGTATGTCTGCTTCTATGAGAGCAGAGATGAGTTGTCTGAGGAGATCGGGTCGGAGTGCGGGCCAGAGGAGGGATCCGAAGCTATACACGATGTGTCTGGCTCAGAGCCTTATACAAGCTTGAAATGAGCTACGTACCTTATATATATCACACTCCCCTTCGGATGCCAATTCAACCATTGTACGATATCTCGATCCTCTGGCCGTACTGAAGGTTTCGCACCTTCCCAGACCTGTTCAGGGTATTGAAATCTACAACCTAATCATCAGCGCAGTCCCAGTCCAGCACGTTTGATCCACTTCCAACTCACCCAGCAGCATAACACCTCTTCCCGATATCCTCCTCGAAAGCCTGAATCACCTCCTCCTCCATCTCCGGATCCCAAGGAAACACAAAAGCGTCACATAGATCCTTTTGGGCGTAAATAACACGGCGTGAAGTCATGAACTGCGGTACACAAGGCAGGGATCCAAGCTGTGGGTCTGTTCCTCGAAACCCCTAGCTTAGCGGATGATTAAAAAGCTTTAGTCCGGCGAACTCACACTGTTCCCCTACAGAATCGATCACATTGATTAGCAGAAGCGTGTCTGAGGTCAAGCCAACTCACTCACAATCATACATCGGTCTCAAACCCGGCGTCCGAACGACATACCCAACCTTCCGATCCCAGCCAGCGATCATAGCTTCCTCCTCTCCCATCCCATCGTCTATTAGCTGATCTGCATATTCGATCGCTCGACCGAGATCAGACCCTAACTCAGCAGAGCACCAACAGCTGTTTTTTTCACACATCATCAATTCAGAGCTTGGTCGTATCAACTGAGGGCAAAACCCACTTATACGCCCAAGAGACGTTACAAGGGAAGAAAGCCACCGTCTTCGGTCGGTCAGCACCAGCAGAGGCACTCGAACCAGAGCCGCAACCGGACTTTGACTTTGCGAGAACATTATCAAGCGCAGGGATGAAGCCGACCCTAAAAGCCTGAAATCTCCTCCTTTCGTCAGCCCAGATCCGTATGTAGTAGAGGCAAAACAAAATCTCACGTCGTAGATGAAGACTTTAGGTCTACCCCAAGAACCCCCACCCCTAACCAGCCCTTCACTCCCACTTCCTCCTCCTTTACTCCCATTTCTTCCTCCTTCCTCCCCGTAACCATTTTCCAACCCTTTCTCCTCCTCCCGCTGTTCCAAGTTCTCAGAGATGAAGATTAACTCTTCGAGGACTCCCCTCAACACCTCCTTGAAATCCTCAGCTTGTCGCTTCATAAACCTGGGATCGAAATCCCCTTCATCCTTCGTTTTCAGCGAGATCACCTTCAATCTCTCTTCCTTCGATGATGACCGGTTGATCTGGTTCGTGATTAGTTTCGAAAAGGAAGGGATGGTCAGGATGGTCACTCGGAGATATGGATACAGGTCTGTGAGGTTGATAAGGAGTGAGATCATGGGTCGTGTATGGCCCCTTCGCGCGTCGTTACCGATGTCAACACTGTGTTCAAGCTGCAAAGGACTATGCGCGGGAACGGAATGGTACCTACCATGCTGCCAGAGGGATGGCGACCAGGTGAACGACATCCGCCGCCGACATGATGCTTCTCAACCTCGATGCACTCACTCAACTGAAGGGCGAATTCGTATAGGTAAAAGCCATATGGAAACATCGCCCGAAGCTGAACGGGAGTTCCGGCGGAAACAGCTAATTAAGAAGTGTCCACCTTGAACGTGATCTTGGCAATTCATCCAGTACATTATTTACCCAATGCAAATGACCTATACCATTGACCTCAACCCACTACCCGGCAATCCAACCTGAGTGATCCCATCCACAACACAGATCGTATTTTTATATTCTGGCAGATACCTTGCACCAGTGTATGCGGATTGCACAGAAGGTGAACCAGAGTAGATGGGGCTGAGTGAGGCGGGGCAGATGTCAAAGGGTGTGAAATGGTCGTATGCAATTTCGTGAGCGTCTCGAGGATTTCGATCCCCTTGCGTAAGGACAGCGCGGGCCTGCAGAATGTCAATTTCAATTTTGATCGGGCAAATGATCCTCTCACCTGAGTGAGGACTTTTGTGTCGTTTGGATTGGAGTCGACTAGCCGTCTTGCGAACCTAGCGGCTGTAGAATGATTACCCCCCTTCGCGAAGACACCCATAGCCGACCGCAATGAGAGCTGGACGTGCGAAGTTTGCAGCTTGCAATGTGTGAAATATGCGGCGAGTTCGAGATTCCGCGTGATGTTGTCCGGATCTTCCACCACCAGCCGTTTCCGTTCCGTCTCCATCGTCAACCCGATGATGTATTCCCGACAGCTCGTCACGATCTCATGCACCTGTGATGGGTCAACACGAAGTTTTCAAGCAGGATCGAACAGCTCACCTCTGTTGCATCCGCTTCGGAGGTCACGACAACAAGCAAGAGCTTCTGCAAGACTGTCCGGAACGATGCCAATGCTTCCGCAAACTTCCCTCGCCCAAAGTATCGGTTCGCCTCGGCAAGCTCATTCGCCTTGATGTCGTCCAGCGAAAAGGCAATTGCAGGTAAGACCTCCCGCAGCTCGGTCGTCTCTGGATTTCGGCGTATGCAGCATTGGAGAGGGGGAAGGGAAGGGTTTGCGGGGACGTGGACGTGGGCGGATTGGTAAGCAGTGAGGAAAAGGGGTTTGAGGGGCGCGAAGTGGACAGCGGCAACTTGACGGTTGAGCAGCTGGCTCTATCAGCGAGATCGAAAAGATGTCTAGCTAGTGCTCACCTGCATTGCCGACTCAAACGCTCCCGCTGCCGCATGATCCGCTGCTAATGGCGAGTTTCGAACCCACATCTCGTTCTCTGTTACTCCAGGTGATACCCCATCTGTCAGATCCGCATCACCACCAGCCACTACCGCTTCCACGGCCTCCTCTTCAGGTGCCGCAATGACTTCCGCGTCAAGATCCCATCCTTCATCCTCGCCCGCTGTCTCGTCCTCACCAACGTCCACATGATCATCCGCTGCCCATGCATCCAGCTGATCCCCTCCATTCGCCAGCCCATTAACAGCGTCGCCATTGGCCAAGCCATCCACACCGCCGTTGGCCAATGCCCGATCGAAGAAGCTCTCGCCGAGATTCTTGATTGGCCAATTTACATCGGACTGGGAGAAGGCGACAGGTGGTGGGCCAAGAGAACTATGGCCGGAGTTCTGCGGTGGCGGAGGGAGGTCGTCCTCGGTCATTCCAGCCTCCTCGAGAATGTCTAACGCAGTGTCGTCCAAGCCATTGGTCTTCGCAGTGTAGTACGCAAGGGGATCTGAGGATAATTAATCTCGTTCTAGCGGGCGACCGTCATTTCCTCACATTGACCAGTTTCCTTCAGCACAGCTACACGAGATTGGACATCCCCAAGGTAAAGCGAGTTCTGAAACCTCGACATATTGTCTCCCCGCTTGGTCGCGATGACCTGCATCATGCCTAGCTTCTGCGCGTTCCCGGTGAGGAGGTAGAGGAAGGAGAGCTTGTCGAAGTTCTTCGCTTTCTGATAGGCGGTCTCGACGATCTGCAAGGTTTAGCGAAAGTTCCTCCCGGGTATGCAAGACTGACAGTATGGTTGCCCTGCTTCAATGCTGCCTTTCCCAACCTATTCCAGACATCTTCCCGATCCACAGCTCGAGCCATCTCTAGTGCAACCTGAAGATTCCCACATTCGATAGCCAAATCGAATCTCGTCTGTTGGTCTTGCACGAAATGAAGCGCGATTTCTGGGTATCCCTTTTTTTGTAGGTAGCCAATAATACTCTGCCCCACAAGGTTGCTGGTCCGGATGATTTGCAAGACTTCATCGTAGTTCTTGCGGATCAGGGCGAGCTTGAAACGGTACTCTGTTGGGTCAATGGTGATTGTCCGGGGTTTGGCGGTACGATCTAGACAGTGAACGATTTGACCTTTGACCCGAGTAAGGTAGACTGGCTGGTCGAGAGTTTTGATGATCCCGTTGTCACTGCACAAATGTCAGCTTATGAGCATCCTATCTAGCATGACTGACCCTTGAGGCAAGGTATATTTGATGTGATTAAGGGTCGTGTAGATGAGGATACCGCTGTCGTCCCATGCAGCCGACTTGATCCGAATCGTTTCATGGATCAAGGCGCTCTGTCCAAGAGATTTGTTCGCGATAGTGATGGCTGCAGAGCGTCAGCGTTGACCGGCCTCTTCGATCAGAACCCACTGTGCTTGCTCAACAGCGCCACGAGGTTTCCATCGGTACTCCACACGACATACTTGACCACTGGTGTACTGAGCTCTGCGAGCACCTTTTGCTGCTGGATATCAAAGAGCACGACGGATGTCGCTGCGGATAAGAGGAGGGAAGCCGTTCCCCCGTAGAAGATCTCATTGGTTTGGACGGGGCATTTGACGGTTTTTGTGAGGTTGTTTGACAGATCTCGGATCTCGATGTTCTGCAAGGCTTCAGCATCGCTCCTCGAACGCAACATTAACACACCTGTCCAGGCTTGTCCAAGACAGCAAGCCTATTCCTGGCGACAAAGATCGCACATATTCCAGTGCCTTTCTTCCCGTCAGACGGTGTATCTTTGCCGTCTCCAGCGGCTGGTGCCGTTGACTTCGGTAATGACACCAGCTCATATTGTCCGTTCTCGGTTGTCTACATAAATCAGCGGGTACAGCTTCCCTCATGAGCGGCAACTCACCGACGTGACGATCACAGCCCGTTCAGCCGGGTTGTAGCTCAATGTCTTCGGCTGCACCCATTGCGATCCAAGCTTCCGGACATTACAGATACCCTGATTCGTCCCAGCCTGCAAATCGGCCATGCGAATGATCTTGTCCTTGACGTAAAACAGCTGATTACCGGACAGGGAGAAGGCGGGTCTTTCGCGTTCCAGCTTGAAGACGATCAGGCCATTATCATGACCTGGAGGCCTTCAGCATGTAGACACCCACCCATGTGATAACTTACCCGCCGCGAAAAGGTTGAGCTCCGGATGGGCCGTCAATACCCAGAACCGATCATGTTCTCTCCTAAAAGTTTGAACAGCCGTCCTCTTCGTCATATCCCAGACCCTGATCGTCTTATCCTCACTCGCCGACAAGATCAACTCGTGTCTTGGGTGAAACATGGTCATCGAAACATTGTTGAAATGGCCTCGACAACTATCCACCTCCCATGCTTTCGTCTCCGACATTCGCCAGAGCTTGATTTGCCGATCATCTCCGCATGACACAATGAGCGGGAGGGTGGGGTGAAAGCTGGCCCAGTTGACTCCTCGATCGTGGCCCTCGAGGACGTACTTGACTACCGCGTCGGTATTGCCGAACAGATCTGCTTGACCCTGGTTGGCTCGAGCGACCTGCTCTTCGAAAGACATCGGAGCTTGGTGCGCTTGGTTCTTCTTTCTCAGACCGGAGATATCCCAAACCCTGACGGTCAGGTCCATTGAAGCGGAGACGACCAGATCGTCCCAGGGGTGGAATTGCGCACACCTAGACGACATTCAACTCTTGTCCATTCGAAATCCAGCTTACTCACATGATGTAGTGATTATGTCCGGTAAGGATAGCGATACAAGTCCTAGACTGCCAATTCCAGATCCGAATAGTCTGATCATCCGAAGCTGAAATGATCCATGGGTATTCTCGGTGGAAGAAGACGGTCCGAACGTAATCGAGATCTACGCCCGGATCAGCAAGACTCCTTCCCCTCCTCCTTCCCCTTGGAGACACTCACGTCCAGTAAGGGTGAAGAGACATTTCCGCTGCTTATAGTTCCAAACCTTGATCTTATAATCATCCCCTCCCGAGCAGAAGATAGGTTGTGTCGGATGGAAACAGATACCTCTTACCGGGCCTATCACATTCAATACATCAGGTTCGACCCCCAACACGATTGAGGGAAAGGGAAAGACTCGACTCACCGTCATGTTCGTCAAACCGGTCTACTAGCGTTCCCATCTGGTAGTTCCAGAGCTGGATGGTACCATTGTGGAGTGAAGCGGCAAGGAGAGGTGTTTTGGGGTCTGAGCACAGAGGTTGAAAACGATCAGCTTTTGGAACCGTCTATCCGTTGTACCGAATATTGGTTGATTTGATCTATCGGGGTCAAGACTAACGGAATGCGATACCCTTCACCCGAGGGGATTTACTCTCGAACTGAAAGTCAGACACCCAAGTCAGCTTGATGACTCCTCACGATGTATGCATATGGGAGGTACGAGACGTGAATGTGCGCACCTTCGTTAGCATTTGCATCTTGCCTGAACCTCCCTCGCGTCAAACAGAGCTCGCACCGTCGAGGGAGTGGGTCGTAACCGGGCTCGAAGATCGTAAGACGAGAAACCCGTCCTCGTTACTGGCCGGTAAAAGCCAAAAGGCTATAAAGATCGCGGCTCAGATAATGTAGAAACGTCCTGTCGTCGAAGTGTACGAAATCTACGACGGTATGAGAGTTCTCGACGTGTCTCACAAGAAGTGCCTCAGACGCGGGCGAAATCTACTCACCGTAAATCTCCGTCGCTCACAGTGTCTTACAAGAAAAAGAATGTGGCACTTGATTTCAAGCTGATTTTGACATCAAAAGGAAACGTAGAGGTAAGCATCTTTTGTATAAATGCTTCGTATAAGGTATGCGATAATCCCGTTTGCCTATTTCACCTCTCACCTTCCTATAGCGTGCGAATGCACTCATAGCTCATCCTTCCCTATCATGCTTTTCACACTCTCCGTCGCGTGAGCTGCTCCGCTCACAATCGCCGTAGCATACTCTTTCACTACACTCTCCACTGCACCGCTCGCATCCCTGATTCCATCCTGGACAGCTTCGACATACTCTCCAGCTGTCTCGGGTGATGGTGTCGCGCCCACTGCACGTGAAGCTGCTCGTGTCGCGGAATGGAGGGTGGTGCTTGCTTCTGCTTGTAGAGACGCAAGCAGGGATGAGCCGGATGAAAGGAGTTCCGAGCCGACAGACGACCCAGCGGAAGAAAGAGACGAAAGGTATGCGGATGCTGTAGATGCGACAGGGGATGGGGTAGAAACGAGGCCGAGTGCTGATTGGATCTGAGAAGCTAGAAGAACAGCTTGTTCATTGACCGCTGCACCGGCTGATCCTGCTACAGATGAGGCTGCTTCGAAAGCTGACGAGGCAGTTGCCGCTGCAGCGTCATACACCGGAGAACCTGTCGAGGTTGCGGCGTCTAGCACCGAGGAAGCTGAGGCCGATGCCGCAACGTAGACCGATTCGACGTGTTCCTTCGGATTTTCAGGTGAAGGAATCGCTCCAACCGCTCGTATCGCCGCTCGAGTGCCATCATGCAGGGCGGACGAAGCGGCGAATGCAAGCGAAGAAGCCGAAGCCAAGGCGACGGAGGCAGCCGCCTCTGCATAGTCGCCGGGAGTGTCCGCGGTCGGCGAAACGCCTACTGCTTTCATGGCAGATCTCGTTCCATCACGAACAACAGATGAAGCCGCAGACGCAAGAGAGGCTGCGGATGCAGACGCGACAGACGCGATAGATTCCGCATGCTCTCCTATCGATTCCGGTGACGGTGTAGCTCCCGCCACCTTCATCGCCGATCTCGTACCATCGTGGAGAGCAGATGAGGCGGCAGATGACAGAGACGAAGCCGACGCGGATGCTACCGAGATGATCGATGCCCCATGGTCTCCGAGAGATTCAGGGGAAGGCGTCGCTCCCACGGCATTCATTACACTCCTCGTCGCATCATGCAGATTATCACCGACGACACCTGCGACTGAAGCATACCCCTGCGCGACGACGTTGGCCATCGACTCGAGGTGTTCTTGTGCACTTTCGGGAGTAGGTGATACACCTGCCGCAGACATGACCGTTCGAGTACCTTGGTGCACGGCTTCGTTAACAACTGAACCTAAAGACGAGGCGGATAGGCTAGCCGCGCTGAAGAGAGATTCCGCTCGATCGCCTAGTAACTCTGCAGTCGGTGTGGATCCGACCGTTGACAGAACTGAGCGAGTAGCCTGTTGTACCGCCTCGGTCGCGACAGACACGATCGACTCGGCACTTTTACTAGCTACGTTGACGAGAGATTCTGCGTGTTCAGCGAGCGACTCCGGGCTAGGTGTGGCTCCTACGGCGGACATGGCGGATCGAGTAGCGTCATGCACTGCTGAGCTAGCAGCGTCATAGGCAGATTCGACCTGGCCACTCGCGGCTTCTAGCACAGACTGAGCGTGTTCCTTCGGAGATTCTGGCGAAGGTGTACCGCCAGCCACGGAGATGGCAGACCGTGTCGCGTCATGAAGCCCGGAAGACGCCGCATCATAAGCCGATGAAGCATATGACCTCGCCTGGTCCGCTGCGCCGGAAGCCGTAGTCTTGCCAACTGCAGCTGAGCTTGCTTGACTGAGAGCATCCATGACCTGGTCTCTCCCTTTGCCAATGAATGCCGCTGCAGCCGCAACGGCACCCTCCTGAGCGATGGGCAAAATAGACGCTCGTCCCGGCTCGACCGTCGATGATGATGTCCTAAACGAGCTGGGCGAGCCTGACATTGCATCCCTCGCATCAATCCGATCATACGCTGTCCGCTTCAGAATGCCAATGCGTCCACGGAAACCTTCTGCGACGTCGTCTAATTCCTGCTTGAGGCCGTTGATCGCCCTCTGAATGTTTACGGATGGGTTGGTGAGCTGCCTATCTTTGGTGTCGCCTTTCTGCAGGGCGGTGTACTTGTCCTTCCAATCATCGGCGGCTGACACAGTCAGCGAGACTTGAGGAAGACGTGCGCGAAACCTACCCTTCTTTAGTGAGTGAAACTTCTGCCGATCCTGAGAGGCGTCAGTGGACCACCCGAAAGAACGCGGGACGAAGCATACTCTTTGCGTGACTTCCTTATTGCCCGTCACCTGCGCAGAATCAGCCTTCACCTCAGAAACCCCACGGGTGCACTCACACTAGCCTGGAGATCCCTCCACTCCTTGCCCAAGGCGTCATCCAGATCCCTCGAAACCTCCCTGACGACCGGCTCCCCCACATCACTCCACTCGACCCTCTTTTTCTCGATCCTCTCCTTGATCGTCGCGACCTTCTTCGCCAATCGATCATCCGCCATCTCGCTCGATTGCTTCACCTGATCTCGTGCCAAGCTGGGTGAGGCGGTGTAGAGCTTGTCTAGGCCAGTCAGGATGTACTCGATGTCCCTGTTAGTTCATCAGGAACAAACCCAAACATTGACTGTGCTTAGATCGACACACCTGTCCATCTCTGTTCGAGAATTAATTGAAAGCATCGGAAACTGCTTCTCCGAAGAAATGATATCCGTATACAACCTCGAGATCTGCAGCGCCGCGGAAGATAAGATGACATAAGCCCACGATCACATAGATCTCCTACCAAGGTATGTCAATTCACCTCATCTCGGACTTTATCGTATCCCTTCTTGCCCTGCTTCTCCACTCTCTCCTTGACCGCATCTCGTACCCGCTCCATCTCCGCTCGGTCCATCTTCGAATCCGTCTTGATTCCGGGGATAGGGACGTCGGCGGGTCGGTTGAATTTGTTGAGGTCGGCGATGAAGTCGCTCATTGATGCTTTGTTCTCTCCGACATGGGATCCGACGCTGGGGAGTTTGTCGGCAATCATGGCCCAAAATGTTTTCGGTGGTTCGGGAACGAATGGTATGGCTGGGATGAAAGCGGCGAGGGCGGGGCGGAGGTAGGGATTGTAGACTCTTGAAGTGAAGGCGGAGGTATATGGTGATAGAGCGACAGAGGCTTTCGACAGTTGAGGACCGACATATGGGTCGAGATGTGCGTAGTATAGGCGGAAGACTCGCCTGGAGCAAGGTCAGCTATCGGCAAAGCTGAGAGAGGCCAGCGCACAGCTTGAGCACCTCCCATCCTCGTGCCGCCCGATCTGCTCCCCACTCAAGCCCAGCAACAGCTCGAGGACCGAGAACCTCCTTGGCAATCACCTCCGCTCGCTCAATCGCCCTGACGACAGGTGGCCTGATGAGGACATACGCGTCGTACCCTTTTCGCCTTCCAAACTGAAACCCGACATTGGCGTACTTCCTTATCGTATCGGTAAGAGGATGCGTGGAGACGTAGTTGTAGGTGTTGACGGATCTATCCGACGCAGTCTTCGCGTACGCCTGAGCCATGACAAGACGGGGCGAGACATGAGTCTGGTGGAATGCTGAAAGTCGCGACGTGTATGGCGCAGTGAGGGCGTGGAAGCGGGCCAGGAGATAAGGAAGGTGCGGTTCGACGAAAGTAAGGTAAACCCGCCTAGCTCCTCTTGATACTCTATCTACAACAGGTCGCAGAGGACCTTGCCATAGTCTCTTCGACGAATCCCTCGCAACAGCATATCCAGGCTCAACGACGTTCTTATACGCCGGGTTCGATAACAACCTCGTCTGGGCATGATCGAGAGCCGGGTAGACGTATGGTTCCAGGACCTCTCGATGATAGACGTTCGAGGGGTAGCAGAAAGTCTGCATGAAGTCCGACTGAGGTCCAAATGATTGTAGACCGAGTGGATGGAGGATGTAATGTGAAACAGCGGATGGTGAGCCGCCGGGTGGTGGACAGAAGACGGTGGAGAAGAGGGAGATGAAGATCAGGAAGGGGATGGTGGTGAAGAGGGAGGCGAAACCCCATGGATGTCGACGGATCGACTTGACGGCGTCGCGGGACTGACGCTATGGCAAATCAGTCTTACAGTAGGGACCAGAAGCGGTAGACACACCTTGACCTCCGCCGTCGTAACCTTTGCAACGTTCTTCGCCTTGTCCTTCAAGTCCTCCGCTTTCGCTGACACCGTGAGACCATCCTGGAGAACAAGTAAGCTCCGTGAAAGATGCGTTTGATAGTGGAATGATCATCCTAGTACGACCTACGTAAAATTTCGGGCTCGAATTTGTTCGTCCAGTAGCAGGTTGACTAGGTTTCCTAGCTTGCGGAACGTTATTGCCAGAAGGTCTCCGAGCGTACGGTTCAGACGCTCGAGGTTTCGACATAACTCCGTGTGTGGAAACTCTTCACTTAACAAGCCAGATCCAAGACACGAGAACAATCCAAAGTAGATCAATTAGAGATGTCAATCCTGGAAGAAAGCATCTGGCTCGACGATTAGTGGGATATCCGAAGTGCGAAACTGGACGTAATGTGATCAACCGGTTACCTTTCGTCGCCCATTTAGAATCAAAGTGCTCGAAATGTCCAATCAATCATTGAATTCGCAATACGACTGCTTCAATATCACTGACATTCCATGGGGGGTATTTGTGGGAGGATGACGCCTAAGTGATCCCATTCAGACAAGGCACACAGACACTCAGCTCGCCCCCTTACACGTCCTTGACAACGATCTATGACCACGAAAACAAACATATCAGGGGCGATGAAGGACTTACAAGACCGAATTCTGCCCATCCTTCGACGGCTTAGGAACATCGAAGACATACAAGCTCAATTGGTCGCTCAAAAATTCGACACCGAACCCAGGAAGCTGAGGAATCGAAAGGTTCTGATGCGCCGGGTCTGAGGCACTGGTTCACCGACAGCCATCGAACACCAGGATAACGCTGAGCTCGTACAGTCACCATTGTTCAGGCCCAACGATCAGCTGATGAAACAGTAAGCTCGAGCCGCGTATGATCCATCCCGCCGAGGCGCGTCATTCGAGGTACCATTACCTACCCTTCACATACTAGCCAGCAGCTAATTGATCCGTAGACCTTCCTGGCTATCGACGAGAAGGAGCGAAGAGAAGCCGAGTGGGCATAGGACGGGGCCTTCAGCATTTGGTACGCTCGTCCAGATTGTGAGAATAGCGCTGAAGGAGAGGAACCAGGGTATCGGTCAGACCTGCCAGGGGAGATATGTATAGTTCGTGTAAGACGTGAATTAGTCGTTCCCTCCCCTTTTCGTTGTAAGCTGATTTTGACTACTGTAGGTACCGCCGGAAAGCTCCAAACAAGCATAAAGATTAACATGACGTCGATGAGGCGTGGAAGTACGCGATGACCTTGCGATGACCTTGGTCGTGACACCTGTGAGATACAGACGTGAATATTTTACACCTGGTCCTGCAGATGCTTCGCTAATGCTCGGTGCAGGGAATTTTTTGGCAACTTCTTAGGCTCCTACACTACCAACTCGCAGATCATTCCCTCATTCCTCCTTTCCCAGCTCGATGGGGCGTCATACAACCTCCCCTTCCCTCTGCCTTGGTTGAGGCTTCCCCGCCTGGTATCACATCAATGTTTTGGTCCGATATTCGTACAGGTATCCCATCCGAGGGGGTTGAACCCGATTTCCAAGATCGTTCAGGAAATGAAACCATGCGTTCACAGGGGAGACACGATCGTGCTCTTCGCCGCGCATCATACCAGCATCGCGCTGAGGCTACTATCACCTACGTTCCTGGTCTCCTTCCCTCCGACCTCCCTTCGCTTTTACGGGTTCTCGACATCGTCAGCAGTAGAACAGGGGCGGACGGAAGGCCGGGTATGGGATTCGGACTCGGAGAGCGAGCCGATGAGAGCTTGGCGAGCTATGCTGAGGCGGGAGGTACGAGTTGGAAGGAGGCAGGAGGAAGATGGGCATATTTCGGAGCCTTGGGGTGAAGTCCGTGCATATTAGGGTGCTACTAGGGTATTTGTATTATCTCCTTTGCTCTCAGACTCGTTTCTGCGCTTCCTGACGCTTCCTGGCAAGTTTGACCTCACTCTGAGTTGTCTCCTGGCTCCCTACATCTCAAACAAGCGCCCCTTTGCCCTCAGCAGCTCCAGACTGATTTGACTCAGCAGTCTTTGCCACCT
>JAABUH010001069.1_pt1 | contig 33658 bp, 57 predicted proteins | sample 5559121 | NCBI WGS metagenome assembly JAABUH01 (sample SAMN10711871, study PRJNA513364) | rock metagenome | isolation source: Antarctica rocks | place: Antarctica: Victoria Land, Battleship Promontory nord | collected 2015-12-28
GCCAATGGCGGTCATCCGAGACGGATGACTAAACAAGCGAATATTCCTACGATGGACTCGCAGATTCGGACGCTTGCTCCTCGTTGCTCTTGGCCTCGCAACCCCTCATCTACTGCCTCAACTCCTCCACTCCTCTCGCCTCCACACGGAGGTGATCTTCGGTACGTCCCAATCGATTAATTCGGAGGTGTCGAACACGCCGACATGGGTGGTCATGATAGTTGTATTCGTCTGATTCTTCCCGAGCAAGAATTCCGTCATAGAACGCCATCAACGCCGACGTCTGATCGTCCGGGAATCGCGTCCTGCGCGTTTGCCCAGTTCTCAGACACGCCGAGGGCCTAGTAGACGGTATGAGTGGCGACTGCGCAGCCATACGCGGATTGCGGACCGAGCCATTCGTATGCGGTGTTGTCGAACGAGATGAGGCCGCGCGGCGCGACCATGCCCATGAGCATGTGCTGGTCGAAAGGAAGGAGGGAGGTGTGGTTGACAATCTCTGCCAAAGTCTGGGACAACATTGCCTGCTGCTTGCTCCGCGTTGGGGAGTCGCCAGCACGCGGTTCCCCCTTCGCCCAACTGTCCTGGTATCGCAGGTACCAGACACTCCTCGAAGGCACCAGGGTCGAGAGCGCCTTTCCCGTCGCGTGAGCACCCGGTGATCCCGACTTGGGCAGGGTCGATATTGCTCCTGTTCGCCATCTCGACAGCGTCGAGTATCCGGCTCATACCCCATGTCCAGACCGTCATCGCGCCCGCACTCGCATCGGTGCCGTACAACTCATAGAACGGCATTCCCCGATTACTCGCGTGGTTCTGCACGGCGAAGTCGCTCTCAGTTTTCCGGTTCACCACGCGTTGTCGAGGCTTACAAGACGATGATGAGGGGCAGCAATCCGAAGGGTCAGCTGATGCGGAAATGTTCGCAATCGAGCCCTTGCGAGAGAGTTTCGGCCCCGGTGCGTTCACGTTGGAATGTAGCGTGGACGATTCCAGCTTCGCAAGGTTCGTTTCAAGCATAGATCACCTCCACTCCCTTCTCTTTCCCTCTTCACACCCGCTCGATCTCCGCGATGCCCTCCTGAAGGCTGGTAAAGAAGTCGTCAAGACTGGCTCGGATTCAAACGACAGCAGTTGACTGCCTTGGATCGCACAAGATGGTCACTGATGACGAGCACGATGGCACTCGCCGCGGCGGTCATTGCGTATGATGTCGCCTGTGAGGGCGACTGTCGGCCCACACTCGCCGGGGACGGACCTGGCCCATCCTGAATCACAACGATCTGTACGATACGTCACTCATCATTCCCTTATCCGCCACGGCCTGTCGAAAGCCCCGTCGTTGATCTATACTCCGCCCCCTCAGACATGCAATCATACCCCACCGAATCCCTCGTCGTCCTCAACACCTGGCAATCCTACTCCAACGCTTTGGCGACTTGCAAAGCCTTCGGAGAATCCCTCTGGTCCCCCTGGCAAGCCGACTTTCTACCCTACCTCTCGTACGAAGGCAAGAGCAGGTCTCTACTGGCTAGCGAACAACTATTGCGCAAACTTCTCGGATACGGGTTTGGCAGGCTTGATGGGTCGATCCAAGGGGGATATGGAGAACGAAGTCGGCTCCGTTGAGCAATTCGACGTTCGCGGACGATTCGACGTATTGGCAGATCCAGGTTCACGCGGATACGGACACGTCCTTCACCGGGTGAGTGGCTGTCCCATGTCTCTCCTTCGATTGGCCCTTTGGGACCGTTCCGAGCATGCTTCGCGGTCGTGCAGTCATCTGACGATGCTTCAGGTACCGCAACAAGGACGTCTTCGTGCTCCAAGGGATCCACTATGCCCAGCCATTCGAACGCTGGACCTACTCGCAACTCTCCAACGCGACCGGCAACATCTCTGCCCTATCTTACGGGAGCCAATGTGTCCAAGCCTGCGAGATCGGTGACGAAGACTGCCTCATCCTCAACATTTGGGACCCCTTACCTTCCCCAAGGCGAGCCGGCGAAGAAATGGCTCAAACCGGTCAAGTTCCAGATCTATGGAGGCGGACCTACGGGTGGGACGGGTAGTGACCCAAGTCTCGAGGGTGGGAACCTCGCTTCGAGGGGAGATGCGATGGTGGTCACCATCAATGACCGGCTCTTGACCCTCGGCTTCCTCGCTCTGGACGATGGAGTCACGAATGGGGAATTGTGAGATTGCGGGTGAGATCACGGCGCTTCAGTGTTCACAGAGGTGTATCAAGGCGTTCGGAGGCGATCCGGATAGGGTCACCATCTTTGGTCCATCTGCTGGGGCTGGAGCGTTTCGGGCGTTGCTGGGTTCCCCACCAGCGATCGGTACCTTCGCAGGCGCGATCATGGAGTCGAACCTCGATGGTCTGGCATATGCCGCTGAGTACTCGGAGTACTACACCATCGAGAAGGAGGTGAGATGTAGTTACCCACGGTATCCTGAACGCCACCGACTGCCTCAACTCCACCGATCAGCTATCGTGTGTCGGGGGCCGTCAACCCCTACCTCCTTGCCAACCTGACGGATGTCGCGCGCTTCATCGTTCAGGACGGAAAGTACATTGTCAATCCGACATTGTCGGTTAACGGTAACGGCCCGGCATCGAATGTACCGGTCATGAACGGATTCATTCGAGATGATGGACCACTCGGCTTATCCCCGAACAATCTGACCAATGTCACCGTGTTCCTTACCCCGTCCGGCTTCGACGTCACCCCAATCATTGACGAGCTCTGTCCCATACCCTCACTGATCAACGCCACTCTCAACGCCTCATCCTCCCTCGCCACCGATAACGAGTTCCGATGTCTGGACGAGGCGACCGCCTGTTCAGCCGTTCTACACGGTGTCTGGCCCAAGGCATACGTCTTCACCTTCAACCGTAAATATGGCGGGTATGACCCAGACCCACCCATGTGCGAGCCACCGCCTACCGAAAAATTCCCATGAGGCGATCTGAGACTCGAATACTTCAAGTGTCGTTCCGGTGAACTCGACCACGTCGTTTGGGGGATTCGGCTACCGAGGTCTACCAGATCGTGACGGCCTCGATTTCCCATTCATTCACGCTCGACACCTGGACGTCATTCGTTAGGACATACGACCCTAGTTGCGACCGTGCGTTCCTCGCCGCCGGGGGATTCACCAAGACCACAACTGCAGTGGGGCTGAGTGGTCCGGTGGCCCCCGATAGACGTGCCGAGCAAGGACGACCTGGAGTTGAGGGTGCTCCAGTGGCCGAGTTTTATGGCGCCGTTTACCATCTTTAGCAGTAAGGAGCCGTGCGCGGCGTTTGGGTTCAGCGTAGATTTTGACGAGGCAAATCCGATGGGGTACAACTTGACCGGATGAGCGAGATTCGACGGGTGAGAAGAAACACGGGAAGGAGCCGATTTTATATTACCAAGTCGAGTACCTTATCGAGGCGATGGGCATAGTACAATCGCTTTTTCAAGTTGTGTGTGATCATGAATTCCTCAGCCAAGCTTCAAGGTTCGACCACAGATCAGCCATCGAGAATGAAGAGGTCAAGCAAGGCGAAGAAGGGGCTGTGACCATCAATTCCTACCCACACATTGATGAGATACTTCTGACCAGCTCCAATAGTCCCACGGATGTTAGGCGGAGCGGATCACACAGGTACATCTAGCCGAAGAGCGTCATGCTCTATCTCAATATTCGGATATGTACAGTCTCATTCAACGAATGGACAGAACCCCATCTTCCCCAGTGTCGATGATTATGCCACATGCTACCACCCGTACGCCTCGCTTTTCAAATCCACCTCTGTGACTTCCGGTAGCCCGCCTCTGGAATCGTCGATCTGGGCTATCTGGGCTCGAGCGACCGCGTTTGCCGAGTCCGCGCGGAACCCCTGCGGCTCGCAACCTGGCGTTTTCGGCACACTGCACCATCAACACGGGAAGCAAGAACTGACTCGTCACGCAGAGTGAGCCGTGTGTGGCGGCAGCGGTATCCTTGATGGTCTGGCCTAGGTCCTACCGGCCGTACAGAGTGCGCCGAGGTTGGTGCGACTTTCCGGTCGTGCGGATATGATTGTGGAGAGCTTTGGTGAATCCGTACTGCGGTCGCAACAGGAACCCCATGTTCCGTGGCGAGATCTTGCTTCCGCCACGTCCGTCCACCTCGGTCCCGCCGCAAGCGCCAGTCCGGGACGTTGGCCGTTGAAAATGGATGAGACTCGAGAGGTCGAACGGACATGAAAGCGCAGATTGACGTATTGACCCGTTCCCCAAGTGATTGTAACGGTGAGAATCGATAGTCGGATGACGCCGGTATCGTCGTCTATCGTCGCAGTCGTGGAATTTGAGGAACGGGTTGTTGAGAACCATCATGATGAGGCGATACGTGGCGCTGAAGAGGATGAGGACGATCGTGGTGATCATGTATGCGCTGAGTGTGAGTCGTCGGTGAGAAAGCGGGTGGAGAGGTACGGCACGGAAGTTGAGACTCACTTGCTATCGAGCTCGTTGTAGCCGTGCCAAAGGAGACCAGCGAGGAAGAAGATGGCCATGATGATATGGATCGAACAAGACGCCTCGTAGGATAGTTTGCTGAAGTTCTCATCAGCGACATCAATCCGGACAATGACAGCGTCTTCTGCAGGCCATTACTTTCCGGAAAGGGGGAAGGGCCCAAACGAAGAGTACGACCATCGGTCCGAAAGCCACGAATCCCGAGGCGTAGTCGGGGTCGTACATGAACTCGTTCACAGAGCCGTAGTCTCGATATGCCCGGACCACAGCCGTGATGGTATGCACCAGCGACATGAAGACGAAATTGAAGGCCGCCCCTTGGTACAGGACTTGGAGCTTCTCGTGAGAGACGCAGGTGAGGATGGAAATGAGGTTACGTTCGGAGCCGAGGACACTGGCCGACTCGTCAGCTTGCTCGAGAGGGAAGAGTTTAGAGTATTCACAATACGAAAGGCAGAGTGGCCATGGCGATCCACTCGCTCTTCAAGTACAATGATGCTGAACCGTAGAACCGGGGCAAGTAGTAGTACTGATTGATCCAGGGGAGACCTGAAGCGAGCGCCAATCCCGCAATCAAGATCACATTCGGGCCGAGTGGTCCAGCCGTTTGGGGGGCAGATCGATCCTGAGATGATGGCCATGCGTCAGACGGGGGTTAGGAAATGACTCTGGTGACCGCGACGATGGCGTAATAAAATGAAATCAAAACCTTGAGATGGCTCCGAGTCCGGATCCTCCAGAAACTGTGGACGAGTGTGAATATGACGAGAAGGGAGAAGACGAAGGCGAGGGTGTAAGAGCCGTCCGTATTTGACTTGCTCGGCCCAACGGATCCTCATCGCTTGCTACACCGTCACCTCGTCGTCCGTCGGTACTTAAACGCCTTTCAAGTCATCCATCCCAGTTGTGTAGTCGGCCGTTTGCGTCGGCTCGGCCGTAGAAGTGGGAGTGGCGGCGGTGGCCATGGAGGTGACCATTGATATGGTGGACATGTCCATGTTGGCAGTGATTCCGCCGTTTCCAGTACGATACGGTCTTTCTCAGTCAAGGTCGGGATCCCAGGAAGCGAAGTACTCAGCTTTGAGGCTGATCGAGTCCAAGTCGCCTTCGGAAGGCCTGATGCCAAGCTTACCGAAGAATTCTCAACGCGCGGAGACCTTTTCCGGATTGGCCCGGCCCAAGGTGCCACATTCGATCCAAAGGCCTCTAGGTGGAGCCAGATGCGTGATCCAATGAGCGATACGCATCGTCCTACTCCTCGCGGGCCGAGAGACGTGCATAACTGCCCGCTGGTCACTCAACCACGGATCTTTTCCCAACTTGCTCAACAGCGATCATACTTTGACCCCAGTCTTTCCTATTTTGCAAGCCTCCTCCTCGTCGTACCACCCTTACGATTTCCAAGCGCCCAACATGGATATGGGTAGTAGCATGAGCAATACCACCTCATTGATCATGGGTAATATGGGAATGGGCCGAGCTGACTGTAAGATGTGAGTCCCCTCTACCTCCCGGTCAGCGGCTTGGACTGAGGTGTTCGATCCCGCTCAGTCTCGATGCTCTGGAACTGGTATATCATCGACGCCTGCTTCCTCTCCTCCTCATGTCACGTTACTACCAACGGCTTGTTTGCCGGCTCTGTCCTCGGTGTCTTCTTCCTCACCATGGGGATCGAGCTCGTTCGTAGGCTGGCGAGGGAGTATGATAGGAGGTTGATCCTTGCTGCCAAGGTATTCCATCGGCTTGCGATCACAACCCCCTTGAGCTGATCATCTTCAACTCTCTCCAGGCAATTGCGACAAGCCAGAAGGGCGGGACTGCCCGTCAGGACAAGGAACAAGCCGTCGTCGAGTGAGTATTTACCTGACGTCCCTTTCGGCTGCTCTGCTTAAGTCGACCCCGACTGATCTCTGTCTCGTATCAGGTTCATCCCTTCGTGGTCACAGCAAGTCATCCGGGGTATCGCCTACGGATCCTAATTCAGCGCCGCCTTCCTCGTGTAAGCCCCCCCTCCCCTTCCTGTCTTCGCCCAACCCTCATATCCTCCTTGCGGAAACGCCGAATCACGCTGACATCCGCTGACTCCTGCAGCATGCTCCTCGGGATGTACTACAACGGTTACATGCTGTTCGCAATCTCCCTCGGTCAGACTGCAGGGTACATCGCCTTCGGCCGCGACACTTGTTCCGCCTCCATCGATCATACCACCGTCGGCCATTGCTGCTGAGACGTTCGACTAGCGGTTCTTCATCCGTAACCTTTTCGTTGAAAAGGTTGATTCTGTATATCACCGTCGTGATGTTGAAGAGGACTCGTTTTTGACGAATCGGTATTCGCTAGCTATTCTGGTTGTTTTATATCGATGATCCCTGTATACGACTGCTAAGCTTCGTCACCTTGAATACGTCCTCATATCGTGATTGAGATACAGAGCAATGTCAGCCATTCTGCTCCCCGCCACCGAGGTGAGCAGTCTCATCTCATTCAAGCTGCGGCTTTCGCCGCCGCCTTCTTCATCCTCGCTTTTACCAACCTCTCATACCCCTCCATCCCATGCTCCATCACCCGAACCCGTCCCTTATCCACCAATAACGTCTTCCCCGCAGCTGCCACACCATCTTGTTCCTCCTCGTCGTCCTCGTCGTCCATCGTCATCCCCTCAATCACGACCTTGTGAAACCACCGATCGTGGGTGATCAGGACTATAGAGCCGTGCCATGACTTCAGCGCGCTGGCTAGGGCGCGGATGGTGAGCGAATCGAGATGAGTCGTAACTTCGTCCAGCACCCTACATCCTTCATCAGCTCGTCGTACGAGCCAAGTAGAGTGGGAATCACAGTAGATGAGGGGGTCGATGGAGTAGGAGAGCGAGCGCGAAGCGGACCTGCGGCGCCATCAGCTTGTTCTAGCGTTACCCCGTACTGGAGAAGCACCTTCTGCCCGCCAGACAGCATCCCGATGGGCGTCTCGCTATCCAACTTCCCGCCCAGTCCCCACCGTCCTAGAAAGGCGCGGACCTCAGCGTTACTGGCTAGATTCTGCTCAATAAAGTGCTGTGCAGCAGTCACTTTGGCCGTATCGCAGTCTGACAAACGCTCCACCGCAAGCTAAGCAGCATCAGCGAGACCTCGCGCGATAGAACGGGATAAAGGTACCTGATTGAAATATCCAATCCTCATGGTCGGATGTCTGGTCACGCTGCCCTTGCTCGGGGCAAGTTCCCCAACGATCAGCTTCGCGAGTGTCGTCTTCCCTTGCCCATTCTATAGCTCATCAAACTCCCTTCTCGGCAGCTTGAATGTGACCTACCGCACCGACCAAGCCCACCCTGCCCATCTGCTCTAGTCCGAATGTCACACCTCCCAGCAGACTGTTTCCCGCATAACCGACTGCCACATCCTCGCAATGGACTAAGGTACCAGCCGCACGGAGCTCAGGCGGGTCATCGATCCGCAGATGTACCCCTCTTTCCTCTTCCCGAACCTCAATAGCGCTGCGCCGAGAATCGTGGAAACCAGCCAGGTCACGATTCAGCTTGAATCGTCCACCCTTCACGTTTGTCTCAGACCCCCAACGCTCGTCGAGCTTGCGTTGACGGGATTTGATCATCCTCTGTCTATAAGCACATCAGCTCTGAACCCGGCAAGTCGCCCCATCAAGCTGACCGGTTCTCATCCCCTGATTTCTTCGCCGCCCGGCGTCCTTCGCTGATACTCGCCTCAATCTGCCTTTCATCGTCAGCGAGGGCAGGAAGTATAGGGTGACAACGCACGTGCTCTCGCTTCTTCTGCAAGGCGTCCCGCTCTTTCCCCTTTGCGCGTTGAGCTTCCGCTTCCACGTCTCCCACCTGCGACGGAGTTCCACTTGCGTAATCCAGTTGAGAGTTCCGGAGAAGGATAGTTTCCTCTGCGACGTTATCTAGGAAGGCACGGTCGTGAGACGTGAGCACCAAGGTCTGGGTAGGGTCGGAAGGATTGGCGAGTAGTTGCTCGAGGTACAGAAGCGCCTGTAGATCCTGCGGTCCCGTCAGCCAGCCGAAGCGGAAGGTGAAAGCTTAATGTCGACTTGCCATGAAGTTGGAGGGCTCATCGAGGAGGAGCACATCGCTTGGTACGATCAAACCCATCGCTAGAGCTGCGCGAGATCGCCATCCGCCGGAGAGCCTCGAGTATGGCGAGCGTATCATGCGATCAGTAAAGCCGAGACCAGCGAGGACACGAAGAGCTGTGGGTTTCACATTGCTGGCATCAAGCTACGGGAATTTAGGCATGATCGCACGAGGAGAAGGTCGGGGCGTACGAGCTCAAGTGCTAGCTGGACTTCGGACAGGAGTTCGTTTGCCTTCGTAGCCCACATGTCGTCAATCACAAGCTTGGCTACTCTGTAGATGATCAGTCTTCCTGCTTGTAACCGCAACAACACGCACCGCTTTTCGGCCTCTTCCACACTAGCTTCCGCTCGAATCTCTGCAGCTCTGGCATCTTTTCCCCGAGCTCCACTGCGCCTCGCCGCGGTCTTGCGCGCTTCCACTAGCTCGCCCTTTGCACGGTCGACAAGGATACCGCTGACGATTCTGGACGACTCGGTTGGATCAGAGGAAGAAAGCGCTTGGGTAAGGCCTGCACGAGATTAGATCCTATGCGAGAGGCAGACTCACGCTTCTGCTCCGCAATTGCGTGTTGGAGTTGGACATGCCCGCCGAGTACATGCTCCAACACAGTTCTCGTATCTTTGTCCGGAGGGGAGTCTTCGACGATTTGCGAGACGACGGTGATCCTTAGCGATGACGGGATTCCGGGAATGAGCCGGTCGGCTATGGCCTGCAGAAGGGCTGCAACGTCTGAGCTCTCATTCAATACAGGACAAAGGACATACTTGACTTCCCCGAGCCATTCCTGGCCCTCTCATTAGCGTCAATCAACAGGTAAGGCGAAGGAATGACCCACCTGCCGACGAAGGCATACCGCACACCAGCTTTGAGCTTGAGAGCGGCGTCGGCCAGCAGCTCACGGTCACCGACTGCGATGTTCACCTGCTTCAGGTCGATCTCTGGCGCCTCGGTAGGGTCGAAGCGGGTCTGCTGAGATGTTGCGATGATGCCCGGCTGGCCGTTGAGCGGTTCTACAAGTACCATCTGACCGCGTAGGTATCAGGGTCAGAGTGAAGTACGAGGTTGAGAGGTCATCTCAGAACGATCTCCGTCACTCGTTGCATGGTCGCCGAGCTGCATCATATCAGACATACAAGAAAGGAGCGTTGCGAGTCGAGGTTCTCGGATGGTTGATTGCGGAGAAAAAGAAAAAAGATCCGACGAGAGCCAGAGCATTTGACGCCTATTTGGATATTCGACTTCGATTAGGCGAGTAGAATCCAACGCGACAAAGGTGCAATTTTCGGGCTTCCGGCAGTCCGGATGATTCGGCTTTTTTCGTGAAAATGATTGTCGTCATTCCGCATTTCATCCCGTCAACGTGATCATCCAACTTCTGCAGAACAGCTCGACAAATCATCCATTATGTCTGTCAACGTCAGTACTCTTTGCTCGAACGTACGAGATTTAGGCTGACCTGCTAAACCTACGCAGAAAGTCCAGGACTGGGACTTCGACAAGTTCCCCATTGACCTCAAGAAATATAAGCCTATACCTTTGGATCCCGTGAAGGACAAGGAGCTCTCGGCGGAACAGAAGGAGACGCTGGTGAGCACTCGAACTCATCTCCAATTTGATCTGTACTACGATCCAGGCTAATAGTAGCCAATGTAGGCAGCGAACATTGCCTTGCTGCGAGATGTCATATGCTTTTTCACGGCAACCGGTTCCGCCCGAGGCGTCGCAGGTCATACCGGGTGCGTCTCTAGTCTTCCATTGGCACAACCACCGACTGGTGCTGACGGGGCGTAGCGGCGCCTTCGACACGGTTCCCGAAGTCGTCATCCTGCTCTCCTTCATTGCAGGTGACAAATCATCCTCCAAATTCATCGACATCCTCTTCGACGAAGCCGGACACCGAGTAGCCACCCAATACCTCCTCTCCGTCCTCGATGGCAATCTTCCAGTCGAGCATCTCCTTCAATACCGCGAGGCAAACTCCAAGTTGCCCGGCCATCCCGAGTTGGGCCTTACCCCCGGCGTCAAATTCTCCTCGGGTCGCTTGGGTCACACCTGGCCGTTGGTCAATGGAGTCGCCATGGGCAACCCGGGGAAGACCGTGTTCTGCTTGGGATCGGATGGATCCCAGCAAGAGGGAGATGATGCGGAGGCTGCGCGTTTGGCGGCCGCTAAGAACTTGAATGTCAAGCTCTTCATTGATGACAATGATGTTACTATTGCGTGAGTGGTTGCCATTCCCATGAGCTATTCATTGATCGCTTTTGACCAACAGAGGCCACCCGTCCGAGTACCTCAAAAAGTACAGCGTAGCTTCGACCCTCTCGGGACATGGCATCAAGGTCGTGAAGGCAGAGGGCGAGGATCTCGACTCGCTCTATACAGGAATGTGTGAGGCAATCAATACCCCTGGCCCGGCGGCAGTTATCGTCCACCGACCGATGGCTCCGGGTATCAAGGGCATCGAGGGCAGTCCTCACGCTCACGATGCAGTCAAAGTGTTCGTCTCCTTTCTGTTTTCTAGGCATGACCTGACTCCCGACTGCTCCGCAGGGAACCCGCCATCGCATACCTCGATACCCGTCATCCTCGTTGCGCCAATATCCTCCGTGCTATCAAGCCCACCGTGAACACCGAGCTCCTCGTGGGCAGCACCAAGGAGCGTGGCGCTTGTCGGGTTCAGTTCGGCGAGGCTGTTAGCGCAATATTGAGCAAGACCAGCAAGGAGGAGAACACCTCGAAGGTCATGGTCATCGACTCTGACCTGGAAGGGTCGACCGGCCTGAGTGTCATCCACAAGAAGCACCCAGAGTGAGTCTCCAAGCACCGGAGGACAATTATACTGAGCCGTCTCTTCTTTCACCTTAGAGTCTTCGTTTCGAGCGGTATCATGGAGCGAGGCAACTTCTCGGCCGCAGCTGGTTTCGGTGCTTTCAAAGCCGACCGCTTTGGTGTCTTCAGGTGAGTCCTATCACTCATTGCGTTGGAAGACCTCTGACAGTTGATAGTACTTTTTCGGCCTTTTCCGAGATGATCATCTCGGAGCTGACCATGGCCCGCCTAAATTTCGCCAACGTCCTCACCCATTTCTCGCACTCTGGAGTCGACGAGATGGCTGACAACACCTGGTGAGGCGTTCCACCTTGATGATGTTGTCAAGCTGATGAATGGTCCATAGCCACTTCGGAATCAACCAGTTCTTCCTCGACAATGGGTTGGAAGACGGCTATGAGACGAAGCTGTACTTCCCGGCGGATTGCGTCAGTTGTCCAACGCACAGCAAAGCTGGCACTAATACGATTTTTTTCCTAGAACCAGATGGACGCGTGGGTCACCGCTTAGCGAAGATGATAGAGCTTATAATCGGATTCCCAGTGTGATCGACAAAGTCTTCTACGAGAAAGGCATCCGCTTCGTCTTCTCCGCCCGCGCCAAAGTCCCTTTCATCCTCAAGGAGGACGGCTCCAAATTCTTCGACGACGCCTACACCTTCGTGCCCGGCAAAGACGAGTTCATCCGAAAAGGTACCAAAGGTTACATCGTTTCATACGGCGACATGCTTTACCGATCCCTCGACGCCGTCGAGCGCTTCCGAGAGGAGGGCATCGATGTTGGGCTGATCAACAAAGCGACTCTCAACGTCGTGGACGAGCAGGCGATCAAAGAAATCGGGGCGACCGGGTTTGTACTGGTTGTGGAGAGCTTAAACCAGAAGACTGCTCTCGGCAGCAAGGTCGGTCTTCCTACTTTCATGTCGAGCTGTGACTGACCTCACTGAAGATGGGAACATGGCTGCTTGAGCGAGATCTGCATCCAAGATACGGTTACATGTACGTCTTGTCTTATGTGCCGTTCGATTTTGCTGACCCGAGATCGCAGGGGCACGATCAAGGAGGGATGTGGCGGCCTTGCGTAAGACTACGCAGTCTATTTCGCTATGACATACACTGACATGGAATGTAGCGAACAAATCCCATTCCAGGGGCTCGACCCACAGTCGATCTTTGTGAAGGCGAAGATGTTGATCAAGTAAACGTGGTCTTGCGGAATCGGGGATTTGAGCTTGGAGTGTCTCGGCTTGATAGGGTGCGATATCGACGAGACATTTTTGTCACCGACCTGACATCTAGCTACCGTCCAACCGGCTGATCAGAGAATAAAGCTAGCGTTAGAACTTTAGAGATGACGTAGCAGTGCCCGGTTTTCGACGATCACCGCCTCTGTCCGGCAAGGAAGGGGACATTTCACAAATTGCAATTGAGCCTAATGCCAGATCTTGCGGATGCCAAAGATCTGCTCGTCGGATCGGATTGACGCCGGTCATCTATCGCTCTCCAGTCGATGTGGGACATGCCAAGAGGATCGATGTCCGCTTTTGCCATGCCTGAGATCGGGGTGCCTGAGCGGGCCGATGAGAACGTCGTCATGTGATCGATCGATCCGCTTCCGCCCTTTGCGGGGGTAAGGGTGTTTTGACCGAGACTAGGGGTCGTTTGTCTTTGCCATCATGCAGCCTGAGCTGGAAAGATGGGGACCGATTCGAGCCGCTTGTTCCCGGGTAAAATCTTCTCTCTCCATCATAATATCCAGAATCTCACGACTCTCAAGTGAATCATATATAGTAGGTCTCCCCCTCTGCAACGGATCGCTGTTCCGCGGCTGATCTTAGTATGTCGCAGAGATGGCAGGCGAAGATTCCAACGGACGATTAGGCACTGCTCCGCCCTCGATGGAGAAGCCCATCTTCAGTTCTGTGGGCGACGCCCCGGTGTCCCATTTCGACACGGATGAGGAGAGGGCACCCAAGCAGATCTTCCCGGTCTACAATGAGCTCGAGCTCGTCTCCGAGGCCGATCTGTCCATCGCCGCCATCCTCAAGGGTACAGCCGCGAGTCCACTCACCAATTTCGAGAAGAAGGCGGCTCTCATCAATGCGTGAGTCCAGATCGGATTCTCGTGACTCTCTGGGCTAATGGTAGTTGCGGGATAGTGAATTCGACAAGTTCGGGTTCGGAAGGTATCAGCTCTGTATCTGGCTCTTGTGTGGATTCGGCTACTTTCTCGATCTCGCTTGGGCACAGGGTGTGGGGTTGATCGCCACGGCAGTTTAGTGAGTCATTCAAGCTTTTAAGAGCGGGAATCTTGGCGTGCGAGCGGTGGCTGATGGCGATATAGCCAAGAGATGGGTGTTCCGCTGAATCGGACGTGAGTCCTGAACTTTGACTGGGAATCGCTGATGGCTATATGCTTCAGCGGACTTATTTTCACCTGCGCCAATGCTGGCCTCGCGTGAGCATGTTTTTCGGGTCATAGCAATACACGTCTGACGCAGCTTGTAGTGTCGGCGCACTCGGCTGGGGTCTCATCGTCGATGTCATCGGGAGACGCTGGGCTTTCAACCTGACCTGTCTGATCACCTCGGTTTTCGGTATGCTCCTGGTGAGTGCGATCCTGAATGGCTCCAATAGAAAGTCTCGAGCTGATGGGTGATCCACGATCGAGGCGGCACCCAAATACAACTACAACGCGATCTGCGCCATCTACTTTCTCGCCTCGATCGGTCTAGGCGGAAACATCCCCATCGACGCTACCATCGCCCTCGAATTCCTCCCTCAGAATCGACGCAACCTGGTTGAGCTCCTTTCTCTCTGGCAGCCAGTCGGCGTCGTCGTCGCTTCCGCCATCGCATACGGTTCCGCAGCCAAATATCGATGCGATGTCACTCTCCCCTCATGCCATGACGTGGCGAAAGGTGAACCGTGTTGTTCGGTCTCGAGCAATATGGGATGGCGATACGAGGTCATCATCCTAGGCTCCATGACCCTCCTCGTCTTCTTCCTCCGATACTTTGTCTTCAGGTTTTACGAATCGCCAAAGTTCCTCATCAGCAAAGGGAAGGAACAGGAGGCGATCGATGTGTTGCATAAGATTGCGAGATTCAACAAGGCCCCTCCGCCCACGTTGACTATCCAACACTTTATCGAGCTTGATCAGGCGGCTTCTCGGGTCTCCGGCGGAACCGGGACTGGGACTGAACCTGTCAACAAAGCGACGGCGAAACACGTCGTCGGAAACTTTTTCAACGGTCTCAAACATCTCAAGGGGCTCTTCCTCAATCGACTTCAATTGATCATCTTTCTCCTCCTCGCCGTCGCCTACATGGTGGAGCCAGCTCGCACCTTCACCCTCTTATCCCCAGACTGATGACTGTCCTGGCAGGGCGACTACTGGTCCTTTAACCTAGCGGGCGCTTTCCTCCCCATCGTCCTCTTGAGGCATAACGTCTCCACCGGCAAGACGACCGTCACCGACACCTATCGCGAATATGTTTACATCTACCTCCCTGGAATCATCGGAGCCGTCATCGCCCTTTTCTCGGTGCAACTTCCCCTTGTCGGGAGGAAATGGTCGCTCGTCTTCTCGGCGGCTTGCCAGGGCTTGGCCATGGCGATGTATACCCAGGTCAAGACGACTCCGGGATACGTCGGGCTTAACGCTCTAGAGTATATCATGCAGACGGTAGGTCACCGAGTTGTCCGTACCTTCACCAATCACCGCTAAGTGACGGCAACAGTACTTCAACGCCGTCCTCTACGCCTCCGCTCCGGAACTATTTGACACCTCCTACCGCGGTAGTGCGAGCGGGATGTTGTCCTGCCTCGGTCGTCTCGCCGGTATCGTCGCCCCCTTCGCCGGTAAGTCACGCCTTCACACCTTGTCATGGTCGAGTGATCGGACTGATGAGGGTGTGATGCATGCAGGCCAGCACTTCCTCGCTGTCAACAGCTCCGGTATCCTCTGGCTCGGAGCTGGCGGTATCTGGGTCTCGGCATTCGTCATGATCTTCCTCCCCGTCGAGATGAGGAATAGGCAGATGTTCTAGGCGACGCGGTGTGAGCGAGAGTGAGAGCGGGGTGTGAGAAAAGGACGGACGGGTGACTGTGAGGATCGCGAACGGTTGGAGAGATGCATCTCAATACACCTGGATTCCCGTCTTTCGCATCCGGGGACCAAGATTACCAAACATCCCGATCCCCCTCTCCGTGCTGACCGCCTCTCCGTCCGCATCATAGCGCAGCACGGGACCCTGACCGCCATCGTATATCTCCGCTGCGGTCCATGCGAACCTATCCCCATCGAGGTGGGTGAAGAGGAGATGCGAGGCGAGAAGTCTCTTGAACGATGCGAGGAAGATGGGCGAGGTGAGATTCAGAGGTATGTGCGAGACGAGGGAAGCGATTATTGCTGCTATCGAGCCGGGTTCACTAGGATCAGCGTGCTCGAGAGGAAGCGTCCCGTATCCCGGATTTTCGAAGGGCCCGGTGATGCAGTCGAATCCACCTCGAGGAGGTTTCGGGTTCTCTGAATTGTGTGGTCCTTGGCAATTTTGATCAAGTCCCCGATGATCCTCTCCTCCCAATCGATCGGGTCCAAGCCAAGGAGCGTGTCGAGGATCCGATAGGCGATGACTCGGACTGGTGGAGCCCCGAAATCGAGTTCTGGGTCTTTCGCCGTCGGAAATCGCGGGTGAGGACTTCGGGTGAGAGGAATTTGGACTCCAGCAGCTCTCGCACCCACTTGATCTGAGACGGAGGTCAGCTTCTTGCGCAGAGTACTAGGCACACAGTACACTGGGCCACTGACCCTATCGTGGGCAGAGGAGATGATACCACCGGATCCAGCGATACAATCACCGTCCGAGTCGTCTATAAACCAGTCCATGGATTCCACCTTGCCCAGCACGACATTCCCATCCATTCCCATCCATCTTCTCGATGCTTTACCCTTTGCGAGATCCCTCCCAGTCCTCAAGAAAGTCATCGGTCGACCGCCCGGTGCCCTTGGCCTTGCTCGTGGCGTAGACGAGTCGTCCATACCCAAAGGGTTGAACATATGATCCTGTACCTATTCGATGAAAGTCACGCCGAGAAGGATAGGGAAGAGTCGGGTGAGAATGACGTAGTGCTGGTTATTGTATCGAAAATCCGGCCTGAACCCTGTCGACGGACCTAGGTTACCCAATCGGGCCCCATGGTCTCCGCCGGGTCATCTGAACTGCACGCCCGCTCAGCTAGGCTTGACCAGAGGGGATGCGGGATGATGAGAGCTCACCAGTAGGAATCCTCATGTCGAGGCACTCCTCATGGCTACGCTGATCATGAGCCCCGACCATAGTAACACCCACGATATCCCGCATGGTCCGAGGCGTACTCGTCCATGAGCTTCCATTCTGGTATCACATCCCTGGTCTTGTTAGACCAATCGAGCTTGACGCCCAGACGGTAAACGAGTCTTGTTCGCGATCAGAGTCCCCATCGCTAGTGCCAGGAAGACTTTGGAATGGGAGGCGAGGACGAAGAGTGACTGAAGGGATGGCTTTAGTCAGGTTGATACACAAAGTTTAAGGAGGTCACGTCCGCGCCGTACAAAAACCGGCACGCCTCTTCCCAATGTTCCAATCATGGCGGCCGACGAAGCCACCTACCACGAGAGCAAGGAAGAAACGCGATCCCAAGTCCCACTCGCAAGCCAACTCTGCTGAACGTGTGATGATGGGTGATGGTGTCGACGTCGGACACGGAAGCGGACTTTGACGGGCCGACAACTGATGAGGAGCGAGTTTGACTGGCATCAAGACTGCTGGGGAAACTTGAACTTTTGCTTGACGGAGAAGGTGCTGTGCTGTTCGGGCCGATGCTGCAAGTCCCAGTGACGCTTGCGCTCTGGCTGGTAGGGGAGGACTGGGTGGCAGTGGTTGTTGTGCTAGGGGAGATTCCGCCATCGAAGATGACGGTAGTGACTCCTGAAGCCGAACTGAGGGAAGATGCTGGTTTGGCTGGGTCGAAGAACATCATGTTAGCTCTGGATCGGATATTCGGGGCCAAGACTTACCCGGCGACACCGTTCGTGGTGATTGGCTGGAGAGTCATGGCGCCATATGCGAGAGAGGGATAGTCACCGATGACCGGATACTCCCGGTACCGAGACCTCGTACAGCGATGGGCAAGTCGAGTAGTCCGTGTCATTGCTTAAGGCGAAGTCGGGGGAGACGAGACCGGCAGCGCGATTGAAGTAGGAGATGTCGGTCGGATCGTGGGACACAGGTTCGCCCCCCTCTTCAGACGTACTATGACAGTCTCCCATCGACTATCCTGACCACTGCGCTAGAGGAAATGGGCAAGTACAACGGTCGCCCGTTGAGAGACATCATCGAAGGACTGCGCTCCGACGATAACGAGAACATCGAAGGCTTCAACGTCGTAATTTGTGGACCCCTTGCCGCCGGTTTTCCCCTTGGGGCTGTGACATGGAAGGAGCTGGCGATCTCGAAGTACCTCTGCGACTACGTCGAGATACGTTACGCTCCATCTGCTTTTATGGTCCGCGCCTATGCAGCGTCTGCAGCCGAAGCGGAAAGTGGATCCTGCTTCGGCCCTTCATGCCGCTCAGAGGTGGTTGCGCGATTCCCCGGCGAGCGGTGATCGAGCTTTTATGCGGAAAAATCCAGGCATGTGAAGCGGAGGTCGAGAAGATTAAGGCGTTGGGGAACTGTCGCGGATTACGTGTGTATGTGCCCGGTCGAAGCCTTTTGAACATCCGGTGTTTTGGGCGAGCTGGATCGTCGTCGGGGTATGAGCTTGATCCGTGTTCGGCTCGCACGGAATGTAGCTTCGCCTCGAACTTTCAACTCAACACCCGAATCCCCAACCCGAGCAAAAAGGTCAATCAGATACACCTTGTATGCTGCCAAACTTGCTCTCCCCACCGGGGGGCTAGACCTGATCGACAGCACGCTATAGCTGGACAAACCTGGGTGGTCGTGCTCGTGACCGCGGCTGATGATGATCTGAGCTCGGATCCTATCGGTGATCCATTCATGATGGTCAGGTCAGTATCCCTTCTCGGCCTCGCATCAGTCCGCTGACTCCCCCATTAGCTGGGCGAACGTATTCCCGGCTGTCTCCCTCTCGATGGGGTTTTCGGCCTGGCGAACAGATTTTTCGTGCTCGCAATGCATTTGATCATTTAAAAAAGCGCTCCTTCCTTGATGCTTAATCTACGATTTGTACCTTGATCGCCCCGTTCGTCGGGTCAGCCGCGATATGGAAAGCGTCAACAGCTTTTGCGAGCTCGAATCGGTGGGTGACGAGGGGTTTCATGTCAATCAGCCCTGCGGAAACGAGTCGGATCGCCCGAGGATACTGAGAATGCATCAGCTAGATCGGAGAAAGGGGAAGGTTCGGGCTGACCTGGTTGAAGTAGCGGTATTGGAAATGCATGTCGATCTCGTTGGCGTTGACGTAGCCGAATGGGAACTGGCTCAGTCAGCGTAGTCTCAAGATCAGTGGTGAGGACCCACCTTGATTTCGGACGGTCCGACGCCGGTGACAAAGACCGTACCGCCAAACTTGACGGACTATTGGAGACGGATAAGTCTTTTCGTACCGGGAGTCAGAGGAAGGACCCACGTAGATGGCGGCACGGATGGAGCTTTCCACACCGGTACATTCCAACGCCACTTTGAACGCCAAGCCCGCAGCTTCCTTGACAGTCGCCGCGATATCCTCCTCCGATTGACCCCGTTGGATCTGGACGGTCTTGACTCGTGGGACGAGGTTTTGGGCGAACTTGAGGCGGGATTCGAAAAGGTCGGTGATGACAATGGGGGCGCAGCCGGCCGCGTTTGCTGCGAGGAGGGTGACGAGCCCGATGGGTCCGGATCCGCTACGCGTTCTCAGCTTGCCTCGCGGGTGGAGGGAGGGGGGGGGGGTGGGGGGGGAGAAGGAGGGGGAAGGGGGTTGAGCAAAATTTGAAGAGTTCTCACCAGATGAGGATCGGATCCCCGAGCCTGATGTTGGCCCGCTCGATTGCTGCCAACGCCACTGCCAGGGGCTCACACAACGCGCCTTCCTCGTACGACACGTTGTCCGGGAGTTTGTGGGCCCAACCGGCTGGATGGGCGTGGAAGCGGGTGAGGGTACCGTGGTAAGGAGGAGTGGAGAAGAAGACGACTCGGGAACCTATGCGAAATTGGAATCAGAGACGCCTTGAAAAGGCAAAAGTGACTCACACGCGTTGTATCGCCCCGTCTTGCAGAAGTCGCAATCACTTAATCCACACGGTACTCCCGGCTCGATAGCCACTCGATCCCCTCTTGCGAGAGCGACGACGTCCTGCCCAACCTCGATGACCTCACCTGCGGATTCGTGGCCGGCCCCACATTCATCCCTCACCACCATCGTGGGTCCGATATGGCCGTGTTTCCAGAAATGTATGTCGGACCTGACGCCAACTCAGCGCTTCTTGGATGTCATGTGTGCCCCGACTCACCCGCATATCCCCGTCGAGCGGACATGAATCAACACCTCTCCGGGACCCGCCTTGGGCATCGGCTTATTGATCATGTGGATCTCGTGAGCCGGGTTGTACGCGCAGGCGATGTTGGCATCCTTGTCCTCGAGTTTCGGGTCATTGGCCTCCAGCACGCGAAACTCCGGGTTCTTGGTCACCAGGTGCGGCGCATAGTGAGCTTGATAGCCCGTACTGACGACAGGTGGAACGGCGACAGGCATGGTGAGCTCGTCGATTGGGGTGTGGTGAGATAAGATTGTGTGATCCAGAGTTGTCTAGCCCGCGCCGACAGCGGGTGATTTCCGCTTCGGCCCGACTCGGCCCGAGTTCCGGTTATTGCGCCCTACACAAAGGAGACGTGATTTAGGAGATTCCCCTTTGTCACTCATCCATCATGCCGATTACCATCGATTTCAAGGGGAAGCTCGTGCTCGTCACCGGAGGAGGAAGAGGTATCGGTCTGGCCATCACCACGGCCTTGGCGAAAGGTGAGTCCGGTTCTATCCGGTATCAAATGCTTGAGGGGCTTACGCCTCGACAGGGGGCGCCGACGTCGCTATCAGTTACACCGCCAAAGATTCCACACCGGTGGCTGCGGAGCTGTCGAAGGCATACAATGTCAGAGTAACGGCGTACCGATGCGCGGTGACGAGTAGCGCGGATGTCAACCAGATGCTGGTGGATGTGGAGAAAGCTTATGGGAAGAAGGTAGACATCGGGGTCGCCAACGCCGGTGGGTAGCTCTTATACCGCTCAAGCCCCAGCTGAAACTATACACTCAGGTATAGCACTATGGAAGGATGCTCACGAGAACACCGATGGTATGTTGTTTACCGCAATGCTAGACTCCCCCTGACCCGAGCAGACGACATCAAGAACATGTTCGAGGTCAACACCATCGGCCCATTCTACCTCGCCCGCGCCCTCGTCCGATCCTGGCTTTCCCTCTCCATCGATGTGTCCGCCCCCTCTGACTCGATCGACGTGGTCAATATGAAGGGCGCGAATCTAGGCAAACAAATCCTCTTCGTGTCTTCTGTATCTGGGATGGCCGCTATGACGCCGCAGCGACAGACGGCATATAATGCTAGTAAGGGGGCATTGACGATGATGGCAAAGGTCGCTCCCTCTGTTGCTTGACTGAGTCTCGTCTGACGACGAGTAGAGTCTGGCAGGGGAATGGGCGCATCTCGGGATATACGTCAATTCTATATCACCGGTATGCTTTTCCCATTATCCGGTACAGACAAGCTGATGGATACCAGGGCTACGTCTTGACCGACATGATCGCGAACCCTCCAGATGAGACTGCGAAAGCATGGGCTTCGGAGTGGGAGAAGCGGACTCCGGTCGGGCGGTACGTCTATCCCTCAATTTGGACTCGAACCTGCAAGCAAGCTGATTTCGTCTAATTAGGATGGCGACACCCGATCAGATCGGCGAGTTCATTGCCGTCATGCTGTCAGAGAAACAGGGAGGGATGGGGTTCATGGCGGGATCGGACGTGGTTTTGGACGGCGGTTCGTCTAAGTCGTCCTCCGATCGAGATTGACGCTGATGGTATTGATAGGTTATATGATCTTTTGATCGTCTTGGAGAGCGATAGCAATCTGTCATAGACTGTGATTCCACACTCGCGGATCAGTCCATTCACCTCGACCGCAAGACATATGGTCGAAGCGTTGCGCGCAAGATACCCGGAATCGTCTGAGCTCAACCGGTTCAGTCGAACTGTTCTTGGGCATATTTAGATTCGCACAGCCCGCTGGTCTCTGGGCACTCCGGTCTTCTACGCTTCACAGGGCCTTCAGCTAAATCGTCATGAGGTCCATACCATTGGCTCGAAGCGGGAGCGGCGAGATGCTCTGAGACACCTCCGCTACATGACTGAGAAAGTCGTGGGGGCAATAAATTGGAGTCTCTCATTGATTGCGTCTAGCTCGTTCCTGCTCGTCTCGGCTGACGTGAGACGTGATTTTGCGCATAGTCAGGATCGACGCAATCCCTCGAGCGAACTTTCAAAGCATTCCTATCAAGATATACGACGCTACAGACAGCAAAAACCCGAGCGAAGGATGGTCAAAGAGCATCGTCGTGTGAGGATCTTGAACTCTGTGTAGCTCGTCTCATTCGAGCACTGAGGGCGTGAGCATACCATCCCGAGGTCATGTCAAGACTCTCGTCGGGAACCAAACCACAGTGTCGGTGAGGCGCTGGAAACTGCGAAATATACTTGTAGCTTTCACTTTCTCCGCTTCGGAATGAACACCTTCGACAGCCGATGTCCCTTGGCAGCCTAAAGCTGCAGCCCTGAAATGGGACGCCTGGCTGAAAATCGTTCATAGTCATACTCACTCGATTGCCCAAGACGGGAGCAGTCAGATACCACGCGCTACGCGGATATAGAGGTCCGTTCCTTGAGTTTGGCTCTTCCGAGGAGCCGATCTTCCCCAGGCCGTACATTTCAGAGTATCTGGACGCTGCAGGCTAGGAATTAAGCGCTGCTGCTCACACCGTGTATACAAATTGTGCTAGCTGCGCAAAGCGGGAGGGTTGGGCCGGTCCGGGAATTCATGGCCACGTGTTCTCCTCACTGTCCCAATTCTACGCTGTAATCGTTTCAACTTTGTCATTTTACCAACAGCACGGTCACCACCTTCGTCATTATACCAAAAGCCCCAGTCACCACCATGTCAGTCCAGGTCCTCGCTCCCACGTCATGGCACTTTGCCCAAGCGGCGATACCCCTGACTGAAGCGGAGTGGACGCCTTGTACCCAATTCCCGACCGAGATTCACCTCGAGCTGCGTGCTGCCAACCGGATACCTGACTGGAACAAGGGTCGGACGGAACACGATGTGCAATGTGAGCTGGTCTACCACACTTTGGAGTCCAGCTGACTGGATCTGCCGTGCAGGGGTCGCAACAAAGAGCTGGGCGTTCAAAGCTGAGCTCAAGGTGGATGAGTCGATGAAGAAGGGGTTGAACAAGGCGGAATTGGATTTCGAGGGTCTGGATACGTTCGCTGAAGTCCACTTGGTGAGTCTGGACACTCTGTCAAGCTGACATGTAGAATGGCAAGGAGATCCTTCGCGCGGAGAACCATTTCCTCACCCATACTGTACGTCCTCCAAGCTGAGTCCCGCTGATGGACAGGTCGTGGTCTCGCTCGACGACCTGATGCCCACCAACGAGCTGCTCATCATCTTCCGTCCGCCACAACCTGTTGCTCAAGCTGTAGCCGCCAAATACGGTCCTGTATGTGCACCTTCCCTCAGCTTTGCACCGCACAGCTGATGGTGAGCCCAGTTCCGAGGGGGAAGCTGCAATCTCGGCAATCGAGCTCGGATGGGGATCCGGAAATCGCAATACCACTTCCGATGGGACTGGGGTCCGGAGTTGATGTGCATGGGTCCGGACCGGCCGATCCATCTACGAATGTGGAAGGAGAGGTTGGGGGAGGTACGGACGGCTGCGAGAGTGGATGAGGGGCTCAGGAGGAGCTTGAGGGTGGATGTGGACGTGGAAGGAGCGGGAACGGTGGGCGGCAAGTGGAGGGTGGTGCTGAAGGGAGGTGATGAGCAGGTAATCCGGCAAGAGGAGACTTCGGGACCGGTGGAGTGGGAACTGGGAGAGGAGGTGTGGTTGTGGTGGCCGGTTGGACACGGGGCGCAGCTGAGGTACACTGTCACAGTGGAGCTTCTTGGCGAGGTGAGCATGCTCTCGTGACGACCGACCATGTTTTTCGGTGCTCATAATGACTTTCGGCTAGGACGGGAGCATACTCGACACCCTCAATCGCAAGATCGGATTCCGTCGTTCCAAACTCGTCCAGGAGCCAGTTGACGGGCAAGAAGGCACAACGTTCCTCTTCGAGATCAATAACAAGCGGATCTTCATGGGTGGTGAATAGATTTCCTGCTTGCATTCGCACGCTGTAGGGTAGAATAGGGAACAACTGGATCCCAATTGATATGGTTCTTCCCTCCGGTACCCGGGAGCGGTATAGACGATGGCTTGAGCTCATGGTGCGTTGACGAGGTTTCTGGCTGGTGTAGGATACACTGACTCTGCGCAGGTCAAGGGGAATCAGAATATGATCCGGGTATGGGGAGGTGGAGTGTTCGAACCCGACGTGTTTTACGGTCTGTGCGATGAGCTTGGCATCCTTGTCTGGCAGGACTGTACGTCGAGTCTTTCTCTTTCTGCTTTCCTGCTTGCCTAGTTTGTGGCATTCGAGCTGATATTTCCGGCTCCAGTCATGTTTGCATGCGGCGTCTACCCAATCTTCCCATCCTTCTTGGAATCGGTCAAGGCCGAGTCGGAATGTAACGTCCGTCGACTTCGACATCATCCAAGCATCGTCCTCTTCTGCGGGAACAACGAGGACTGTCAGTCCCTGTGGCAGCTATTCTGAGCGTCATTGACCAAAAACGCAGACCAGCAAATATTGCAATGGGATTTCGACAAGAAGGGCGATCCGCTTCCAGCTCGAGTGATCTACGAGAAGATGCTCCCAGAGATAGTCGGCCGGTTGACGGATCCTGAGATCGACTATCATCGAGGATCGCCATACGGTGGGAAGGACTGGGACACAACAGATCCGACGGTTGGGGATATCGTAAGCCTCGTATGACCTGGTATCGCTGATCGTGTAGCATCAATGGGATGTCTGGGCGGGGAAGGGGAGCTTTTATCAGGATTACGACGTTATGGGCGGACGCTTCGTCTCGTCAGTCTCCGTCCATTAGCTCATGGGCTTGACTGACATCAGTCGGCAGCGAGTTCGGGATGCCCTCCTTTCCCGACATGCGGACTGTCGAATACTGGCTCGATGGGGACCACACTCAAGCGAAACCTCAGAGCAAGCTCATGCAGCAACATAACAAAGCTGGATCACATGAACGCCGATTCGCAATCTACATGAACGAGAACTTCTCCATGACGTCGGATCTCGAGACGTGAGTCTGATGCTGTGGCTTAGCTGATAGCAGGTATGCTTACTTGACGAGGTTGATGCAAGCCGAAGCGGTTGGATGGGCTTACACGGCGTGGCGAAGAGAATGGCGAGGGAAGGGGAAAGAATACGTGAGTGAAGTTTGCGGAGTTGGCTGATGGTAGTGCGCGGGTGCACTGGTTTGGCAGTTGAACGACTGCTGGCCGGTCACGAGTTGGGCGCTCGTCGACTATTTTGTGAGTAACTCCGGCAACGATACTTCTGTGGCTTAGAATCTCCTCTCCTTAGTTCCGCCCGAAGCCAGCATTTTTTGCGATTGCGAGATCCCTGGAGCCGATCGCACTGGGCATCCGTCGTACCGTAATCAAGAACAGGGAGAATGACCGTCCCCGTCAATTCTATGAGTACGGCGCGTTTCAATCCCGCGTAGTTACCGTTGAGGTCTGGGGCGTCAACTCTGGTTCCGAGACTCGTGTGACTCTCCAGGTTTCGGCAGTCGATCTCAACTCCGATTGGCGGATCGATATGCCCGAGAACGAGGTGGTTCTATCCGAGAACGCTAGCTCAGAGTTATGGTCTGGACCGTGTCTTCAGCCATCTAAAGAGAAGGCGAGCGACCAAGCGGCACCGAGCGGAACGGTGGTACTTCTTGCGAAGCTTGTGGATCAGCAGGGACGGGTACTGGCGAGGTTCAGCGATTGGCCACAGCCGTACAAGCTTCTCGATTTGCCCGATCCGGGGATAAAGGTGGAGGTGGGAGATGGTGAGGTGGTAGTCAGTGCTGCGAAGCCTGCGAAGGGTGTTTGGCTCAGTGTTGAGGGGGACGACGAGGGCGTAGAATTTGATGACAACTCGGTGAGCCCTTCAGGAGAGGCGCTTTCCAGGTATTGCAGGTATTGATGCGTCGGATTAGCTGGATCTATTCCCTGGGGAGAAACAGAGGGTCAAGGTGAAAGGGCTGAAGGGGAGGAAGGTGACGGTGGCGTATCTTGGGAAGGAAAAAGCTACGGCCGTATAAGATCGTCAACGCATCCCAAATGTTAGTGGAGCAGTGTCCATCCCGTCGGGTCATGTGGGAAACAATCTCACTTTGGGTACCACCACAATGATAGCAGCATGGCTTCTAGATCCTTACATACTACCTTCGCCACGTCCTTTGATGGTCCCTCTCTCCTCAGCGATACAATGATGATCAAGCAAGCTATCTACCATCAGTTTTGCCGCGAATCTCGGATTGACAGCTCGGACCTCACAGAACCAAGCGAATGATCCTGAGACCCAAACAGCATCCCTGAGGGCCCAACGTAGATCGCCGGTGTTTCTCGCAATCACCGTCTGGACTAGACTAGATAGGCGGACTCAGATTGTCCCGGATAGCTGGAGAGCGGTGTACAGGAGTGCACCGAGTATGGACTGTTCGCACCTGAGTCATTGTCAGTGTGGGATGTTGGAATCGACGGAGACGTAGACGTAATCGGAGGCGAGATTGGAGATGAGGACGAACCGATCCCGACGGTACTATTCCACTTTTAACGGAATTCTCTCGGAAGGAGTCAGGATGAGAGCTCTCGCAAGTCGGGCCCGAAGGGATATACGATATTGCTCAGGAACTCGCAGCCCCAATACGTCATACCTGCCGGCTCGACCGCGTATAACCAACATGCCACGCTGCGCTCTCAGTCAGTACGAATCCGGATACCACCACGAGGGAAATCAGACACTTACAGGTCAAGGCGCCACAAGTCGATAGGATCGGAGCTCGAACTCTTGGTGCGAGAATCGGAACGAGAGCGTACGGGCCTAATCCCGTGATGGGCGCGACGAGGACGTTATGAAGCTCTGGATGGGCGACTCGAGTTTGTAGCCCTGATGCCATATTGTGGTGAGATAGACCCATGACTTGATACACTGTGAGCTATTTCCGAAGGGAATGAAGGGGTAAAACTATTTCCGAGAGGGATGAAGCAGGGTGGAACCCACGCTATTGGAGATGTATGCTGTGTGAGCGGACAATAGTACCGCACTGACTACGCCACGGTGTCGCGTGAAGACCGCGAGATTGACCATTGGAGGGAGCGTTGTGTGGTGAGTCACGTGATGCTCCCAAGCGCCAAAGACAATGAGCAGTAGCAGAGAGACAACGAAAATGACGGGGATATCTGACATGAGTCCGATCCAGTCAAGGGGACGTACAAGCATGCTTCCACCCGCGGTCCACGAGCCCGCCTTGATTGATGGAGAAACTGAACAAGCAGAGTGAGAGGCTGATGATCCCCGCTCCGATCCAATCCAATCGTCGGTCGGCGGCCTCCTTCTTTGGCGGTTCAGACGGTATGAAGAAAGTCCCAATAATAATGATGAACATCGCCATTACGGCGATGAGGAACAACTGTTTACCCACCAATGTCTACCTCTCCTCAGCTCGTCTCCACAGCACAAGTGGCTACTCACGGTCCATCACCGGCAAAGAGCCCACCAAAGACCTGTCCGAGGGCGGCACCAAAGGGATATCCTATACCCAGAACGGCAAACGCGATGGTCCGCCCCGGTTCCTCAGTGAAGGCGACTCCCACGATCCCGAGCGCTGAGGGCAACATGATCGCCGCTCCGAGTCCTGCTATGGCTCGGACAACGCACAGTGCGATCGATGCCGAGGATCAGGTATCAGCTAGATTTGTCGCATGAGAGCTCAGCTCACCAGGAGAACGCCAGAGATGATGGAGAAGATGTAGATGATGGACAGACCGAGATGTTTGCACCCATAGAGATCGGCTAGGCGTCCGGCCACAAGTAGTCCACTGCGACGGTCAGCCAAGCGCATTGAACCTGGGAGGATCTCACCAGACGTTGGCCAGAGTATACGCGGAAGCCACCTGAGAGGTTATCACCTTGGAATACCTGGGTACAGACGAGGACTCACCCATTGCACTGCTAGCTCCGAAGTGTGAAGATCCGCAGCCATGTTCGGGATAATCAGGATACTTGACCCCGCAGTCGCGCTCTACTCACCACGTCAACCGATGTAGCTGGCTATGGTGTGGTTGGGCTTACAGCGAGGAAGTAAGTCATCATCATCACCCCGCCTAGCATGATCCTCCGGGATTTTGAGAGCTTCCTGCATTGCGTCAGGGTCGGAGTATCAAGCAAGGGAAGAGGCGAGGCGGTGGTCGAGGGTTTTCTCGTTGGTGATACTGCTATTCTCGGATGCGGGTAGTACTTGATCGTCCATTGCAGGCGGCGAGGGTTCTTCGAGGTCGTTGGGCATGTTGAAGATATTTTGTATGGAGACGACTTCTTTGAGTGACTTCATTGAGCGTATATCATTGATAGGAACTTCCTTCTGTGTCAGGTCCCCGAGTCCCGATTTGGACGGAAAAAGGGAGGTTTAAAGATCAGGCGTGAGCACCAATCGGTGCATTGGTGGATCCCGAGCGATGTCCTTTGTCTTCGAGCGGGGGGGGGTACGTGAGGACCTGAGGAAGCTGGTCGACAAGGAGTCATTTTGTTCCGGTTGAAGTAGCGTCTGCTTCGCAGGTCCACAGACTGAAACCCTACGCCACTGGACAGATGCGGCCCGGCAAGGGATATGAAGGAGTGTTAGATCCAACTGATGACGTATTCATAGTTATCAAAAAGTAAAAAGTGCCACGCCAAGCCCGTCTGAGTTCGCCCCCCATACGTTCATTCCTACGATCTATAATTCCTTCAACCTTACAGACAATCTCGAATGATCGGATCGACCAAAGTATCTGACGAGAGAAACAACCCAAACAAGCACCGCCTCCCCTTGCGAAGCCCGCGACTTTCTTCAGGACAAAGGAAGGGGCGTGTTTCCGCTACGAGGCATTTACTCGGCTGGACGTCATAGTTTTACCCCTGAGAAGAGAAAGAAGGGGTCATGGCTGAATCACATACTTGTTCGTTCAACCTTTCTTCTCAACTTGTTCTTGTTCACTATTGATCATTCACCTCGATCACACTTTGTTTTTCTCGAAATGACCTCGCCACCGGAATACAACAATATCCGTCGCGTCTCCTTCCCTATCGACGTCAATTCCTCAGTCCCCCAAGCACTCTCCTCCTCCCCATCCTCATCCTCCGGAATTGGTATCAACCCCGCTCCAGTCTCCACGACCGTCAACACCACCCTTCCTAAAATCGACGGACCCCGTCGTCGTCCAGCTCGCACCGTCACCGTCGGTACCTCCAACTCCGACCCCGATGGACCTCATCCCACTCGACGCCAGACGTCGGATTCCCAGCGGACTGGGAAGAGGTCGACGTTGGATCCCAATGCGGGGGTGTTGAGGCGGATGACGACGGGTTTGCTTACCCCAGGAAAGAAGATTGGGCAGGCACCGACGTATAGGTCGAGTATCAAGGCGGCGGTGATGAGTACTTGGCTGTGAGTGGTGTGATCATGCTGGGTTCGAGCTGATGGGCGTAGGAACGTACTGCTTGTCTTCATACCGATCGGTGAGGTCATTCTTGTCCGCGCGAGCACGACCGCTGATGGGAGTAGGCTGGGCGCTTTACCTCGCCAAACATGCGGGAGGCGTTAGGTCGATCTCGGATACCGCGGTTTTCATCACCACCTTCATCGCCATCATTCCGCTCGGTATGACTTGCCGGGTTGTGAGAGGACAAAAGCTGATCGTGCTGAACAGCTGGTCTGCTCGGTTTCGCGACGGAAGAAGCGGCTCTGCGATTGGGCGAGACCCTTGGCGGACTACTGAATGCCACTCTGGGAAACGCCGTCGAACTCATCGTCGCGATCCTCGCCTTGGTCGAGGTGGGTACAAGAAGTCACGGATAGGGTCAATGCTCATTGTACGCAGTGCGAGCTAGCGATCGTACAATCATCTCTCGTAGGCTCGATTTTGTCCAACCTTCTTCTTGTCCTGGGCATGTTAGTGACTTTTTACGCCTGTCAGGTACGCGCTGACAAGCTGCAGGTGTTTTTTCGCCGGCGGCGTGCGATACGCCGAGCAAACCATCAAGACCACAGCAGCCCAACTTAACTCGTCCCTCCTCCTCATCGCCGTCATTGCCGTGCTCATCCCGTCTGCCTTCCACTTCTCCATCACCACTACTTCGGATGGCCGTAGTACGTCATTAGCTCCCGGCCAAGAGGGCAAGGATCTGCTGGCGATGAGTCACGGTGTCGCGGTGATCCTGCTCGTGCTGTATCTCGGTTACCTGTTGTTCCAGATGTGGACGCATGCTGTGAGCCACCTACTTCCTATTGCCAGACTTGGCTGATCTCAGGATAGAACCTGTACAAGGACGAAGACCAGGGACCGGTGTCAACTCGATACCCTACCGCGGTCAGCAACCTACCCGGACAAATGACCGAGAAGCTCCGGTTCCACCGGAAGAAGCATTCTGCAGACGGATTCCCTGTTACGCCGTCGACCGATTCGGCATCGACCGAGAATGCCCCGGTCAACGTGGAGCCCGGTCAGGTGGGCGAGGCCGAGAACGGGGTCGTGGGACATCATGAGGATGAGGAGGAGGAGGAGCAGCCCAAGATGAATATCGTGACCACGATTGTGATTGTCTTCTACTCCCGCCTGGCTCTGTCGGTCTCATTCAAAGCAGGGCGTCATGGTTCTTGATACGGTCTTGGTCGGATTCACCGCAGAGTTCCTCGTTCGCAGTATCAATGGCTTGGTCGAGTCGCACCCAAGCCTATCTGCCGAATGGGTCGGTCTGATCCTGCTCCCTATCGTAGGGTATTTTGTTCTACGTGGGATACGTCGCTCACGCATTTGAAGGTCGGGAACGCTGCGGAGCATTTCACAGCCGTGTCCGTTTCCGTCAAGGACAAGCTCGATCTTTCCATCTCCGTTGCGGTGCGTTAAGCCCATCTTGGATTCGTGCTGTGTGCTGATTTTCCACTCAGGTCGGCTCCTCTATCCAGATCGCGCTGTTTGTCATCCCCGTGATCGAACTCCTTTCGTGGTGTATCAATAAACCCTTGACGTGAGCTGCCGGTTTTTCCGCTGTTTGTTACAAGGGCTAATGAGACATTCCGGATGCGCAGATTGCTCTTCGACCGTGAGCCTTTTCCTTTCCCCCTCCTCCACTACTCCTCTTCGACTGCCTGCCCTCTTCTTCAAGGATTTTAGCTGATGGACCTCAGCATACGAGTCCATTGTCCTCTTCCTCTCCGTGATCATCGTCAACCAGACTCTCGCAGATGGACGGTCGAAGTGAGTTCCTCTATCTGCGCAGCAGCCGGTCTGATGTCTTCCAGCTGGATGGAAGGACTCGTCTTGATGTTGCTGTACCTCATCATCGCCGTGTCATTCTGGTATTACCCCGTGGGCCGCCTCTTGGTTGCAACTTGCTGCACATAGCTGATTCGAGAAGGGCTCCAACACGGCGACTCTCATTGGATGCGCTTGAGTGGGAACTCGGTCGTCGGTTAGAGAGTCGAGCTATAGCTATATTCTCGTCAATCGATTCGGGCTTCTCGGGTTTTCCATCATCACACGTCTGTAAAGATCGACATCATGCACATAATTTGTGACTTTTTCGGACGATGTTGCGATCCCCAGGCGAGTCGAGTCCAGCTGTCATACTGATGGTGCAACGATGAGTCCGCTCCACACGTTGCTCGTCATGCTAGATGTCGATTCGGAATGGATGCGCAGACTCGTCGTACAGCTTAGAATGCATTGTCCCGCCAAACCCCAAATCAAACGAGATGACACGAATCTGATGACAAGCTACCCCCACCCCGCTCCCGCCTATGGGACGTTCATATAAGCCCCAGCCGTCGGAGCGGTCTGATACAGACTTGACCGCCGTGCCGACCTTCCAGAGAGCGATTGATCGGTATTCGACCTAATCCACCCATCAATATTGCTACTCGACGGGGGAAGGAGGAGGCGCCCACCTCGGCATGAGCGTGTGACCCTCTTGCCATGGCTCGAGGCAGCTCAGGGGGACCACTCCCCGTGATTGGTTCTGGTCCTCGCATAGTGACCAGCCGTCATCGTATGCTGTGTGGAGGTAGAGCTGCTGTCCAGAGAGCACAGCTGCGCACCGTCAGTTTTCCCCATCTCATTGAGTCCGGAAACCACAATCGGGAGGAGAGAGGGGAGAAGAGGGGAGAAGAGGGGAGAAGAGGAGGGACGAGAAGAGGCAGGAGAGAAGCGGAGAAGAGGGGAGAGGATGGAGGGGACGAGACGGTGGACATACCGAGCTCGTCTTCCAGAGACCTGACGAACCCAATTTTGACGCGCACCATCATCCCGTCGTGTATTCCCACGAGCGGGGCTGCCTCAGATGGCGGCGCTAGGGATTCTTGGTACGCCGGGTAAGCTTGGGCGGGGTACGACTGATCGTCTGGATACAACTGGTGGTCCGGGTGCTGTGGGTAGTCTGCGCAGCCTAGTTCCTGTGCCGGTTCCGGTGGGTACGATGGGGCTTCTCGCATCGGGTACGACTGGGCAATTTCTCAGCTTATCTCTCGAAAGGCGAGGGGACGGTTCAAAAGCGCAAAGGAAGCTGGCTTACGCTGGGTTTTTCGAACGACTCGTCCTCCATCGACACCGGAACCGGTGCGGGCCAGGGCTCAAACATCGAGCTCCGGTTCGCCGTCCGCCTCGCCCGACCTTTCTTCCGGATCGACCGCGTCACAATCAGTCCGATCACAGCGATCACAGCCGCACAACCGATGGTGATCCCCACAAACTACACTCATCAGTACTGGCTTGACTTCCCGAAGTGGCTGGGGAGACCTACCGCTCCGAGGGGAAGACCGGTGTGAGCGACTCCGCCTTTTTGGGAGGAACTAGCCGCGGCGGAAGAGACGTGGGTGATCGAGCTGGCGGTGGAGGCTGTCACGTTGGTAATTAGACTCGGATGGGGTTGGGTGGATGTGATGGTAAGGATCTGGGTGGATGTCTTCGAGGACGAAGTGGATGTTGGGGTGGAGGTGGATGTGGGTGTCGTTGTGGGGATTGAGGAGGTGCTGGTGGTGGGGGTGAGGGAGATGATACTGGTAGTCGGGACCACGACGACGGCGGAGGTCGTGGGTGACGTCGTTGGAGTGGTTTGGACTATTGGGGTGGTGGCGGGGATCCTGGTCGTACTGATGACAACAGGGGTTGTCGAAGCTGGTCCTGTCAATACTCCTCGATTCTGCATATAGGCGGAGGACATACTGGTGGTAGGTACCACAGCGCTCGTGACCGGAGTCTCGCTAGTTACGACCACCGGACTCGAAGTCGTCACCCCCACCGGGGGCGAGGTCGCGAGCGAAGTCTCGCCGATAGGCTGTGCCATGGTCTGCGTGTCGAAAGCATTGGAGAGCGGTTGTAGCGGATCAGAATTCAGTAGATTGGCCATATTGATGAGGTGCCGGATTACAGTTACGTTTCGAGCAGGGAGACGAATGATCAGCGGGTGCAGCATGGCTGAGACATCACTTACGTCGACTCAAAGGATGTTTTCGGTTTGGAAACGAAAGGAAGGTGCTTTTGACGGTGTACTGTGCGGAATCGGGAGAGGTAAGAGGCGACTGGAACCCCAGCCTCGTCGGGCAGCTTGGTCGGGTGATGGTCGGCTGGAGAGCAACTTTCGGTCGGAGCGGGCGAGGGATTATGATGATGGTGAATGACCGAAAGGATGGTCCGAAAAGAGTGCTAAGGACAGGTCGGAAGAAAGATCAAATGAAAGTGATGAACGAGAGTGATACTGTCTCCAGGTGAAGAC
>JAABUH010001070.1_pt1 | contig 33604 bp, 27 predicted proteins | sample 5559121 | NCBI WGS metagenome assembly JAABUH01 (sample SAMN10711871, study PRJNA513364) | rock metagenome | isolation source: Antarctica rocks | place: Antarctica: Victoria Land, Battleship Promontory nord | collected 2015-12-28
GGGAACGCCTGCAAGAAGGCCAGCGTCACGCCCTGATGCAGCTTGCCGAACAGCTCCAAGGCGACGGGGTAGTACGCTTTCAGGCACGCCGTGAGTTGGTTGACCAGCCGCGTTTGCCCCTGTATTAGGCCGTCCTGGTCGCGTGTGAGCATCTTGAGCTCGGCCACGAGCGGGCTGTCCGGCGTCAGGCGGCGCAGGTCGGCCAGGTCGCTACGCCCGGTGCGCGCCAAGAGGTAGGCGTCGATGGCGTCGGTCTTCGCCCCGGAGGGCTTGCGTTGCCGATCGACCGTCGTGGGGTTGACCGGGTAGACCGGCACGCCAGCATCCAGCAAAGCGGCGATGAGCAGGCCGCGATTGGTCTCGACGACGCAGGCCAGGTGCGCGGGATGCGCGTCCACGTCGCCGATGCCGCGCAGGAAGGCGACGAGCGCGGCTATTCCGTCGGAGGTGTGGGGCACGCGCGTCGCCGCTGCCCGCTTGCCCATGTCGTCGATGACAACGGCGTCATGGTGATCATCCGCCCAATCGATACCAACAAACCACATAATGTACCGTCGCTTTCTAGGGGTGGTCCTGGGAGGTCGTTGTCCTTATACGGTGGCGCTTGAGGCGCGGCTTTCTATCGTCGATTCGCCCCAGGAGTGGCGGTGGGGAAGGTCAATCTGTGTGAAACGGTCGAGCCGGTAGGGCGCGCTATCCTTTCCCCATCACCCGTTGCTCCGACTGGCTCGTCACCGGACACGTCCCTCCAGAGGGGGGGACACTCGAAGCTTAATGTATAAGGGCGATGCTGCCGCCCCGCGCCGCCCTGTGTGGATAAGAGTGGACTTGACATGGCGGTTTATGTCATGATAGGAGCCAAGATGGGGGCAAGTGCGCCCTCTTCGGCCGTACAACAGTAGCAGAAGCGCGCCCGCGATCCATGCGCGGGAGGAAACGCGCGGTAGTGCGACGTTCGGAGATGCGCCATGCCCGTGAACGCTGACAAGCCGCATGTGTGGAAGGCCGACGTCGCGCAGTCGGCCGACGGCTACGACGATTGGTATCTGCGCCACGCCCCGCAAGCCTACCGCGACGCCCGCAACGAGGTGGCCGACCGCGTGGAGGAGATCCTCCGCCTCACCGGCAATCTCACCGCCGTCACCCCCGATGCCCTGCGCCAGGACCCCAAGATGCTGGCCACCCTGCGCATGATGACCGACCCGCCCGTCGCCCGCGACACCCTCGTCGGCATCACGCACGCCTCCTCGGTCCTCGTCACCGCGATGGAGCGCGACGGGCACATCCCCGCGCAGCTGTTCGACACGGTCGTCGACGCCGACCTGCAGAAGATCGGCGACACGATCATGCGCCTGGCCGACCGCGATATCTTTTCCTGGCTCGAAGGCAACTATCACCTCACCGGCGTCCAGATCCGCCGCGCCGCCACCATTGTGGCCGATCGCCTCTGCCTCTCCTCGGCGGACACCATCGTGCGCGAGGCGCAGAAGCGCCGCCAGCTCGCCGCAGTCAAGACCTGGCTCAACGGGCGCGGCTATGGTCTCGTGGAGTCCGGCCGTAGCCTCGGCTTCGACCGCATGACCCCCGGCACGTTCTCGTTCGGGCTCAACGTGCCCGTGATGCACGCGGGCAAGGCCACGCCCGGCGCCATGCCCATCGACGTGGCCGTCATGCCCCAGCAGTCGAACACGGGTGACGTGCCGCTGTTGCTGGACGCGCGTTCCTCGGGCGACTACACCAAGAGTAACCGGCGCCGTATCGAGGATGCGGCCAAGCTGGCCTACCTGCGCGGCACGTACGGCGCGAACGTGCGCCTCGTGCTGTTCCTCTCCGGTTACTTCGACAGCGGTTACCTCGGTTACATCGCCGCCGAGGGTATCGACTGGGTGTGGGAGCATCGCGTCAACGACATGGCCCAGCTCGACCTCGTCAAGCTCACCCTGGTGGATCGGCAGCAGGCCGCGGGGCACTGATCGCGATGATGAGCGAGGTCGCCAACCTCTACGCCGAGCACTACCCGTATCCCTCGCGCCGCATGCCTATCATCGCCACGCGCGGTGTGGTGGCCACGAGCGAGCCCCTCGCGGCGCAGGCCGGACTCTCTATACTCCAGCGGGGCGGCAACGCCGTCGACGCCGCCATCGCCAGCGCGGCCGCGCTGACCGTGGTCGAGCCGACCTCGAACGGCATCGGCGGCGACGCGTTCGCCCTGGTGTGGGACGGCTCGCGTCTGCATGGGCTCAACGGCTCGGGCCGCGCGCCGGCCATGCACACGCCCGAGCTCTTCGCGGGGCAGGGTCTCGGCGCGGTCCCCTCGTTCGGCTGGCTCCCGGTCACCGTGCCTGGCGCGCCTGCCCTGTGGCGCGACCTGCATGCGCGTTTCGGTAAGCTGCCCTTCGCGGCCCTCTTCGAGCCGGCTATCGCCTACGCCCGAGAGGGCTACCCCGTCGCCCCGATCACGGCGCAGGCCTGGGCCCACGCCGCCGCGGTCTACGCCCGCCAGGAGGGGCCGGAGTTCGCCCCCTGGTTCGAGACATTCGCCCCCGGGCGCGGGGCCCCGCGCCCCGGCGACCTCGTGCGCCTGCCCGACCACGCCGCCACCTTGGGGGCGATCGCCGAGAGCGCCGCCGAGGATTTCTACCGGGGGGCGCTAGCCGGGCGCGTCGCCGCCTTTGCCGCCGCGACGGGCGGCTACCTGACGCGCGACGACCTCGCCGCGCACACGAGCGCGTGGGTCGAGCCGATCGGCACGGGTTACCGCGATTACGCGGTGTGGGAGATCCCGCCGAACGGACAGGGTCTCTCGGCGCTGGCTGCGCTCAACATCCTCGAAGGGTTCGATCTCGCCGCACACCCGCGTGAGTCGGTAGAGAGCTACCATCTGCAGATCGAGGCCATGAAGCTGGCTTTCTCCGATGGCCTGCGTTACATCGCGGACCCTGAGAAAGCCCATGTGCCGATCGAGGGGCTGCTCGACAAGGGCTACGCGGCGGAAAGGCGGCGGCTGATCGATGATCGCGCCCTCGAGCCCGCTCCCGGCGCGCCGCCGGGCGGCGGTACGGTCTACCTGTGCGCGGCGGACGGCGACGGCATGATGGTCTCGTTCATCCAGTCCAACTACATGGGCTTCGGCAGCGGCCTCGTCGTCCCAGGCACGGGCATTGCACTGCAGAACCGCGGCGCCTGCTTCGTGCTCGATCCGGGCCACCCCAACTGTGTGGCGCCGGGCAAGCGGCCCTACCACACCATCATCCCGGCCTTCCTGACCCACGGCGGCGCGGCGGTCGGCCCCTTCGGCGTGATGGGCGGCTACATGCAGCCCCAGGGCCACCTGCAAATGGTGGTCAACATGGTCGACTACGGCATGAACCCGCAGACGAGCCTGGACGCCCCGCGCTGGCAGTGGCTGCGGGGCAAGGACGTCGAGGTCGAGATGGCGGCCGCGCAGCATATCATCGCAGGGCTGGACGCGCGCGGCCACCAGGTCAAGGCGTCGGGCAGCGTGGCCGGCTTCGGGCGCGGCCAGATCATCTGGCGCCTGCCCAACGGCGCCTACGTCGCGGGCAGCGAGCCACGCGCCGACGGCTGCGCCGTGGGCTATTAGCCGGCCTTGAAGCGCGCCTTGCCCCACACCCGCGTCTGGCCGGCGCCACCGGCGACGCGGGTGTGAGGCAAGATCGTGCGCGCCGATTCCGGGCCAAGCAGGTTCTGCTACGCGCCGTCGAGCGCGACGAGGCGATCGATACGCTCGATGGAGCGGGCGTGGCCGCTCGCCTCGTCGACGTCGGCCAGGACGGCGTTGAACTGCGCCGTGTTGTCCGCCGCCGTGCCGGCCTTCTGCGGCAGCGCCGTGAGGTAGCGCCGCACCACGGGCTCGACCTCGGCGCCGATGACGGAGTGCAGCGGGCCGACCATGCCGACGTCTGTGACGTAGGCCGTCCCGCCCGGCAAGATCTGCGCGTCGGCCGTGGGCACGTGGGTGTGCGTGCCCACGACGAGGCCGGCGCGCCCGTCCAGATAGAAGCCCAGCGCGCGCTTCTCGCTCGTGGCCTCGGCGTGGACGTCGACCACGACGACGCGGGCCTCGTCAGCGTGCCGCGCCAGCACCGCGTCGAGCGCGCGGAAGGGGTCGTCCATGGGGGACATGAAGACGCGGCCGAGCGCGTTGGTCAGCAGCACCGGTGTGTCGCCGACGTCGAGGATCGTGGCGTCCAGGCCCGGCGCGCCCGGCGGCAGATTGGCCGGGCGCACGATTTTGGGGGTCGTGGGCAGGTAGGTCAGGGCCTCGCGCTGGCGCCACACGTGATTCCCGGTCGTCAGTAGGTCGACGCCGGCGGCGAACAGGCTAGTGGCCGCGCCCCGCGTGATGCCGGCGCCGCCCGCGCTGTTCTCGCCGTTGGCGACGACGAGGTCGAGCGCCAGCTCGCGGCGTAGCGCGGGCAACAGCGCGGCCACGGCGCGCCGCCCCGATCCCGCTATGACGTCACCGATGAAGAGGATGCGCATACGTCAGTGTTTAGTGTTCAGTGACTAGTTTAGACTCACGAGCTAGACACTCGTCACTCTACTTGGCTATCTCGACGACGCGCTTCTCGCGGATGACCGTGACGCGGATCTGGCCGGGGTACTCGAGGTTCTCCTCGATGCGGCGGGCGATGTCGCGCGCCACGCGCATGGAGTTGAGGTCGTCGACCTCGTCGGGCCTGACGGCGATGCGCAGCTCGCGCCCGGCCTGGATGGCGTAGGATCGCTCGACCCCCGGGAACGAGTTGGCGATCTCCTCCAGCGCCTCCAATCGTTTGATGTAGGTGCTCACCGTCTCGCGGCGCGCGCCGGGCCGCGCGGCCGAGATGGCGTCGCCGGCGGCCACGATGAAGTCCTCGATCGTCTGCGGCTCGACCTCGCCGTGGTGCGCCGCGATGGTGTGCACGACGCGGTCGCCCTTGCCCAGGCGCTTGCAAATGTCGGCCCCGATGAGGGCGTGCGGACCCTCCACCTCGTGGTCGACCGCCTTGCCAATGTCGTGCAGCAGGCCGCCCTCGCGCGCCACCTGCACGTTGGCCCCCATCTCCGCGGCCATGGTGGCGCAGAGGTACGAGACCTCCACGGAGTGGTGCAGCACGTTCTGCCCGTAGCTGGTGCGGAATTTGAGACGGCCCATCAGCTTGATCAGGTCGCTGTGCAGGCCCTGCACGCCCGCGTCGAAGGCGGCGCGCTCGCCCGCCTCGCGGATGGCCTGTTCGACCTCCTGGCGCGCCTTGGCCACGACCTCCTCGATGCGCGCGGGGTGGATGCGCCCGTCGAGGATGAGCTTGCCCAGGGCCACGCGGGCCACCTCGCGCCGCACGGGGTCGAACGAGGAGAGGATGACGGCCTCGGGCGTGTCGTCGATGATGAGATCGACACCGGTCGCGGCCTCGAGGGCGCGGATGTTGCGGCCCTCCTTGCCGATGATGCGCCCCTTCATGTCTTCGTTGGGCAGGTTGACTACGGAAACGGTCGTCTCTGCCACGACGTCGGCGGCGCAACGCTGGATGGCCATGCCCACGATCTTCTGGGCGCGCATGTCCGCCTCGGTCTTGATCTGCGCCTCCATGTCGCGCACGCGGCGCTCCACATCGGCCTTGACCTCCGTCTCGACCTGGGAGAAGACCAATGCCTTGGCATCCTCGCGCGAGAGTTCGGCGATGCGCTCGAGGGCCGCGACCTGCTGCCCGCGGATCTCATCGGCCTGCTCGCGCAGCTCGTCGAGCTTCTGCTCTTTCTGCGTCAGCTGGCGCTCTTTACGCTCGAAGGCGTCGCTCTTGCGGTCGAGGCTCTCTTCTTTCTGTTGGACGCGCTTCTCCTGGCGGCCGATCTCGGAGCGCCGCTCCTTGTTCTCGGCCTCGGCCGTGTTGCGGATCTTCAGCGCCTCGTCCTTGGCGTCGAGTAAAATCTCTTTCTCTTTAGCCTGCGCCTCGAGCACCATTTTTTGGGCCGTGCTCTCCGCTGAACGGACCCGTTGTTGCGCCAGCAAAGCATAGATGGCGTAGCCTATCCCCGCCCCCACGATCAGGGCCACGAGGATGGCTACGAGCGTACTCGCGTTCATGAGTGTCGTCCCTCCGGCCGCACGGCAAGGGGTGCAGGTGGCGCGACAACGCGACATAATCTATGATGATGGGCATAGACCGCTCTCCTCCACTCGCCGTGACGGCGTTACACGATGTATGTAGTCTGGCAGCCGTCGCGTCCACGCGTCGGCCCCGCCATCAGGAGATGAAGTCTCGCGCTCGAGCGGGGCATGCGGCGCCGCGGCGCGGCCAGGCCACGAAAAAGGGGGCCTGGCCGCGCGCATCGGCGACGAAAACGTTCAAAAACTCCGTCGCACCACCAACTGTGTGCGGACGCTGCTGCGCTCATATTACCACGTCGGGACGCCTCCGGGGGCATAGCCTGTTCGTGCCCCTGGCGGCCCCCCCTGTTTGTCGCCTGGCATGGCCTCATGGGCGCACCCATCGTTCCTCCTCTCCCCGAGTCGCGGCGGGAAACGTCCCGCCCCGTGGTCGCGCCATCGGACGATAATCGGGCGGCGATGCCGCCGCGCGGGCGGGGCGCGCGGCGCCTACTGCAGGCGCGTGGCGTGCGCTATGTCGTGACGCACCGCGCGTGGCTCGGCCCCCAGGCGACCGACGCCATCCGCGCGCGCGCCGGCCATGTAGCGGGCGCCCGCCTCGACGCCCATTGGCCAGACGCCGACGCGTACGAAGTGGCCGGACGCACGGGCCGTTAGGGTTAGAGGACTTTTTGCCGCGCACCCTCCGGCCCGGCTACTACGACCTGCTCGGTACTGTACGATGGGGGACGGGAGCGGCGGTTAGCACGGCCGGCGGCGCGGGGGTCGTTCGGATACGCCGCCCATAACCGGCCTTACGGCAAGGGCGCGTGGGGCCAAGAGACCCTATGGGGATGCAAAGCGCGATTTGCGCAGCGCCAGTTCCATCGTGACGTTGCGCGCGGCGCCTGGGAAGCGCCTGGGAAGCGCCGGCCGGAGCCTGGGCGGGCGTGGCTGCCCACCATCTACTATGATGCGACGTTGATTGGGCTGGAGGGGGGCGCGGCCATCCGGCGTAGCGCGCGAGCGTGTACGCTGGATGTGTGGAGAGAGGTAGGGGGGCGCTGGGACCGGCGGCGCTAAGTCCGTCGAATATGACCCTGTTGGTCGTGCTGCTGGCCGCCGCCGTCGGGGCGCTCGCGCTGGCGCGCCAGCGGCCCATCGTGCCGCCACAGCAGCCGCCGCCGCCCGCGTGGTCCCTCGCCGGCCACGACGGGGCGCGCACCGGCCACTCGCTCTCGAATCCGGCGCTCGTCAAAGGAGACTCACTCACCCTGCGTTGGCGGCGCGCGTTCGCCGCCCCACCGCTGCCCGCGCGGCCTCCCGTCGTCGACGGTCACGGCAACGTGTATGTGCCGCGCGCCGACGGCGCTCTGCTCTCCCTCGATTCCACCTCCAACGGCGAGACCCGCTGGTGCGCCGCCGTGCAGCCCATCACCGACACGGCCTGCGCCGGCCCTCAGCCTCTCCAGGGGCAGATGTTGCCGCCCCCCGTCGCCCCCAATGTCACGATCGCCCCGGACAACAGCCTCTACGTCGTCGACGGCACGGGCGAACTCTCTTTCTTCCCGGCCTCGTCGTCCGTCGCGCCCGCGTCGTCGACGCCGCTCTGGCGTGAGAAGGCCGGGCTCATCCCCGGCGACGGCATCGCGCTAAGCCCTGATGGAGGCACGCTCTACGGCGTGGTCGCCGGTCCCGCGCGCTCCCTCTACACCGTTGCGGCGCGACGCCCACGGCGCCAACCCGCGACCGGCTGGGGGCCGGCGCCGGGCTGGCGCCCACCATTCATCCCGGCGCTGCGCTTCAGCCCCGTGTCGGTCGCTCCGGACGGTACGCCGCTCGTCGCCGCGACGGCACTCGATGTGCGCGGCGACGCGGTGCTCTACGCCTTCGACACACGCAATCAGGCGCGCGGGCGCGGGCGCTGGCATGTGGCTCTTGCGCCCGGCCGCCCCACATACGCGGCGATCGAGCCGACACGCCACGGGTGGATCGCCTGGATCGCCGTGTCCGGCCCTGTCCGGTCCTGGATTGTCCTCGTCGATAACAATGGGCGCGTGCTCTGGCGGTGGTCGACGCTGCACCATATAGATACAAAGGACGGGGGAGTCGCCCTGTCGCTGGCGTCATCCGGTTGCCTGTCGTCCCGGGCGGCCCTCGGTTATGTGTCCACGGAGGTAGGGATTTACGCCATCGATCGACGGATCTACCATCCCTGGCTGTTCTTCGACACGCGCCGCTTGGGGGCCGGCGAGCCCGGCGCGCTGGCGACCGACGTCTGCGGCGATGTCTACGTCGCGACGAGCCACGGCGCCGTCTACGCTCTCGTACCCAGCGGGCGGCGCACGATATCTCCTCTCGGACAGGTGCGGTGGGCCTACGCCACGGGCCGCGATGCCCGTGGCGCCCTCGCGCTCGACCCCCATGGAGCGGTGCTGGTCGCGAGCCGCGACGTGTCCGGAACGGTCGTGCTCGAATCGCTCGGCGCGGGGCCGGGCGCCCCGTTGGCGACGCCGCGGCCCGGCGCCACGGCGATCCCCTGCGCCGACGCCGATTGCCCGACCATCACGCCGGCTCCGTCGGCGACGGCGACCATCACGCCGACTATGACCGCGACGGCCTCGTTCACCGCGACGGCGACGATCCTCGCCCCCAGCCCCTCTCCCTGACGCGCCAGCGCTGTTTGCCCTGGCGAGGCGACTATCGGGGCTACTCTTAGAGGGCGTAGCTCTCGTTGACCTTTTTGTAGACAGGGTTGTCGGCGCGGAAGCTGTCGGCGTCGGCGCCGCGGCAGGCAGCCGTGTGGGCCGCGAGCAGCTGCAGCGGGACCACCGCCAGCAGGGGGCTGAGGGCCTCGGGCACGGTGGGGTATGTGATGACGGTACGCGCTCCCGGCGTTTCGACCGAGACGAGCGGCGGGAGCGCATCGACGGCGCGCTCGTCGGCGACTACGACGACCTGGGCGCCGATCAGGTCGAGCGCCCGCACCAGGTCGCCCACGCGCTCCAGCGCCGGCCCCCGGGCGGCGACGACCACGACGATGTCGTCCGCCTCGATCGCCTGTAGATAGCCGTGCAGCGCCGTTTCCACCTCGACCCCTTCGGCGCTCAGGTACGACGATTCTTTGACCTTGAGCGCGCCCTCGCGCGCGGTCGCCGCGTTGGGGCCGGCGCCCATCACCGTCAGGCGCCCTCGGGCGGCCAGCGCGTTGGCCAGCGGGACGACCATGCTCTCGCGCCCGAGCAGCGCCGCGATGTCGTCAGGCAAGCGGTCCAGCGCGAGGCGCAACTCCCCCACGTCGCCGCCCGCCCGCTCTCCCAGGCGCGTCGCGATGAGCGCGAGCGCGGCCAGATTGGCGGTGTAGCTGGCCGTGTGCGTGGCGGATCGCTCCTGTGGGGCGGTCGCGATGACCAGGTCGAGCCCCTGTCCCTCCATCGGCGAGCCCTGCCCGGTAACGCCGACGACGCGCATGCCAGCCTCGCGCGCCCGCGCGATGGCTTGTGCGCCGTAGCGCTTGCTGCCGCGATGGCTGATCGTCACCAGAGCATCGTCAGGGCCAAGCCGGCGGGGATAGGTCGCGAAGTCGAAGTTGGTGGTCGCGTAGGCGTCGGCGCCGGCCAGGCGCAAGAGGCTCTCCCCGACGATGGCGGCGTGGCCGCTCGTGCCGGTCCCGCTCAGGAAGACGCGGCGCGACCCAGTCAGGAGCTCGGCCGCCCGCTTCGCCGCCCCCTGCGCGTTCTGCAAGACGGCGCGCACGACCTCCGGCTGGCTATGGATCGTCTGATACAACACGGATCGCGGCTGGCTATCGGCGACCATCTACCGTTCCCCCTCCATCTACCGTCGCGCTGGTACGTTGTACGCGTTTTCCCAGATGGCTCGCTCAGGCGGCGCGCGACGGTGTGCGGTCGCGTTGAGCCGGGTGGGTGCGTTCCCAACGCAGCAGGTCGCGCCAGACCCTGTCTTCGTGAGCGACGGCGAGGTAGCGCCAGGGGCCTAGGCCACCGGCCCTGACGCCCAGGGGGCGCCAGCGGGCGTAGGCCGCGACGCGGCGGTGCGCGTAGATGGGCACGTCCAACCGGGTGTCGAGGAGCACCGTATCGGGGTCATGCTCCGCGAGCGCCCTACTGTAGCGCTCGACCGTGAGAGTTTCTCCCGGCAGGCCATAGTTGTTGACGGCCGCGATGAGCAGGCCCTGGTCGGGCCGGCAGCGGCGCAGCAGACGCAGCGCCCCCGCGTCGAATGTGAGCTGGTCCATTGGCATCCTCGCCTTCTTCAGGGGGACGACAATGTCCCCTGCCTAAATAGAGTATAACGCCGCTCGCGGCCCTGGGCGAGCGGCCCCCTGATTATGAGCGGAGCCTGGCCCTGAAGGACCACGGCAGACAAAAGTCGCGTCCGCGCTATGGTTCTTCAGGGCCAGGCCCACGGCGCTCGCTACCACAATCAGGGGACACGCCCTTGGGCAAGTGACCCTGAGCGAGCAGGCCTGTCAGAGCGGGCAGGGACACGGGCAAAAACGGGCGGGGGAGGGGCTGGGTCCCAATCAGACCCAACCCCTCCCCCGCCCGTCTGTCGTGCGGTTGGGCGCCCGCGCGCCTATGTCCGCGAGGGTGGCGGCGGCACGTTAGCGCTACTAGCCATGACGGCGCCGCCTCTAATAGCGCCCGGGACGGGGAGGGGCGAGCCGAGGTCAGGCTCCGGCTGCAAGGTTGGGATGAGCACGCCGACCTCCTCGCCATGGATGACGAAGTCGCCTGTTTCAAGCATCGCGTCGGGCATGCACAGCGGGACCACCAGCGCGACCAAGCGCAGGATCGCGAAGGTCCCGCCGGCGCTGAACACGATCACGAAGAGCGCGGCCTGCGCCTGTACCTGCAACTGGTGCGTGCCCGCGCCGTTGAAGAAACCGGCGACGGAGAAGCCCGCGACCTTGCCGTTGGGGAGGTATTCGATCATCTGCGGGTCGGCGACGAGGCCGACCATCAGGCCGCCGATCAGGCCGGCGATGCCGTGCGTGTGGATGACCCCGAGGGCGTCGTCCACGCGCCGGAAGATCGTGAGCCTGTTCATGGTGAACCAGGGGATGGCGCTGGCCACGATGCCGATGGTGATCGCGCCGGTTCCGTTGACGAAGCCCGCGGCCGGGGTGATGGCGACGAGGCCGGTGATCATGCCGTTGACCGCGCCCACGAGCGAGGGCTTGCCCACGGCGATCATGTCGATGGCCATCCAGGTCAACAGCGCCGTCGCGGCGGCGAGGTTGGTGTTGAGCACGGCCGCCGAGGCGTCGGCCCCGGCGAAGAAGGGGTCGCCGCCGTTGAAGCCGTTCCAGCCCATCCACAGCAAGCCCGCGCCCGCCATGGTCATCATCAGGTTATTGGGACCCGGCTCCTTGCGGTCGCGCGCCAGGCGCGGGCCGATCACCGCCGCGGCCACGAAGCCCGAGACGCCGGCGGAGAGGTGGATGACGTACCCACCGCTGTAGTCGACCGCGCCGGACTGAGCCAGCCAGCCGCCGCCCCAGATACTGAACGCGTTCACGCTATAGATAAGGGTCGACCAGAGCGGCACGAGCAGCATCCAGGCCTTGAAGTTGATCCGCCCGACCACGCTGCCCAGGAACAGGAGCGGGGTGATCGCCGCGAACACGAACTGGAAGTAGACGAGCGAGGCCTGTGGGAAGCGGAACTTGGGCATCAAGCCGATGCCGCTGAGGAGCGGGATGTTGGCCTGCGACTGCTCGGCGACGTGGTCGAGCGACGCGCCGGGCATGCCCAGGAATTGAGGCAGAGAGCCGATGTTCAGGGGGTTGCCGAAGCTCATCTTGAAGCCCCACAGTACCCAACACAGCAGCACAACCGCGAAGCCGTAGAAGGCCATCATTGCGCTGTTGACGGCCCAGCGCCGTTGCACCACGCCGCCATATAGGATAGCCAGGCCGGGGATACTCATGAGGCCGACGAGGGTGGCCGCGGTCATCTGCCATGTGTTGTCGCCCGGATTCAGCCACGCCGGATAAGGGAGCATAGAAGACAGTCCTCCTTGAGAGTGTTCACCAGGGTCGCACGGGTCGCACGCGCGACTGCGACTGCAGCGGGAGACACCCCGTCATCGGGCAGGAGGGCCGCGATGCCCTGTCGTGCGCCACCACGCCCTCGGCGCGTAGGTGGCGCGAGCGAGCGTTCGACGCTCGCCGGGCAACAAAAAACCTCCCGCCCACGAGGGTAGGCGGAAGGCATCATCGCCGGGACTCTTGCTGCGGTGCGCGGGCTTCGGCGCCTCGACGCATCCACACAGACTGAGCGCATCATAGCAAAGGCGCGCTTGCTTGTCTATTCTCGACGCCCCTATCCCTGTACGGAATAACGTTTGCGCCACCGGACACCGTGTCCAGTGGGCGTCCGCGAGCGTACGTTTTCGCCGGCCGCAAAGCGCAGCATGGTCAGCTTTACGCTTGCGATGCGGCCTGGTGCGCCAATAGACGTTCGCGCATGCGTGACACAGTGGGATCGGCTTCGATTTTTTGCCAGGATGATAGCCGCTTCGCGCTCCTGCTGCTCCAAATATATATCGATGTCGGCCCAATGTCGCAAATAGTACGCGATTACCGCGTATATGTCGGCCAATTCGAGCGTTGGGAAACTGCGGGCAATGTCCTCGGCGTCGGCACCGCCCGGGAACGCGTGGACGATTGTGTCCAGCGTGACGCGCGTATCGCCGACGCGCGGGCGCTCGATGCCGTAGTGCGTGACGAAGCGTATCACCGCGCCGCCGAAGGGCGCGGCCAGCACGCCCGCGTCCGTGAGCCTGGCCAAGGCCTCGGCAGGGGCGAGGCCCGTGTCCGCCGTGTCGACGCACACGATGTTGGTGTCCACGCCCCGTTGCGCCAGGCGCAAGCCCCCGATGTCGAGGAGCCCGTCGGCGAGCAGGCGCGCGCGTTGGCGTGGTCCTCCGCCAGGCGCGCGACCATGTGCTCCAGGGCGTAGAGCGCGGCGGCGGCGATCACGCCGGCCTGCCGCATACCGCCGCCCACGACCTTGCGCCAGCGGTGGGCCGCCGCGATGAAGTCGCGCGACCCGCACAGGGCCGAGCCGACCGGCGCGGCGAGCCCCCTGGAGAAGCACACCTAGACCCAGTCGGCGTCTGTCGGCAAAAGGTGAACGCCCGCGGTCGCCCTCACCGACGACGTGTCGGCGAGGGCGACCGCCTCGACGTGCAGTATGGCCACGACCGGTGACGCGGGGAGCGTCAGGGCATGGGCACACCCCTACGGACGGACGACGGATGACGACGACGGCGACGGCGCGAGAAAGGATAGCATCCTGCCGTCAATGGACCGCCGACACGTGCGACCGCGGCGCCCTATTGGCGTGGGATAAGGCGCGCCGAGACAACGAGACCAGCGCCCAGTCGGACTGACGCGTCACACCGGTGCGCGCCAACAGGATCATCGCCGTAGGTTTCCGTCGTCATGTCTCACCAATGCGCGCGCCCTCCCGCTTGTGCTTTGCATGCCGGCCATGCGCGATTTCGGCGAGAGGCGCGCCCGCTGCGCCCGCTGCGCCCGCGCGCCTGCCCTGTGTCATGGGGTTAGAGTGTCGCGCCGATGATCCAGGGGTTGAACTCTTCCTCGCCGATGCCGTGGCGCTCGCTCTTGCTACGGTCGCCCGAGGCCACGGCCAGGATACGCTCGAAGATCTCCTCGCCGATCTCGTCCAGGCTCGCGCCGTCGAGCGCGCGCCCGGCGTCGACGTCCATGTCGTTGCGCATCTTCTGGTAGAGCAGGCTGTTCGTCGCCACCTTGATGCTCGGTGCCGGCTTGCAGCCATACACCGAGCCGCGCCCCGTCGTGAATACAACTATGTTGCAGCCCGAGGCGACCTGCCCCGTGACCGAGATGGGGTCGTAGCCGGGCGAGTCGACGTGCACGAAGCCGCGCGCCGTGATCCGCTCGGCGTACTCGTAGACCCCGTTGAGCGGGGTCGAGCCACCCTTAGCCACCGCGCCGAGGCTCTTCTCGTAGATCGTGGTCAGCCCGCCGAGCTTATTGCCCGGCGAGGGGTTGTTGTCGATCTCGCACCCGTTACGCCGCGTGTACTCTTCCCACCAGCGGATGCGCTCGAGCAGCTTGCCGGCCACCTCCGGCGAGGAGGCGCGGCGGGTCAGCATGTGCTCGGCCCCGTAGACCTCGGTCGTCTCGCCGAGCGCGACGGTCCCGCCCTGCCGCACGATCAGGTCGGCCGCGCGCCCCAGCGCAGGGTTGGCCGTGATGCCGCTCCAGCCGTCGGAACCGCCGCACTGCAGGGCCACGACAAGCTCGGAGGCCGGGATCTCCTCGCGCCGGCAGGCCGCGGCGACAGGCAGCAGCGCTTCGACGGCGGCCACGCCAGCCTCGACCGTCTCCAGCAAGCCGCCCTCGTCCTGGATCACCAAGAGCGGCGGCCGGTCGCCCTCCAGCCCCTGCGCATCCACGAGGTCGGTGATCTGATTGATCTCGCAGCCGAGGCCGACGAGCACGTAGGCGGCCACGTTGGGGTGGCGCGCCACCCCCGCGAGGGTGCGCTGCAGGAGGTCGATCTCGCGCGAGCCGTAGCGCGCGCCGCAGCCGCCCTTGTGCGTGAAGCCGACCACGCCGTCGACCGTGGGGTAGTCGCGCAGGGCGTCGGGGCCCCGAAAGCGGTCGGCGATGGCGCGCACGGTGCTGGCGGAGCAGTTGACGGTCGAGATGACGGCCACGTAGTTGCGCGTGCCGGCGCGCCCGTCAGGGCGGCGGAAGCCCATGAAGGCGCGCCGCTCGGAGGGGGGAGCGAGGGCGACAGGGCGCGCGTCGACACCGATCGCGTAGTCGTGCGTGAGCGCGCCCACGCCGAGGTTGTGGGAGTGCACGTGGTCGCCCGGCGCGATCGGCGCCGAGGCGAAGCCGATCACCTGGCCGTACTTGTGCACCGCCTCGCCCTGTGCGACGGCGCGCAGCGCCACCTTGTGCCCCGAGGGGACGAGCCGGGCCACGCGCGCCACACCCCCGGACGTGCGCAGACGCAGGCCGGGCGCGAGCGGGACACGCGCGACGGCTACCTCGTCGGCCGGGTGTAGATGCACGGCCACCTCGGCCAGGTCAACCTCCCGCGCGGCCGACATCGGCGTCACGGTCACAAGATCGGGGGTCGTCGCCATCGCGTCTCCTCCGGCAGTCGTCCTGCCCCTCCGTCACGCGCACTCGCGCTGGTATCATTCGGTGTGTCGGTGTGTCGGTTTGTCCCTATGGTATCAGAAGCGGGTCTCGCGACGTGGAATAAGGCCGGGTAGAACGGCATGGAGGCCGTGTCGCTCGCCCACATGGACTGAAGCTTCGCCGCGATTGCCGCGATTGCCGCGATTGCCGCGATTGCCGCGATTGCCGCGATTGCCGCGATCGCCGCGATTGCCGCGATCGCCGCCCCGAGCGCCTCGAGATAGCCGGCCTCCTGCGCCGTCCGTGCGACGATGTCGAAACGGAGGAGGCGCTGCCGAGGAACCGAGTACGGAACCGCCGCGCTAGGAGGCCCCTGGGATGGCCTCCTTATTTGTGACCAACTCTCAATTAAGTACACGGTGTGGACAATAGGCAATCCTTCGCGGTTGTAACTCAGGGAGAGGTGAGGAAGTGGGTTCGTGGCCGAGGGGCATCGGCGCCATCACGTTGTTCGTCGAGGACGTGGAGGCTGCAAAGAGGTTCTATCGGGAGGTCTTCGGTCTGCCGGTAGCTTTCGAGGACGACGACTCGGCCGTGTTCGACTTCGGGAACACGATTATCAACCTGCTCAAGGTCACAGCGGCGCGGGAGCTCATCGAGCCTGCAGTGGTAGCAACTCGCGAGGCCGGATCCCGCCTTCAACTCACCATCCGGGTGGATGACGTGGATGCCATGTGCGCGGAGCTGGCCACACGCGGAGTAGAGTTACTGAACGGCCCCATGGATCGGCCGTGGGGCGTGCGAACCGCCAGCTTCAGCGATCCCGGCGGCTATATCTGGGAGATCGCGCAGTAGCCGGTGATCGAGTCGGTGACCCCGCCTCGAACGTGGGGCGGTCGTACAAAGACCGCGGTCGGCGGGAGGAGGCGTGAAGGCATTAGGCCCCTGCCTCTTTCCTTTGCCCGGTCCGCGGCCACAAATGCGCCGCGGGCCGGGCTTTCCTTTTTCGCAGCGTCATGGACGAGGTCTACGCGCGCATCGCCGCCATGGGGCTCCTCGCACGCCACATCGCGGCATCGCCGGCTCCGGGCGCGGCGCCGGTAGCCTGCCTCCACTATGGCATGGACCCCCCGCCGCCGGCGGAGATAAAGTAGGCGCGCCCGCTTGCCGCCGTGCGGACATGGGCGTACTATGTGGAGGCAGCTACGGTAGCGCCACCCTCAACGGGGAGAGAAACGGCAATGATCATGTCCAGCACGCCGCCCGCGACGCGCCTCGACGGGAGCGTCCTCGAGACTGTCCACGCGTATTTCGACAACGCCGCCGAGCGGCTCGGGCTCGAGCAGGGCCTGCGCGCCAATCTGCGCCACCCCAGGCGCTCGCTCATCGTCAGCGTGCCCATCCGGCGCGACAGCGGCGACCTGGAGATCTTCGAGGGCTACAGGGTGCAGCACTCCGTCGCGCGCGGCCCCGCCAAGGGCGGCATCCGCTACGACACCAACACCACGCTGGAGACGACCCAGGCCTTCGCTATGCTGATGACCTGGAAAAGCGCCGTCGTGGACATCCCCTTCGGCGGCGCCAGCGGCGGCGTCAACGTCGACCCCACGGCCCTCTCCATCGCGGAGTTGGAGCACCTGACGCGCCGCTACGCCAGCGAAATCTCGATCCTGATCGGCCCTGAGAGCGACATCCCCGCGCCCGACCTCAATACGGGCGAGCGCGAGATGGCCTGGATCATGGACACCTATAGCCAGCACGTGGGCTACTCGGTCCCGGCCGTGGTGACCGGCAAGCCGCTGGCCATCGGCGGCTCCGAGGGGCGACGCGACGCGGTCGGGCGCGGCTGCGCGTGCGTGGTCAAGGCGGTGAGCGGCGATCTGGGCATCGAACTGCGGGGAGCGCGTGTGGCCGTGGTCGGCTTCGGCAATGTCGGCACGGCCGTGGGCGTGTTGCTCGCCGCCGAGGGAGCCAACGTCGTCGCCATCTCCGACAGCCGCGGCGGCGTCCTGGCGGAGGGCGGGCTCAACGTGGCGCAGCTGCGGCGGCACAAGGCCGAGCGCGGGGTCGTGCGCGATTTCCCGGGCGCGCGCAACGCGGGGCGCGACGACGTGCTGGCGGCGGAGTGCGACATCCTGGTCCTGTGCGCGAACGAGCACTCCATCACCTCGGCCAACGCCGGCGACATCCGCGCGAGCGTGGTCGTCGAGGGCGGGAACGGCGAGCTGAGCGCCCCCGCCGAGACCATCCTGGTGCGCAAGGGTATCCGCGTGCTGCCCGACATCCTGGCCAGCGCCGGCGGCGTGGTCGGCTCCTACTTCGAGTGGGTGCAGGACATCCAGGAAAACTTCTGGACAGCGGCCGAGGTGGCCGAGCGGCTCGATTACGTGATGACGAGCGCGATCGAGGGGGTCGTGGCGCGGCAACGGCGCGACGGTGTGAGCATGCGCGAGGCCGCCACGTCCATCGCCGTCGAGCGCGTCGCCGAGGCGCACCGCGTGCGCGGTTTGTATCCGTAGTAGCGTTATGAACCTACAACAGCTTCAAGCCGTGGTTGCCCAAGGCGAATCAGCACAATTAGAGTTCAAGCGATCTACCGGTGAGCGCGTTGGCGCGCCTAGAACGATATGCGCGATGCTCAACGGTTTTTAGTGGACCCAGCGGGCGTTGACCCAGCCGTGGAAGCCGTCGCGCTGTTCTACGTAGTCCCAGCCGCCCTTGGCGCGGAGCAGGAGCAGGTGGTCGCCCGCGTGAACACGGCGCACGATGCGGGCATGGCGGTCCGGGGCGGTGCGGAGGTAGAGGACGCCGGCCGCGACGACGAGCGCGCGGCTGCCGCCATGAGTGCTGTGGAACCCCTTGACGGCCTGGGCGGCCGCGCCGCCCTGCCCCGGTTGGAGCGGCGTTGTGCTGGAGACCGGTTGTGAGGCGACGGTTCCCGTGACCGCGCTCGTAGATGGCGCGCCCTGGGCCGCGCCGCCCGTATCGGCGCCGGTCGCGCCCGGCGGCAAGTCGAGGTCGCGGCCGCGGACCCAGCCGTATTGGTCGCCGCCGTCGTAGGAAACGTTGACCCATTGGCCCTGCGTCTGCACGGTCGTCAGCGTCGTTTCGGGCTTGACGGTATCGAGCGCGGCGTACGAGGCGGCCGGTCCGCTATAGACCGTGGCCGTGCCCTTGGGCGAGAGGGTCGCACCCACCGCGACAGCGAGCGTGGGGCCGTTCGGGGGTGTGAGGGAGGGCCCGGACGGCGTCTGTGTCGCCGACGGGTCCAGGAGGGTGCCGGTGGGGTTGGACAGGGGACGGGTCGCGCCGAGGTAGTGGTCCTGCCAATAGGAATCGTCGAGGTTGTCCCACTGGACGCCGGTCTGGAACGAGTCGGCGCCGATCATCTTGCCGTCACCGACGTAGAGGTCGACGTGCGAGATGCCGTCCCACACCGTGTTCTGGAAGAAGACGAGGTCGCCCGGCTGCAACAGGTTCTCGTCGATGTGGGGAGCGCTACCGTAGGCCTTACCCAACTCTTCGGGCACATAGACGCCGCTCTGCGCGAAGACGTAGTGGGCGAAGCCGATACACGAGAACCCGGTCGACGGGTCGTCGCCGATGTAGGCATAGGGGTAGCCGACGTACTGCTGCGCGGTGGTCAGGACCGTCCCGGCCGATGGGATCGCGGACCCCGGGGTCGCGGGTACAGGGGTCGACGCGCCGCTCCCGGCGTCCTTCGCCGCCGACGCGTGGGAGACCAGGCCCGCCTGGGTTGAGCCGAAAAGGCTAAGGGCCATGGCCAGTATCAGCAGGCGTCTCACAACGGTGTTCCCCTATTTCCCCTACTCCGGGAGCGGTCCAGCGCCAGCCACAAGCGGCGTGGCTAGTGTACTACAGAAACCGCCCGCGATGCAACCGGCGCGCGTTCCCACCTGCGAAGGCGCGCCATAGGTGTGCCATTATATCTGTGCCGCCCCCACCGTAACACGCCTCATCCCCGCGGGCCATAGCCCATTAGTACTACGCGCGGGGCGCGGGGCGCGGGGCGCGGGGCGCGGGGCGGAAGCCTGCGACTGCCTTCCCGCCAGCGGGACCCCTATGGCACACCACGGACACTAAAGCGTCTCGGCCGCGGCGCGCATCGCCAAGGTATGTGAGCCACCGTGTACTAGCGAGTGGGGGCGCTTCTCATGGGCGCGCCGGTTGTGGCAGGCGATGCGTGGATTGTGGGCGGTTAGGCGCGGGCGATGCGTCTGCTATGACTGTATGGCGGGGTCAAAAAAGCGGAGGGAGGGGCAGCCATGTGGCTGCCCCTCCCTCCCGAAGCGCTTCGCCCCCTGCGAGGCGAGGAGATATCGTGTCCCGCGGTTTAGAGGCTGTTGGTGACGGTGTTGAGGGTACCGGAGATGGCGGGCTGGAGGAACTTGAGGGCCACGATGACCAGGATGGCGATAAAAGCCAGGATCAGGGCGTACTCGACCATGCCCTGGCCCTCTTCGGCCCGCGCGCGCAGCTTGGCGAGGCCTGTCTGCGCCGCCACGATCATCTTCACAACATACTCGTTCATCGTTCTCATCCTTTGCGCGTTCTCTACGCTGTTATCGTGCACGCTGTTCTCTACCGTGCTGATATAACAATCGTCTATGAACGCCCCCTCCGCACCCTCCAAAAGGCTACCGTTTGGGGTCCAAGTGGCTAGTGGTCTCCCGCTCGCGGGCGATGTGCACGAACAGGCGCGTCAGCATGTGCACCTCTTCGGCGCGCGGGGCCGCGCGCAGAAGCACCGCGCGCAGCCGCGCCAAGGTATGCTTGACGCGGCCGGCGTCGTTGTTGGGGTGCATGCCCCACAGCACCTCTTCGAGGGCCGCGAACATCTCCGCGCGCGCCGCCGCGCGCGCCGGTGGCTCCTCGCGCGACGCCGGGGGGTCCGGGGGATCGGTCGACGACAGAGCGGCCGCGGCGTCGGGCACGCGCCGTATCGCCGTAGCGCCCTCGGTCGCCGCGAGCCACAACTCGTAGGCGATGAGCAGGGTCGCCTGCGCCAGATTGAGGGACGAGTACTCGGCCGCGGTTGGGATCGTCACGATAGCGTTGCAGCGTCCGAGCGCCTCGTTGGAGAGGCCGTGATCCTCGGGTCCGAACAGAATCGCCGCGCGCCCGGGCCCGGCGGCATCGGGAGGACGCCCCTCCGGCGCCGCGTCGGTCGCATCGACGCCCGTCGCGGCGAGCGCGGCGGCGCGTAGCAGCGCGGGGGCGGCCTGGCGCGGGTCCATACGTTCGTGGCGGACGGTACGCGGGCGGGCCGTAGAGCCGAGCACGAAGACGCAGTCGGCTAGCGCATCGTCGAGCGTAGCGTGGCGCTCCAACCGGTCGAGGATGGCCCGACCACGATGCGCGACGGCCAGGATGCGTCCCTCATCGTAGGCGGCCGGCTCGACCAGGCGCAGATCCAGGAGGCCGAAGTTCCCCATCGCCCGCACCACGCCGCCCACGTTCGTCGCGTCGCGCGGGCGGTCGAGCACCACCACGATGCCGTCGAGCACGGCGGGCCTAGCTATCGGTCGCATGTCCTCTATTATAAAATAAAAACAGGCGATGGCGCAGGGTCACCTTACCGCATCGCACCCGAAACGTCCCGCTTACCGCTGCTTCTTCCGACCTGACGGGGTTCACGGTGTTTCGCCGAATGGGAGATGGCCCTGCGCCATTGCCTAGCGCCATTATAGCAACAATCGGCGATCGATTGCTGGCCAGGGGTATGCGATACGCTCCTATGGGCCGATCGCCAACTCGTAGCGGATGCCGTCGGTGATGATATTCAGGCTCGTGGTCCCGCTGCTCTGCCACACCTGGGCGCCGATGGCGCGGGCGGCGCGCGCGGCTACGAGGTCGGCGGCGGGGTCATCGCGCGCGTCGTCCGGCGCGGGCAGCACGACGAGGCGCGGGCGCACCACACCGATGAGCGTGGCGTACTCCCGTGGGTCGTCGGCGCCGGCCGGGAGCGCCAGCACGGTGTCGCGCTTGCGGCCGTCGGCCTGCAGGGCCGCGGGCTCGGCGGCGAGCGCGGCGCGGTTGAGCAGGAGCAGCGAGAGGCGCCCGACCACCAGGCGCAGCGCGACCGGCGTGTCGGGCGCGTCGGGGTTCAGCCCGCCCGGCTGCAAGACGTCGAGGTAGGCGGGGGCGGGGGCGGGGGGGCTGGGGCTGGGGCCGGCGTCAGGGTCGCGGCCGAGGGCGTAGCGGTCCCCGGCGCGCAGCTTGGCCTCGGGGACGCCGCCCGCGCGCAGTGCGGCGCGCCAGCGCGCGTAGTCGGCCGCGGGGTAGACCGCGCCAGGGTCGAGCGCCTGCCCGATAGAGTAGCGCCCCGGAAGGTCGCGCAGGCCACCCGTGTGGGCGTGGTCCGCGTCGGAGAGCGCCACGAGGTCCAGGCGGGTGCGCCAGAAGGGCAGCCTCGCGCCGAGGGCGGCGTCGAGTTGGCTCGGCGTCGCCCCGCCGTCGAGCAGGACGGTCCGACCGCCCGGCGTGGTCAGCAACATGCCCTGGCCGCCGCCGAGGGGGAGGGCCTGGAGGGTGTAGAGGCGCGGCGGTGGGGCCTGCCAGGCCACCGTCGCCAGCAGGAGCGCGCCGGCCGCGCCGAGGGCTGGCAGGGGGCGTAGCCCGACGGTGCGCACCCCCTCGACGATCGTCCGGTGCGGGCCGGGGCCGGCGGCGCGCAACGGCCCCCCGGCGGCGAGGCCGAGCAGCAGGTAGTAGGCGCAGCCGGCGGGGAGCGGCCACGCGGGGGAGGGGAACGCGGCCAGGGGCAGCCGCGCCAGCAGGCCTACGGCGGCGGTCATCAGGGCCAGGGGCGGATAGACGAGCAGGCCGGGCGCGGCGCCGAGCGCGGGGAGGAGCGCGCCGGCCAGGGCCGCGGGGGCGCCCAGGACGATGATGGGGGCGAGCAGCGGCAGCAGCAGGGCGTTGGCCAGCGGCGCGACGGGCGAGACCTGCCCGAAGCCGGCCGCCACCAGGGGAAGGGTGCCGGCTTGGGCGGCGAGTGAGACCGCTGCGCCCTCGCGGGGCAGGGGCGGCAGGCGGGCCAGGCGGCGCTCGATCCCGGGCGCGAGCAGCACGATGGCGGCTGTCCCGCCGAGGGAGAGCTGAAAGCCGAGATCCCACAGGATGCGCGGGGTGGCGAGGGCGAGCAGAGCGGCCGCGAGGGCCAGCGAGGTCGCGCCGTCGGAGCGCCGGCCAAAGCGCAGCGCGGCGAGGGCGAGGACCCACATGGCCGCGGCGCGCAACCCGGCCGGCGTCGCGCCGGTCAGGGTCACGTAGAGCAGCAGTGCGGCCAGGGCGGGGAGCGGGGCCAGGCGCGCGCCGAGGGCGCGGCGCGCCACCCGATAGACAGCGCCGACGAAGATTGAGACCTTGAGCCCGTCCACCGCCACGACGTGGATCATGCCCGTGGCCACGAAAGGCGCTGTGAGGTCGCCGAGGGCGCGCGTGCGGGTCCCCACCAGGATGCCGAGCAGCAGGGCGCCCTCCTGAGCGGGCAAGACGCGCCGGATGCCGCGCTCCAACAGCGCGCGTAGCGCGCCGGCAAGGGCCAACAGCGGGTTGCCGTTCCCCGTGCCCAAACGCCGCAGGCGCGGGTAGTCCATGACCGTTTCGATGCCCTGGGAGGCCAGGTAGGCGCGGTAGCCGGCCCCCGCGCCTGCCAGATCGGGCGGAGGCGACAGGGCGCCCGTCAGCGCGACGCGGTCCCCGTAGGAGAGCGGGACCAGCGTGCCGACGTGCACGAGCACGATCCCCGCGACCGGCCGCGCCGCGCCGTTTCCGATGGCGAGGGTCACGACGGCCACGCGTAGGGTCTGGCCGCGGTCGAGCGCCTCGGGCTCGCCCGTGACCGTGCCCACGAACGCGACGTCACGTCCCGCGTAGAAGGCCAGGCCGGCGGCGCCCGCGGGCGCGCGTGTCGTTTCCTCGCGCCACAAGCCCAGCGCCAGCGCCGCGATCAGGGCGCACGGTAGCCAGATGGCCCGCCGCCCCCGCCCCAGAACGGCGGCCAGGAGGCAGACGCACACCGTCGCGAGCGACGCGCGCGGGGGCGGCGAGAAACCCCCGGCGCCCAGCACTATCCCGCCGATGACGCCGAGCGAGAGCAGCAGCGCCGTGGCCGCCCAGAGCAGCAGAGCCGTCGCCAGGAGGTGGTCGCGCGCTATCCCTATGTGTTTCCCCGGCATCGCCGGCATCGCCCAGGCCCTCGGGGCGCCATAGACGTGTCTCGTGGTTTGGAGGAGCGCCGAGAGTTTGTCAGGTCGCCGTCGTGTCTACCGAGAGGCGCTAGCGGCTCGCGCACCCCTTGGTGTGCCGGCGCGGGACGGTCACGGTGTCGCCGTCGTGGGGTGAGGCCGCCAGGTCGAGGCGCGTGAGGTCGGCGTCGCGGCTCGGACCGCCCGCCTGTGCGATCAAGCCAGCCAGGCGCCCGTTGCGCCCGAGCGGATAGAGGCCGGGGTGGCGCACCGCCCCGGTCACGTAGACCGCGGCCGGTGCGGGGCTGGGCAGCCAGGTCCCCCGGGTCAGGCCATCCCCCGCGCTCGCGCTCGTGAGCGGGCCGAGACGAGCGCCGAGCCAGAAGCTGAACAGGGCCAGACCCGCCGCTCCCAACGGCAGGCGTAGTCGCGCCCGGCGGGGCGGACGCGCGCTTTGTTCCACGACCGTCGCCGGCTCTTCGGTCGCTGGCGGTTCCTGCTCCACGAGCGGGGCGCGGTGAGAAGGTGTCATGGAGCCAGTCTAGGGTAAGCGGACCCCGACTGTCAAAACGCGGCGCAACCTGTGCCGCCCTTAAGCGGTAGGCTCGCTATACTTGTGGCGTACATACGTGCCCTGTTATGGCCACCACCCGCGCGCGGCGCCCTGGCGCTGCCCGCGTCGAGGATGGGCGCGCACGCCGAGGATGAACGAGAGATGATGCGAGAGGCTGTCGTAGAAACGCGCGGGTCCGGCGACGCGCCGGCGCCGGCGCCGGCGCCCGGCGATGTGGTCGGTGGGTGGCGGCGGACCTGGGAGCGGGGCGTGGCGGAGGCCGCGGGGCGCGGGGACGAGCGCCTGGCGGCGCGCCGGCGCGACTATGGGTCCTACCTGTTCGTCGCCATCGACCTCGTGCTGGCCATCGCGGCCGTCGTCGCCCTATCCCTCCCCCTGGTTCTGATCGCCACGGCCGTCTACGTAGGGACCGGCCACAGGTACGGGACGCAGGCCGAGCAGACAGCGTTCCAGGCCTGGCTGCAAGCCCCCCAGTTCAACACGCCGGCTTTGCTCCTGACCGATGCCGGCATCATGCTGGTCCTGTGGTTCCGCCTACGCCGTATGCGCCTCCCCTGGAGCGCCTTCGGGCTCGGCGCGGCGCTGCGCAACCGGGCGGGACGCGCCGTGCTCGTCGGCCTCGGCCTCGGCGTCGCGGCGATCGTGCTGTCGGACATCGTCACCGTCGCGCTGCAGCGGCTGGGCGCGGATGTGGGCGGGCAGGATAGGGCGCTCATCGAGCCGCTGCGGTCGGCGCCCGGCTGGGCCGTCCTGCTGTTCGTGTTCGCGGGCACGTTCGTGGCGCCCGTGGTGGAAGAGACCCTGTTCCGCGGCTACGTCTTCCGCGCGCTCGCCGCACGCAAGAGCGTGCCGCTGGCTTACCTCATCTCGGCGGGCACGTTCGCCGCCGTGCACCTGGGGGAGGGCCGCACCCTCAAAGAGCTCCTGCCGATCGTCCCGGCGCTCTTTATCGTGGGGGCGCTGCTTTGCTTCGCCTACCACCGCACCGGCAATCTGCTCTCGGACATCACGGCCCACGTCGTCAACAACGGGGTCGCCTTCGCCGCCGCGCTGCTGTTGCGCCAATCGTAGCGGATGCTCGGCAAGACGCACCTGTTCTACGGCGTGACGGCCGGCGCCGCCGTCGCCCTCGCGCTGGCGCACCCGGCGCGGCCGCTTCCCCTTGTCGAGGGCGCCCTCGCCGGCGCTTTCGGCGGGCTGCTGCCCGACCTCGATGAGCCCGGCTCCACGATCAGCAACGCCCCGCGCATCCTCGGCAAGATGGCGCGGCGCCGCCTGCGTCGGGCCACGCGCCGCACCGTCCTGGCGCTGCCCGGCCTCCTGGTCGGGGCGATCATCGGGTTGCTCGCCGCCGCGCTGAATCTGTTGAGCCGGGCCCTCTCGCGCCTCGTCCGGTTCGTCGCGGGCGGGCACCGCGAGGGCTCGCACTGGCTCCCGGTGTGGGCCGGGCTCTCCGTCGCGGCCTATCTCCTGACCGTGTCCTACGCCGGCCCGTGGCCCGCGGCCGGCTTCAGCGCCGGCTACCTCAGCCACCTCGCGGGCGACGGCTGCACGAAGTCGGGCATTCCCCTGATCCCGCGCGCCGCGCGCCTGCACCTCTTGCCGCGCCCGCTGCGCATCCGCACGGGCTCGTTCGGCGAAACGCTCTTCAGCGTGGCCTACGCCGTCGCGCTCGTCGCGGCCATCGCCGCGCTGTACCAGCACAGGTGGCTGGCAATCGGCGGCTAGCAGTCCGTACCCCTCTCGCTCAATGCTGCTGACTGCCCCGCCCTCCACCGGATCGATAGAGATACGGGTGCGCTACCCCCTGGACGATCGGCAGTTGCAGAACTAGCGCGCGCCGAGCAGTACCTCGGTGGTGAGCTGGTCGAGGCGCTCGTAGCCGAGGCCCACGGCGGCGATGGCGTCCGCGTCGAACGGCATATTCTTGAGCGTTGCGGCCGCCGCGCGGCTGTAGGCGGCCGGCATGCGCGGTCCGTCAGCGCCGAGGCTCTCCAGGCGCGCGAGCTCGGCCTGGATCTCGGGGTCCGCGTTGAAGCGGCGCACCGTTTCCTGCAGGATTTTGTAGGTGCGCATGCAGCCGGCCGCGAAGTCCCACACGCCCCGCTCATCTTCGGTGCGCAGGGCGTGCGCGTCGTAGTGCTTGGGGCCGGCGTAGCCGCTGTCCTCGAGCAGCTTGACGAGGAAGAAGGCGCCGCGCGGGTCGGCCTGGCCGAAGCGCAGGTCCTGGTCGAAGCGCCCGGGGACCTGGTCGTTGAGGTCGATGTGCACGAGCTTGCCGGCGTCGATGGCCTGCGCTACGCCCTGCGCGAAGTCGAGCCCGGCCATGCGCTCGTGGGCGACCTCGGGGTTGACCCCATAGCCCTCCGGGTGGTCGAGCGTGTGGATGAAGGCGAGGGCGTGCCCCACCGTGGGCAGGTAGATGTCGCCGCGCGGCTCGTTGGGCTTGGGCTCGAGGGCGAAGGTGTAGCCGTACTGTTGGTCGAGGTTGTACTCATACAGGAAGTTGAGCGCCTCGCGGAAGCGTTTGAGCGCCTCGCGTGGGTTTTTGCCCGCGTTCGACTCGGCGCCCTCGCGACCGCCCCAGAACACATAGGTCGTGGCCCCGAGCTCGGCGCCCAGGTCCATGTTGCGCATCACCTTCTGCACGGCAAAGGCGCGCACGCACGGGTCGTGGCTGGTGAAGGCGCCGTCGCGGAAGACGGGATGCGCGAACAGATTGGTCGTGACCATGGGCACGACCATGCCGGTGGCCGCGAGCGCGCGCTTGAACGCGGCGACTATCCGGTCGCGCTCGGCCGGCGTGGCCTCGAACGGCACGAGGTCGTTGTCGTGGAAGTTGACGCCCCAGGCGCCGAGCTCGGCGAGCTTCTCCACGATGTATGTCGGCTCCAGCGCGGGACGCACCTCCACGCCGAAGGGGTCGCGCCCGCGATTGCCGACGGTCCAGAGTCCGAACGTGAAGCGGTCCTCGCGCGTGGGGCGGTAGGGATCGCTCTGAGTTGCCATGGCCGTACTCCTCCTAATCGCTAACTGCTCACAGCTACAGCGTGATCACTTGGTCGGGCGGGTTCGTGGCCAGCGCCGCGTAGAGGTCGGGGAAGCAGCCGACCTGCACGCCCTCGACCGTGCCGACCGGGCGCCAGCCCCCCTCCTCGCTCCCCTCGGCCAGCCCGCGCTCCGACGCGCACTGGTCGCACAGCATCAGCAGGATGCCTTGCTCGCGCGCCACTTTGCCGAGCCGCTCGCCCAGCGGGTCGCCCTTGCGCAAGGCGTAGGTGTTGTCGTCGAAAAAGAACATGCCGACGACGTCCGCGCCGTGGCGACCCTGTTCGAGTTGCGGCAGGATCATCTTGCCGATCTTGTAGCTGACCGTGCGCCCCGTCGTCGCGAAGATGTACGCTACTTTCATCCTGTCTCCCTCCATAGCGACGTCTTCTCCGGCGCATCGCACGGACATTGTAGCGCACCGCGCGGACGCCTCGCTCACATCCACATCGCACATTAGCACGCGTTGGTTTGACGGCGATTGGGACGAGCGCCAGAGGCCGTAGAAGGTGTAGACCCCTCCCCTTGATATACAGCACTTTTGATGTTAAGTTGGGACCATGACGAGGGTGCTGACGTAGGGTCGTTATCGGGTGTATGTGTATGCCGAAGAAGGTGGGCAGCACGACCTGCCGCACTGCCACGTCTACTGGCCCGACGGCTCCTGTGTGGTCAGCATTGACGACCCGCATGTGTTGGCCGGGGCATTCGACCGTCGGGCCGTCGATCTTGTAGAAGATAACCGGGACGCGATCGCGGCGGAATGGCGCCGCCTCAACCCGGCATCCTAATCGCTAGCGAGGTTGTTCTATGATAAGTACCGATGCTCATGCTGACGCTGGTACCGACACAGGCGCGCCCTATTGGGAGAGCGCGGCCTATCTCGCCGTCGCGGACGCCCAGTATGACGCCAGGCGAGGCGCCTTGACGGTTCACTTTGCCGACGGGGATTGCGTGGACGTGCCCGCGTGGCGCCTCATCGGGCGGGGTGAGCGCCACCCCGACTGGGCGGTCCTTGGCGTCGTGGACGGGATGCACGTGAGCATCCCCACCCCGAACGGGCCGATCGAATTGCCCGGGTTCACAATCCGCGCCGTCGCCGACCCTATCTTTGCGGCCCACCTCGCGCGGGAGGCCGAGGCGAGGGCGCGCCGGATCGGCGAGCGGCTCAAGGCCCTGCGCGCCGCGCGTGGGTTGACGATGCAGCAGCTCGGCGAGCGGGTCGGGATGGCCCAACAGAACATATCGCGCATCGAGCAGGGCAGGCACGCCGTGTCCTATGCGACCTTGGAGAAGCTCCTGGCCGCGATGGGCTACACGCTCGCCGACTTGTCGGGCGAACGCGGCGAGTCTGTCGGAGGGTTGTGATGTCGGCGATTGGCCACATCTATTAGCTATGCCCGGAAGATTAAGCAGCGCCCGTGTCGAACGTGCGATCATCGCTTTGGGTTTTGCCTACAAGCGCGGGGCTGGAAGCCATAAGACGTATGAGGCGCCCAATGGGGCGATAGTGACGCTTCCCCTCGGGCACACCCAGGTCGCGGAGAAGTGGGTCAAACAGGCGTGCTCGCGCGGCGGTGTCCCATGGAATGCATTTCGGCAACGGTTTGTCATGTGCCTCGGCACACCATCGCGGATGAAAATCGCCTGCGGCGCCGGCTCCCCCGAGTCTATTTTCAGCGCAGTATTGAGCGGAGACGGATATGACAACTCGCTATGACATTCTGATCACGTATGATGACGACTCGGCGCTATTCCTGGCCGACGTGCCCGATCTACCCGGTTGCTACAGCCAGGGCGAAACGGAGGAGCAGGCGGAAATCAACGCGCGCGAAGCTATCGCTCTACACGTGCAAACGCTGCGCGAATTGGGAAAAGCCATCCCGCGCCCGTCGATGCACGTCCTGCGTGCTGTCGATGTGGTGATGGCGTAAGCGCGACTATACACGCCGACGACGCCCATCACGACAATACACCGCCATGACGCGGCCAGATGATCTTCTCGCCTATTGCTGACGGCTGACGGCTATGTTCACGATGTCGCGCAACATCGACTGGGCGGTGCCGAGGGGGCCGTCGCCCTCGACGGAGACGACGAGGTCGCCGATGAGGTCGGTGTGCAGCACCACGCCCATGGCCGTGTTGCGCAGGCGCGCCAGGGGGTGGTCGAGCGGCAGCGGCGTCGGCGCGACGGAGAGCTCGAGACCGTCGGGGCCGCCCGTCGCGGTAGCCAGCAGCTTGAGCGCCAGTTCCTGCTCGCGCATCTGCGCCAGCTCGGCCGTGGTCACCGCCCCGATGCCCTCCACGGAGATGTCGTCGAGCTTCACGTCGGCCCCCATCAGGCTGTTGGCCAGGATCAGGATCTTGGCCGCGCTGTCCCAGCCGTCGACGTCGAGCGTGGGGTCGGTCTCGGCGATCCCGGCGGCCTGCGCCGCCGCGATGCCGTCGTCGAGCGACTGGCCCCTCTCCATTAACGTGAGGATGTAGTTGGTGGAGCCGTTGGGGATGGCCTCGATGGCCTCCACGCGCGCGCCGTGCAGGGCGTAGCGCATCATCTCCAGCGTCGGGGTCGGCGCGCCGACCGTGGCGGCGCTGCGCAACTCCACGCCCCGCTCCTGCGCGAGACCCATCAACTCGTGGTAGGCCACGACGAGCGGCCCCTTGTTGGCGTTGACGACGTGCATGCCGCGCCCGATCGCGGCGCGAATGTAGGAGAGGCCGGGCTCGCCGGTGCGCACCGAGGTCGGCGAGGCCTCCAACAGCAGGCCGGCCTCGACCTCGGCGAGCGCGTCGAGCGGGGCCATGCCGGGGCGCCCGCCGCCGGGGTAGGCGGCGACGCCGCCCGCGCGCGCTTTGACGTCGAGCAGCGCCTGCAGGTCGAGCCCGTTCGGGTCCACCGCCACGCCGGAACGGTCGGCCACCAGCACGAACGACACGGAAACGCCGTGCTCCCGCTCCACGTCGTCGCCGCGCCGCAAGAGTAACTCGGCCACGGCGCGCCCCACGTTCCCGAAGCCCATCATAGCCGCGCGATAAGTAATCATTCCTTTGTACCCCAACCCTTCTATAATTCGGGCGGCGACTTGCGCCAGCTACGCTAGCTAGGCGACTTGCGCCAGCTACGCTAGCTAGGCGACTTGCGCCAGCTACGCTAGCTAGGCGACTTGCGCCAGCTACGCTAGCTAGGCGACTTGCGCCACAGCAGATGCCTCCGCACCGTGGTCCCGGGCGCCCGGGCGCCCGGGCAGGACCGAGGCGCAGACGCACCGCACCTCGCACAAGGTCGCACAAGGTAGTGTGATCCCGGCCATCGCGCGAGAGCAACGCCAACCGATCAAAATCCTCCCGGACCTCGGCCATCGACCCGGACATCCACTTATCCCTGCGCCCGTTTGTGATGGCGCTCGGCGCGTCGCATGACAGCTTTCACGCTTCGATAGCGAGCACGAGCGGGAGAACCGCGCCGGCCCCGCCCTCGCGCAGCAAGCGGGCGACTACGGTCAGCGTCCAGCCGGTGTCCGTGCGATCGTCGACGAGCAGGACCGGCTTCCCGCCCAATTCCCTCACCGCGGCCATAAGTTCGGGTGGCGCCTGGTAGGCGCCGTGGACGGCGCGCAGCCGCTGCGCGCTGTTCGAGCGGCGCGCGTCCGGCTCCCTGATGTGCCGGACGGCGCCGAGGTAGGGCAGCCGCCCGATCCTGGCCAGCCCGGCGGCAAGGCTCTCGATCAACAGCGGGCGGGTGTGCGAGCCGACGGAAACGAACGCGGCGGGCCGCTCGTCCCAGCCCCACGCGCCGAGCGCCTTGACGGCAGCGCGCAGCAGGTCCTCGGGTATTTCCCCGTCGGGCTGGTCGGGCGCGAGCGCCTCGCGCACCCGCGAGCCGTAGCCGAGGTCGGTGAAACGGGCGATGGCGCGCCCCGGCGCGGCCATCTGCCCCTCGGGGATCTTGCCGGAGAGGGGCACGCCGAGCGCGGCCATGGCGCTCGGCCACTGCCGGCGCGGGTCGACGGTGACGCCGGGGCGGGCCAGCCGCTCCCGCGCGGCCTCCACGGTCGCGTCGCCGACGCCCATTGGGATGGTCGTGCCGCCGCAGTTGTCGCAGCGGCCGCACGGCTCGGCGCGCGGGTCGTCGAGCTGCTCGCGCAGGAATTGCATGCGGCAGCGATCGGTCTCGATGTAGTCGCGCATGGCCCGCCCCTCGGCCTGCCGCACCGCCGCGACCCTCTCGTAGCGTTCGCCGTCGTAGCGCCACGGCTGCCCGGTCGCCTCCCAGCCACCCCGGACGCGGCGCACCGCCCCATCCACGTCGAGCACTTTCAGCATGGTCTCCAGCCGGGAGCGCGACAGGTCGACCCGCGGCTCCAGCGCCATGGTGCTCAGCGGCTTGCCCTCGACGGCGAGCGCGGCGAGCGCGGCGCGCACCTGCTCCTCGCGCGGGAACCCGACGGAGGCGAAGTAGTCCCACACGGCCTGATCCTCCGCGCCGGGTAGCAGGATCACCTCGGCCTTTTCGACCCCGCGTCCGGCGCGACCGACCTGCTGGTAGTAGGCGATGGGTGAGGACGGCGCGCCGAAGTGGATCACGAAGCCGAGGTCGGGCTTGTCGAAGCCCATGCCGAGCGCGCTGGTGGCGACGAGCGCCTTGACGCGGTTGTGGATCAGGTCGTCCTCCGCGACGAGGCGCTCGGCCTGCTCGGTCTGCCCCGAGTAGGCGGCTACAGGATAGCCGCGCTCGCGTAGATAGTCGGCGACCTCCTGCGAGGCGGCGACGGTGAGCGTGTAGATGATGCCGGACCCCGGCAGGTCGCGCAGGTGGTCGGCGAGCCAGGCGAGGCGCTCGGCCTGGCCCGTCAGTTGGAGCACGGACAAGTACAGCGACGCGCGGTCGAGGGAACCGCGCAGCACCAGCACATCCTCGTCCTCCTGCCCCAGCCCGAGCACCTCGGCGACGTCGCCGACCACGCGGCTGTTCGCGGTGGCGGTGGTGGCGAGCACGGGGATCGGTGCGGGCAGGTCGGCGAGCAGGGTGCGCAGCCGGCGGAAATCGGGGCGGAAGTCGTGCCCCCAGTCGGAGATGCAGTGCGCCTCGTCCACGACGAGCAGGCCGCAAGTGGCGGCGAGCCGGGGAAGAACCTGGTCGCGGAAGTCGGGGTTGTTGAGCCGCTCCGGCGAGAGCAGCAGCACGTCGAGCTCGCCGCGGTTGACCCGCGCGTAGATGTCGGACCACTCCTCCACGTTCGCGGAGTTGATCGTGGCGGCGTGGATACCGGCGCGCTCGGCGGCGGCGATCTGGTTGCGCATCAGCGACAGCAGCGGCGAGACGATCACGGTCGGGCCGGCCCCGGCGGCGCGCAGCAGCGCGGTCGCCACGAAGTAGACGGCCGACTTGCCCCAGCCGGTGCGCTGCACCACGAGCGCGCGGCGGCCGTCGGCCACGAGCGCCTCGATCGCGGCCCACTGGTCGTCGCGCAGCCGCGCCCCCTCCCCGGCCAGCGCGCGCAGATGCCCCTCCGCCCGCTCGCGCAGCGCGACCCGATCAATGCTGTGGACGGTCACCCACGGTCTCCTCTCCCTCTCCCATTCCCATGCGTGCCGGCCCGCAGTTCAGCGTGTCCCGTCGCGTCCAGGACGGCGACGTGTCCGGCGGCGCCGTACGCCAGCAACCGGCCATCCGCCGTGACCAGCAGCGCGCCAAGACGCCGCGCAGTCGCGCCGATCAAGCGCGATCCGCCGCGTCGCCATGGAGCGCGCCCGGCAAGCGCGTGCTGGCGACGGAGATCGCGGGCTCGAGCGACGCCAGCGCGACACAGGGTTGGCGCAATGCGTCGTCGACCCATTCTTGCACGTCGCGCGTCAATGTCAAGCGCCCCTTGGCGACAAGCATCGCGATCTCCCACGGCATGATGGCCGACACGAAGACCGTGCCCTCGCGCGGCCCGCTCGATCGCCGCCACGACTACCGATGAGAGCGTGTGGTCTCCGTCCAGCAGCCAGATGAGCGCGTGCGTGTCGAGCAGGACACCGCTCACACATCAGCCTCCCACGGGTCGCCGATCGGCGAAACGAGGTCGTCCTGGCGCGCCACGGAGCCGGCCATGGCCCCGAAAAAGTGTAAACATTTCGCCTTGAACTCTCCCGCCCCGATCGTCGCCCCCATCGCAACCTCTTTGCCGTGGTCATGAATCATGGTCATTATAGCGCAGCGCGGCTGGGCGAACTCGGTCGCCGCGAACAGCGCCTCGGCCGTTCCCACCAGCGCACGGGGTATGTCGTTCTGCCCAAGCCATTCGACATGGATGAACTGCTGGATGCCCTACGGCAGGCCACGAGTGTATCGGACGGCCCGGCATCACGCTAGTCCCTGTCAGGGACCGGGGTGCGCCACGAAATAGTGGGGCGAGCGGGAACAGAGGCAAAGGCGGTACCCTCCCGGAGGGCACGGGCGCGGAAGACGCCCAGAGCGTGCCCGGGGAGGGGACCGATGGACAGAGACGAGCTGT
>JAABUH010001075.1_pt1 | contig 33419 bp, 43 predicted proteins | sample 5559121 | NCBI WGS metagenome assembly JAABUH01 (sample SAMN10711871, study PRJNA513364) | rock metagenome | isolation source: Antarctica rocks | place: Antarctica: Victoria Land, Battleship Promontory nord | collected 2015-12-28
TCAGATCGGCTGGCGGCACTTGCAGAAGCGCTTGGCCTGTGGACTTGCGCTCCGATGCGAATTGGCAGCCTATCTCTAGAAAAACTGACGGTTACTCAGCTCCACGACATAAAATCCTGACGGGAGATGCCTTCCGCGTCAGGACTCTGGGTCACTGCTTGTTCGCTTCCCCTCGGTGCTTTTCCTTCTCGGGCGGGGCTGGCCCCTCCCCAGCCCCACCCTCGTCAGCCATGGCGCTCACCACGGCGCGTCGCGGCACGACCTTCCCCGTCGTGCCCCGCGCGAGGCGTAGTCATCGGCGAACTGCTCGCTGGCCGTGTGTCCAGGGAACGCACTGAACCCCACCCGCAGGCGTTGCCGCCGCTGGACGTGGTGGCCGATCTCATGCAGCAGAACGTGTTCCGCAACGTACCGCCGCAGGCAATCGGTCTCCCAGCGGCACAGGAGACGGCATCCCGCACGTTCCGCCTGCATGCCGTAGGACAGTTCCACGGCGAAGCACTGCGCCGCCTCGCCGACGCTGTAGTGCCGCCGCGTCTTGAACGACAGCGACGCAGGCCAGGCGTAGAGGTGGATCACAGGCGTCTTGATACGCCAACTCCAATACCAGTACGTCCCGTAGTAACGCCTGTCTTCACGCTTGGGTGCGGCAAGGCCGACGGCCAATAATCCCTCCGTGTCCTGTTCGGGGACTAGGGCGAGCTGCTGGCGAATGTCAGCACAGGTGCAAGGGTACACCCAGCCATCAGCCAACGGGTGCTCGAACAGAGGCAGGTACGGCGGGGCGGCCAGGACGGAGGCGGTGTCTCCTGCCTTGGCCGCCTGGTATTCGTCCCGAAGGTTAAGCACCTGTAGACGTAGATCATGGTGCTTGCCGCCAGTGGAACAGACCGTGTCGAGCCTGTCGAAGAGGCGGACGAGCGGGCGGAAGTCGCGGCCAATTGAGCACTGGGCTGCCTGCCACAGCTCCTCCCGTTCCTCGGCCCAGTGGCCGAGGAAGCGGTGTTGGAAGGTGACGGTGTCTGTGCAACCGTCGAGGAAGAGGTAAATCAGGCTCAGGTAGCGCTGCTCTTTGTCCAGGAGCAGACGCTCATGCGCGCTATAGGTTTGTCTCATGTCTTGTTATAGGTTTGTCTCATGTCTTGTTCCTGCTGTCGAGTGACACGCGCTGCGACGCCGAAAGAAAGCGGCGTGGGTGCGCGTGTCGGAGGGATGAGACAACCAAGCAGGGTCAGCCGCAGCCCCAAATTGGGGGCGTGACGGCGCGTACGCCCACAGGCGGGCGTCATGCTTGGATCGGGAGCAGGAACGGGTTTAGGAGAATAGGGCTTGGCCGAAGGCCAGGCGTGACATGGCGACGCGCGAAGAAACGAAGTGGCGCGTCAGGAGAGGAAGCAGGTTGAAGTTTCTCGTCGTCATGCTATGAAGGGATGATGGCACAAACAGGCGCAGGCTGTCAATACCCGACGCAGCAGGCCGTGGCGTATGCCGTTCTACGGCGTGATCTGCGTCCCCAGGAACGGAATGGCGCGGGCGAAGAACAGCGCTACCTCCCCGCCCGCAGCGCCATTGGGATCGTAAAGACTCGTATCCAGTCCGCACAGCATGAACCCCGACCGAAGATAGAAACGCACGGCGGGGACGTTGACGTCCTGCGTCTCCAGCCAGAGGCAGCGCGCCCCCGCATCTCGGGCGAAGGTATCCAGCGAGTCCAGCAGCCGAGTCCCGACGCCGCGTCCGCGATAGTCGGGAGCGACATACAGGTGCCAGATCACCGCCCGTCGGTTCCACGCCATGTATTGGGCTGCCGCGAAGCCGAACAGCCGCTCTCCAGCTTCGGCGACGACGGCGTGGTCCCAGTTCGCCCGCTCTTCAGGGTCCGTTGGGTCGAAGGGATAGCTCTTGTGTAGCGGCGGCGTAGCGGTTTCTTCCACCAGGCGGAAGGACAGCCCATCTTGGGCAACACGGTAAACCGTGTTGGTAAGGAACGAGGTATCGAAGGCGGACAGGGCGGGTATGTCCTGGGGCCAGCGGGCAGGGCGAATGACGAACAATTCTGCGTCCTTCCGAATGTTACGCCTAGATCGCGGTTCGCTGGCCGAGGAAGGGCGTCAGGTCACGCGGCATCGGAGCCTCCAGGTGCCGTCAAAGCCACATCATAGTAGTCGTATGCCTCTGTCTCGCGGAAGCCGCACGTCTCGTACAGCGTCAGCGCCCGTGCGTTGTCGGTGGCCACGTCCAGCGCGAAGTGCCTATGCCCCTCTGCGAGCATCAACTGCATGGTGGCGGCCAAGAGCTGACGCCCGTAGCCGCGCTGCCTGCGCTCGGGGACGATCCCGAGCGCCCGAACGTAGATGCCGTCCCCTACGTCCACCACACCGATCTGGCCGATGTGCTCCCCGTCTCGTTCCGCCAAGAAGTAACGTGCCCCTGGAGCATCCATCTCAACCAACAGCACCTCGGACGACCTCGTATCGTCGCCGAAGCTTAACGACCGCAGATGGGTCAGTTCAGTGACGCCCGACTGATTTACCTGGACGAGCCGCACCTGACCAGGGTTTAGCGGGGGCAAGCCGTCGGCATCAGCCTCTATGCGGTACTCGGATGAAGACGTACCGCAGGCCGAGCGCCTGCACTGCTACCGTACCCGCCTGTGAGGTAGGGTAGCCGACCAGGAGAAGACGCCGCGCTTCGCGCCTCTGCACCTCCCGTCGGGCCGAGTCCAGCAGCAGGCGGAAGACGCCCTGCCGCCGATGCGACGGCAGCACCACCGCCGTGACTTCCAGTTCGTCGCCGTCCCCGTCCAGGGGTGCGTAGCCCACCAGATGCCCCCCAACGTAGTAGCAGAAGTCACTCACTTGGTTCGGGATGCGCGAGTCCCTCGTCTCCCAGTTGAGCTTCAGCCCCACGCCGTCGGTACGGCGCACCTCATCGGCCAATGCCCTCACCTGCGTCACACCATCCGCGTCCAAGCCCTCCTTTGCCAGCAGGCCATCAAGTTCTCTTAGGGCCTCAAAGTTGCTGTGGTTACCAGAGTCGCTGTGGTCCAGTCTTCCTTTCGCTTGTTCCAAGTTGCGTCCCGCGATCCCGTCCGTCAATGTATCCTTGATGTCCATAACTACTTAATGTCCATGGCCACTTAGTTGACCTTTTGATTGACCTTCACGTCTTTTTCGATCCAAAGCAACGCGCAACGCCCACGATAGGCGGGCCTAGGGCAGCCTCTCCCTGCCCCAGGCCCCGTGTGTCCTATGGCTCCCCCCCCACCTAAACTCCCAGAGCAAGTCGCTTACCTCATACCCTTCGGCGCGATACACCGCGTGCGCAGCGAAGTTGTCGGGCCGACACCGCAGGCACGTCTCCTTTGCCCCTGCCTCCTCCATCGAAACCAGCGCTGCCCGTAGCATTGCGCGCCCAAGCCCTTGTCCACGGTACGAGGCGTTGGTGCCAAGCCAGAATAGATAGGCCGTCTTCGTAGCCAGGCCGTCCACATACTTGCCGCCGAAGTGCCACATCACCTCAGCAGCGCGCTCCTCGCCGACATAGAGGTGATAACCACCTTCCCATTCGCCAGGAGTTCCGACACGGGAAACCCATTCGGAACGAAGCTCCGCACCCCCAGGGAGGGGCAGCCTTTGGATTGGCCCCCGATTGGGGCGGTATAGGGCGAGCGTCGGCCAGAACGCCTCGAAGCCCTCGCTTGTAAGGGCACGACCAATCCAAGGCCAGGCGTTGCTGAGGCCGCAGTCTCCGTAGTTGTGAAAGCGGGGACCATACTGGGCCATCAGTGCGCGCAGATCAAGGCAGCGACGGGCCTTGGCCTCCGCTATGACCGCGCGAATTACTGTGCGGCAGGCGTCGCCATCCTCGTCGCCTGCCAGCACAAAGCGCAAGACTCCCGCACCAGCCTTCATATTCGAGTGATGGGCATCCGCTTGAAGGAAAGAGGTGATCGCGAAGGCGATAGGACGGCCTGCTCTTTCTGCCACGAGGCTCAAGTTGCCATCAGGATCAAACGCGTCATCGGCAATATGAGGGATGATCTCGGCGGCGAACTGCTCAAGCCCGACCTTGGGATGATGCGGCAGAAGGTCGGTCTGGGACGAGTAGAGCTGGTGGAGCGGCTCCAGATCGTCTGGAGAAATCGGGCGGATCGTAATGGCGAGGTGGGTGCTCATGTCTCTGTATCGCCTGCGAACCTGGAGATGCTAAAGCGCGGAGTGGATGAACGCCGTCCGCGCCTTGCTCCATTGAATAGGCATTCCGCTTCAGAAAGCTGTGAAGAGCCTGAACATACAGCGGTCATCCTCAGCGGTCCGCGCCACCTGGTGCGATTTCTCCACGTCCAGCGGGTACTGGATCATATAGCCGTCACAGACGCGCCGAAGTGCTCGGCGGCGGCGCGGAAGACAGGCGGCTGTAGGTCCGTGTCGGCGGCAAGGATTTGGACTTATGCTGGCGAATTCATTTAAGTGTCTTTTCACCGCCGCTCCGCGCGATAGAACCCAAGACTCTCGGCTGTCCTCTGCATGGCTACGTTGTCCGCCGCTGTCAGGCAAGTGGCCCGTCGGCCTTCCGACAGGATCGCAGCGGTGACAACGGACGCTACGGACTGACCGTATCCCTGCCGCCTGAACTTGGGCCGCGTGGACACCGCCACCAGTTCCCATGCGTGGTCCGAGTAGCGCCAGATTGCTCCAATCGAGACGATACGCCCGTCTTCGACCACGGCGCAATACTGGTAGCCATCGTCGCGGAAGCCGCGCCAATCCGCAGGCGAGATCGGGAACGCCCAAAATCCCCGCGCCAGCGGGTAGTCGGCCTCCACGTCCAGCCAGCGGACGGCATGCAGTTGGCGCGGGCGAAACATGTCCGCAACGCATTCGAGATTGCAGTGCACTGCGGCCTGATCGGGCATAATGGCTCAACCTCCCTCCGCGTCCGACATGAAAACGCGGCTGTCGAAGGACCGCTCCTGAAACTCCACCCGCTCCATCATCTGGGCTGCCGTATACAGCTCTCCTGCGGGCGCGACGACCAGCTTGTCCTCCACATCATCGGATCGCACGATCACAGCGATCACCACGCCCTCGGCCTGATCGACTGCCTCGTTCAAGCCCAGTAGGTAGGCGTCCACAGGCATGCCGTCGCCTGAGACCGTGCCTGGCACGAAGCCGTAGTTGATAGGGTAGAGGATGTCGGCGTGACGCGGATGGCGGCTACCTAGTGGTCGGTCCACGCTGACCAGGATGCGCTGACCGAGGAATGTTGTCATGTCGGGCTTCATGAGTTTTTATGGGATGCCAATCGTCCCAAGGACGAACCGCTCGATGGCCTGCGCCGCGCCGTCCTCGGCCAGCGCGCCAGTCACATAATCCGCGCGGGCAACAACCTCCGCGTGCCCATCTCCCATGCACACGCCAAGCCCCACCCATTGCAGCACTTCCAAGTCGTTAAGGTGGTCGCCGACGGCCATGGTCAGCTCGCGCGGCACCCCCAGCATATCCGCGACCGTCCTCGCGGCATGCGCCTTGTTCGCCGCCCGCGCATTCATGAAGGCACACCAGCAACCGTACTTGCTATCGGGGCTGTGGTACACCGACACTGACGTGGCGAGTGAGTTCTGCCAAGCTTGCGCCAGAGCCTGGGTTTCGTCCTCCAGGCCGTACACGGCCATCCCCACAGGCTGTATTTCGCCGTCCGCCGCCAGGTCGCCACAGAAGACCAGGCGCTGTGCGTTGCGAATGGCGTAAGCGGGGACGACAGGATGCACCCGATCCGTGTAGACGCTCTGGCCGCCGTCGTTTTCAACGTGAACGCCGAAACAAAGTGGGGCTAATCCGCAGGCGTGGGCGTGACGTGCCGCTTCCCGCACGGTCGAGACGGGCAGTGCGATCTTCTGCAACACGCGCCCCGTCTCCCACTCCGCGATCACTGCCCCGTTGCTGAAGACCCCGTACCCGTGGCCGCTCCACTGGGCGGCGACGTGCTCGACCATGAAGCGGTTGCGGCCCGTGCAGATGACGATGGTGCAGCCGCGTTGTTGCGCCGCGTTGAGGGCGGCGAGAGTACGGGGCGAGACGATGTCGTACCTGTCCACGAGAGTGCCGTCTAGGTCCAGGAAGATGAGGCGGTAGGGCGTTGCGCCTGCGCCTTGCGTCGTCATCAGGGTAGTTCCTCTGAGGCAGCGTTTTTTCGCCCCACGCCTCCACCAGATCAGTCAGAGACGCGCGCGAGCACGAACCCGTCGTATCCCTTGCTCCCCACGGTCTGAATGGCCGTCGCGCTCACGCGCGGCTCGGCGGCCAGCACATCGGCGAGGCGGCGCACTCCCTGAACACTGGCGTCTTGACTGTCCTCGTCCGCGACGGCACCATCGCGGACGACGTTGTCGATGACAATCAGGCTGCCAGGGCGGGAGAGGCGCATGGCCCAGGCGAAGTAGTCCGCGTTGCTGCGCTTGTCGGCGTCGATGAACATCAAGTCGAACGGCCCCCGTCCGTCAACCTCGACCCCAGGCAGAGTCTCCAAAGCCACGCCAAGGCGCAGGTCCACGGCGTCGGACAGCTCGGCACGCGCGATGTTCACACAGGCGGCCTCGGCATGGATGGGGTCCACCTCCAGGGTAACGAGCCGTCCACCTGGGGGAGCGCCCGCGCCAGCCAGATCGTGCTGTAGCCTCCCAGCGTGCCGATCTCCAGGATGGAGCGCGCCCCCTGTAACTGGGCCAGCAGCATCAGCAGTTTGCCCTGGAGGGGCGAAACGTCGTGCGGCGGCAGGCCCATGGCGGCATTGGTTTGCAGCGCCGCCTCCAACACTGGATCGGGCGGCACCAAAAGGCCGTCGAAGTAGCGCTCCACCGTCGCCCACAGCTCGGGGCCCGCCGTTTTCATCGTCGCCTCCTGGGAATGGGCCGCTCCACTTCAGGGGCGGCGGTCATAACTTTCCTTCCAACGCACCGTTGCCTCGGCGTAATCCTCGGGCGTCATGGCGAAGATCAGCGTGTCCCGCAGCTCACCCGACCCGTCGCGGCACTGGTTGCGGAGCGTCGCCTCCTGCACGAAACCCAGCCGACGCGGGACGGCGATGCTCCGTCCATTCCGCCCATCGCACCGTATCTCCACGCGGTTCGCCCCCAGAGTCTCGAAGGCGAAGCGGCAGAGGACGCGTACGGTTTCCGAAATATGACCCTGCCCCCACGCCGACGTGCGTAGCCAGTAGCCGATCTCAAAAGCAGGCACGCTCCAGTCGATGCGGTGCAAACCGCTGCCGCCCAGGTAGTGCCCCGTGGCTTTCTCCCAGACGGAGACCATCAGGTCCTCGCGCGTCCGCCACCGCGCCGCCCCGCGTCGGGCCGCCGCCTCGCAGTCGCCCTCACCGAGCGTCTTCTCCACCCAGGGCAGCCACGGGGCGATCTGCTCCCGCGACTCCTCGACGGCCTCCCAAACGGTCGCGCCGTCGCCTGGGCGCGGCGGGCGAATAAGTACCCGCTCGCCGAGAAGTTCGTCAGGCAGGTTAAGAAGGATCGGCATCGGTTCTACAGGCACGGCGCGGCCTTCCACTGTTCGGCTCTCCACTGTTCGGCTCTCAGGCGAGATACTCCGAGGCGATCTCTTCCTGGCGGAACGGCGTCCCGTTCTCGACGGAGAAGACGACATCCGCCGCCTCGATTGAATCCACAAGTTCACCGCGCGCCTGGGCATGAAGAACGAACAGGTCGTAGAGGTTCGGCTTCTTCAGGCTCACGAGAGACTGGAGCGTGACGGCAATCCCGCTCAGGTTCCCGTGGACGTTGTTCTGCCAATTCGGGTTGCTCCTCAGCGCCATGTCGCACCAGACCGCCGTGCCGTCCAGAACGTCGAAGATCAGCGGGATGGCGACCCTGGTGTCCGCTGTCAGGTCCAGCCTGCCTTCCACGGTCCTGGGGTCGTACACTTCCCCCGAGCCAGGCTCCTGCCGCGCCATCCACCCTGCGAAGCACTCGGGCAGCTCCGCATACGGCTGCTGCGTGAAGCTCTGGAGCACCATGACGATGTACCGCACCCCCTGCTCACGCACCCTGGCGAGCGTCATGTCGATGAACTCGCTCGCGCCTTCGGGCGCGTCCACGATGTCGCCGCTGTGGACGCCCCCGTACCCCGTCAGGCTATAGTAGGAGACGAGGTCCTTGAGCGCGAAGTCCCCGTCGAACATGGCCGCCGACAGGTCAATGTCCGTGCGTTCCTTCCCGTTGTGCCACCACACAAAGAAGCGCAGCACCTGGCAGCCCACGGGCAGAGGCAGGCGGCTCCCCCGCCCCACCGTACGGAACGACTTCGAGGCCGAGCGCGTCGCGAACGGCACCGTGTAGTCGGCCAGCCTCGGGTCAACGTACACCCCGCCCAGTGGCGTGAGGGCGGAGAAACGCCGCCCGAGGGCCTCGGCGCACACGTCCGCGACTTGGCCGCAGACGCCCTCGGAAAGCGGAGGCAGGGCGTTCTCCTTAACGTGCGCCTTCGCCACGTTGCCCTTGGGGAAGAACACGCGCAGCGGGGACGCGGCGGGCCGCGCCTGGAAATGTGCCCGCACCTGTAGCAGTACGGGCGTGGACACTTTCTCGGCCACCGCCGCGAATGCCGCGACGACCCCCTCCTGCCCAGGCGGATCGAGCCGCAGGACGTGGTCGATTCTGCGGGCGAAGTCCCCCGCACGGGACGCGAGAACACGGACGGCCCCCGCCGCATCACCCACCGCCAGTGCCCGTTCCACCCGCCCGTTGAAGGTCTCGAACGGCAGCCCGTCGCGGAGGACGCCGAAGGCGGCAGCGGTCTTCGGGAAGGCGGCGCGGTGCTCGCCTGGGTGGAGCCTCTCCCCCAGGCGTACCCACCGCCCGCGCCAGCGCAGCATGTCCTCGGTCAGATTCTGCCGCCCCTCCAGCAGCCCCAGGAGCAGGCGGCGCTCGGGGCGTCTGAAGCTGCGGAACATCGTCGGCTTCGCCAGCGACACGTCTCCCCCTGACAGGGCCACGGCCAGTCGCAGCACGTCCGAAGCCGTCTTGCAGTACCTGCCCAGGAACGCTTCGGCATGCGTCGTGTGCGCAATCAGCAGGCCCGCCAGGAACGCCATGTTCTCCTTCTGGGGGACGGCCTCGGGCAGCAGGCGCTCGACGCCGTCGCCGTAGGCGGACACGAACCAGGTCAGGTCCTCCCTGTCCTGCTCGGACAGCGCCGCGTTCGATGACGCAATCTGGGTGAACAGCCCCTCGAACTCCTCCCGTGTGCCCAGCTCGATCACCTTCGGCTCGGCCTTGTCCCTGAGCGGCAGGCGCAGTTTCGGGCGCGAGGGCGGCAGCCACTTCCTGCCCGTGACGTAGTGGGCGAGGGCGTTCAGGTACAGCTCGCTCTCCCCCATCGCCATGACCTGCTGGGGGAAGTCGGGGTACATGGGGCGGAAGGCCCTGTGCGCGCCCTTGGCCGCACGGAGGTCCGTGACGAGCTGCCGATACAGCGCGGTGAGCTGCTCCAGGGACAGCGTCTGGCAGGCCCTGATCAGCGGCTCCGAGAGCGTGAAGCCGAGGGCTTCGAGGTTGCGCGCCACCGAGACGGCGTAGCTGAGCGGCAGGCCCGCGCCCTCGCCCTCGGGGAGTACGATCCTGCTCCGCCTGCGGAGGTAAATGCTGTTGTTCGGCGGGAAGTCGTTATTCATGGGTGCAGAATATAGGCTGAAAGCGAACAAGGTGAAGGAGAACGGGGGGAAGCGCCTTGCGGGAAGCGGGACACTGGTTTCTTAACAGGATGTAGAAGGAAGCGCCCCATAGCCGCAAGGCTTCTCATTGTAGCACCGCCGCCCCTGGTTGTCAATAACTCTGGCGGCGCGATCAGAGCAGCCCCCTCATCCGACTGAGCGTGAAAGGCGGGTGAAAAACTCGCCCCCGTCGGCGTCCTCGGGCAGCTCGGCCACCTGCGCGTCCCCGAGTTCCACCACAAGCCACTCGCCCTCAACGGTCCGTGCCACGTCCATCGTGAAGAAGCGGCTTTCCACCGACGACGCAAGGCGAGTGAAATGAGTCAGCGGCGGCGGCTCCCCTTCATAGCTACCCTGGTCCCAGTACCGAGACGCCTGGATCGGCTGGCCGTCCAGAAAGAACAGGCGGAACTCCCGCGTCAGCGGCATCCCGCTCCTCGGATGCACCCCGAGCGGCTCGAACTCCACGAACTCGCGCAGCACGAGTCCTCCAGCCAGAGTGTCCCCCTGAAGTTCCAGGAAGCGCGATGTCACTCGCTCCACGGCCTGGGCGTCGGCAGCGGACGGGATGAAGCACGCCTCCGACCACTCGTGCTTGCGGGACTTGACGAAGTCCTTGAGGATTATGGGGCGATCCCCGAAGTCCCTGAGCAGCACCATCAGGCGCGGCAGCGACATGTCATCCGTCTTTGTCCACACCGAGCGAGGCGTCTGGCCTTCCAGCCGCCCATACCAGTTCGGCAGGTGGTGGCAGTGCTCGTACTGTGCGGGCGTGTTGATCAGCGTCACTCGCCGATCCGAAAGGGCCTCGTACAGCGCCGCGTACTGCGGGGGCGTCATCATCCAGCCACGGTAGACACCAACTTCACCCTCTTCGAGCGCGGGGGCGACGCGGCGCACGGCCCCTTCCGCATCATCCTCGTCCACGAGCGCCTCGAAGCGCAGGAGTGAAACCCCAATGCCAAGGCGCTCCACGGCAACGACTTCGTTCGCGTAGGACGCGTCAGGGATGCACGGGTTCATCGGGTCGGAGCTAAATAAAAGCCTCATAGTTTACTAGCCATTTCCTCTTGACGCCTTTTGTCTGCCGCAGCATCCCCTTCGTCTTATCGGTACTCTTGCCCTGGAGCCGCGTCTGCGGCGCACATGGCCTGTCTTATTACAGTTCCTGAGCGGCTTCTTCGTTGTGATCGTCTCCCAATAGCGGGAGAAAGCGGAAGGCAGATGATTCAAACACCACCCCGTGAAGGGCGCATCGCTTAGCGGGCGAGCCGTGTAACCCGTACACGCTTACCTTCCAGAACATTGAACCAGTCTCGTAGCCCTTGCCAGAACACGGACTAAATGGAGGGCGGACGACTCGAACGCCAGCGCTTGCACGCCGATTCGCCTTCCAAGCGAACTCCCCGCCTTGGGGATTCACCCTCCTGATGATGCTTTAACCTCCTGCTCTCAGTCTCAGGCTCTCAGTCTCAGGCTCTCAGTCTCAGGCTCTCGGTATTGCAGGACGAGGAAGGCGGGTGACTCGAACACCAGTGGCGGCTGCCACCGACCTGTTTTCGAGACAGGCTGCGCTCCCTGACGCATTCACCTTCCGTACTTGCCGTCCACAGCAGTTAAGGAGGGCGGGCGGATCGAACGCCACCCGCTTCCGCGAGCGAGCCGTTTTCAAGACGGCCTCCCAGACCACTGGGACTCACCCTCCTTGGAGACTGCCGCCGCGCGGAGGCTGTTTCCCGCCCCTGCGCGGCTTTCGTTCTCCGCCAGTCTCCAAGGTGCGTCAGGCGCGGGCGGCCAGCGTGATGCCCTTCTCACCCGCCCACCGCCGAAGCACCTCCCTCTCCTCGGGCGTCGGAGCGCGGTTGAGCGGCCCGCGCGCCTGAACCACCGAGCGCGACGGACTCACCTCCACGGTGACGCGGCGCGTCTCGAACTCCTTGTCCCAGATCGGCCTGCCCTCGGCGTCGTAGTCCGCTGCGATCTTGCGGCAGGCGCGCAGCGAGAAGATGAAGCTCCGCCCCTGGGCGCAGTGCTGCACATAGGAGTAGACGCAGTGCTTCTGCTTGCGGCCCTCGTTCACCAACTCCTTGTTGTCCCGAAGCTCGGTGACGAACCACACCTCGGCCTTGTCCTCGTGCGCCCAGTCCGCGAATCCCAGCCCGTCCCACTGGATGTGTTTGCCGAGTTTCGCCCGCTGCATCTGCAAGTGCCACTCGTCGGACAGCTTGACGACCGAGGACGCGGTGCGGCCCTTCATGCGGAACTGAGAGTCGTGGCGCAGCTTGTGCGCCAGGAAGTCCGTCACCTCGTCGAACGAGTTCCTCGTCAGGCCCTCGTAGTGGCGGGCGTAGAACAGGACCGCCTCGACCAGCCTGCCGTCGGGGTCGTCGGGCAGGTGGTCGGTGAACACCCTGTCGATCAGCCTGCCGATCAGCGCGTCGGGAATCCCTGCCACCTTCATCTTAGCCCACCAGACGTTCTCGTGGACCTTCCTGTCCCACGGGGCGCGCAGGAACACGCTCGCCTCCCTGCTGGTCATCACGCCCTTGACTACCTTCGGGAAGCTGCCGCCCTGGGCCAGCGTGACGAACCACTGGCGGTAGGTAGCCTGAGCGCGGGCCAGGTCGTCTCTGACCGCAGGGCACGCGGGCATTGCACCTTTCGCCTTTAGCACAGGGTCGGCGAGGCAGGTCTGGTACAGGAAGTCGGGCACGGGGTACTGGACGAACAGGTGGTTGATCAGCCCCGTGAGCTGCCTGTCCAGGTTGTGGGACCTGGGCACATACTGGTCGGCGGGACGCAGGACGTGCGCGTACAGGCCCTGCATTGCCAGCAGGGACACCAGCTCACCCACGTTCTTTTTCTTGCGCCTGCCCTCGCGCTTGGCGTCTGCCAGCGCCTTCTTGCGGCCCGAGAGGGCGCGCAGGATTTCGGCTTCGCGCAACTCCTCCTTCTGTTTCCTCTCCTTCAAAGTCATCCCGCCCATGTCGTTTCCACTCCTGTTGTTCGGCCCTCCCGAGCCGCCATTTCATTTACATGCCAACCTACCGCCTCGGGCAGATGGCTTCTGTCATTTCCTGTATCAAACAGGAGCGTCGCCAAAGTAAAGAGCTGAAGCACCCTACTTTACTGCCTTGTCGGGCCTGTCTTGCGACGGTGGCGACCGATTTCGGTGTTCCAAGGGCCCCCGCAAACAAAAAGGCCCCAGGCTTTGCGCCTGGGGCCGATTGCTGTCACCTCGCTCGTCTGGTCACTCTGTCATGGACAGTTCCACCATCGGGGAGAAGCGGGCGCATTCGGCGGCGCGGAAGAATCCTGATTTCTGATAACCTGGCTCTGCTCGTTCCGAGTTTCGGACGCCGTAAGCGGCGAGGAAACGGAGAGGTGCGACAGACGATGGAATGAACTCGGGGCCTGAACTGGGCGCACCATACCCTCGGGGCGGGACGTGGCGAAGGGCGACCAGAGCACGGGCTGCTGGCTGCCGACGGCCACTGCTGTCAAGTTGTGGGTGCGCGTGATCATGTGTATGGCGGTCAGTCTAGCACATGGCGTCCAGGGTTGTCAACCCCGCAAGCAAAATCCCTCAGACCTTTGGTGCCTGGTCAGCGGCTCGTGACGGGAGGTTGCCATGATAGCCTATCCTTGTTCGTAGCTCAGTCGCAACCGTTCAACGTCTTCTTCGTTCGCGCCCACCACGCCGTACTCCCGCAGGAAAGCGAGGCCGTGCCCCGCGCCCATGTTGTACTGAAGGCTCCAGACGGTGGCGGCCAGATCAACCTCGGGGTCGGCGAGGGCCAGGTCGCCCACGTCGATGTAGCCGCTCAGGTGGTCACCCGCGAAAAGGAAGTTCGGCAGGCAGGCGTCGCCATGCACGAGTACGCCGCCTTCCCCGTCGAAGGGCCAGTCGGCAGCGGGCGTCGCGTGCAAGTCCCGCAGCGCCCCCACGAGGCGCGCGATGACGGCCTGCGGGGGCAGCGAGGCGGAAAGCGCGGCCAGACTGTCCCCCTCGACGGCGGACATGAGCAGGGCGTCCACGCCGCCCTCGGACGTAAACCCCAGCGGGCGCGGGGCGGGCAGTCGGCCCTCCAGCCACCGCAGCCTCTCGTACTCACGCTGGAGGCGCGGGCCGATCTTTAGGAACAGCCGCTGGCCGCTGAAGCCGAGGCGGTATACTTGGTTCACCTCGTTGCTGGGGACGCGCGTGGGGGCGGCGGGCTCCGCTCCTGCAAGGGCACAAGCCCATGTCAAGGCCCAACGCGGCGGGGACGGTTGGGACGTGACGGTCACGCAGTCTGGGTTGAAGCATTCTGGGTTGATGTGTCGCACGGCCTCATCGGGCATCCTGAACCTCCTCGCCCGCCATAGCCATCAGAACCCGAGCCACCTGCGCGTCGCCCTTCAGGTCAGTTAGCGCCACCCAAGCCACTCCTTGAAGCAGTCGCTGGTCGGAGGCCAAGTGCGCCTCCTCGGGGTCGAGGCCCAGAGCTGCCGCCGCTGGTCCGTCTCCGTCCGCCTCCAGTTCAACCAGGTAGCAGTATTCGGGACTGGTCCTGCCGCCATGCCCGTAGTTGCCCTCCCACAGCAGGCGCACCGCCCGCCCCCGCAGACCCGTCTCCTCCCACACCTCGCGCACAGCGGCCTCGGCGGGCGATTCTCCCGCCTCGATGCCGCCGCCTGGTAAAGTCCAGTACGAGCGGGTTGGCTCTCGGTGCTGGACCATCAGGATCGCATTATTGTGGGTCAGCGCGCCGCAGGCGCGGGGGCGGGTCATGAGAGAAACTCCTTCAGAACTGGCAAGCGGAACGCCTCAGTGAACCGAAGCGCCACCTCCGCCGCGCTCAGGTGCGTATTGTCCACCTTGACGTGCCATTCGGGATAAGGAAAGTCCCCAGCCGAGTTCATGCGGCAGCGCTCCTACATCCGCAATATGTTCGCCTCAGTCTTGTCGAAGTCCGCCTTCTTCTTGTGCCGCAGCCTGTTCTCCAAACGGTTGCGTACCAGGCGCTCGTCCAAGCCCGCCGCAAGCTCGGCGTAGTAAGTAGTACCGCCCTGCTCGGCCACGGCGTCCCGCAGACCGTCCAGGAAGTCTTTGTCTTGTTCCTTGTCGAAGGCCCACACGAACGTGAAGATAAGACCTGGAAGATCGCTGGCGGCGGCCTCGGCTACGAGCATCTGGCGAAACGCAGGCACCAGTCTGTGGAATTGGGGCGTTCCGAAGTCGAACAGCTCCGTCACCAGGTCGATAGTCATGTGATTATGCAGCAGCGGATAGCCCGTGAGCCTTGAGAGCTCCTGTCCCACCGTCATCTTGCCCACGGCAGGAGGGCCAAACACAATGATGAAGTCCAACGCAATTCTCCGTGGGCGCGAATGCCCGCTCGCTTAGATTCGCCGACGCCTCGCCGAATCCTGCTGCCCATCACCGTCGGCGGGTATACTCAATGTGTGACCTTTGCCAAGCACAGCCCCAGCCCGCCCAGGCATATCTCACCGTCGCGGGCCTGGTCACCGACGCGAAGGGACACATCCTAATGGGGGGTCCACTCACGAAACGGAGAAAATCGTACGCTAAGCGCCCCATCGCTCCTTCTTGAAGCCTTTTTTGGAAGGCTTTTCTCCAGTGGGCGTCGAACGAATGTTTAGTTCGCATTCTGAACAAAGAGCGCACTATTATTTCCATGCGACTTGAGGTAATTGCTTATGACAAGGCTACGCCTGTTGACCCTCTTACTGGTACTCGCGGTGTTGGCGGGACTGGAATTTGTCTTTCCGCTATTGAAGCATATGTCCTGGATTGAACGCATAATTTACGGTCTGGTAGGCTGTGCCTGCGCCTACGTGAGTTTCATAATGTGGAATGACTTGGCCCGATTGAAGCGAGCAAGGCAAGCATTGGAATGGGGAGTGGAGGTGGGTTCGGTTTCGGGCTTATCAATGTTCGCACTCTTGCTTGTCTGGAAGGCTCTCATCCCCCCGCACGTAGGGACGCCTGCGGCACACCTGATGTGGTTCCTTCAGATGCTGAGTATGGGATTGTTGTTGTGGGGCTATTTCCGACCTCGAACACAACCACCTATGGTTTAGTTCGCTTTTCCCCTTGAGGAGCGAACAAGGCCCTCTTTTCCGCCCCTGTCTCGCCTCAATTCTTGATGGGAATGTTCCCCCATGCCCGCCTGCCATCCCAACTTCGCTCTGTGAAAACGGAGTGCGAACTCAACAGGACTCTTAGCGGTACGATTTTTTCCGTTTCGTGAGCGGACCCCTATTAGCCCTCAGCCCCCGCCGAGGTTGGGAGTTCTCAGGCGGCCAGGTCGAAAAAGGCGAGGACCTGGTCACGGCCTCGGAGCGCGAGTTACTGGAGAAGACAGGAGTTCGCGTTGCCGTAGGACAACTCGTCGGCGTCTACTCCAATGTGAAGTCCCACATAGTGATGTTGGACTTCCTCTGGGAGTATCTGGGCGGTAAGCCGACGACGAGCAACGAGAGCCTGGAAGTGGAACGGGTGGAGCAGAGCGAGGCCCTCTCCCGCGTCACGAGCCCCGCCATCCGCGACCGCCTGCGGGACATGCTGGAGTTCAAAGGGCGGGTGATCTACCGCGCGTACTCGCTCGACGCGGGCCAGGTCCATACGGAGTACACGGTTCAAGAAGAGAGGCACCTATAAAGTACCACACTTCCCTGGAGATAGCACCGATGAAATCCACGATGCACACGCACGCGCCCCCCGACTACGTCTGCCCCTTCTGCCTGCTGGTGGCGGGCGTCGAGGACGGGCGCATCCTCTCCGTCCAGTCGGACATAGTGTACCAGGACGAGGCTGTCACCGCCTTCATCGGAACACGCCAGTGGCACGACAACCAGGGCCACGTCATTGTCGTACCCAACCAGCACTTCGAAAACATATACGATCTACCGACTGACCTCGCTGCACCTATTCAGGAGGCCGCCCGATCCGTCGCCCTGGCGATGAAGGCAGCCTACGGCTGCGACGGCGTCTCGACGCGTCAGCACAACGAGCCTAGCGGCAACCAGGACGTGTGGCACTACCACCTGCACGTCTTCCCCCGCTACTTCGGCGACCGCCTCCACAAAGGTGGCGGGGCCAGTCACATGGAGGCGGAGGAGCGGGCGGGGTACGCGCGCAGACCCAGAGAGGCGATGTCTCAGCCTCCCTGGGATGACGCATCAGGTTCGAGGCCGAAGCTCACCCGCTCCTGGGTTAGCCCTGCGCCTTCGCCACAGCCCACCGCTGGCTCCCATGTTCCAGTCTCCTCTCGGCCTGGTGCGGCTCCAGCCAGATCAGCGTGTGGTCGGCTTCCGTCGCCGCGCCGCATTCATCGCCGATGGTCGCCGCGAAGAAGACGCAATCTTTTCGGATGCTGAACTCATGGCCCGCCGTGGAGCGGTGTTCGGCTGCCTCGCCCACTCGCTCGATGATCTCCACGTTGAAGCCGCATTCCTCCCTGACTTCCCGCACGAGCGTCTCCTCGGGCGACTCATCGCCCTCTGTGCCGCCGCCAGGCAGGAAGCAGCCGCGCGGCGTCTGCATCACCGCAATGCGGCCCTCACCATTTAGGATGAGGCCGTATGCGCCTGGTCGGGGCATGTACACCTCGCCAGGCTTCCTGTCCCCGAACTCAGGGATGTCACTCTGTTCCATAGTCCCGATTCTCCGTTCCCCGATCATTTACTTTCCCGAGGAACAGCCCCACGATCTTGTCGATGCGGAACGCGCCCTTGTCCCTGATCTCCGCCTCCACCGCCGCCCATAGGCTGCCCATCTTCTCATCCACTAGCCCCGTCCCGTTCATCCCAGACAGGATGTAGTCGATGAGTGGCTGCGCCTCGGTAACCAGGAGTGCCTCCTCCTGGCGGTGCAGCATGACACGCGGGAACCATGCCTTCAGTTCAGCCTCGCCGTTCTCCAGGAAGAAGAATCCCTCGTCCCTGGTGAACGCGCCCAGGTCGCTCGTGAAGCCAAAGCTGTCTTCCAGGTCGGCGATCTGTCTCATGTTGTCTCGGCTGTTGGTGGCGGCGTAGAAGCAGCCCCCAGGCTTCAGAACCCGCCTCACCTCAGCGTGGGTCTTGGCCCTGTCTGGAACGTGGTAGAGCATGTGGTTGGCAATCACAGCGTCTAAGCTGCCGTCGGCGAACGGGAGCGCCTGCGCGTCGCACTGTTCATAGGCGAAAGGGTGGCCGCTCGCCGCCAGATTGCGCCGCGCCTGTTCGACCATTCCTAGCGAGAGGTCCGAGAGCGTGACCTGCCAGCCCACAGGCAGGCGGTCCAGGTTCTGGAACCAGAGCTGGCCTGGGCCACAGCCAAGTTCCAGGACACGGGCATCGGGCGGCAGGTCGAGATGGTCAAACACCCAGCGGTGCCAGCCGATCTTCGCCGTGCCGAAGCGCTGATGGAGGGCTATGCGCGCGTTCAGGTTGGAGGCATCCTGATATTGTTCGTTCTTCAGGTAAAGTTGGTCGGTAACTCGGCCCGTCATCTCTGAGCCTCCTGTCCAAGCTGTACCTGGCACCGCTCCCCCATCAGCGCCCCCTATCCTCCTCCGACTCCAGCCGCGTGTGCAGTGCCGTGAGCTGCTCCTTGTAACGGCCTTTTAGCTCGCGGCGTTGCACGCCCTCCAGGAACAGCCTGACCTCCTCTTGAGTGACCAGGGTCAGCCCAGGCACGGCGCGCGGCCTCTCGTCCGCGCCCTTGGCGACCATCGTGAAGTAGGACGTGTTGGTGTGCTTGACCGCGCCCGTCATCACACTCTCCGCCAGAACCTTAATACCGATCAGCATCGAAGAGCGCCCGGCATGGTGGACGGCGGCGTGTAGCGACACCAGATCACCCACCTCTACAGGCTGAAGGAAGCCCACGCCGTCCACGGAGACGGTCACGCAGTAGCCGCCCGCGTGTTTGGAGGCGCAGGCATAGGCCGCCTTGTCCATAAGCGAGAGCAGGATGCCTCCGTGTATCTTGCCGCCGAAATTGGCGTAGGACGGGATCATCAGTTCTGTCATCGTCACGCGCGACGCGGCTACCGTCTATAGGCCGCCCCGTCTGCGAAGTCCGTCATGCTGTTCCCCTCTTTCTGGTCCTCTGACTTTGCCTTCCACGATCCTTACCGTCACTCCAGCCACTGGCGCGGCCCGATGTGGATCGGCAGCGACGGGGTTTCGCCCGCAAGAGCATCCTGAATGCGCCGCACGGTGAAGTCGCTGATCGGGCGAGGCAGGGCATCGGGAGCGAAGAAACCGCAGTCGGTCGTCTCGTCGGAGATGGAGAGCGGCTCCTGCCCCTCGTGCGCTACCGAGCAACGAAAAACGAAGTGGTGGCTGTCGTTCTCCGCCCAGTAGTACATCCCCGTCAGCCGCTCGGCGGTGACATCCAGGCTCGTCTCCTCGCGCACCTCGCGGACGGCGGTATCGGCGACGGACTCATCCGCATCCGCCGCCCCACCTGGTATTTCCCAGTTGAGAAGCCCGTAACTGTGCTTGACCATTAGGACGTAGCCCCGCCCGTCGGTGATGATGGCGGCGGCCCCCAGTCTCTTCGTGGCCCACTCATACCCCTTTGGCGCACGATCCAAATACTGCCGCCACGTCTCCCTCACCGTCCGTTCCAGCGCCTCAGGGTAGTCAAAGCCCAGGTCCACCGCGAGACGCCGCCCCAGGGCAGCCACCTCGTCGCGGTTTGCCTCAATGGCCTGCATGATCTCACGGCGACTGGTTAGCGGGCCACCCGTCAGAGAAAGGCCATGGGTCCCTTGTGCCCCCATGACCACGCGGTCGAGTTCCGTCAGCGTGTGGATGGTGGGGCGCGACGACGCCCCGTCCCGCCCCGTGGCCGCGATGAACCAGAGGCGCTGGAGCAGCGCCCGCTCCATGCCGATGCCTGTCTGCGCTACCAGATCAAGCCCCCGATTGAGCACTTTGCGATGCTTGAGGGAGTTGATCCAGAACGAGGAAACGAGCTGACGAACGGCAGCGGGGTCCGCAGGAACTGGCTCGGTCGTGGGCGCTGGTTCTGTGGCGCTCAGACGCTGTCCGAAGGCTTCATCGCGGCACCCGAGGACGAGTGCCGCGTCCTCGAAGGGTGCCTCTTCGGTCGTCTGGACCCACAGGTCGTAGATGTCGCCACTGGTCAGAGCGAGATGATGGAGTTGTCCCCCGCCCAGAGGAAACGGGGTATATCCCGACAGCTCACCGCCGAACAGCAGTTCCATGTCGGGCCGCCGCCACCGCTCCTCGGCCTCGGGGCGCACGGCCACACGAAGATCAATGTCGCTGTACTCGTCGGCTTCTCCACGGGCGAAACTACCGCCCAGCCAAAGGGCGATCACATCCTCATCGGCCCAAAGCACCGCTGACACCCGCTTCAAGCTCGCGGTTTGTGGCAAAGGCGGCAGGACACTGAAAGCTAATTCCGTCGCGTCGTCACTCAAAGCTCTTCTCCATATTGTGCAACTTGGGCTTGTCCTCACGCGGTCCCAGGTCTCGCCAGCCACACCTGGCCCCCCTTGACTGCCCGAGGCGTGTGTCTGCCGAGTTCAGAGACCCCACTGGTTGGGGACGAAACCGTGCATGCAGGTCAGCACCTCGTAGCCCAAGGCGCGGTAGAGGCCAAGCCCAATCGGGCTGCTGCAGAGCACGCTCGCTGCCCCTCCTTCCTCGACAGCATCGCGGTGCATGCGCTCCATCAGAGCCTTCGCCAGACCCTGGCGGCGGTACGCGGGGATTGTGTCGAGGCCCGCCACATAGATAGCCCCCAAGGAAGTCAACACATAACGTCCCGTACAGACTGGCACGCCGTCCCGCTTGATGTAGTAGTAGCGGTGCGCGCTGTGCAAGTGCCAAGACTCCATCACCTGGTCTGCGGAATTGATGAACTCCAGGTCAGCAGCCGTCGAAACCCGCCGTACCCCTTCCTTCTCCTCGTCTCCCTCCCTGTCAGGTGGGCTGTCCAGACACTTCCACATGAACGGCTGTGCGGGGCCGCTTGTGCTCTTGTAGCCCAACCCCTCGTAAGCCGCCCGAAGTGGCTCGGGCCTGTCGGTGAATACCGTGATCATGTGGTGTGGATGCGGCTCATATTCCCGCACCGCCGCGACCGCCTCGTGTGGTTCCACACCGAGGGCATAGAAGGCATCCTGTTCGGGCCAGTGCGGGTGGCGGTGGAAGCCGCGCAGGGGACCCGCGCGGAACACGCGGAAGTCGGGCAGGTCGGCGAACATGCGGCCTCTCGCATCGAAGTAGACCTCGACGGCCTCCTGTAGCTCGTGTGATACATCCAGCATTTCCATCCCGTACTCCTCTCGTCGCGAAGGCTTCGGCCTGAGCCAGAGGGTCTCAGCACTCAGCGAGGCGGGCGCAGGGGTGCTTTCGCCTCATGACCAGTACGGCCCCACTCCTCCCGACGCACGGCGTAGATGCCGCAGGTCTTACCATCGTACTCGGCGTCCGTCTCGTGTCGCATTCCGCTCTTCTCGGCCACGCGGATCGAAGCGGCGTTGCCTGGGTCGATGAGCGACACCAGGCGCGGCACTCCCAAGTGCGCGAACCCCCAGTCGCGCACAGCGCGGGCGGCCTCCGTAGCCAGACCCTGTCCCCAATAGGCGCGAGCGAGCTTATAGCCGACCTCGACTTCCTCTGCCCCGTTGAGGGTCTGGGGAACCAGGCCGCAGTACCCGATGAGCGGCCCGTCGGCCTTGTGGACGACAGCCCAGAGGCTGAAGCCGCGCTCTTCCTGAGTGCGAATGAAGGAGCGCACGCCGCGCTCCGCCCACTCCCTCGGCCTTGGCCCCGACGGATAGAAGCGCATCACTTCGGGGTCGGCCTCGATCTGAGCGAAAGCGTCCAGGTCCTCGGGGCGGAAGACCCGCAGGAGCAGTCGGTCGGTCTCCAGAATGGTCACGCCGCGTTGTTCTCCGCCTGCTCTTCGCGCATCAGCCTCTGGTTGCCCTCGTGGAAGCTCTTCATCCCCAGCGGGAACGCGCAATCCACAAGCATCGCATCAAGGGCGGCCTGATCACCCGCCGCGAGGTGAGCGCGCAGCCCTCGGATATAGTCAAAGGAACGCCGCTGGCGCTCCCACATCTGCCCCTGGTCCGTCGCGACTTGCCCGTGGCCTGGAACCAACACGCGGAGGGCGTGCCGCTCCAGGATGCCGTCTAGTTTCCCCAGCGTCTCCTCATAGGCGGTGCTGCTCGGATAGATGTAGGGGGAACTCAATATCGGACAGGTAATCGCCCGCGATGAGGATGCCATGCGGTTCGATGATAGTGAACAGGCCGTCAGGATTGTGCCCTGGCGCTCGGTAGAAGGTCAGGCGCGTCCCGCCAATGACCAGCTCTTGTCCGTCGCGGGCCGCTGCGATGTCGGTCTCGGGGTAGCGGATGTCGTAGGGGCGCTGGATATAGTATTCACCATCCCACGTGCTGCCTGATCTCCTCCACCTCCTGCGGCAGCCATGTGGAGTCAACCACCAGGACGAAGCTGTCGCCCTCGATGACAGCAGAGTTCGTTCGGAAAAGCGCGCTCTGGAACACGGTGAGCTGGTCTTGCTGGAATAGGATCATCGTTTCGGTTCTCGTTCCTGAAGCTTCCAGGTGCGCTTTAGTCAGGACTCTGCAATGTCGCTGTTCGAGGGCAGGCTATTGGATGGCCGCCCCCTATGAGACCGCCCCTTATTTTGTGGGTCGTGCCAGCGGCTCCCAATCGAGCAGACGCTTGGCTTTCGCCAAGTTCATCAACCTCTGTTCGTAGTCCCCGCTGATCGTGAACGCCTGGAATCCGTCCCGATACTCCAGCGCCGCCAGCAGTGCCCGTGCTGTGTCTTCCGCTGTCGTCCAGGGCGTCGGCTCGCCCTCCCTCGCCTCCGCCAGCTACCTCTCCTCAGTGACGGGCAGCCACAGGCGTAGGGCATTGACGCTCATGCCCGACGCGCGGCAGGCGTTGCGGCACACTTCCTCGCCCAGTCGCTTGGTGAAGCCGTAGATGTGGCGCGAGTCGGGCGGCAAGTCCTCGTCGCTCAGGTAGCGGCCCGCGCCGTTATCGTCGTACACCGACAGGCTGCTCGTGTAGACGGCGTGGTTGACGCTCGCCTCATGCGCCGCGTGCAGAGCCAGGTACAGTCCCTTGACGCTCACGTCGAAGGCGTCAGCGTGCGCCTCGATGCGTCCCCAGTCGTAGCCGTCAAGGGGAACGTGGCTGCCCAGTGCCATGTAAAGGAACGCGTCCATTCCCAGGACCCCGTCAGCCAATGCAACAGGGTCGCAGGCGCTGCCCTGAACATACTCCACGGAGGGATCGGCGGGCGGGCGCGGGTCGAACACCCGCAGGTCGTGGTTCTGGGCCAGAAATGGGATGACGAGCGTGCCCAGGTATCCCGAGCCGCCGATCACGAGAACGCGCAAATCTTGTTCCCCTTCTTCCAAAAGTTAGGCACGATGGGCTTATGCCGAGGAACCGTCAGGGAGACAGCCCCTGTCACGGAACCTCCCCGAACACGCGCCTGCGAAGGTCACATCCTCGTGCGTGCGCCAGCCTCAGGAAGCGGCGGGCATCCTGCTCCGCTGAGTGGGTGACCATCACCTCCAGGAGCAGCGGCCCAGCGAAGCGGGACATACGCAGTTCCTCGGTGAGCCGATCCCAATCGATGAAGCCCTCGCCAGGGATGACGTGGTCCACGAAGTCGCGTATGCGGTCCGATAGATGCACGGCGGCCACCCGATCCCGCAGTTCGGCCAGGAGCTTGAACGGCCTGGGACCGCCGATCTGGTCGTGGGCCGAGTCATAGCAGAAGCCGAAGCGCTCGGGGTCAAGACGCGGCAGCGCCTGACGGATCAGGTCAGTGGCGGGGCCTGGCAGCACGTTCTCCAGTGCGAAGACGACCCCCGCCTGGGCCAAGGCGGGGGCGATGGCCTCACAGGTACGCATCAAGGCGTCGACTCGCGCGGGCAGCTCATCTGCCCCCAACCCGAACGGGCCACCGTGGACCACAACCACAGGGGCTGAGAGTTCCGCCGCTTGCACCACGGCGAGGAGTGTCGCCACCGCCTCAGGTTGGTCAGTGCGCGGCCCATAGATAGTGTCCAGGGCCAGTCCGCTCTGGCGAAGGAGCTGCCCGAGCGTGCGGCGTCCCTCCGCAGACAGATAGGCGGAGTGCCTCTCCCTGCCGCCCAGCGACACATGGGTGAAGCAGCCTCGGCGACGAGCGGAAGCTGTTCCTCGATTGAGAGGCTGTAGTCGAAGGAAGTCGAAATTGATAGGGCGGGCCGCGTCACTGGCTGGTCTCCTGTCCGCTCGCGCGGGCCGAGTTGTCGAAGAGATGGATCGGTCCGATGCCCGACGCCGCCTCCTCCTGACGCTCTTCCTCCCCCTGACGCTCTTCGTAGCGCCCGCCCGTGTACTTGCCGATCACTCTGCGCCAGAAGGCAGTCGAGCCAGGGTGTGAGGCAACCTGCATCACCTCCCACGCCCCAGGGTGCAGATCGAAAACGAAGGCTGCCGCGAACGCGCCGACGCCCCGCCTGCGATACTTTCTCATCACGAAGAACTCGTCAACCGACCACCTGTCCTCGCCGCTGACAGTATGCCGATTGACGAGCACGAAGCCTGCAAGATTGCCGTCCACGCGGATTAGGTATGGGTGGCGGTCGGGTTCAGTCCAGTAGTGGTCCAGGTAGCGGTAGCCGTAGACGCCGTGCGGCCCCACATCCGTGCCGTCGAACTCGCTGAAGTCATACAGGTAGAGTTCCAGGAGCTGGCGCAGGATCGGCTTCTCCTCGGCGGTTGCTTCCCTGACCTGAACGTCGCTGACGGATGTCATTTCTGGCCCTGCTCCGCCGCGTCCTGCTTCGGTTGATCCTTCTGGTAGATGTCCATCATCGTCTTCTTGTATTCGACCAGCGGACCCAGGCCGACACTCGCACGCCGTTCGTCTACCAGGGCCTCATTCTCAATGGGCTGAGGCCCGAACCGACCGTTCTCATCCGTCCAGAACTGCGTGCCGTATACCTGGGGCTGGCCCTCGCCCACCCGCACCCGATCTACCAGATAGGCAAGATCGCTTTGTGACACTTCCTCAGCACCTGCGGCTGCCATGAGTGCCAAGCACCGTTTCTGGAATGGACGAGCCTCATCGGCGTGCTGGACCAGAAGCCATGCCGCATTCGCGCCATCCTCGCCGACCAGCGTTTTTCCTGGCCACCCGTGGGTGTTGATGATCTCCTTCATACGCGCGGTATTTTTCTGGTCCACCTTTCTTATTTGCGAGGCAATTTCCTGGTCGTCCCCTGCCGCCATCCACTTGTGCCGCAGTTCCTGATCGACGCGGAACATTTCCAGCAACTCGGCCCGAAGCGCTTCGTCTCGCGTCTTCATTGTCAGGTCCTCCTCATTAGCATGGCGCGGGGCGGCGCTTCCTCCGCCCCACGCCACAGCCAGGAGCAAGTGCCACCCGTCACGCATCCTGGTGTCGCGATTATTTATCCTTCGGCCTGCGCTCGTCTGGCTCGGGGTCCACCTCGAATCGCACGATCTTCACCGTCTCATGCCCGAGTATCCAAGCCTTAGCCAATCGGTGCGCCCCGTCCATGAGCCCGCCATCGGCGGACAGGATGATCGGGTAAGCCAGGTCGGTCTCGAAGATGCGCTTGGCGTGATGAACGTCGTTCCACACTCCAGGACGCGGCTGGCTGTAGGCCCAGTTGACGTGGTCCAGGTGCTTTACTGCCTCGCGGACAGCGGAGCCATCTGGACGGGCAAGTCGGCGGCAGCCTTCCAGAGCGTCTCGACGTTCCAGACCAGGATTTCAGTCTCGGTTCCTGTGGAGTATGTGTGAGTGATCATAGGATTTTCGCCTGCCAATCGCTATGCTTGTCGGTTACTGTTAAAGAACTTGATTAGCAGAGTACGATGCCGTCCCAGGTTAGTATTCTTTGTCTTTTTTGCCTTTAGGTTCGTCGTGTGCATCAGGATTCCTGCTTTCAGCGCCACCCATCACGGCCCGCCGCCCGTGGAGTTGATCACCTGCCCCGTCACCCACCGCGCGGCATCCGTGCAGAGCCACGCGATCAGCCGCGCCGCATCCTCGGGCTGGCCCCACCGTCCCTGCGGCTCCGCCGCCAGTACCGCCGCGTGTAGTTCAGGAGAGGCGTAGCCCGTGTCCGTCGCCCCAGGATTGACTGTATTGACGGTGATGCCGCGTGGAGCGAAGTGAGCGGCAAGGCTGGCTGTGAGTTGATGGAGCGCGCCCTTGGAGGCGATGTAGGCCAATTCCCCTGGCATCGGGTGCAGATGCTGGCCCGAGGTCATCAGCATCACCCGTCCGCCGATCCGCCCGTCGTGCTGGGCCGCGAACGCCTGCGCCAGCAGCAGACTGCCGCGCACGTTCACCTGAAGGTGCGCGTCAATCTGAGGTGCGGTCAGCTCCTCCAGGGTGCCTGACGTGGAATAGGCGTGGTTGGCGACGAGGAGGTCTACATGCCCGAAGGCGTGTACAGAGCGGTCATCACACGGTCGGGCGCGTCGGGATCGCTGAAGTCCGCCTCCAGGTGCTTGACCCGATTTCCCGCGCTCTGCAGAGCGGCGAGGAGCGGGCCGATCCCCTCGGCGTCCGCGCCCCAAGGCTGCTCGGCGTCAAACGGAGCAAAGGAGTAAACAAATAGGTCTGCCCCCAGTGCAGCCAGCCGCGAGGCGACCGTAAAGCCGATCCCAACGCGACGGCTAACTCCCGTGACCACGGCGACGCGGCCTTGTAGTGGGAGTGCTCCTGCCTGGGTTGTCCCTCTGGTCATTATCAGAGTGTCTCCTTTTCATCAATCACGCACCGCTCGCCGCTGATTGAACACCTCGTAGAGCACCGTGCTCGCCGACACCGCCAGATTCAACGAGTCACACCGCCCGACCATCGGGATACGCACTAGGCAATCACACGCCGCGACAAGGTCTGCGGACAGGCCGTGCTGCTCACTGCCCATCAGCAGCACCAGAGGCGAAGGGTAGATCACCGCCTGATAATCGGTCTCGGCGGACGGGGACGTACCGACCACGAAGCCTCCGCTCCGCCGTTTCCAAGTCAGGAGAGTTCCCAAGTCCGCCCGCACCACTCGTTGGGAGAAGATCGCTCCCATGCTCGCTCTGACGCAGAGCGGGTCATAGGGGTCGGTCGCCTGACCGAGCAGGATCACGCCCGCGCCGCCCACGGCCTCGCTGGTCCGCAGGACGGTGCCCAGGTTGCCAGGATACCGCACCGACTCCAAGGCCATCCAGCATAAACTCATCTCCGCCTGGACCGAGTCCAGATCGGTCCAGTGCTGGTGAACGACGGCTCCAAGGCCCTGTGGGTTTTCCTGGACGGACAGGCTGCGAAACACGTCGGCGGTCACTTCCAGGCGCGCAGATCGGGGCACCTGCCGAACCAGGTCGTGTGCGAGTTTGCTCGTCAGCAGATTGGAAGCAATGATCACTGTTTCCACTCCCACGCCAAGCTGGATGGCTTCGGCCACCGCGCGGATGCCTTCGACGAAGAACTGGCCGCTCTCCTCGCGGGTCGCGCGTCGGCGCAGACTGCGGACGAACTTGATGCGTGGGTTGCTCACGCTGGAAATGGTGATGGAACTGGCAAATGAAGTCATGCCGTGCTGCCTCCGAGTACGTCGGCAGTATAGGACGATGCGTCGACTTGAAGCAAAGGAAGTGGTCACAGTCGGGGTCGCCCTATACAGGTGAAGGTAGTGGAGCGTAGGGGAGGGCGTGACAAGTCGGGGATGATGCTTCCGCAGAGATGGGACCGCCCGTGGTGGCCCGAGCGGGAGCCTGCTGCACCCGACGACACGACGCAAACGAGCGGGACCGCGCTGAATTTGGTTCAGCGCGGCGGTTCCTGCGGTTCCACATCAATGTCAGCGGGTGATCAACATTTGCGTTTCTGAGGGTAGGCTAGACGGTCTACTGTCGAAAGTATAGCAGGCCAAGGGAGTCCTGTCAAGTGCAGGGCCTATAGTCTTCTCGCTTGGCCAATTAGCAACGGAGGACCGTGACGGTGAGCCCCAGACGTTCCTGGATAGCCTGGTTGACGTGGCCGACGATCCCGAAGTGGTCCTCGGTGAAGGCGAAGTGGGGCAGCGCCCAGTTCTAGTCACCTTGGACCAGCAGCACTCGGGCACGGTCCGTCTCGGGGACGACGAGGTAGCAGTCGAAGCGGAAACTCATGCTGTCCTTGTCGCGTCGAGGTGGCGTCTTGCTAAACAGAGGGTGATCAGGCGCGGGTCGGCGTTTCCCCGCCCCGCGCCTGCCCCCTGGTCTACTGCACCCGCCGACTTTTCTGGTATAATGTCGCCACTCAAGCGTGACACCAGCGGCGGACGAGGGGGCGGGCGGATGGACTTTCTGAACTTCGGCGGGGCGACGGCTAGGAGCGACGGGCGCGGCGCAGTCAGCACATTCCGCCACGGGCCAGCAGTCGTGGACAGGCCTGTCCCGCCGCAGCTCGACATCCCCACCATCAGCCCCACGCCCCCACCCCGCCCTCCTCGGCCCTCACTGGACCAGATCGTTGCCGAGATTTTCACTCAGGTGTGGGCGCGCTTCCGCCTCGTGCTGGCGCAACGCGGCCTCTCCAGCAAAAAGCTCTTGTGGATGGCAGGCGCGACGGCCCTCCTCATGATAGGCGCGCATTGGGCTTACCCCTCAGTGGCTTTCACCTCACACCGCACGGCGGCGCAGTCCGACGAGAACCGAGGCGACGAGCAGGACGCCATCGGCGAGTACACCCAGATGATCGCCCTGCAGCCGCGTAATCCTGAAGGGTACATCCACCGCGCCCTCGCCTACTACACCGCCTTCCAATACGGACAGGCCATCGCCGATGAGACGCAGGTTCAGCGGCTGACCACTAACCCCCAGCAACGGGCCAAGAGCCTGATGTGGCGCGGCTATGACTACGACCTGTCGGGCGACCATGCGCGAGGCATCACTGACTTCACCGCCTCGCTCGCCATCAGTCCCCGTGTTCCCGACACTTACGCCCAGACCGCCGACGCCAGCGACAAGACGCCCGACGCGCACAAGGGCAGGCTCTGGGCCTACTGGCGTAGCAAGCAGTACTTACTCGCCGCCAGGGACTGCGACGCGCTGATTGCAGCCGACGGGCGTTACGCGGGCAGCTACCTGATCCGTGGTAGACTGCGCTGCTCGATGGGTAACACGGGCGGGGCGCGGACGGACTTCGAGGCCGCCTACAGGCGTGCGCCCCACCTACTGCCCGCCTACCTCAACCTGGAGAATATGCTGGAGAAGCAGGGCCAGCCTCGGCAGGCGCTGGACGTGGCACAGGCGGCACTTCGGGCCAACCCCAGCAGCGCGGTGGCGCTGGGCAACGTCGGGTGGTTCCTGTACGCAGTCGGGTCGGTACCCGAGGCTATCGCCGATGATCAAAGGGCGCTGTCGTTGGACGGGTCCCAGGACTGGGTTCGCTACAATCTGGGATTGGCCTTCGCGGTGCGGGGCGACTGGCCGCAAGCACAGGCGGCATATTTGGTGGCGGTGCGACAGGCGACGCATGTGGAGTGGAGCGGGGCAGTCGAGGAGGTTCGTCAAGCACTGGCGCGGCAGCCGCAGTCGCAGGCGCTCCAGCGAGTGGACGCCCTGCTGCGTTCTCACCCCATCACGGTGATGCCCCGCGTCTGTAGCGATCCGTAGCAAGTTGCGAAGGGACGAGCGGCGGTCGGCGGTCTTCACCGCCGTGCGCCGTTCGCCTACCAATATGTGACACCGCTGAACTCCGCCGTCTTCGTTTCCCCAACCGCCGCCATTGTCCTCACCCAGAGCTCGCCGTAGGGTTCCTGCTGCTCCAGTGAGGGTCTCCATAAATAGTGCCAAAAATTTGGTTCATTCTCTTGACTCCTGCCTATTAACATGCTATCATGACATGTACCAATTTTTTGGTAGAACCAGAGGAGACGCCCCGATGCCCAAGCCCGAGGGACTGAGCCGCCGCGAGCGGCAGATCATGGACGCCCTACACCGCCTGGGTAGGGCTGCCCCCGACCAGGTGCGCGAGGCTCTGCCCGACCCGCCCACCTACACTGCCGTCAACACCATGCTCCGCATCCTCCTGAATCACGGCCACGTCGGGCGCGCCCTGGGGGGCAGGCAGTACGTCTACTACCCCACGCAGCCCAGGCAGAGCGCGGCCCGCACCGCCCTGCGGCAGGTGGTAGAGACGTTCTTCGGCGGCAGCGCGGAGCGGGCGATGACGACCCTGTTGTCGGAGGCGGAGACGGACCTGACCGACGAGGAGCTGGAGCGGCTCTCCGCCGCCATCGAGCGGGCGAAGGATAAGGAGCACCGCGACGGCCCCTCGGATGCCCAGAACGTGAGCACGGAAGGAGAAGCACGATGACGATACTCTCACAGGGATGCGTGTCCCTGCTGGCGGACACATTTGCCAAGGCGACGCTGGCGCTGGCGCTGGCGCTGGCGCTGGCGGTCGCACTGCTCATGAGGCGCTCCTCTGCCTCGTCCCGCCACCTGGCCTGGGCGCTGGGCCTGGGCTGCGCCCTAGTCCTTCCGCTCCTCCTGCCCGTGCTGCCGCATCTGACAGTGGCCGTCCCCGCCCGTGCCACGGCCCGTCCCGTGACCTCGACGCGCGCGCCTCAAGCCGTGGCTCCGCCCGCCGAGCATCAGGCCATGCCCGCAGCCGCCGCTCCCGTGATGACCGCCGCCCCCGCGCCTCCAGCCCTCCTGCCCACAGCGCCTCCGCCGCCCCGTCCCATCCGCCTGCCGTGGCAGCCGTATCTGCTGGCCCTCTGGCTGGCGGGCGTGGGCTGGGTGCTGTCGCGGCTACTGGCGGGCCTCGTGGCCGCGCACCGACTGACGCGCACCAGCGTCCCCATCGTTGAGGGACCCGTCACCGATGCTTTGGCGTTTGCCCTGGGCCCAAATCCTCAGGTCCTACGGGTCCAGGTGCGCCAGGACGTTCGCTCGGGCGTCGTGCGGGTGCCGATGGGTTGGGGCGTCTGGCGCACGGTCATCCTCATGCCAGCCCACGCCTCGAAGTGGCCCCAGGACAGACTCCGCGCGGCACTGCTGCACGAGCTCGCGCACGCCAGGCGTCGGGACTGGCTGTGGCACACCCTGGCCCAGCTCGCCTGCGCCGTGTACTGGTTTCACCCGCTCGCCTGGGCCGCCGCCCGCCAGATGCGGACCGAGGCCGAGCGCGCCTGCGACGATCTAGTGCTGCTTTCGGGCGTCCCCGCCACTGAGTACGCCCGCCACCTGCTGGACGTGACGCGTTCAGTCCGCTCCCTGTAGGCGCTACGACACGGGGCGGTGGCAATGGCGGATTCGCCGAGGATTGAGGTCAGGCTCCACGCGCTGCTGGACGCGGGGGTAGCACGACAGCCAATGGTGTCCCATCGGGTGGTAGGCGCGTGTGCGGTCGCATTCATGCTGACCCTCTCGCTGGCCGCGCTGCGGCTGACGCCTTCGGCCCAAGCACGCGGGGCGTCCCAGAGAGACCTGATGAGCGCCTTACGCGCAGCCTCTCCACATCTCGGCGGGGCTGAAGCAGGCACGCCACCAGGAACCTCAGGCATGGTCACCATGGCGGATGGTCATGTCATCATCGTCAATGGCGACCGAGCCGTGTTTCTCAGCGGGTACGAGGTCTCCCTGGTTGCCGTGACGCAGGCGGTCCGAACGGGGGGCGAGTGGGACATGTTCGGCGGCCCCTGGTGGCGGCGCGACGGGACGCCCGTCGCGCCCCAGACGGGTGGGATGGACGGCCACTGGCACTGGAGCGTGGCCCGCACGCACGGCCTGCCGCCCTTCGCCTTCAAGGTCGCCTTCCGAGCGCCTGCCTCAACATGGAAGCACGGGGAGAGCAGCTCGCCAGGCTTTTTCGAGCAGTTCCTGGGCGCGCTTAAACCTGACGATCAAACCGTTGAAGAGCATTTCGTGAGCAGCGGGCCGCACCCGACCGTAAGAGACATCAACAGCCCCCTGGTCGACGGCTCCGCCCCCCAGCGCTTCGGCGGGGCCGTCGGCAGCACCCGATGCGCTGAGATTTACCCCACAGGGACGCGCACCTGCACGGTGCGATGCGGGGTGGCGGCGGGGCCGTGGCATACGGAATCGCGTCTTCCGTTCGCACTGACACCAGCGTCCGTCACTACAGAAGGGTTTGTCACTTCACTTTGGAGTTCGACGGCCCATGACTTGACGGACGTGTCGCTCACCCTGGACGACATTCCGACGGAGACCTACCTGGACGCACGGGGCAAGCGACACGTCTTCTATTTCCTCGGAGCGGCAGGGCGGCTTGGCAACGTGGCCCGCCGCTTCGTGGCCGTCGACAGGGCGGGGCGTGTCATCCCGCTGAACGAGTTCGGAGCGCAGCGGGTCGCCCTCGCCTTCGACAGCCAGTCCGACGTGACCAAGTGGAACCCAACGCTCGATCTCGCCAAGGTGAAGGAGTTCCGCCTCCAGACGTGTCCCTACCTGACCGTCGAGTTCCAAAACGTCCAGCTCCAGCCCGCCCTGGCCGCAGGCGGGACACAGGACGTGGCGACCGCGCTGCTGGCACAGGCAAGCACAAAGCAACTTGAGCAGGCCAAAGAGTTGCGCGCCCACCTGCAGGGCTGGTCTCAGGACAACAGATCGTTGCTTCAGAGGATGGCTCAGGCTCGGCCCGACGACCTGAGCGCGCTGATGGCCATGTACGACTCGCTCCAGCGCCTGCCATTCCCCCTCTGGACTGGCGATCCCCGCCTCGGCCACGGCAATGAGGACGCCCCCTTTTCCGTCGCGCTGCCCAGCCGCCTCACGCTGTCCCACCTCCAGCGGTCACAAGACTCGGTGGAGACGAGAATGCGGCGGGACTTCGCTCAATATCATGACCTTGAAGTGGCCCAGTCGGTGAACGTCGGTCGCGTCCACCTCACGCTTTGGGCCAGTGGTCGCGTCACACGGACGACGGCGAGGGACCAGTTCATGGGACACGGCAAGCTACTCAGGACAGCGGGTAGCGAGCAGGAGATCATGCCTGCCTTCTTCGGAGACAACGGTACGAACGGCACGGGGGGCGTGGGGCCCCATGCGACAACTGCCGCCGAGAAGCCCCTTCCAAGAACGACGGCAGGGCATGATACCTACGGCACCGAAGAGCGACAGGCCCAAAGAGCGATCCGTGCCGCCTACGCCACGGGAGAGGGAAGGATGGGCATCATGAACGTCCCGCGTGCATGGCACCCAGACAGACGTTCTTATCGTACTGCCTTGCACCTGCTCGGGCTGACCATCAGCGGAAGACACGCCATGGGGACAACAAAGCAAGAAGACAGCGTGACGTTGACTGACCCCACAACGGGTCAGAGCCATCAAGCCACGGCGGAGGCGGTGTTCGAGGGATCATGGGATGAGACGCCCCGAGGCTGGGTCGCGAGATGGTTCCGACCTCTGAGCTTGGTCGACAAGATCGACGGCAGGAGGGTGACCAGATCAGACGGCGCGCTCAAATCTTACTACGATTCGCCGAGGGTGTGGCCGCCCTTGCCGCCGAGCTATCCATACTGGAAGTAGGTCGGCTGATCAGGGGCTAGGCGCGAGCTTTCTCCACGCCTAGCCCGTGTCCACACCCTTTTCCGCACCTTAGAGCAGCTCGACTCCCCACCGCAACCCCATTTACGAAA